>WNFU01004489.1_pt1 | contig 17824 bp, 16 predicted proteins | sample 5400121 | NCBI WGS metagenome assembly WNFU01 (sample SAMN13153360, study PRJNA577476) | soil metagenome | isolation source: 100 cm soil or saprolite under grassland replicate 1 | place: USA:California | collected 2016-06-15
CAAGGTGTTGATCGATTTGGCTCGGATGCTCGTCGTGGAGGATCCTACTGCGGACGTCGTCCAGCTCAGGGTCAGCGAGCGAGAGGACCAGGGTGAGACCTGGGACGCCGTCGCGCGAGGCGCCTGGCGTCTCGAGCGTGCCGACGGCACGGTCACCGTCTCGCGCGCGCTCCTCCGGCACATCGCGGCACTAGCGGGCGGTGCCGCAGAGTTCGAGGCGATCGCGCCGCAGGGCAACCACGTCGCCCGCGTCCCGCCCGAGGCGAATCCGCTCGTGCGCGCCGGGCGCTTTCGCGAACCGATGTTGAACCGCCTCGGCGCGGCGCTGCGGGCGGCGGTCATCGCCGTGGCGGGGCGGCGGGCGGTGCGGCTGCTCGCTCCCTGGCCCGACGGGCGGCGCTGGGCAGCGGCGTTCACACACGATCTCGACGTCGTCGCCGCGTGGCCGCTTTTCACGGGTTTGCGGCTCCTCGAGCTCGCGCGAAAAGGAGCGGTCGGCAGCGTCGTTCGGGCGGCGCTGGCGGCCGGCCGCGGGCTCCTCCGTAATCCGGTGTGGGAAGGCGTGCGGCGACTCCTCGCACTCGAAAAGGACGCCGGCATCCGGTCCACCTGGTTCGTCCTGTGCGGCACGCCCACGTTCGCCACGATCAAGGCGGGCGACCTTACGTATCGCCCCGAGTCGCGCCGCTCCCGCTGCATCCTCGAAGCCGTGGGGCAGGGGGGACACGAGATCGGCCTCCACGGCAGCTTCGCGACCCTGGTGGATGCCGGGGAGTTCGCCACCCAACGCAATCGGCTTGCGGCACTCACCCACGCCACGCCGGATGGCGTGCGCCAGCATTTCTTGCGGCTCAGGCCGGGCGCGACACAACAGGCGATGGTCGCGGCCGGTTTCCGTTACGACGCCACGCTCGGGTTTTACGATCGCAACGGGTTTCGCCTCGGCGTCGCCGACATCGTCCCCGGCTGGAACCCCGCCGCGGACGCACCGCTGGCGTTCGATGAGGTCCCGCTCGTCTGGATGGATCGCGCACTGAGCAAGTACCGCGGCATCGAAGATCCGCGCGCCTGGGCGGATGATGCGATCGAGCTCGCCGGGCTGTGTCGCGAGGTGGAAGGACTGTGGGTAGGCCTCTGGCATCCCAACCTGACTCCCGCGCTTGGCTATCCGGATGCGCCCGAAGCATACGAGCGCCTCGTGCGCACCATCATGGCGCAACGCCCCTACGTTGCCCCGCTCGCGGAGGTCGTGCGCTGGCGCGCCGCACGCCGCTCGGCGCGCGCGGCCGCTGTAACGGCCGACGGCCGGGTCCAGCTGTCCACCGTCGCCCGGGCGCCGGCACCGCTCGTGCTGGAGGACGGGGCCGGCAAGCCCGTCACGGCAGGAGAGGGCCGGAGTGGCTGAGCGACCGGGGGGGGTTGGGAGAGCTTGGTGGAAAGCGGTTCAATTCATCCTCGCGCTCGGCGTCATCGGCCTGGCGGTCCGTGCGCTTGCCAAGAACTGGGACGCCTTCCGCGCGCAGCCGATTCACTGGACACCGTCGCCGCTCTGGCTGCTCACCAGCCTGGCGCTGGTGTGGGTAACATATGCCGTCCTGATCGAAGGGTGGCGCTGGGTCGTCATCAGCCTGTGCCAGCGGTTGCGATATGTCGAAGCAGCACGGATCTGCATGCTGTCGAACCTGGCGAAGTACATCCCGGGAAAGGTATGGTCGTTCGCAGGAGTGGCGGCATTGGCGTCGGGCGCGGGCGTCGAGCGATCCGCCGCGATCGTGTCGGCGATCGTGCTGCCGGCGCTGTCGTTCGCGAGCGCGATCGTGGTGCTGAGCTTCACCGCGCCGCACAGCCTCAGCAGCACGACGCCTGCGCTGGCGATCGCTTCGATCAGCGTCGGCGCGGTCGGTCTGCTCGCGGTCGCGGTTCTGAGCTGGCCTCGCGCGCTGCGCGGGATCCAGCGGCTCTTGCCGCGTTCCGTCCCGACGCTCATTCCCATTCCGCCCGGGATCATGATCGCCGCGTTCGCGGCCAACGTGGTCGCGTGGGCGGGATATGGCGCCGCGTTCGTCTGTCTCGGGCGCGGCCTGCTGCCGGATGTCCCGTTGACGTGGTATCAGGCGACCACCGTGTTTGTGACGTCGTTTCTCGTCGGATCGGTCGCCGTGTTCGCCCCGGCCGGAATCGGACCGCGCGAGTCGACGTTCGTGTTGCTGTTGACCGGCCCGTTCGGTCCCAAGATTGCCGTCGCCCTCGCGCTGGCGCATCGCGTGCTCATGACGATCGCCGAGGTCGGCGGGGCACTGCCATTTCTCATCGCGGGGCGGCGGTTGCCGCGCGTTGACTCGCTCGACTAGAAACCAGGAGATCGCGACGTGAACAGCGTCCCGCCGTCAGCGCAGACCGCCACCGGGTACACGCCAACCCGGCCGCACCTGACCGCCCTCGTGTTTTTCGTCCTGTGGGTGGCGATCTTGTCGCTGCCGATGTGGGGCGGCCATTTCCTCGCCGGCCCAGAAAGCGACATGTATTCGACGGGCTACGCGCTACGGGCGTGGGGGGCAGAGCAGTGGCGGGCGACCGGCCATGTGCCGCTGTGGAATCCGGAGATGATGAGCGGCGTGCCGATCGCGGCCGGATTCGGAGATGTCTATTACCCGACCGCTTGGATCCGACTCGTGCTGCCGATCGTCACCGCAATCAACCTCGGCTTCGTCGTGCACTACATCCTGGCAGGATTCTTCACCTATCTCCTGCTGCGGAAGCTGAAAGCGTCATGGCTCGCGGCGGTGACGGGTGGGGTGGCGTACGAAATGAGCGGGATCGTGGCATCGCTCGTCAGACCGGGGCACGACGGCAAGCTCTTCGTGAGCGCGTTGCTGCCGCTGATGCTCATCGCGCTCATCCTCGGCGTGCGGCAACGACGGCTCGTGGGACACGTCCTGCTGGCGGTCACCGTCGCGCTGGCGCTGCTGAGCCCGCAATTCCAGATGGTGTACTACAGCCTCATCATCGCCGCCATTTTCGCACTGTATCTCGCCTTCGGCGAACCCGAAACGCTCACGCAGCGGGACCGCATCGTGGGGTTGTCGTTCGCGTTCGGCGCCGTGCTCCTGGGCTTCGGCATCGCCATGGTTCAGATTCTGCCGTTCTTCCACTACATCCCGTATTCGCCTCGCGCGACCGAGATCACGGGCGGTTTCGAGGCGGCGACGTCGTATGCCATCCCTTGGGATCACATTCCCGAGTTCTTTCTCGCAGGCTTCACTGGAGCGGGGTTCAATGCCTACTGGGGACCGAATCCGCTCAAATTCCATAGCGAGTACCTCGGCCTGCCCGTAGTAGCGCTCGCCGTGTTCGGCGTCGGTGCGCCCCATCGGCGACGCCTCGTGCGATGGCTGCTCGTCATCGCCGCTCTGTTCATGCTCATCAGCCTCGGCGCCGAGACACCGTTCTATCGGGTGTGGTGGGCGGTGATGCCATATGCCAAGAAGACGCGCGCACCGGGTATGGCATTCTTCGCGGTGGCGTTCGTCGTCTCGCTCCTGGCGGCCTTCGCCGTCGAACGGCTCGAGCGCCGCGAGGGCCGGCGGTGGTCAACGGCTGCTCTGATCGTGGCGGGCGTGGTCGCGCTGCTGGCCGTCGCCGGCGTATTCGGCTCGGTGGCGGAATCGTTGGCCCGCCCCGAGGGGAAGCTGCCGATCGCGCAGGCGGATCGTGCCACGATCATGTGGGGCGCACTAGGCAGCGCCCTCGCCCTGGCGTTGGTGGCGGGTGTAGTAGCCGCGTACTTGGCGAACAGAATCACCGTACGCACGTTTGCAATCGCCCTTGGCTTGCTCGTCGGCGCCGATCTCTGGCTAAACGCGCGAGGATTCTGGCTGTGGAGTCGACCTGAGCAAGAGATCTACCGAGTCGACACTTTCGTCCAAATGATCCAGCGTGCTCCGCTGCCGTACCGGGTCTTCGAGGTACCTCGCCGGGAACTCTATCCGGGAACGGTCCTGATGAAGCACAACATCCCTCAAGTTCTGGGATATCACGGCAACGAGCTGCGCTATTACGACGACTTACTGGGCGGGAAAAACGAGTGGCGTTACCTGCTCTCGAACATCCGCCTGTGGGATCTCCTCGCGATCCGGTTCTTCATGTATCCGGATTCCACCCGCATGCCCGGCTATCACCGCGTCGCTGGACCGACGGTCAATGCCGCCGGCAACCCTGGGTACCTGTATGAGGCCGACACGATACCGCCGTATGCGCGCGTTGTCCCGGGAGCCATCAAGGCAGATTCTGCTGCTATCGTTCCCACGATCCAGGATCCGCGGTTCGATGCAAACCGCATCGTCCTGTTCGCAAACGACGCCCCGGTGACTCCCGCACCTCTGACCGCGTTGCCGCCGCCCAGTCCCTCGAGCGCCACGGTCACGCATTGGGCACCGGGTCGCATGTCGATCGCCTTGGCGCCCGTGCCGCCGGCCGTGAGCTACGTGCTCGTGTCGGAGAACTGGTACACCGATTGGCGCGCGACCGTCGACGGCTTGCCGGTTACGGTGATACGCGGGGACAATTCTCTGATTACCGTACCCGTCCCGGCGGGGGCCAAGGCAGTAGAGCTGTGGATCGATTCGCGAGAGTACCGGCGAGGACGGTTGATAACGTTTCTCTCCCTCGCGCTGCTCGCACTCGTGGCAGCCGCACCAGTAATGCAGCGTTGGAGACGACGTGCCTGAGCGGGCCCTGGTCGTGATTACGACCTACAACGAGGCGGTAAACCTTCCACACATCCTGCCGCAAGTGCTGGCGCAGGATCCGAGGCTGGAAGTGCTCGTGGTCGATGACAACTCGCCGGACGGGACGGGGCGGATCGCCGACGAAATGTCGCAGGCGAACCCGCGCGTTCACGTCATCCACCGCGAGGGAAAGCTGGGGCTCGGCACGGCGTACATTACCGGCTTCAAGTGGGCGTTGAAGCAGGGGTATGACTACATCTTCGAGATGGATGCCGACTTCTCGCACGACCCCGCACACCTCAAGGAGTTTCTCACAGCCATTGAGGATGCCGACGTTGTGCTGGGGTCCCGGTATCTCAATGGAAAGGTGACCATCGTCAATTGGCCCATGGGCCGGTTGATGCTATCGTACTTCGCCAATGTGTATGCCCGCATGTTTACGGGCCTCAGGATCTGGGATCTGACCGGTGGGTTCAAGTGCTTTCGCAGGCGCGTGCTCGAGGCAATAGATCTTTCCGCGGTCGGCTCCAACGGGTACGCCTTTCAAATCGAGATGAGTGTTCGCGCATGGCGCAAAGGTTTCAAGCTCCGCGAGATTCCGATCGTGTTCGTCGACCGGGCCGAGGGGCAAAGCAAGATGAACCGGGCCATCGTCCGCGAGGCGGTGTGGAAGGTACCGCGCCTCCGGTTCATGGCCTGGTTCGGCCGCATCTGATCGGCCTCCCGATCTACAAAATGACGGGATCGGGAAACGATTTCGTCATGGTAGACGCGCGTGTGTCCACGCCCGGCGACTGGACGGCCGAGGACATGCAGGCCGTGTGCGCGCGCGGAACGGGCATCGGGGCCGACGGCATCGTCTTCGTCGGGCCGGGCTCGCATGCCGGCGCCGCCCGCATGATCTACTACAACGCCGATGGATCCCACGCCGCCATGTGCGGCAATGCCGCCCTCTGCAGCACGACGCTCGCCGTACATCTCGGCCTTGGCACGCCCGACGGGATGGATCTCGAGACCGATGCCGGGACCTATAAGAGCCGCGCCGCCGGGGCCGGGCGGGCGGAGCTCAACCTCGCCGCCGTGGAACGGCCGGCGGCCGTTGCAGGGCTGTCACTCGCAACAGGCGAACGGCAGGCCGTGCTCACCAGAGTCGGCGTGCCGCACCTCATCGTCCTCGTCGATGACGTGGACGCCGTCGCGCTGATGGAGCGCGGGCGGGCCTTGAGGTTTGACCCGGCGCTGGCGCCTGAAGGCGCCAACATCAACTTCGTCTCGACCGACGGAACCGGCCTCTGGCGGATGCGGACCTATGAGCGCGGGATCGAAGGCGAGACCTTGGCCTGTGGCACCGGTGCCGTAGGCGCTGGCTGCGCGATTCAGGAGTGGGGCCTGGGCCGGCTACCGATCGATATCCAGAGCCGGAGCGGCCGGATGCTTGGTGTCCGCGCCACACAGACCCAGAGCGGTGGTCGCTACGACGACGTCTGGCTCGCTGGAGAGGGGAGAATGGTGTTCAGAGGTGTCATTACTTGAGGAGCTTGTCCACATTCACACACGGCTCAACTTAACATAACATCTATTATACGAAGTATACTGCTACGAAGCTGTACCCTTTGTGAGCTCGCTCAAACGCACCTTCGCCTCGGCTGCCATCCCCTCTTTCGCGAACTCAGTCACGATCCGGCGATAGTCGGCAACGGCTCTGGTTGTGTCTCCAGCGCTCGTCCAGGCCCGGCCGGCATCGGACAGCATCTGGGCCTTCAAGAAGTCCAGGCGGGCCGCTGCAGACCCGTTTTCGTACGCTTCTCCGGCCTGCCGCGGCTGGCCCATATCCTCGTACGCGGCCCCTAACAGCCCATAGGCCTGCGCGCGATACGCCTGCGCGGCTCCAGGAGCGAAGTCCTTGAGGACCGTGACGGCCTGCTGCGGCTGCTTCTCCAGCAGGCGCACGTTGGCGAGCAGGATCCGGGCTTCGGCAGCCGCGTTCGTCTCGGCATAGTTCGCGATCACTTTCGCGAGCTCGCTCGCAGCCAGCGGCAGGTTCTGGTTTTCGAAGGCAAAGCGCGCGCCCTGGAGGTCGCGGCTGGCGATCTCCTCGGTCCGGCGCTGCGTGGACAGCGTCCAGAGGAATAGCCCAGCCCCCACGAGCAGAATCCCACCGGTCCACGAAGTGATCTTCTTGTGAGCCTTCGCCCAGCCGACCACTCGATCGGTTAACGGCGGCCTCGGAGCCCCTGGAGGTGCCGCAGCGACGCTGGCTGGGTTGGTAGGTTTTCCACCGCCGGTACGTGTCGCTGTTGCCATGTGCCCCTTCGGAGAATGCCCCTGGGGTGACTCGAACACCCGGCCAACGGTTTAGGAAACCGCTGCTCTATCCACCTGAGCTACAGGGGCGTGTTCCGGGGGCGTAAACGGCGAAATGTACGCGAGTTAGGCGTAGTGCAGCAAGGCCTCGACGCGCCTTCCCTGCAGACGCTGGCGGCCTTTCAAGAAATCGAGCTCGATCAGAAAGGTGAATCCGGCGACAGCTGCGCCCGTACCGCCGACGAGTTGGGTTGCGGCGTTGGCGGTGCCGCCCGTGGCGAGGACGTCGTCCACAATCAGCACGTGATCGCCCGCTTGGACCGCGTCATGATGCATTTCCAGAGCGTCGGTTCCGTACTCGAGCGCGTATTCGACCCGCTGCGTGGCCGCGGGCAGCTTTCCCGGCTTCCGGATGGGTACGAGCCCTGCCCCGAGCTCGAGCGCGATCGGCGCGCCGAACAAAAAGCCGCGGGATTCGATCGCGACCACGCGTGTGATGCCCGCGTCGCGGTACGGTTTTGCCATCGCTACGGCCGCCCGCCGAAACAGCTCCACGTCGAGCAGCACCGGCGTGACGTCCTTGAACACGATCCCGGGTTTGGGAAAGTCCTTCACGTCGCGGATCGTGCGCTGCAGCTCGTCGATCAGCGGCGGTTTAGCGGATGTCAAATGACCTCGGCAGGTCGACCTCAAGTGGGGCTTGAAGCCGTGCGACGTCGTCGACACGCGCATGCGATGGCCCGCGCTTCAAGTGGGCCTCCAACGCTTCAAGTGCCGTCTCAGGTCCCTGAGAAACCACTTCAACCGAGCCATCAGGAAGGTTCTGTACATACCCGCCGAGTTTCAGTCGCTCCGCCTCGCGCATGACAAACCACCTGAACCCCACACCCTGAACGCGCCCTCGGATAACCCAGCGGCGGAGGCTCATTTTGGACGTCGACGACGCAGGACATAAATCCCAATGACAATCAGCGTCACGGGAATCAAGGTCAGCAGCGCCCACCTGACATAGCGATGGATCTCTTCGGTCCGCAGCACTCCCTCATGCTGGCCGAGGAAGTATCCGATCCACGTGAGGATCGCGCACCACACCGCGGCGCCGGCGGCGGTGTAGAGGATGAACTTGGGCAACGGCATCCGGTGCAGTCCCGCGGGAATCGAGATGAGGTGGCGGATCACCGGGAACAGCCGCCCGATCAGGGTGCTGATCTCTCCATGCTCGGCGAAAAACCGCTCGGAGCGCAGCAGGTTCTTTTCACTGAGAAGGACGTACTTCCCGTAGCGCTGGATCAGCGGCCGCCCGATGAGCTGCGCGCCGTAATAGTTGGCGAGCGCGCCGATGACGCTGCCCAAGACCCCGCACAGAAGGGCAACGCCGAAGTTCATTTGCCCCTTCGCCGCCCAATAGCCGGCGGGAGGCATGACCAGCTCGCTCGGCACCGGGAGGATCGACGACTCCATTGCCATCAGCGCCACGATGCCGGGGTAGCCAAGGTCGAGCAGCGTCTGCAGCAGCCAGTCGATGAAGCGCTCAAGCATCGAAGCCGTGCTCACCCACCAGCGGGACAAAGCGGGCGTCACCGATCGGCGTCGTCCGAATTCCCTCAGCCGTGCGACGGACCAGGGTGAGCGTCTGCGCGCCCTTCGCGCCCAAGGGGATGATCAGGCGGCCAGTGGGCGAGAGCTGTTCGACGAGCGGGGGCGGGACCTCGGGGCCCCCGGCCGCGACGAGGATCGCGTGGTAGGGCGCATAGGCGCTCCACCCCAGCGTGCCGTCGCCGACCAGGACCGAGACGTTGCTGATCCCTGCGGCGCGCAGCGCCGCCTGCGCGGTCTCGGCAAGCGACCGGACGCGCTCGATCGTGAAAACCTGCTCCGCCAGCGCCGCGAGCAGCGCGGTCTGATACCCTGACCCCGTGCCGATCTCGAGGACGCGCTCGTTCCCCTTGAGGCCGAGGGCCTCGAGATAGCGAGCCTGAGTGAAAGGCTGCGAAATCGTCTGCCCGACCCCGATGGGAAGGGCGGCGTCCTCGTACGCGCGATGGCGCACCGCTTCGGGAACGAACAGATGGCGCGGCGTCGCCGCAAACGCGCGCAGCACGGCGAGGTCGCGAATGCCCTGGGCACGGAGCTGCTCGACCAGGCGCGCGCGGTAGCCGCCATAGGTGTCGCGGCTGCCTGTCACTTCCCCAGATCCCATTTCCTGACGACTTCGAGCAGCTTGTAATTCGTCAGGTCGACGTGCAGTGGCGTGACGGAGATGTACCCAGCCTTCACCGCCTGGAAGTCCGAATCGGCGCCACCCGACCAGGTCACGTGTCCTCCCCCGATCCAGTGGATTTCGCGGCCCCACGGGTCCTTCATTTTTGCGACCTCCTCGTGGAACACCCGGCTGCCAAGGTTGGTGGCCTTCACGCCTTTGACCTGGTCGCCGGGAATCGCCGGAAGATTGATGTTCAGCAGTGTCTCGCCGGGGAAATTTTCGACGCGCACGATGCGCTCGATGATCCGTTGCAGCCCCTGACGGTGGCTCTCGAGGTGCTCGAGATCGAAGCTGCCGTACGACACCGCGATGCTGGGGATGCCGGCTGCAAGTCCCTCCATCGCCGCGGCGACGGTACCCGAGTACAGCACGTCCTCGCCCATGTTCGGGCCGTGGTTTACACCGGAAATGACCCAGTTGGGGCCATCCGGCATGAGCGTGCTGAGCGCGAGCAGGACGCAGTCGGTCGGCGTGCCGTCGACTTGGAATGCCCCGTCAGATCGCCGGTGCGCCCGCAGCGGCCGGTGCAGCGTCAGCGAGTGCGACGTCCCGCTCTGTTCGCGGTCGGGCGCAACAACCGTCACCCGCCCGACGGTGGCGCAGACATCGGCGAGCAGCGCGATACCCGGCGCGAGGACCCCGTCATCGTTCGAGACCAGAATCCGCAAGCCGTTGTCGTTCGAGTTGGTCACGTCGCTCCTGCCACGATTCTGCCCGCGTGGCGCGCAAAGGCGCGTGCCATGCGCCACGTGTCGCCCCAGGCACGAAAGTGACTGCGGGCGCCATAAATGGTCGGTACATCGACGGAGACTACGCGGAAGCCGGCGCGCAATGCATCGAGCAGGAAATTGGCTTCGAATTCGTAGCGATCCCCCGCCGGCCGCACGCGCTCGGCGACCTCCCGCGTGAAGGCTCGGAATCCCGTCTGTGCATCGCGCACCGGTTGTCCGCCGATGCGAGACGCCATGGTCGCCGACAGCCAGTTGGTGAATCGACGGGAGATGGGCATGGCGTGATCACGCTTGCGCGCGCCTAACACGAGATCGGCTCGTCCTTCCTCGATCGGCCTGAGCAGCCGGGGAATCTCCTCGGGTGGATGCTGTCCGTCGGCGTCAATGGTAACCAGGACGCTCGCTTCGCGCGCCGTCGCCTCCCGAATCCCGTCGCGGAGCGCCGCGCCCTTGCCGCGATTGCGCGGATGGGTGACGAGTGTTGTCCCGGTCCCGCTACCCTCGTCCCCGGTCCCGTCTGTTGAGCCGTCGTCGACGACGATGATTTCGGCCGATGGCACGATCGCGCGGGTGCGTGAAATGATCTCGCGAATCGTGGCTGCTGCCTGATACGCGGGGACGACGATCGCGACCCGCAGATCAGCTCCCTTCGAGGATCCCGAGCACCGACTTGAGCTCGGCGCGGAGCTCCTTGACGGTTTCGGTGGCCAACGCACGCCGCGCCTCGGGTTTGAGCTCACCCGAGCGACGGTACTGCTCGATTTTCTGGCGCGCGCCCTCGATGGTGTATTTCTCCGTGTACAGCAGGTGTTTCACGAGCATGATCAGCTCGATCTCGCGCCGCTGGTACACGCGATTCCCCGAGCGATTCTTGGCGGGATTGAGAAAACGGAACTGGCTCTCCCAGTAGCGCAGCACGTGCGGCTTCAGGTCGGTGAGCTGGCAAACCTCGCCGATCGAGAAGAACTCCTGGACGGGTTGGGCGGGTGTGCTGCTCATCGGCCCCCTCCGTCCCCTTCCGCCTTCAGCTCGCGCTCCATCAGGTCGCTCACGGCCTGGCGCGGCGGCTTGTTCTGGAACAACACGTTGGCGACTTCGCGCGCGATCGGCAGCTCGACGCCGTGGCGCTCGCCCAGGGCCACAGCCGTGCGAGTCGTGTTGACGCCTTCGACGACGGCCGGTTTCCCCGCGAGCGCCTGCTCCAGCGTCTTGCCCTGCCCCAGCGCGACGCCCAGAGTCCGGTTGCGCGACAGGGCGCCGGTCGCCGTCAGGATCAGGTCCCCCATGCCCGCCAGGCCCGCAAACGTCATCGGCTGCGCCCCGAGCGTCACGCCGAGCCGCGTGATTTCGGCGAGCCCGCGGGTGATCAGGGCGGCGCGCGCGTTGAACCCGAGCCCCAGGCCTTCGAGGATACCGGCGGCGAGGGCAATCACGTTCTTGAGTGCCCCGGCCAGCTCGACGCCGACAACGTCGGTGTGTGAGTACACGCGAAAGTAGTTCGTCGAGAAGACGCGCTGGGTACGCTGTGCGACGCCGTGATCGGTCGCCGCGGCCACGACAGCGGTCGGTTGCTGTTGAAAGACTTCCCACGCGAACGACGGGCCGGAGAGCACCGCCACCGGAATGCCTGCTGGGAGCACCTCGGCGAGGATGCACGAGGGCCGCTCGAGGCGGTCAGGGTCCAGGCCCTTGGAAGCGCTCACGATCAGCGGTCGCGACCGGTCGATCGTCTTGGCAGCTTCCGTCATGACCGGTCGCACCGCGTGAGACGGCGCCGCTGAGACGATCGTCTCCGCACCCCGGATCGCCGCCGCGATGTCAGCTTCCGCTCGTAATGCCGGGGCGAGCGCGGCGCCTGGAAGAAACATCTCGTTCACGTGCCGCCGGTTCACGCTCTCGACGACGTCGGGTTCGCGTGCCCACATCGTGACCTGCTCGCCCTTACGCGCCAGCAGGTCGGCGAGGGCTGTGCCCCAGGCGCCACCTCCGATTACGGCGATTTTCATCGGTCGGCCGGCCGGGTCCGAAACCGACTCTCGGTCCCCGCAATCAGCCGGCTGATGTTCCGACGATGCGCAAAAACGATCAATGCCACGAGCGCCACGCTTGCCCAAAGCACGTAAGGCGAGTTCGGTTGCAACAGTGCGACGCTCAGGGGCACGCTGAGGACCGCGACAATCGAGCTGAGCGACACGTATCCCGTGAGCCACAGGCAAATCGCCCAGATCGGAATCGCGATCAGCACCGCAAATGGCGCGAGCGCGAGAAACATTCCCGCTGCGGTCGCGACGCCCTTGCCGCCTTTGAAGCTGACGTACGGCGAGAACATGTGACCGAGGACCGCTGCTGCCCCAACGGCGACTGAGAGCCAGGCTGGATGCGAAAACACAAGCACCGGCGCGGCGCCCTTGGCGATGTCGAATAGCGCGACGGGAATCGCGTACTTCCAACCGAGGATCCGGTAGACGTTGGTGGCGCCCAGATTCCTGGACCCATGTTCGCGGAGGTCGATTCCCCGCCCCAGTTTGCCGGCGATGTAACTGGTCGGCGTGGCGCCGAGTAAATAGGAGGCGAGAATCGCCAGGATGGCGTTCAGCGCCGCCCTCGCTTGCGTCGGAACTTGATGGTGAGCGGCGCCCCGGTGAATTCCCAGGCTTCCCGAAAGCCGTTGTGCAGGTAGCGCGTGTAGGACTCGGGAATCGCTTCGGGCCGGTTCGCTACGACGGCAAAGCGCGGCGGCGCGGTGCCGACCTGCGTGGCGTAGAACAGCCGCACCGACTCCCCCACCGGCTGCGGCGGCTGTTGGCGGGCGAGCAGCTGTTCCAGGACGCGATTGACTTCGGCCGTGGGCACGCGCTTCTCGCGCTCATCCGCCACGGACACGATCGCATCGAGCAGCCTGGTGACACGCTGGCCGGTCTTCGCCGAGACGTAGAAAAACGGGATGAACTCGAGAAACGGCGCGCGTGCTTTGATGTCCCGCTCGCCGTCTCTGGCCGTGTTCGTCACTTTCTCTTCGATCAGATCCCATTTGTTCACGGCGATGATGACCGCGGCCCCGCGCTCCCACGCCTCGTTGGCGATCTTCAGGTCCTGCGCGTGCATGCCGTCTTTGGCGTCCACGACGAGCAGGCAGACGTCGGCGCGCTCCATCGCGCGCGTGGTGCGCAGCGTCGAGTAGAACTCGAGGTCCTCTTCGACCTTGCTGCGCTTGCGGAGCCCCGCGGTGTCGATGAACACGAGCTGGCGGCCCTGGTACTCGAAGGGCGTATCGATGGCGTCGCGCGTCGTCCCCGGCTCGTCATTCACGACCAGACGGTCCTGACCCAACAGCTTGTTCACCAGACTCGACTTGCCGACGTTCGGCCGGCCGACGACGGCGACAGCGATCGTCTCCTCCTCGTCCGCCGCCGGCGTGTCGGGGAGGAGCGACACCAGCTGGTCGAGCAGGTCGCCGCTGCTCTTCCCTACCGCGGCGGACACCGGAAACGGGTCCCCGAGGCCAAGCTCGTAGAAGGAGAGGTGGCGCGTCTCGTCCGGCAGGTCGTCGGCCTTGTTGACCACGAGGATCAACGGCCGTTTCACCTTGCGGAGATACTGCGCGATCTCGAGATCCATCGGGTGGATGCCCGACTCGATGTCGACCACGAACAACAGCACGTCGCTGTCGGCGACGGCCTGCTCGACTTGCGAACGAATCGCGCGATTCATGGGATCCGACGACCCAACGACCAGACCGCCCGTATCGACCAGCCAGAACCTGCGCCCGTTCCATTCCGCGGGGGCGAAATGGCGGTCGCGCGTCACGCCCGGCTGGGCGTCCACGATTGCCTGGCGCCGCCCGATGATGCGGTTGAAGAGCGTGGACTTGCCCACGTTGGGGCGGCCGATGATGGCGACGGTGGGGATGCTCATGGCTTGGTCCAGGCGCGGGCGCCAGGGGCGGCAGGGGCGGCAACGTTGCCGCCATTGCCGCCATTGCCGCCCGTTGCGTCTTCCAAAGCATCCGCAAAGTCGTACGATAGCCGAACCGGCATCGGCAGCTGCGAGGCCAGGTCGTGCGCCTCCATGTCGTCCATGAACAACAGATCGTCATTCACCGACTCGGCGGGCAGCAACGCGAGGTCGAGATCCGAGCGGTCCCGGAGCGCCGCGAGCACGGCCTTGCCGGGGAGCAAACCGGCAGTGGTGACCGACGGGCCGAACAGTGTGTTCTCGAGCGCCAGGATTTCGAAATGTGCCCCCGTCGCCGCGGCCAGCTCGGCCGTGACCTGCGGGAGCAGCGGCCCCATGGCCGCGCCCGTGACTACGCCGATCCGCTTCCCACCCCAGTCGCCAGCCCCAAGCCCCGAGCCCCGCGCGGCAATCCGGGTCTGCAGGTAGCGCACGGCGCCAACGCCGTTCTCGCGCTGCTCAAAGTCGCCATACCACGCTGCCGGTGGCAGCGGCATGTCGGCCTGCAGATAGAGATCGTCGGCCCCGTAGCACCACGGCACACCGCGATCCGCGACCGCGCGCGCCGCGAAGTCACCAACCGTCGCGAGCGCGGCCCTGCACTCTTCGCGCGTGGGCTGGCGCACCAGGGCATGCTTGCTGAATTCGGTCAACGCGACCGGAACCACGGAGACCGACAGGATCGCGGGCCCGAGACCGTACAGGTCGCTCAACGTGCGCACGAGCTGCGGCCCGTCGTTGATCCCGGGCACCAACACCACCTGCGTGTGAAATGCGATCCCCCGCTCCACAAACCAGCGCAGCTGCGGAATGACGTCCTCCGCCTCGGGATTGCGAAGCAGCCAGCGGCGCACCACGGGGTCGGTCGCGTGCACCGAGACGTAGAGCGGCGACAGCCGGTACTCGACGATGCGCTCCAGGTCCCAGCGCTTGAGGTTGGTCAGCGTCGCAAAATTGCCGTAGCGGAACGAGAGGCGGTAATCGTCGTCCCTGATGTAGAGGGCTTGGCGCATTCCCTGCGGGTTGCCGTCCACAAAGCAGAAGTCGCAGTGGTTGGCGCAGCGCCGGATCCGGGGCGGCTCCAAGGTCACCCCCATCGGCAGCCCCTCGGGACGTTCGACGTCGTACTCGATCTCCTCGCCCGACGGGAGCCGGGCCCGCAGCACGAACTGGTCGTCCGCGGTGAGGAACTCCCAATCGAGAAAGTCCTCGAGGTCCTTGCCGTTGACCGCGAGCAGCGCGGTTCCTGGGATGAGTTCGAGGGCAGCGCCCAACGAGTCGGGTGCCACCGCCTGTACGCGAATCACTGCTGACCACCCTGAGGTTCAAGGAGTTTCTGAAGCTAACGGCGCAACTTCAAGGCGTAATATCGCTTAGGAAGGGAGTCGCGGCAACCTCAATTACTACTTCATCGCTCGCGCCGGAGGCCGTAACCGCTCTGACGACATGCGTTCCCGGCCGGAGGGCCCAGCGCGACTCGACGACTCGACGGCCATCGATGAACCACCGAATTGCGCCGTCGCCGGGCATTGTCGAGGCCCGCAGGGCGATCGTGGCGTAGCGGGCGTCCATCCCAGGCGGGATCTCGTAGCGGTCGCCGGAGCGCGGAGAGACGATCTGAAATTGGGCTCCGCCGCCCCTCGCCGCCGTTTTATCTGCCGCCGTTTCACCTGCCGCCGCCTCACCCACCGCCGCCTTACCATTCTGCTCCGCCCATTCCACGTACTCCGCCGGCCACACCACCGCCCCGCCCTGATGCCAGTCGCAGTCCTTCAGGGGTGCCGTGCCCGGCAGGAACCACTCGGCGAGATCGGCGCACCCTGCAGTCGCTCGCAAACCCGACAGGGCGCAGATCCGCACGCGCGTCGCGCCGGCGTCACTGGGACTCGGCAGCACGCCCGGCGCGTAGCGACGCGCCGTGACCAGCATCGCGCGATGCAGCAGCGGTCCCGCGCCCGTCACGCCGCTCACGCCCTGCATCGGCTGCCCATCGAAGTTCCCCACCCACACCGCCACTGTGAAACCGCCTGTGACGCCCACTGCCCAATTGTCAGTGAAATGATGACTCGTGCCCGTCTTGACCGCCGCAGGGAACGGGAAGTCGAATGGCGTCTCGACCCCGAAACCGGGAATTCGCGCGATCGGGTCCGCGAGCACGTCGAGCACCAGGGCCGCAGATCCCGCAGATATGAAACGACGATCTCCCGCAGATCGCGCCCCAGGTCCGACCTCACGCCATTCGGTGGCGTGCCAGATGCCACCGGTCGCCAGGGCGCGGTAGCCATTGGCAAGCTCCAGCAGCGTGACGTCGCCGTTACCCAATGCAAGCCCCAGACCATAGTACTGGGCGCTGCGCGTCAATGAGCCGAATCCCGCGCCGTGCAGGACCCTGAGCAGGCTGGCGGAGCCCACGCGATCGGCAAGCTCGACCGCGGGCACGTTGTACGAGCTCGCGAGCGCCTCGCGCGCGCGCACGGGGCCGTGGAAGCGCCGGTCGTAGTTGCGCGGCTGATAGGGACCGGTGGACGTCGGATAGGCGCGGGGGATGTCCGGCAACACCGACGCCGGCGTGTAGCCGCGATCGAACGCCAGGCCGTACAGGAACGGCTTCAGCGCCGAGCCGGGCTGGCGCGGGGACATTACCATGTCCACCTGGCCCGCGGAGTCAGCCCAGAAGTCGGGCGAGCCCACCCAGGCAAGCAGCTCGCCGGTGGCATTGTCCAGCACGACCAGCGCCGCCTCGCGCACGCCGCGATCCGAAAGACTCGTGACGGTGTGCCGGACCTCCGCTTCGAGCGCGGTTTGCAGCGGCAGATCGAGCGATGTGCGCCACGTTCCCCCATTGGCCGTGGTATCCAGCCATTGGAGCACGCGACTCGTGAAGTGCGGCGCGAGGAACGGCGGAGTGGCTCGCGGGACGACCAGCGGCTCGCGACTGGCACGATCCAACGCATCGACACTCGCGTAGCCGTAGCGCCCGATCCGGCCCAGCACCAGCGCGCGCCGGCTGCGCGCGCGATCCGGCGCGACAAAGGGGTTGTCGGTCGAGGGCGCGCTCGCCAGGCCGGCGAGCAGGGCGGCCTGGCCGAGTGACAGGCGTGCTGCCGTCGCATTGAAGTAGAGGGCGGCGGCCGCGTCAACGCCGACCGTTCCCTGCCCCAACGGCACGCGGTTCAGGTACTGCTCCAGGATTTCCTGCTTGGAGAGATGTCTCTCCAGACGCAGCGCCCAGAACGTCTGGATCACTTTGCCGTACCACGTGCGACCCGCGCCTGGCCGCAGCAGCCGCGCGAGCTGCATCGTGATCGTGGACGCGCCCGAGCGCACCCGACGAGCCCGCAGGTTGTCTTTGAGCGCACGGCCCACGGCGCGCGGATCGACGCCGTGATGCTCGTAGAAGCGGTGGTCCTCGCCGGCGACAAACGCCTCCAGCAAATCCGGGTCGATCTCGCCGAGTCTGAGCCAGCGCTGCAACGACCCGTCCCCCGCGCGCGTGCTGCGCAGCACCAGGCCGTTGCGGTCTTGGAGCGTGAGGCTCGCCACGCGAGGCGGCGACGTGAGCGTCCGCGGCAACGGGAGCGCAATCCAAATGCCCGCCCATAGCAGCAGGGCAGCGATCGCAACGACGAGCAATCGCATCATGGGCGCGGAGTCACGGTGAAGACGCCGCCGTCACTCCGCCCCTGCACGGCCGGGTTGTACATCTCCTCCGCGTGCGCCGGCGGCCGCACGAACGTGCCCGGCGTGGTTGCGCGCGCGACGTACGTCGCGGTGTACCGTCCGGTCCAGAGCACCGTGGCGACGTACACTACGCGATCGTCGCGCAGTTCCCTGTGATCGAATGG
>WNFU01005756.1_pt1 | contig 17822 bp, 13 predicted proteins | sample 5400121 | NCBI WGS metagenome assembly WNFU01 (sample SAMN13153360, study PRJNA577476) | soil metagenome | isolation source: 100 cm soil or saprolite under grassland replicate 1 | place: USA:California | collected 2016-06-15
GCAGACAACTATTTGGAGCGCGAAAGGCGTGACCTATTGTGATCCGTCGAGCGCGACCGCGTCGGTCGTCGTCGCATGCTCGCGGCCCAGCACGTCGAGAAGCTGCTCTCGACTTGCGTTGCCGCCACTCAAGATCAACGCCACCCGCTTCCCCGTTAGCTGCTCGCGGAGGGGCAGCGCGGCCGCCAAGGGCGCCGCCCCTGCCGCCTCGACGAGGTTGCGCGTGGCCTCGATCATCAGCGCCTGCGCTGCGCGGATCTCGTCGTCGCTGACGAGGACGAAGTCGTCGAGCCAGTGCCAGAGGATCCTCTGGGGGAGCTCGAACGCCGTGCGGGTGGCGAGACCCTCGGCAAACGTCTCCATCGTGTCCTCGACGAGGCGGCGCTCCTGCCAGGAACGGAACGCGGCCGGCGCCGCCTCCGACTGGACTCCGATGATCCTGATCGCCGGATTGATCGCCTTCGCGACGATGCAGGCGCCGGCCGCGCCGCTGCCGCCGCCGACGGGGACGATGACTACGTCGGTCGCGGGCTGCTCCTCGAGGATCTCGAGCGTCTCCGTCGCGACGCCGGCGATCAGCAGCGGCTCGTTGCCGGAGTGCACGTAGCGATAGCCGTGGTCGCTCGCGAGTTGCTCGCAGTGCTCGCGCGCCTCGTCGAAGTCACGTCCGTGGAAGACGAGTTCGGCGCCGAGGCCGCGCATGGAGGCAACCTTGACCGGGTTCGCGTTCTCGGGGATGCAGATCGTCGCCGCCACCTCGAAGTCCGGTCGAGGCGGCGATGACGCCGCGCTCGCGCTCGTCCGCACTGAGCTGCGAGATCAGGTTGACCCCGCCCCGGACCTTGAAGGCGCCGACCGGCTGGTGGTTCTCGTGCTTGACGAAGACCTCGGCGCCGAGCAGGTCGTTCAGAGTGGAGTAGCTGTACAGGGGCGTCGGGCGCAGGTGGGGCGATATCCGGAGCCGCGCTTCGAGCACGTCGGCGAGCGTAGGCACATGCCACTCCATCAGGTTCGCTGGCCGGCCGCCGCGAGAGCCGCGCGCACCCGCGTCCCGAGCAGCGCGAGCCTCTCGACGGGCTCGTTGCTGAAGACGAAGCGGACGTGGCGGTCGGCGATCTCGCCGCCCCAGCCGCGCATCGGCGTGGCGGCGACCTTCTGCTCGAGCAGGCGATCGGAGACCTCGACACAGTCGAGCCCGAGCGCGGCGACGTCGAGGAGGAGCGACCAGGCGCCCGCCGGGCGTACCGCGGGCAGGCCATCGAGCTGGCGCAGCGTCTCGTCGCGCCGCCGCTGCCACTCGGCGTTCGCGGCGGCCAGGCCGTCGTCCGCGAGCTCAAGCGCAACGCGCGTCCCGATCTGGGCGAACCCGCTCGCAACGAGACCGTTGTAGATGTGGACACGGGCGACGTCGTTGACGAGCTCGCCCGGTGCAACGACCCAGCCGACGCGCCAGGCGATCATGCGCTGCTCCAACGACGGGGCTCCGACAATGACGGTTCGATCGCGCATACCGGCAAGCGCGGCGGGATGCCGGATCGGGCGGCCGTCGAAGAGGACGCCTTCGTACCCCGCAAAGTAGAGCAGCCACAGGTCCCGCTTGCGGCAGATCGATGCGATCGCATCCCACTCCTCGTCGCTCGCCACCCAGCCGGAGGGGAAGGACGCGTTGTTGAGGAAGACGACGCGCGTGCGCTCCGTGACCGCGGCCGGCAGCGCATCGAGATCGAGTCGCCACTCACCATCGGCGATGTGGAGCGGGACGAGCTGCGGCACTGCCCCGACAAGCCGCACCCGATTGAGCATGCCCGCGTAGGTCGGGTCGGTGAGAACGACCTCGTCCCCGGGATCGGTCAGGCAGAAGAGGGCGTCGAGCATCGCGTCGCCCTCGCCGCAGGTGATCACGATCTCCCGGCGCCCGTCGTAGCGGGGGCCGCCGCGGCGCTCGATGTACGCGGCCACGGCCTCCTTGAGGTCGTCGCGCCCGGTGAACGGCAGCCAGCTGTTCGCCTCGTCCTCGCCGATCACCGCCCGCGTGGCCTCCATTGCCGCTTCCGGGGGCGGGATGTCGGTGTCGAGGTTCTCCAGGCGCAGGACGTCGGGGTCGTCCCCGGCCGCCGCGGCGACTCGATCGATATTGAAGCCGGGAATGTTCTCGAGACGTCGGACGCCCATCGGACCCGCCTTTCTCGCTCCGAAGAGCGTAACGGCGAGGTGCTCGCCCCGGGGGAAGGCTTGGGACAGAAGAGCGCCCCGCGTCCGGGCGCCTGCCAACTAAATGGTGAGCGGCGCCGGCGTTAGCAGCGGCTGGTTTGCGCACTGCCAAGTTCCGCCCATTCTCGTCACTGCGCAAACCTCCGGGCGTGAGACGGTTCTTTCGGCGGGGCGGCCCCCTCGTCGACTCGGTCTTGGCTGCTACCTCGTGACCACTCCACGAGTGCAGAAACAGGCGACTTGACGGGGTACGCTCCCGCAGTGCGGGACGAGTTCGACGCGCTGCAGTCAAGGCTGTTGTCGATCTGGCCAAGCATGACGTTGCGAACGACGCATCCGCAGCTGAGGACGGTGATCGTCGTTCACTCAATGCCGGACGACATCCTTCCGGCGCATCTCGCTCCGGTCTTTCCCGCGTACGAGGAGCGCTTCCTGTGCCTAGTCGTGAGCCTGTTGCGCGCACCCGGCTCGCGAGTCATCTATCTGACGTCGCAGCCGGTCCTGCCGCGAGTGATCGATTACTGGTTCGGTCTCGTCCGGGGACTCGACACAGCCGAGGCGCGGAGCCGGTTGTTTCTCGTGTCTCCGGTCGACGGCTCGCCGCGTCCGCTCACGGCGAAGCTCCTCGACCGGCCGCGTCTGCTTGCGCGGGTCAAACGCCTGGTGGTCGACCCGCGGCTGGCGATCATCGTGCCCTTCATGACAAGGGAGCTCGAAGCGAGGCTCGCGCTCGAGCTGGACGTCCCGATCTACGGATCGAGCCCGCGCCTGTGGGCGCTCGGGTCGAAGTCGAGTGCCCGCCGCATATTCGCTGAGGAAGGCGTGCCCCTCCCGGCGGGAGTAGAAGACGTGCGGGCGCGAGCCGATCTCCGCGACGCGCTACGTGCGCTGCGCGATACGCGGCCGGGATTGGAGCAGGCGATCGTCAAGCTCGATCAGAGTGGGAGCGGCCTCGGGAACGCGACGATCCCTCTCGCTAGTGGCGATCTCGATGCGGCGATCGACACGATGGAGCTCGAAGACGCGGACGCTTCTGTCGAGGGGTTTCTTGCACAGCTCGAGAGTGGCGGTGGGATCGTCGAGGAGCGCTTGTCGGGCGCTGAGTTCCGCAGCCCCAGCGTTCAGCTGCGCGCGAGCCCGACGGGAGAGGTAGAGGTTCTGTCGACCCACGATCAAGTTCTGGGCGGGCGGCACGGGCTCTCATTTCTCGGGTGCCGCTTCCCGGCCGATCCAGGCTACGCGCTCGAGATCACCGCCCTTGCGCGCCGGGTCGGCGAACGGCTGGCGCGCGAAGGCGTGCTCGGGCGATTTGCGCTCGACTTCGTCGTCGTGCGAAACCGTGGCGCATGGCGCCCGTATGCGATCGAGATCAACCTCCGTTGCGGTGGTACGACGCACACATTCATGGCGCTGCAGGCACTGACCGATGGGATCTACGACGTGGAGCGTGGTCTCTTCACGGACCCGGAAGGGCGTCCCAAGCACTACGCGGCGACCGACCACCTCGAGTCACCACGCTACGCGCGGCTGACGCCCGAGGATCTGTTCGACATCCTCGCCGAGCGCGGGCTCGGCTGGGACGAACGCGCGATGACCGGCGTCGCCTTCCACATGGTCAGTGCTCTCGCAGCCGCTGGGCGTGTCGGCGCAACCGCAATCGGCGAAACGCCGGCGGAGGCCGATGCCTTGCTCGATCAGACACGTCGGGTGCTCGACGAAGAGTCGGGTGGCGCATAAAGGAACGAGCGGGAGTATCAGCTCTCAGGTCACGGCGATTAGTCCACCCTCGACGAGCGCATGGTTTGCGCACTGCCAAGTTCCGCCCAATCGCTACGCACGCCTCAAAGGCAGGGTCTGAGAAGCCGCAGAGCCTCCTCCCCGATCCGGCCGGTTGTCGTGAACTGTTGAGAAGGCGACAGCGTGATCCGGAGGTCGGCGGCGCTGACTTTGGGACGAGCACGATGCCTTCTCGATTTGCTGCGCTTGGGTCGTGGAAGAGGCCCGCGGCACCCTGAGCCCACTGCGTTGCGGGGCGCATGCCCGACCGCCTCACCCTAGCCTCGCCTGCGGATCGGGCCACGCCCAGCTGGCGCCGGCCGTGCGCTCGCGGCGCTTGGCCCGGAGCCGAGCCAGGGCTTCGCGCTGCTCGTCTGTGAGATCGGCCTCGCTGAGCAGCTCGTGGGCGCTCATAGGGCGACTACTCGGCCGCCAAATACCGGCCGCGCTCCCTCTGGCTGCACCGAGCCTTGGTATGTCGCGGCCTACGCCGACAGCCTTTACACCGAGGTTTGCGCGCGCTGGCGCGTGCGGAAGGCCGCCGCCGATGTCCACCAGCCCGTCAGGACGGACATCCCGGCCTTAATCCTGGTCGGGAGGTTCGATCCGTTCGCGCCGCGCCTCCTGATCCAAGAGGCGGCCGAGACACTCTCGAAGAGTTGGATCGTCACCGCCCCGAACTGGGCGCACAATGTGCTCGGCTCCGAGTGCGGTCCCCCGGTCAGGAACGCCTGGATCGGCCATCCGACGTCGCCGCCCGACACGAGCTGCTTTTCCGGGCTTCCCGACTTCGAGTTCGATCTCGGCCGGTAGCCGCGCTCAAGCACCTTTCAAGCCTGCCTCTGAGCATCTCTCAAGCGCCCCGGTGGATGGTGCCCCGGAAACCACTGAAGGAACGCGACTCCCATGCGACGCATAGTCTGTCTCGCCATCCTCGGCGCGCTCGGCGCATTCGCTCAGGCGCTGCCCGTGGCCGCCGCATCCGACACGCTGGTTTCGGTGGGCTCGCCGACGACGCCGTTCCCGCAGAGCTGGCAGAACACGCCGGCCGTGGCCGTCGACCCGGCCCACCCCAGCGTGCTGGCGGCCACCGCCATTGACACGCTCGACGCGGCCGCCTGTTCTGCTTGGGATGATCCCGCGTTCTGTCCTTTTGGGCGGGTCGGACTCGACGGCGTCTACTTCTCGTTCGACGGCGGGTCCTCCTGGACGCAGCCGACCTATACCGGGCTCACCCGCCGCCACTGTCTGGGCCCGGCCGAGTGTCAACTGACCCTCGATGACCTCTCCGGCGGCCTGGAGATAGGGCCGATCGGGACGGTACCGAACCACTACCAGGCGGGCCTGTTCTCCACCTCCGACCCGGTGGTTGCCTTCGGACCTGCGCCCGGCCCCGACGGCGCGTTCTCCTGGGACAACGGGTCTCGCCTCTACCACACCCACAGGGTGCAGGAGTTCGATCCCGACAGTCCCTGGTTCAAGCCGGCCGTCAACGGTGGAACTGCGGTTGGCCTTTCCCGGATCGACGGAGCCCCCGCCCTGACCCCCCAGATCGTGGCAGACCAGGCCAACTGGATGCCTCCCGTTGTCGTCAGGGAGAAAAGAAGCGAGAACGACTGGCTCGTCGCCGGCGAATTCGGGACGAGCGTCTGGGCCGACAACGCGGAGTCGAGCCCCAACTTCGGTCACGTCTACTTCTGCGGCGCCTCCTCCCGTGAGGACCTGGATGGAGGGATCGTCTCGACGCAGATCGTCCTCGACGTCTCCGCGGACGGGGGTACTACCTGGGACGGCCGGAATGTGTCGCGGGCTTCTTCCCGCAGGGGCGGCCGTGCCGGCTGCCTCGTTCGCACCGACAGCGAGGGAACGGTGTACCTGTTCTGGAACGAGGGGTTCCTCGATGATCGCGAGGTCGTCACCATGACCCGATCATTCGACGGGGGGAGGAGCTTCGAGAAGCCGCGGGCGATCCTGGACGCGGTGCACTGTGGAACGCTCCAAGAACTCCAAATCGACGGCGTGATGGGAGCCGGTGGCTCCCCGCTCGCGTCGGTGGACATCGCCAACGGGGCGCCCAGCGGCGGTAACGCGAGCGACCAGCTCGTGCTGACGATCTGCGACGGAAGCCGCGGGATCAATGCCATCCGGGCGCTCGTGATCAGCTCGACCGACCACGGAAAAAGCTGGTCGGAGCCGGTCGACGCGGCGCAGGCAGGGGACCGGCCCAACCTGCCGACGATCGCCATCTCCCCCGATGGCGAGGACGTTTATCTCGTCTATTTGGGGTTTCTCGACCCCTGGCGGGAGAGCCTGTCAGGCTCACGGCGGGTTCAAGCCGTCGTCCTCCACGCCGACGCCTCGAACCTCTCGACCTGGGCGGCCCTCCATCGGGGCGTGATCGCCGACGCTCGCGCCGCGACTGCCATGAGCGGCGGGGGCCGCCAGTTCGGGTACCTCGGGGCAACCTCGGCGGCCGCGGCCGCGAGAGACGGCGCAATTCTGCTGTGGACGGACATCCGCAACGCCGAGCGGTGCCCAGCAATCGAGGCCTACCGGCAGAGCATCGTGGACGACGAGGAAAGCCCGCTCCCGCCTCCCGCGGTGAACAGCGACTGCCCGCCGAGGTTCGGCAACTCGGACATCTATGGCACGTCGGTGGCCGACCCGACGCCGTCAGCAACCCGATGAACTCGGCGAGACTCTTGCTCGCGAGAGGGGTGAGTGCGGCCACGATAGTCGTGCTCTTCGCTTCGGCGGCCTGTGGAGGTTCCGGCAGCGAGGCGGAAACAGATCAGATCACCCAAACGGCCGAAGCCCGTCTGCTGGCCTGCACCGAGGCATCCGGCATCATCACGACGCTCGCCGGTAGCGGCGCTGAGGGGGCCGACGACGTACCAAGCTACCGGGCTGCCGGCGACGGCGGTCCTGCGACGAAGGCTCTCCTCGACCGGCCGGGCGACCTGGCGATGGACGCGTCTGGGAACCTCTACATCAACGAGGACGGCTCCCATGATCCCCTCATCCGGGGCGGGTGCGCCGGGTGGATCCGTCCGGGCGCATCACCACCGTCGTCGGTCCGCCCGCAGGCGGTGGCCAGCCCCATTGAGACGCCGGCCGACTCCAGCTGATCCTCCCCACGGGCATGGACGTCGCTCGGGACGGAACCGTCTTCGTGACGGCTGGAGTGGAGCCGGAGGCGAGGATCCTCAAGGTCGACCCGTCGGGCAACGTGAGCACTGTTGCCGGGACGGGTCAGGCAGGCTTCTCGGGCGACGGTGGCCCTGCGACCGAAGCCAGGATCGGCCGCGCCTTTGAGGTGGCGCTCGACGGCGAGGGGAACCTCTACTTCACCGACGTCCCGAACTACCGCGTCCGCAAGGTCGACACGTCGGGTGTGATCACCACCGTCGCCGGCACAGGGAAGCCCGGCTTCTCCGGCGACGGCGGTCCCGCGAGGGCGGCGCGATTGGGCGAGCTCGCCGGCGTGACCGTCGATCGCGAGGGCAATATCTACGTCCTCACTCTCGACCCCGGGGGCATCCGCCGCATCGACCTCGAGGGGACTATCACCTCGGTCCGGTGGGGCGGGACGGAGCGCATCCACATTCCCGCCGAGCACATCTGGATCGATCCCGATGGAAACCTCTACCTTGCCGGCAACGGCCGCATCCATAAACGCGACCGGGAGGGGAGAATCACCATCCTCGCAGGCGACGGAAATTCTGGCTTCTACGGCGACGGAGGGCCGGCGACCAAGGCTGCGTTCTCCGAGGAGACGGGGGGAGTGATTCTTGCGCCCGACGGTGCCCTCTTCATCGGCGACGTGGAGAACGCCAGAGTGCGGAAGGTGTGCCTCTAGTGTTCTCGACCGGGTCCACCCCGAGGGGCCTCAGACCATCGACACGCCGGCTCCTCTTGTCGATTCTTCCCGGGCTTCCCTCGCCTCCTCGGGACGTTTCCCTTTCCGACAACTCCGAGGACGTCCACCAGCCGTCCACCAGGTTGTCCTCTCCAGTCACCTCCAGTCCGCTCCAGTCCGGATGATCTCGCATGAAAAGGCGGCCTGGAGTGACTGGACCGGACTGGAGCGGACATCGGTCCATCACTCGTAATGAAGGGGTCCCGGTTCGAGTCCGGGCGTCGGCTTGGAAATCCCTGCTCAGAGGCTATTTTTGGGAGTCGTTGAGCCCTTTCACGCGCGGTGAAAGGGTTCCGTTGGAGTCAGGTGCCGGCTTTCTGGCGTTTTTTGCAGGGATATTCGGCGCCTTGAGCTGACCCGCGTTCGCTTGATGACCTCCGAAACGTCCACCAGCCGTCCACGAGCTCGAAGTCCTCAGGTGTAAGAGCACACAAAGTGGCCGTCGTGCGCCAGCCGGCAGTAGCCGGTGCGAGTGAGACTCGCTTTGGGTTACGGGCTTAGCTCGCGCTTTACGGGGCCGCGGAGGCGAGCGTCCAGGTGAAGCGAGTCATGCTCTCCCGTGGAGCGAGGCCGCCCGGCCGCACCCCACGGCGCACGAGGAGGGTTGGCGGTCGCGCATCTTTCACAACGGCCAGGCGGACGTCGCCGAGTCCTTCCTGACGCCATCGCGGTGAGAGTCCGAGGACGAGCAGGCCGGCATCCGCCGTCGCGGCGATCAGCCCCTCGTGGCCAGCCTCCACGAGCACCGACTCGGTGGCGACGCCAACGACCTGCTGCACCATGAGGGAGGCGCGCGCGAGCAGTCGGCTCGCGTCCCTCCGCCCGCCCGCGGGATCGGCGGCCGTCCCGACCAGCTGGAGCGAGGTGCCGAGCGAACGCGACATCCAGGCTGCGATCTCGATCGCCGACCAATCGTGCTCGGTGCCACTGAACGGGACCGTCACGGGTCGGTTCGCACCGAGGCCGGCGCCATCTCGCACGATGAGGAGAGCGACGTCGCAGGGAGCATCGGCGAGGATCGTGTGCAGCTCCTCGTCGATCGTCCCGTCGCCGACGAGCGCTGCCGGAGCGTCGAGGAGTGCGAGATCCGTCGGCTGCTCGGAGGCGAGCAGGACGACGTCCCGCCCCTGCTCCGACGACGTGAAGGCGGCGATGCGCGCGGGGATCCCCTCTGCGATAAGCGAGCTCCGCCGATCATTCAGGGACGCTGTCGCAGCCTCAAGCTCACGCGAAGAGGTAACGAGCCGGGCGAGGATGAGCTCCCGGGGCGGGCGCCGGGCAAGTGCCGTCCCCAGCTCGAGCATCGCGTCGAAGTTGCGCTCGCCTCGGGGAACGAGGAGGATCGAACGTTCGGGCGCGGAGGGCGCGCCCTCGTCCTTGGTGGGTCTGGTCGGTGTGTTTCTGGCAATCGCACCGAGTTCCAGCGACGAGTCATGCCGCAGGATTGCGCGCTCGAGCTCCTGGAGCGACTGGCTCGGCTCGATGCCGAGCTGGCCGACGAGGATACTGCGTGCCGCCTTGTACGCCTCGAGGGCCTCAGCCTGCCGTCCAGCTCGGTAGAGGGCGAGCATGAGAAGGCCGCGGAGACGTTCCCGCAACGGATACCTCGAGACGAGCGCCTCGAGCTCGCCGATCAGCTGGTCGTGACGTCCGAGCGCGAGGTCGGCCTGCATCCGCCACTCGAGGGCGACGAACCGCAGCTCTTCGAGCCGGGCAATCTCGGCCTGGGCAAAGGGCTCATGGGACAAGTCGGCGAGCGGCGGGCCGCGCCAAAGCGCGAGCGCCTCGCGCAGAATTGCCCCCGCCTCCTCCGGCTCCGACTCCGACTCCTGCGCCGCCTCGACGAGATGTTCGAAATGATGGAGGTCGAGCTCGTGCGGTCCGAGCTCGACCGCGTACCCGGAGGGGCGGGTTTGAATGACCTCGCGTCCGATCGCCCGACGGAGGTGAGATAGGTAGGTCTGAAACACGGAGTCGGCTGAGGCGGGCGGGTCGCCCGCCCAGAGCTCGTCGATGAGTCGCTCTCGTGGGACGACCTCACCCGCGCGCGTGAGCAGAAGCGCAAGAAGTGCCCGTTGCTTCGGGCCACCGAGAGCGAGGGGGACGTCCCGGTCACGAACTTCGAGGGGCCCCAGGATCCGGAACTCCATTCCCCCTCCTATTTGTTCTCGTTGAGGCAGAGGGCGGCGAGGTCGATGCCGTAGCCGAACGGCGGGAAGACTCGGCAGGCGAGGTGCGGGGAGAAGAAGCCGGTAACGGAATCCGTACCCAACGCGGCGACCGGCACCTCCTTCACCGCCAAACGGTCGGCAAGTTCCACCGCTGCTCTCTGGCGCGCCGCTCCCTCGAGACTGGTCACTTTACGGACGTCCGCCTCCACTCCCGCGGGCAGCCAGTGGGCGAGGCCCGTGTCGAGCAGCATGCTCCGCAGAAACTCCGCGGAATCCGCGTAATCGAGGCGCCACTGCCCAGCGAGGATGTCGACCTTGGCCTGCCGATTGCGAGCAACAGCTCCGGGGTCGTCAAACTTCTCGATGCGTACGCGGATCCCGATTTTCGCGAGATCGGCCCGCACCACCTGCGCCTCTTGCAGGCACGGGGTGCACGAGGCGGTGATCCCCATGACCGCAGTGCTCTTTCGACCGCGCATGAGCACCCGGGCCTCCCGGAGATCCGGACGATCGAGGCTATACAGCTCGCGGTCCTCGAATCCTGGCATAACCACAGGAAGGATCTGGTCGCTAGGCGCTCCCTTCCAGACGTCGGCCAGGGCCCGCCTGTTCAGAGCGAGGGCCGCAGCACGGCGTACGTCGCGGTCGGCGAAGAGCCCGCGTCCAGCGTTGAAGAGGAGGAAGGTCGTCTCCGGCAGGGGCGCTGCGACGAACCGCTGATCGCCCTGGCTGGCCGCACCACTCCCGGGCCCCCACCGCTGATCGAGAGCTGCCCCGACGTCGAGAAGCGGATCCTCGATGCCAACGATGCCGTCCCAGGAGCCGTTCTGCACCTGCCTGACGGCCTGCCCGGGGTCGATCCCCTCCCGCAGCGCAATGGCGTCGAGGGCGTGCGGACGTGGGCCCGTGTAGTTCGGGTTGCGCTTCAGGATCGCGTATTCGGTGACAAGGTGATCGGCGATGTAGTAGGGGCCCGCTGAGGGGACCGCCTGCGGCGTTCGCTGCGGATAGCCCACAAATGCACCGGCGCCGCCCTTTACGGGCGGCGAGTCAGTCGGGACAGGGCAGAAGAAGGGCAGGGCGAGGCGCTGCAGGAAGTTGCGGGAAGGTTCTGTGAGGGTGATCGTGAGGATGTCGCCCTCGGCCCGAAGCCCAGAGATGTGCTCGGCCTTGCCAGCCCGGAAGGCCGCCTCGCCTTCGATGTCGGAGACGAACTCCGGCGCAGGCCCTGCGAACTCCGGCGAGAGGGCGCGCTCGATCGAGTAGCGGAACGTCTGCGCCGTGACCTCCTCGTTCGCCGGCGGCGAGAAGCGGTAGCCGGGGCGGATCCTGAAGGTGTACGTGCGCCCGCCGGGCGAGATCTCGGGCAGGGAGGTAGCAATCTCCGGCCGTAGCTTCCAGCCTGCGGGCGCGGCAGCGTCCGGGTAGTTGAGCAGCTTGGCGCAGGTTGCAAACTCGACCCAGGAGTCAGGCCCCGTCGCCGGGTCTGGATTCTCCAGCGCATCCAGGGGGCCGTAAAACAGCTTCGCCACCTTCCCCTCGAGCGCGACGATCCGGTCCTCGTACGTTCTTCCTGGGCCCAGCGCAACCACGAGGACGCCGGCGCCGGCCGCGGCGCCTTGGACGGGGTGCTCGAACCGGAACGTTCGGCGAGCACCGGTGACGGGGTCGATGCCCACGACTGTGCCGGCGTCCGAGTTCCGGACCCAGAGCGGGCCGCCGCTGTAGGACGCGATGGTCGCCCCCGGGCCGGTCCCGTAGGTGGCGACGACCTGGCCGCTACGGTCGATCTTGTAGACGACGCCCTTCGTCTGGTCTGCCGTCCAGCCGAACCCGCCGCCCGCTCTAGTGGGGCAACAGTCGACGGGGAGCTGCAGCGCCGTCTTCGTGACCGCGTTCGTGTCGGGGTCGATCCGGCTCACGCCGCGCTGACCACCCACCCACACGGAACCGTCGGCGTAGGCGAGGCTGCCCGAGTCGGGCAGAACGTCGAAGCGGTGCTGAACCTTTCCCGTCGCCGGGTCAAGGCGCAGCACGGTCCCTTCCATCACGACCCACAGCGATCCGTCGGCAACGACGACCCCGGGCAACCAATCCCCGAAATCGAAGCGATCAACCTCCCGGCCCAGACTGATGTCGAACTTCACGAGCTCGGGACCGCTGACCCAGAGCGTGTCGCCGTCGACGGTGTACGTTCCGATTTCCTCGAAGGGCAGGCCGATCTGCTTGAGGATTCTGCCCGTCTTCGCGTCGATCTCGACGAGCGACATGGGGTCGAGGTTCTGTACCCAGAAATGCCCCTCGCCGTAGATGACCTGATTCGGTTCTCGCACCACGGAAGTCGGGATCGAAGCCAGCTTCTTGCCCGTCTGTGCGTGGACGATCGCGATTCCCGGCTCGAAGCTCGCGCCGGTCGCTTCGCCGCCGATGAGGTGCAGGACGACCGCAACCACGCCGACCGCCACCGCTGTGGCCGTCGCTCCGATTAGCGTAAGGAACGCGGCGGTGCGCCGCCGCCGCTTCCGTCGAACGCTGACCGCGACCGGATCGACCTCACCCGCGAGCGCCACCCGCGCCGCCGCGACGAGCTCAGCGCAGCTTGCATAGCGCTCCTCGGGATCTTTTGCCATTGCCTTCGCGATCACGGCGTCGATCGCCGCCGAGAGGGCGGGCCGACGCTCCTGAGCCGAAGGCGGCGGGTCCTGAACATGCGCCCAGAGAACGGCGAGGTCGGAGTCGCGGCGGAACGGCACCTCGCCCGTCAGGCACTCGAAGAGAACGCAGCCGAGCGCGTAGACGTCGGCGCGACCGTCAAGAGGACCGCCTTCGAGTTGTTCGGGCGCGACGTAGTCGATCGTGCCCATCAGATGCCCGGCGTCGGTCAGGTCCCCCATCGACGCGGAGCCCTTCGTGAGGCCGAAGTCGGAGAGGTAACAGTGCTCGCGGCCGCTCTCGCGAGCGAGGAGGACGTTGCTCGGCTTGACATCCCGGTGGACGAGCCCGTGCTCGTGGGCGGCGTCGAGTGCGTCTGCTACCTGCGTGAGCAGGGCGAGCGCGCGCTTCGGCTCGAGAGGACCCTCGCGTGCGAGCAGCTCGCGGAGATCGGCGCCATCGACGTGGCGCATGGCGATGTAGAGCGCGCCATCCGCCTCTCCCGCCTCGTAGATGGGGACTATGTTCGAATGGTCGATCGAGGCGGCGAGCCTCGACTCCCGGAGGAAGCGCCTGCGGAAGCGCTCGTCCTCGGACAGCTCGCGGGCAAGGAGCTTGAGGGCAACCTTGCGCCCCAGGCGCCTGTCCTCGGCAAGGTAGACGGCGCTCATTCCGCCTCGACCGAGCAGCGCCGTGAGCCGGTAGCCGGCGAGCTCGGTTCCAATGCGCTGATCGGCCCTTATCGGCACGCGACGCCCTTGCCTTCGCCTGGGAACAAACGATAGATCGCTTGGGTGGAGGTTAGAAGGAGCTTCCACGAGCGGGCCGCGGATATCTTCGCTGCGCTCAGGGTGGGGGTTTGGAAGGAGCGGCCGCTGCGCCGCTGCGTGACGCGACCTGACGCGCGCGGAGTAGCCCGAGTTTCTCGGCGATCGGCCATACGAGCCGGCCTGCACGGACTCGTCGCGCTCAAGCGTCTTTCAAGCGCCCGTCTGTGTATCTCTCAAGCGCTCCTGTGGATGGTGTCTCGCACTGGTCCGAACCGAGGAGGAGCCTGCCATGCGACGCGCAGTCTGTTTTTCCATCCTCGCGGCGCTCGGCGCTCTCGTCCAGGCGCTGCCCGCGGCCGCGGCATCTGACACGCTGGTCTCGGTGGGCTCGCCCACCACGCCGTTCCCACAGAGCTGGCAGAACACGCCAGCCGTGGCCGTCGATCCGGCCCACCCCAGCGTCGTGGCGGCCACGGCCCAGGACGCCATCGATACTGCGGCATGTTCGGCTTGGGACGATCCCACGGCCTGTCCGTTCGCCCGGGTCGGATTCTCTGGTGTGTACTTCTCCTTCACTGGCGGGGCCTCCTGGATACAGCCGACCTACACCGGGCTCACCCGCCGCCACTGCACGGGGCCCGCCGAGTGTCAGCTGTCGCTCGATAACCTCCTCGACGGCTTGGAGATCGGGCCGATCGGGACCGTGCCCAACCACTATCAGTTAGGCATGTTCGCCACCTTTGAACCGTCCGTGGCCTTCGGCCCCACGCCGGGGCCCGACGGGGCCTTCTCCTGGGACAACGGGTCCCGCCTCTACCACGCTCACGAGGTCCAGAACCTCGATCCGCCCTTCGGTCCCGGGTTCAAGGGGCTGGATGCGATCGGCGTCTCCCGAATCGACGGTGCGCCGGCGCTGACCCCGGACATCGTGGCCGACCAGGACAACTGGATGAACCCGGTGATCGTTACTCATCAGAGCGACCGGCTGGTCTCGCAGCAAGCTTCCGTCTGGGCCGATAACGCGGAATCGAGCCCCTACTTCGGCAACGTCTACGTCTGCAGCAAGCCCTTCCGGGCCCATCCCGGCGCCAACACCGCCCAGATCATCCTGGATCGCTCCACCGACGGCGGCGAGACCTGGACGGAGCGGGACCTCAGCCAGGCCGAGACTCGGGCCACCGGAGGCCGGGACGCCTGCCGCATCCGGACCGACAGCGGGGGCACGGTGTACGTGTTCTGGAACGTCGCGCCCTTCGAGAACGTCAAGACCTTCCTCACCCGGTCCTTCGACGGCGGCGCCACCTTCGAGCGTCCACGGCTAATCTCGACCCACGTGCGATGCGGTCCGGGCGAAGAGGGAGCTGACTTCGACGGGCTCACGGGAGTCGAGGCGAAAACCTCCCGCTCGGTGGACGTCGCCAACGGCGCCCCCACAGGAAGCGATGCCACCGACCAGATCGTGCTCGTGTGGTGCGACGGAGGCCTCGGGCTCAACGCGGAGCGCGCCGTGGTGATCACCTCCACCGACGGCGGGGACAGCTGGTCCGACCCGGTCGACGCGGCCCAGGCGGGAGACCGGCCCAACATGCCCGCCATCGCCATCTCCCCGGACGGGCAAGACGTCTACCTCGTCTACGAGGCCTTCCTCGATCCTGCCCGCGAGAGCCTGGCCGACCCCACGAGGATGCAGGGGGTGGTCCGCCACGCCGAGGCCTCGGACCTCGCGGCGTGGATCACCCTCCACCGCGGGGTGGTCGGGGACGCCCGGGCCTCCAGCGGCATGAGCGACTTCTTCGACACCGAGAACCTTGGGGAATACCAGGGAGCCGTGGCCACCAGAGACGCTGGAATCATGCTGTGGACGGACATCCGGAACGCTGAGCGTTGTCCTGCAATCGAAGTACACCGCCAAAGCCTCGTCGACGGGAACCCGAACCCGACACCCGCCCCCAATACCGAGTGTCCGCCGAGCTTCGGCAACTCGGACATCTACGCGGCTGCCCTGGCGGATCCGACCCCCGAGCCCCTCGCCGTGAGGCGACGGTGACGTGCGCATGAAGCATGGAGATGTAGAGACCACCAGGAGAGAAGGGCCGGGATGGCGTTCGCGCATCGTCACTTGCGCCTGCGCGGTGATCCGGCCCGAAGAGAGGGCGCGCCTTGATTCCGCACAGCGCGCACTGGACGCCGCCGATAACCATTTGGCTTAGCCGCCTCTGTAGAGGTGGCGCGGGCGCACAGGCCCGCAAGACGCACTCGGCATGGTAAGCGACGCCTTTAATGATGGTTGCAGGAACTTTGCCCGGCGCAGAAGTGTGCGCGGGCGGTGGACCTGCGCAACACCTGTGGCAGCTGCCACGAACGGCGCCTGCCAGGTCCCGGTGCGGTTACGATTCCAGCAATGACGTTCGCGGTGGTCTTCCGTGGGCGCGCGCCGCGCCCGCTCGTTGCGCGACGTCCGCCGTCGTGCGTACGGCCAGAACTTCCTCGCTAGTCGCGCCATCGCCGCCCAACTCGTCCGGCAGGCGAAGGTCGGACGCGGCGAGCTCGTGCTCGAGATCGGAGCCGGTAACGGCATTCTCACAGCGGAGCTCGCGCGCCGGGCCCGTCGCGTCTTCGCGGTCGAGATCGACCCCCTCTGGGCGGCGCGTCTGCGCGAGCGCTTCGCGGGGTCTGCGTGGGCTGCTCGCCGACCCCCGAACGCCGCTGACGCGCGCCGACCTAGTGCTCCTAGTGGGAGGTCGCTCGCAAACGGGCCGGCCGACCGCGGACAGCGCTCAGCGCCTCGTGGAGCCCGTGGTGGCGCTTTCGCCTCGGGCGCCGCATTCCCCGCGCGGCTTTCCGGCCGCGCCCCGCGGTCGATGCAGGGATCCTCATCGCCGAACGACGGCGGGAGCCGCTTCTCCCGCCCGACGCGCCTTGGCGCACGGGGGAAGCTGGCCCGGTTACAAAATGGTACGCGTCCGCCCTCTTTTGCATGAGCCGATTTGGCGCGAATACACAGGTTGTGCCTGGCCCTTGGGGAGGAGACGTAACATGCTGCTGCTCAGATCGGGTCAAGCCAAGCTTGGCGGTAGCGAGCCGTTATACAGTAACTATTGTGATTCTGTAAGCGGCTAGGCGCGTAAACCGCACGCCTGCCGGTCTCGACCCCGTCAGGGGGCGGGGCTGGATTCGCGCAGCGCGCAGGCGAGGGGTCGCCTTCCTGGCAAAGGGCGACGCGTTGCCGGGTCACGGGTCGCCCAGCTCGGCTAACGCAAATCCTCAGGCAGCAGCGAGTAGATCAGGGCGTCGGCGCGGCGCTCGGAAAAGCAGAGGTAGGAGCGGAGGAGACCCTCGCGCGTGAACCCGACCCGCTCTAGGACACGCTGCGACGCGACGTTCCAGGGCTCGGCGAACGCTTCGACACGGGCCACATCTTCCTGCACGAGCGCCCAGTGCATGAGGAGACGCACGGCACGAGTCGCGAGCCCGCGATCGCGCGCACGTTCGACGATCCAATAGCCGAGCTCAGTAATCTCGGCGCGTCTGCGCATGAGCGCAACTGCCCCCAAAGCTGCACCCGACTGCGCGTCGGCAATCGCAAGCGATAACCCCTCGTCGTTAGTCGCGCGTCCCCACTGGCGCTCGAGCCATTCACGCCCCAACTCGTCGCCGTAGGGCGACGGGACGGTCGTGATCTCGGGGATATGGGGATCACGGCTCACCTCCTCGATGAGCGGGAGGTCGGCCTCCGTCCAGATCCGCAGGGCCACGGCCTCGTCGACAAGCGGCGGGTCGGGATAGGCGAGCACAAGAACAACGCTACTCGCATACCAAACGTGTCCCCTGTGTCGCCTTCTCGATAAAGAGCGACAGAGGAGCTCACGGCGGCCACGGTCAGAGACTCGTCACCGCGTACAGGCGCCACTCGTCCGGGGCTAGTGGACGCATGGGATGTTGTCAACCCAGAGAACCAGCGAGCGGGGGGAAGACTTCGGCGCCCACGGCCAAGTCCTGACCCGTGGGGTTCGAAAACTCGCTCGCGCTTTCCGATTCCCCGGATTTGCAGCGGGATCGAGTGAGTTGAACCCTACGCGCAGCGATCTCAGGCTATGGCCGTGGTCTCCCTCTCAGGTCGAGCCTCGCGACCTGCGGCTCGTGATCCGAGGCCTGATCGGCGAACTCCGAGTTGACGTGCACGACGTCGTACTCGATCCCGACGTTCGAGAGCAGGTTGCCGCTGACCAGAATCTGGTCGAGCACCTGCGAGTTGCCCTCGAACACGTAGGAGTAGCGCTCCGCCTGCGGGAGCGTGTTCATCAATGAGGTGAGGACGCCGCC
>WNFU01004493.1_pt1 | contig 17816 bp, 9 predicted proteins | sample 5400121 | NCBI WGS metagenome assembly WNFU01 (sample SAMN13153360, study PRJNA577476) | soil metagenome | isolation source: 100 cm soil or saprolite under grassland replicate 1 | place: USA:California | collected 2016-06-15
ACCGACCTGCACTGGACGCTGTCGGAGGGCTACGGCTGATCGAGCCCCGGGGCGGCCGGAAGCGTGGGAACGCGGAGCCGACCCGGGGCGCGCTCGCGGGCCGCGCTCAGGCGGACAGTTGTTGCTGGTCAGGTCGAGCCGTGACCTCGATCCGCCGGGGCTTGGCGTGCTCGGCAACCGGGATCGCGAGGGTGAGGACCCCCTGGTGCTCGCCGTGGAGTCGCGGGATCACTGCAAGCGCGTCAGCGCGCGAGATCGCGGCCGGTAAAGGGCGGAACTGCTCGATCTCCTGGTATCAAATGGGTAGTCCACTCCCTCTGGGATGGTGAGGCGATCGCGAGGCGACGCCGGACCCGACCCAGGGGGAGGTCGCATGACCGTTGTAGACAGGAACGATCAGACCAAGGAGGAGGGCTCGGCCACCACCGTGCTGGCCGCACGCAAGCCCTCCGTGGACGAGCCGGAGCTCCTGCGGCTGGCTGAGGCCTACAAGGCCAAGCTGCAGAGCTGGACGGAGTCCTACCAGCAGGAGTGGCCGCGCCGGTACCGGGCGAAGGTCGAGGAGCAGGTCGAGGCGTCGCTGGGGGCAAAAGGCAACGGCGGCCGGGTGGTCGCCGCCGCCGAGCCCGATTCCGAGTTCTTCGGGATCACCTATCCGTGGTGGAACATCCTGGTCCTGGGCCCGCTCCAGGCGGTGGCTCCAGGGGGGCCGTTCCGGCCGAGCAAGATCGTCCGTACGGGCGAGGACGCGTTCATGATCGTGGTCCTCTGGCGCAACCCGGTGCCGCTGCCCGGCGGTCCCAACCCGTCGGCCGCGCAGATCATGGCGTCCTACCAGTGGGAGGTCCACGGAGAGACGATCAACCTCTCGGAGGTCACCAACGGGCCCGATCTGGCCCCGGCGACGGGCACCTTCGGCCCCGGGTTCATCGACGCGTTCGTGATGCCGATCCCGCCCGGGACCTTCCCGGTCCCGGCGCAGGGCCGCCCGCTGCTGTACGAGCTGAACTTCGTGATGGACATCAAGGGTGTCGGGCCTGGCCTGCCACCGTTCGCCGGCTATGCGACCTGGGTGTTCGACCCGGACACCGAGCCGCCCTTCCTGTTCGTCCCCGAGGCCCCGGCCGGTCTGCAACACGACATCCCCGTGCGGTTCCTGGTCTACAGCTAGTCGCACCAGGCGCACCCGACCACCGGCCCCGACGGCGCGACGCATCCGCCGTCGGGGCCGGCACCAACCTGCGGCGAACCGCCAGCCCGACGACCCGCCGCCCGGCTGGGCCCGGCTGCCCGGTCAGCCTGGCGCGGCTGCCCGGTCAACCCGCTCCCAGGGCGATGAACGACCATCCGGTCGCCGCGACGAGCGGGTCGGCGTCGAGCTGGAGGCGGGCGTCTCGCAGCGATTCCGCCAGGCTGGCGCCAGCTCGTAGCCGCTGGTGCAGCGCCAGCATCAGCGGCACCACGGCGGCGTCGTTGACGGGCAGCACGCTGGCGACGATCCCCACCGTGCCGAGCGGCACCAGGCTGCCGGTGAGGCCGAGCAGCTCGTCGGCTCCGGCCGGTGCCGAGATCCCGGAATCGCAGCTCGACAACACCAGCCGGTGCGGTGCCCGCCGCAGCCGCTCGAGGTCGTGGACGGTCAGCGGCCCGTCGTCCAGGCGGAGCGAGGAGAACAGCGGGCTGGAGGCGCGGAACCTCCCGTGCGCCGCGATGTGGGCGAGCCAGGCGCCGTCGATGGCGCCGAGCACGCGCTGCGCGGTGGCGGTGCCTCGGCCGAGCACGGTCATGTCGTCGTACTGCTCGGCCAGCGCCGGCACTTCGGCGCCGCCGCTGCCAAGGTCGGGACCGCGCACCAGGACGACCGCGCGCCGCGCGGGCGGGGTGGCCCGGCGCGCGCGCAGCCAGACGCTCGCCGAGGGCGCCACGCTGAGCACGCGGTCGCGGAACGAGGGCAGCAGCGCCCAGGGGACCGCGTGGAGCCTGCCCGGTGGGACCACCACAACCGGCCCGCTGCCGAGGTGACGGCCGGCCTGCCCGAGGAACACCCGCTCGAGCCGCCGTCCGGTCGCCTCCAGCAGGGCGACGGCCGTCCCCGCCCGGCCCACCGGACGGTTGTAGGCCAGGCGCCGCAGCCCGAAGCGCGCGAAATCGACCTCACGGGCGGCCTCGTCGGCACGACCCGCCGGGAAGCGCCGGACCCTGCCACCGCCACAGACCAGTGCGTGCAGGTCGCCGTCGATCTCGACGATCTGGACCAGGCGCGCGGCGCCGACTTCCTCCAGTAGCGGCTCGACCTGGAACTCGAACTGCTGGCGCCCGGCGCGGCTGGCGCCGCGGGTGCGCATGGCGCGGGCGCGGATGCCGCCCTCCAGCCGCTGCCGCTCGCGCTGGAGGGCGGTGGTCGGCGCGCCCCGCGCGCCGGCGTCCTCGAGGCGCCGCGTGATCTCCCGGAGGGCCACGAGGTCGCCCTGGAGCTCGTGGTCGTCCGGTGGCCTGACCGGCGGGACCGCCAGGGCCGTCGCCCGCCATCGCTCGCTCCAGACGAGCAGGCGCCGTGGCCGCCCGGCCCGAAGGGCCTGCCGCTGCGCCAGCGCCGCCAGCTCGGCGCCGTGCGCGGTCGCCTGCGCCCGCAGCTCCGACGCGCCCAGGGTGTCCCGGTGCTCGTCGAGCAGGTCGAGGCCGCGCCGGCAGGCGTTGAGCACCTGGCGCGGTCCGGCGACCGCCTCGGCCCGCAACGCCTCGGCCAGCCAGCCGCCAGCCCGGTACAGCACGGGGCCACGCCGCCGCGCCCGCGCGGCGATGGCGAGATGCCGGTCGGCGTCCTGGAACCGTGCCAGCGCCAACGCCGTCCGCCCGGCCAGCAGATGCGCCTGCGAGGCATCGCCAGCGCGCAACCCGTCCAGCAGGGCGGCCGTGCGCTCGGCTTGGCGCAACAGCCGGCCGCTCGCCATCCCGGCGGCGAAGCCGGCCCGCACCAGCAGGAACCCGGCGTGCGCGCGCCACCATGGCCGCTGCTGGGCGCCGAACAGACGACGGGCCGCGCCGGCCCGCTCCATGGCGGCCCGAGTGTCGGCCGCGGCGAGCGCGGAATTGGCGGCGGTCAGCAGTAGCTCGGCCCGCTTGGTGGCCTGCCCGCGCACCTGCTCCAGCCCGCGGATCGCCCGATCGGCCTCCTCCAGCGCGTCGCGCGACAGCCCGGCGGCGAGCAGTACGGCGCAGCGGTCGATGCTGAGGTCCGGCACCTCGGCGCTCAGGAGGTGGTAGCGGCCAGCTGCCTCGTCGAGAAAGGCGAGCGCGGCCGGCAGGTCGCCGGAACGGAAGGCGATCACCCCGCGGTTGTGCCTGGCGACGGCGGACTCGTACTCCTGGCCCGCCGCGGCGAACAGCCGCTCGGCGCGGGCGATGTCGATGGTCGCCCGTTCGACGGAGCCGAGCGCGAGGTGCACGAACGCGCGCGCGGTGAGGGCACGCGCCTCCCAGATCATGTCGTCCGCGCGACGGAGCATCGTCACCGCCGGCCGCAGCGCCTCCAGCGCGTCCTGGTGCCGCCCCAGCGTCCACAGCGCCAGGGCGAGCCGCATCAGGACGCGCCCGGCCAGCAGGCCGCTCGCCTGCCGCACCGCGCGCTCGAAGGCGGCCAGTCCGGAGCGGGTGCGACCGGAGAACACCAGCGCGAGGCCCAGCGTGGCGAGCACGTCCGCCTCGCGCTCCGGCGAGCCCGCCTCGCCTGCCAGGCGCACAGCCGTGCGCAGCTCGCGAACGGCCACACCCACGTCCCCGAAATCACGCAGGACGATGCCGATGGCCTGGTGCGCGATCGAGGCGTCGTACGGCTCGGGGTCGGCCGCCAGCACCGCACGCGCTCGGGCCAGCGCCTCCTTTGGTCGCGACAGCGCAAGTGGCAGCAGTTCGAGCGTGTCGGCCTCACGTGCAATTTGGCGTCTTTTCACGGCCATACGCTTCATGTTAGATCGTCACATTCTGCCCGTCCCTGGGCAGTCGTTCGAGAGGGGGAGCCATGGCCGCCGCGCGGAGACCGTCTCGACAACCGGCCACCCGGACCGACGCCCAGGTCCGGCTGATCCATGACGCGTTCAACGGCGCGGACCCCCCGATCAGGATCAAGGAAGTCCGTTTCACGCAGGGGCCCAAGGAGGGCGAAGTCGATTTCCTGTGCGAGGACGGAGTCATCCTGGCCCGCACGGAGGACGCCGACCGCGTGACGGAGGTGCTGCTGCGCCAGACCGCGCCGCGGAGGCGTCCGGACCTCAGGCTTCCGGGCGCGACCAACGGGGTGGTCCGGCTCACGCTCGAGGGGACGGCCTTCGACGACGTCATCCGAGCACTGGAGGCGATCGACGCGGAGCTCGGCGTCGGCGTCGCCACCCCCAACCACGTGCTGTCGATCACGCCGGTGACCGGCTGCCCCGCCACCGAGCCCGAGGAGGTCGACCCCGCCGCGATCCCCGACCCGGGCGTCTGCCCGTCCGGCGGGAATGGCGCCAGAGTGCTCGTGCACGTGCTGGACACCGGGCTGGTCGACGGCGCGGCGACGGACCACAGCTGGCTCGGCGGGGTCACCGGCGACCTCGATCCGGTCGTCAACGGCCAGATCGAGTCCTACACCGGCCACGGGACCTTCATCGCCGGGGTGGCGCGGTGCATGGCACCGGCGACGGAGGTGTTCGTGCGGGCCGCGTTCGTCTTCGCGGGCGCCACCCTGGAGATCGACTTCGTCAAGGAGATGGAGACCGCGCTGGCCGCCGGTGCCGACGTGATCAGCCTGTCGGCCGGCACCTCGACCCGGTACGACGTCCCGCTGCTGGCCTTTGAGGCCTTCTGGAGGGCGCGGTTCCCGTTCCACAAGGGCGTCGTGCTGGTCGCCGCCGCGGGCAACAACAGCGACCGCCGCCCGTTCTGGCCCGCCGCCTTCGAGCGGGTCGTGTCGGTCGGGGCGCTCGACGCCAACTGGCGCAACCGCGCGTTCTTCAGCGACTACGGCGGCTGGGTCGACGTCTACGCGCCGGGGGAGGGCCTCGTCAACGCCTTCGCGACCGGCGACTTCACCTGCAAGGAGCCGCCGTACGTCAACCAGGTCCGCCATTTCGAGGGCATGGCGCGCTGGAGCGGCACGTCCTTCTCGACTCCGCTGGTCGCCGGGCTGATCGCCGGCCGCATGTCGAGCGAGGGCGAGAACGGCCGGCGGGCGGCGAAGGCGCTGCTCGCCAAGGCGCGAGCCGATCGGCTGGCCACTGTGGGGCCGGTCCTGCTGCCCTGTCTGGACGACCGCTGACGGCCGTGGAAGCCAAGGAGCTCAGCTCGCTGGTTGCGGCGGCGGCCAGCGGCGAGGACCGCGCCTGGGAGCGGCTCATCGAGCACTTCAGCGGGCTGCTCTGGTCGATCGCGGGTTCGTACGGGCTGGGCAGGGCTGACGCGGCGGACGTGGTGCAGGTCACCTGGCTGCGGCTGGTGGAGCACCTCGGGCGCCTGAAGGATCCCACCCGGGTGGGCGCGTGGCTGGTGACCACGGCACGGCGGGAGTGCCTGCGCCTGCTGCGGGCGGGCAATCGCGAGATCGTGGTCGACGATGACGGCAGGTTCGAGCGCGGCGGGCCCACGCCGCGCTCACCCGAGTCACAGGTTCTGGAGAACGAGCGGGCGAGGCTGGTCTGGCGATCGTTCCGGCAGCTCGGCAACCGGTGCCAGGAGTTGCTGCGCGCGCTGCTGTTCGCCTACCCGGCGCTGAGCTACGACCAGGTCTCCGAAGCCTTCGGCATGCCGATCGGTAGTATCGGCCCGACCCGGGCGCGCTGCCTGGAGCAACTTCGGCGCAAACTGGGATCAGACGTATCTCTCGCGGAATGAGCGGCTCTCCAAGAAAACCGGTTGACAGGAGACGAGCAACGTGTCCGACGACCACGGCAGCCCGGGCCCGGACCAGGGCCCAGGCGGCGAGGAGCACCAGCGGCTCTGGCGGGTGCTGGCCGAGGTGGTCGGAGCGGCCGATCCGGTGCCGCCGGAGGTCCTCCGGAGCGGCCGCGACAGCTTCGCGTGGAGGACCATCGACGCGGCGCTCGCGGCGCTCACCTATGACTCGTCATCCGAGCCCGCCGCGGCCGCCGTGGTGCGCGGCCCGGACGCTCCCCGGCAGCTCACCTTCGAGGCGCCAGAGCTGACGGTCGGGGTCGAGGTCACCGTGCTGGGTTCGCACCGGCGCCTGATCGGTCAGCTCGTCCCCGCGCAGCGGGCGCTGGTCACCGTCCGGCACCAGCAGGGAGGTATGGTCGCGGTCGAGGCTGACGAGCTCGGCCGGTTCCGGGCCGAGGACGTGCCGTCCGGGCTCAGCTCGCTGCGATGTCAGCTCGGCGGTATCGAGGAAGGCACGGCGGTGGTGACCGACTGGATCGTGCTCTGAGCGCGCCATCTGCAACCGTCTGAGCTGTTCGGCGCTCGAGTCGGAACTGCTCTCACTGTGAGTCTTCCCCTATTCGAGCGTTTAGCTTAGAATACGTGAGTCCTGCTTGCAGATGCCACCTATGCCAGGATGGCGCGCCATTTCGAAGGGAACCTGCCCACGAGATCATGGTTCGGCCTGGGGGGGCTGTGGTGTCGACCAATGCCGTGTTCGACAGCGCTCCAGCGAGTGCCTGTCCGGTTCACTCCCTTTCAGAGGTTGGCTCCCGACGTCAGCAGCCTGCACCGCCGCCAGGCGGCGAGCGGGTCGACTCAGCCGAGGCGGAGCGGTTCATCCGCCTGTTCCACCAGGAGAACCCGCAGGCCGGACCGGTGGAGGTCCGGCTGCGCCAGGTGCGGGCCCACATCGAGCGCTTCGGGACCTACTGGCACACGACCAGGGAGCTGGTCCATGGCGCGCGCGTGGCCTGGCGCAACAGCAGCCGCTGCATCGGCCGGCTGTACTGGCGCAGCCTGCGGGTGCGCGACCGCCGCGGGGTGAGCGGCGCCGACGAGATCGCCAGCGAGTGCGTCGCCCACCTGCGCGAGACCATCACCGGCGGGCGGATCCGCCCGACGCTGACCGTGTTCCACCCGAGCGCTCCGCACCGTCCCGGGCCCAGGATCTGGAACGAGCAGCTCACGCGCTACGCCGGCTATCAGGTGGGGAGCGGGGTGGTCGGCGATCCCCGCAACCTCGCCTTCACCGAGCGGGTTCGCCGGCTCGGCTGGGCCGGTGGTGGCGGACGCTTCGACGTGCTCCCGCTGGTCGTGCAGGCCCCCGGGCAGGCGCCGAGACTGTACGAGCTGCCGGCCGACGTGGTCCACCAGGTGCCGCTCAGCCACCCGCGCTTCGACTGGTTCGCCGGGCTGGACCTGCGCTGGTTCGCGGTGCCGGCGATCTCGAACATGTGCCTGGAGATCGGCGGGATCTGCTACCAGGCGGCCCCGTTCAACGGCTGGTACATGGGCACCGAGATCGGCGCCCGCAACCTGGGCGACACCGGGCGCTATGACCAGCTCCCGGTGATCGCCGAGCGGATGAGCCTGGACACCAGCAGCGAGCGGACGCTCTGGCGCGACCTGGCGCTGGTGGAGCTGAACGTCGCCGTGCTCCACTCCTTCGAGCGGGTGGGGATCACCATCACCGACCACCACACCGAGTCCCACCGCTTCCTCGCCCACCTGCGGCGCGAGGAGCAGGCGGGCCGCCTCTGCCCCGCCGACTGGAGCTGGATCGTCCCGCCGGTCAGCGGCTCCACCACGCCGGTGTTCCACCGCTACTACGACCAGGCCGACCTGCGGCCGAACTACGTCTACCACCCGGAGGCGCTGGCCCTGGCCCGCGGAAACCTCCCAGGGTCGTAGCGGGGCCCCGGCAGGCGGTAGGCGAGGTCGCCGCCGGCGGGGTCGCACTCGGCGACGATGGCGCGCTCGGGCCAGACCGCCCGAGCGCCACCGCGGCGGTGGTCACGCCCGGTGCGCCCTTGTCGGCCGCCTGTGCCACGAGCGCGCGGTCAGTTGTCATGCTCATACGACTGGAAAGCTCCCGTGTGAGGGCCTGGGGGTTCGGGGGAAGGCGACGCGCACGGCGGGACAGGAGCCCTAGAATAGCTCTCCCCGCCGATCGGAGCACTTCGGAAATGAGCGTTATCTCGTATTCGTGCAGTCTCACCGTGCTCGACGCGGCCAGCGGGGCCCGTGCCGACGTCCTGGTCTCGATCGATGGCACCGCGACCGTGCGCGAGGTGGCCCAGGCGATCGAGGACACGCTGGCGCCGCGCGGGCCCGGCGGCGCGACCGCCGGCGCCGCGGGCGCCCGCGACCCGGCAGGCCTCGACGCCGCGGACCAGCGGGCCGGCGACCAGCAGCTCGCGATCGTCATCCGCCATCCGCGCTTCACCCAGGAGGCCGCCGCGTCGCTGCTGGCGCCCGGGCCCCGGCAGGCGGGCGGGGAGCGCGCCACGACCCTGTGGGTCGACGGCGGGCCGCTCGCCGCCGAGCTGCCGGCGGCCCGCGTGCTGCGCGACGGCATGGTGGTGTCGCTGTCCCCGCGCTACGCGCAGGCGACCAGTCTCGCCGAGCCCGGCGGGGTGGCCGAGGTGCGGGTCGTCGGCGGCCCTGCCGCCGGCTCGGTCCACCGGCTCGGGCTCGGCCGCTTCGAGATCGGCAGCCACCCCCGCTGCGCCGTGACCGTGGAGGACCCGTCAGTGCCGCCGGGCGCCGCGGTCGTGTCGGTCGCCCCCGACGGCGCCAGCGTCGAGGCGGCGTCCGGGGTCAGCCTGGCGCTGGACGGCGAGACCCTCGGCGGACCGGCTGCCTGGCCCTACGGCGGGGTGCTGGCGCTCGGCGACAGCCTGCTCGCCCTGCACCTCCCGGAGGAGGCCGACGCCTCGCTGGTCCCCAGCGGCGACGGCGGCCTGGCCTACAACCGGCCGCCGCGGCTGCTGCCGCCACGACGCCCCCGCCGCCTGGTGGTGCCGAGCGAGCCGGTCAGGGGTGACGGCCCGCGGCTCGGCCCGCTCACCATGGGCGCCGGCGCCTGGAGCGACAAGCGCACCGGCCGCAAGCGCCACCGCGCCGCCATGCGCGAGTACGAGGAGGCCAGGCGCAGGCATGCCGCCGAGCTGGAGCGGCTGCGGGCACTCGACGAGGTCGAGCGGCGTGAGGCCTTTCCCGACCCGGCGACCCTGCTGCTGGTGGCCACCGGCCCGCGCCGGCGGCTCTGGGAGCGCCGCGCCGACGATCACGACGTGCTCCAGCTCCGGGTCGGCACGGCCGACCTGCCGGCCGCCATCGAGCTGGCGCGCGATCGCGGCGGCCCGCCCCCCACCGAGGAGGAGGAGGGCGCGCCGCCGGCCGCCAGGCACGTGCCGGTGCCGCTGGACCTGGAGGCGCTCGGGGTGGTCGGCGTGGCCGGCGACCGCGCCGCCGCGCGCGGGCTCGCCCGCTGGCTGGTCGCCCAGGCCGCCATCCTGCACAGCCCGCGCGACCTCCAGGTCGTGGTGCTGGCGCCGGGACTGGCCACCACCGAGGACTGGGAGTGGGTGCGCTGGCTGCCGCACGCCCGGCCGCGCGACGGGCAGGACTGCGTCGCGCTGCTGGGCACCGACGCCGAGACCGTCTCGCGCCGCGTCAGCGAGCTGGTCGACGAGGTCTCCTCGCGCCGTGCCGAGCGGAGCTCCTTCCAGGCGGACCCGCCCCCCCTCACCGAGCGCCCGCGCGTGCTGGTGGTGCTGGACGGCGCGCGGGCGCTGCGGCGGATGCCCGGCATGGCGCAGATCCTCGGCGGGGGGCCGCGGGTCGGCGTGCACGCGATCTGCGTGGACGACGACCAGCGGCTGCTGCCGGAGGAGTGCCGCACGGTGGCGACCTGGCTGTGGGACGAGCCGGCCAGGCTGCGGCTGCGCGGCGGCGGGCTGGACCCGATCGGCGCGGTCCTCGGGGACCAGGTGAGCACGGCCTGGTGCGAGCGGGTGGCCAGGGCGCTGGCGCCGATCCGCGACCTCGGCCGTGACGCCGCCGGGATGCTGCCGGACAGCGCCCGCCTGCTGGACCTGCTCGGCATGCCTGACCCGGGGCCCGAGCTGATCGAGCGCGCCTGGGCGCGCGGCGGCCGCACCACCGAGGTGCCGTTCGGCTATGCCGCCGACGGCCCCTTCGAGCTGGACCTGCGCCGCGACGGCCCGCACGCGCTGGTCGCCGGCACCTCCGGCGCCGGCAAGTCGGAGCTGCTCCAGACGCTGATCGCCGCGCTGGCGGTGGCCAACCGGCCGGACGCCATGACCTTCGTGCTGATCGACTACAAGGGCGGCAGCGCCTTCAAGGACTGCGCGCGCCTGCCGCACACCGTCGGCATGGTCTCCGACCTGGACGGTCACCTGACGCAGCGGGCGCTGGCGTCGCTGTCGGCCGAGCTGAAGCGCCGCGAGGAGCTGCTGCTCCACGCCGGCGCCAAGGACATCGAGGACTACTGGGTGCAGCGCCGTCGCCAGCCCGGCCTGGAGCCGCTGCCGCGGCTGGTGCTGATCATCGACGAGTTCGCCTCGCTGGTGGCCGAGCTGCCGGAGTTCGTCACCGGGCTGGTCGGCATCGCCCAGCGCGGGCGCTCCCTCGGCGTGCACCTGGTGCTGGCCACCCAGCGGCCGGCGGGCGTGGTGAGCGCCGACATCCGCGCCAACACCAACCTGCGGATTGCCCTGCGGGTCACCGACGCCAGCGAGTCCAGCGACGTGATCGACGCCCCCGACGCCGCCGGCATCGCCAAGTCCACCCCTGGCCGCTGCTACGTGCGCTCGGGCGCGTCCTCGCTGACTGGCGTGCAGGCGGCGCGCGTCGGTGGCCGCCGGCCGAGTGCCAGCGCGGCCGCCGTCGCTCCGGTGGTCGCCCGGGTCGGCTGGGCCGACCTCGGCCGGCCCGCCCCGCACCCGACCGCCGGCGGCGACGATGACGACGCCAGCACCGACCTGTCCGTGCTGGTCGGCGCGATCCGCCAGGCGGCGCGGCGCCTCGGCCTGGCCTCCCAGCGCAGCCCCTGGCTGCCGCCGATCGGCGAGGTGGTCGCCGTGCGTGACCTGCCGCCGGTCGAGGCCCGCGGCGGCGGCCCGGCCGCCGGCCATGGCGCGGGCCGCGTCCCTGCCGGCGAGGTCGCCCCGCTCCGTATCGGCCTGGTCGACGTGCCGGCCGAGCAGCGCCGCCGCGCGCTCGCCCTGGACCTGGTGAACGGCGGCCACGTGCTGGTGGCCGGCTCGCCGCGCACCGGCCGCTCGACCGTGCTGCGCACGGTCGCCGGTGCGGTCGCCGCCGGGAGCTCGCCGGCCGACGTGCACCTGTACGGCGTCGACTGCGGCGCCAACGCGCTGCTGCCGCTGGTCGGCCTGCCCCACTGCGGCGCGATCGTCGGCCGCGACCAGCCGGAGCGCGTCGACCGGCTGCTCGGCCGCCTGCTCGCCGAGGTCTCCCGCCGCCAGCAGCTCTTGGCCGAGCAGGGCGCCTCCAGCCTGGCCGAGCAGCGGGCCGCAGCCCCACAGGGCGCGCGGCTGCCGTGGATGGTGCTGCTGCTCGACCGCTGGGAGGGCTTCACCGCCGCCTTCGAGAGCTACGACCTCGGCCGACTCGTCGAGACGATGCTGCGGCTGCTGCGCGAGGGGCCGGCGGTGGGCCTGCGCGCGGTGGTCTCCAGCGACGCCAGCGGCTTCGTCGGCCAGGTCTCGACCGTGTTCGAGGAGCGGCTGCTGCTGCGTTTCGCCGATCCCGACGACTGGGGGAGGGCGGGCATCCCCTCCAGGGACGTTCCAAGGACCATGCCGCCCGGGCGGGCGCTGCTGCCCACCGCCGCGGGGCTGCTGGAGGCGCAGGTCGCGCTGCTCGACCCCGACCCGTCCGGCCCGGCGCAGGTGGCGGCCCTCCAGGCCATCGGCCGCGCCGCCGCGGAGCGCCACCGGGCCGTGCCGCGCTCGCTGCGTCCACTGCGCGTGGACGCGCTGCCGCCGCGCGTGACCGCCGCCGAGGCCCTGCGCCTGGATCCCGACCTGGTGCCGCCGTCACCGCTGTGGGCGCTGATCGGCGCCGGCGGCGACGCGCTCGGCCCGGTCGGGGTCGACCTGTTGCAGACCAGCCCCGGCTTCGTGATCGCCGGCCCGCCGCGCTCGGGCCGCTCCACGGTACTGGAAACCATGACCCGCTGGCTGGCCGCCCGCGGCGTGCCGCTGGCGCTGGTCACGCCCCGCCGCTCACCGCTGCGTGCGCTGGCCACCCTGGAGGGGGTGCTCGGGGTGCTCGGCACCGGGAGCGAGGACGTCGAGCTGCTCGACAAGCTGCTCGACGGCCTGGACCGCCACGTGGTGCTGGTGGACGACGCCGAGCTGCTGCCGGACACCAGCATGGGCGACCGGCTCGAGGGCCTGGCGCGCAGCGCCCGCGACGCCGATCATGCGGTGGTGGCGGCCGGGACCACCGACGACCTCGGGTCGCAGTACCGCGGCTTCGTGGTCGACCTGCGCCGCTCGCGCAGCGGCCTGCTGATCTCGCCGCGGTCCCCTGGCGACAGGGACCTGCTCGGCGCGCGCCTGCCGCGCAACATGGCCGCCGGGCCGCCCGGCCGCGGCCTGCTGGTGCTGAACGGGACGGTCACCCTGGTGCAGGCCGCCCTCCCCGACGCGGTCTGGCCGCCCCGTTGACCGTTTGGAGGCATCCGGTCTCCTTCCTGAATGTCCGGCGATCGGCGTCCGTGCGCCGGCGCGAAGCATAACGGATCAGTCTGATTGAAAAATCCTAAAGATAGCCGGAGAGTCATTTGGGTCATCTATGGTTGATTGAGGACGGAGCAGGCGGAGCCGACTCGGCCGGGATCGGCCGTGCCTGGTCAAGGTTGGTCATCGTGGATCAAGCTCGCAGCGTTCTGGACCGCCCGCCGTCGGTCGTCCGGACCGCCCCGATCGGGTGAATGCTGAGGCCCTGATGGGGGACGGGCGGAGCGCTCCCTTGACTACATGCTTTCTTACCAGGCGCTTTTGGCTATTGCGTCGCACTTGCGTCACCGACGACGATCCCCGGCACGGCACCCGACGGCGCGTCGTTCGCTGCCGGGGCCTTGGAGGCGTCGCTCTAAGGGGGGGCTGGTGCCGACAACTGGGTTCATCCCATCGAGACATGGGTTCCATTTCCGTAACGACTTCGCCGGCAAGCAGGTCATCGTGCCCGGCTTCGGCGAGGTCCCGACCAGGGGTCGCGGCGGCGGGATGGCGTACGCCGCGCTCGACTACTGGTACGCGGGGCTGCCGGTCCCGACCCACCAGGCCGAGGACTTCGAGAGCGTCGGCGTGCCGCACGACGGCTCGCGGCTCTCCGACTACCTCTACAAGCGGCTGTTCGACAGCTTCGCCACCTGGACGGCTCGCCAGTTCGTGATCTGGACGCTGGCCGCCGACCAGGCGACCTGGGCCGACGCGGGCGTGATCGCCCGCACCAGGCAGCAGCAGCTCCCGCGGCTGCGGCGCGCCGTCGACGCCGGCAGGCCGGTGGTGCTCGGCCTGGTGGCCGCGTCCACGCTCGATGACCTCGGCGCCAACCACCAGGTGGTCGCGCACGCCTACGACGCCGACGACGTGGCCGGCACCATGCGCATCCACGTCTACGACCCCGACCGGCTCGACCAGGAGGTGGTGCTCTCGCTCGACGAGACCAGCCCCTACCTGGAGTCGAGCGTGGCCGGTGAGCGCTGGCGTGGCTGCTTCGTGCAGGACTACGTCCCCGAGCGGCCGCCCTACCAGGACCTCGCCGTCTCTCGGGGGATCTGGGTCAACTCCTGGACGCCGACGCTGGGCCGCCATTTCGTCGCCCAGTACACCGTCAGGAACTACGGCGACCATCCCGCGCGCCTCTCGGAGCTGTGCGTGGCCGTGCGCGGCCCGTCGGGGGAGCGGCTCGACCACCTGCTGGGCGGCGACGGGGACCCGACGCCGCTGGAGCCCGGGGCCGAGCGGGCGCTGTTCAAGGCGGTGGTGAGCTTCGGCACCATGCAGGGCAGCTACGAGCTCACGGCGGCCTACCGGTCGGCCCAGGGCTCGCTGGTCGCGCTGCCGCCGGCGGAGCCGGGGACCCTCGGCCAGCTCGGCGTCACCGCGATCGCGCCGGAGCGCGACACCAAGGTGGTGGTGCGCTTCACCCACGCCACCGTCGAGGACGCCGACGCTCTGGGGGGCCGACTGTCGTTGGGCCTCGCCGTCAACGGCCAGCACGTCCAGTGGCCGCCGGACAGCCCTCTCGAGGTGTCCGACGGCAAGACCTTCGACATCGAGGAGCGTTTCGAGCTGGCGCTCTCCCCGAACAAGCCGCTCACCGTGACGGTGGCCGGGGCGGGCGCCAACGCCGAGTCCGGCGGCGTGGTCTGCGAGCGCTGGCTCGGCCTGGACAACTGGGGCCGCGGCGAGCACTCCTACCGCAGCCGGATCCCATCGATGCTGCCGGCGGGTCCCGAAGATCGCTGGACCGAGGGGGCCTACACCATCAACTTCCTGATCGAGACCAGCAGGCTGGAGGACCACCAGGGAGCCGGTCATGTATCGGCGTAGCGCCTGGTCAGAGGGAGCGGAAACGGAAGCGGCGACGGCGCTCGCCGCGGGTACGTGACCGGGCTCCCTCAAACCATGGGGCTCCGCCGCCGCCCCGGCGGCGGAAGGCCCGGGGGGGCGCCCGGGAGGGGCCGCCTCGTCCCCCAGAGCGCCGGACGGCAGCGCCCGGCGTTCTTGGGGCGGCCCCTGTCGGGTCAACGAACGGGCAGCGCGTTGCGCACACGGGCCAACCGTTGTCCGGGGGCCTACTGAGCCCGGATGCGAGCCAAGAGTCATGGAACGGTAACGCGCAAGCCGCCCCCGACGCCCTTATAGGTAGACCGGAGGCGCGGTCCTGGCTGGCATGCGCACGGCCTCGCCGCCTCCGGCCGAAAGGAGGAGGTATGCGGAAGCCAGTGCGGGCTCTGCTCATCCTTGCGGTGGTAGCGGTGGTCGCAGTGCAGGGTGGGAGCGCCCTGGCGTTCAACGCCGACACACGGGTCACGGTGGGCAGCCCGGTGTCGCCATTCTCGCCCAACAAACAGAACGAGCCGGCCGTCGCGATCGACGCCAACCATCCGGGCGTCCTGGCGGCGGGTGCGAACGACAACATCGATCTCGAGGCCTGCAACGCGGGCACGGACAACACCTGCCCCTTCACCGACGGCGTCGGCGTCTCGGGCATCTCCTTCTCGTTCAACAACGGCGACTCGTGGGTCCAGCCGACCTACACCGGCTTCAGCGCGCGCAACTGCGTCGGCGCGGTCGGCGACACCGACCCCGCGTGCGCGCCGCAGGCTGGCGGCCCGATCGGGACGCTGCCCGGCTACTTCGAGGCCGGCCTGGTCGCCGACGGCGACCCCGCGGTGGCGTTCGGTCCGGTGTTCCGGAACGGCAGCTTCTCGTGGGCCAACGGGTCCCGCCTCTACTACGCGAACCTGACCTCGAACTTCCCCGAGCGGCAGGCCTTCAAGGGGTTCGAGGCGGTCGCGGTCTCCCGGATCGACGGGCCCGCCTCCACCGGGCTGACGCAGTCGATCGTCTCCGACCAGGCCAACTGGCAGGCACCCGTCATCGTGAGCAAGCAGAACTCCGCGCTGTTCTCCGACAAGGAGCAGGTGTGGGCCGACAACGCCTCGTCGAGCCCGTTCTTCGGCAACGCCTACATCTGCTACGGCGCCTTCCGGAGCCCGCCGGGTGTGTCGCAGCCGCTGATCGTGGCGACCTCGACCAACGGCGGTGACACCTGGACCAACCACCAGATCACCCCGGCGACCAACAACACCAGCAGCAAGAACGGCTTCGGCCGGTCCGGCTGCACGATCAGGACCGACAGCCACGGCGTGGCCTACGTGTTCGCGTTCCAGTTCGGCAGCGGGCTCCCCGGCGTCGGCCAGCAGCTCATGGCCACGTCCACGGATGGCGGTGCCCACTGGACGCAGGCGAAACCGATCTTCCCGGCGACCGACCTGTGCACCGGCTTCGAGCCGGCGATCGGGCGTTGCGTCGAGGACGGGATCGGCGGAGCGCGTGACGACCTCGGGCCCGCCCCGAGCGTCGACATCGCCAACGGCGCGCCGACCGGGGCCGACGCCACCAACCAGATCATCAACTCCTGGGCGGACGGTCGCGCCGGCCTGAACCATGAGCAGGTGCTGTTCGCGTCGTCCACCAACGGGGGCGCCACCTGGACCGCTCCGAGGGCGATCGAGACAGCGGGCGACCGTGGCTACTACGCCGCCCCGGCGATCTCGCCGAACGGGACCGACGCGTGGGTGGTCTACAACGCCTACACCACGCCGTTCCGCAACGACACCACCTCGCCGCGGAACCTGGTCGGGGTGGTGAAGCACGCCGACGTCGCCGCCAACGGCACCGTCGGAGCCTTCACCGAGGTCCACCGGAGCCCCGGCGGCGATCCAAGGGGCAGCAGCCAGAACAACCTGGCGGCCGAGTTCCTCGGCGACTACGTCTACGCCGCGGCCACCCGCACCTACGGCGCCGCGGTCTGGAACGACGTCCGCAACGCCGCCGTCTGCACGGACGTCAACACCTATCGCCAGGCGCTGCACGACCAGGCGGTGGGGATCGGCGCTCCGGTCGCCGACCCTGAGGAGCCGCGCGGCGAGGAGGCTGCCGTCCACGAGGCGAACAAGACGCAGCAGGCCGAACCCGTCGCGCCCGCAGTGCAGCAGGTCTGCCCGGCGACCTTCGGGAACTCCGACATCTTCGGCGGAACCTTCGCCGACCCCACTCCGTAGCAGTCGCAAAAGCGGGTGGAAGGGCTGAAGCGCTGGCCCTTCCACCCGCTTTGCGTTGCGCGACGCCGCGATCAGCTCAGGACCGTCCAGCACTGCTCGCAGTAGTGGAGGGACGGGTGGTTGTGGCGGCCGCAGTTCGAGCAGACCAGGGGCTCGGCAGTGGACTGGGACCGCTTGGGGGCGTCGGCCGGCTGGGCGCCGGTGGCTGCCGGAAGCTCGGTGGTCTCGGCTCCGTCGGTGGTCCACCACGACTGGACGGCGGCGCGGGCGGGGTGGGGAGGCACCGGTGGGGTGGCTCCGGTGCCGTTGCCGCCGTAGCCGTAGCCGGACGGCTCCTCGGCCGGCGGGGTGGCGGGCGCCACGGGCGGCCGGGGCCGCACGTCCCGCCACCAGTCGTCCCCCTGGTCCCCGGGCGTCCCGACGGCGTACGGCTGGGTCGCTCCAGGTTGGGTCGCTCCGGGTTGGGTCGCTCCGGGCTGCGCATCCCAGTCGTTAGCGCTGGCCGTCGGCGCGGGCGCCGGCACTGACCACGGCTCGAACGCCGGTGCGGCCCGCTGCTCGCGCCGCCGCTGGCGCCGCCGGCGGCGGCGGCGCGACCGCACCGCCAGCAGGCACCCACAGAGCCCGGCGAGCACCACGGCGCCGGCGAGGCCGGCGAACACTACGACCGGCAGGCCGAGGATCTCCCTTGGGGTGCGGTCCCGACCCTGCTCGATGGCGGTCTGGGCATCCTTGATCAGCTTGCTGGCCAGCGGATGGCCGGGGTCGAGCGCCCTCACCCGCTCCAGGAGCGGGAGGCTGCGCTTGTACCACTGCTTGTCGATCGCGTCGAGCGCCTGGCGGTAGGCGCTGCCGGCGGGGCCCTCCGCAGCGGTGACGCTGGCGTGGTGGAGCAGCTCGTTCACGATCGAGGCCGGGACGGCGAAGTTCAGGCCGGAGATCTCACGGCCGGTGCTGGGGTCGACCGACCCCAGGGTGGCGACCCCGACCACCCGGCCCTGCTCGTCGAAGACCGGCCCGCCGCTGTTGCCGTGGGTCATGCCGGCGTCGG
>WNFU01010289.1_pt1 | contig 17798 bp, 16 predicted proteins | sample 5400121 | NCBI WGS metagenome assembly WNFU01 (sample SAMN13153360, study PRJNA577476) | soil metagenome | isolation source: 100 cm soil or saprolite under grassland replicate 1 | place: USA:California | collected 2016-06-15
CACCGGCCGGCTCGTGGTCCGCCGGACGCTCTGGCGCGACCAGGAGCGCACGCCGAAGGGCGGGCGCACGCGGGAGGTTCCGCTGTCGCTCACGCACGGTGGGTGAAGGACGTGTTCAGCGGGCGTGTGCGCGGGCCGGCCTCGCGAAGCGGCTAACGACGCTGGACCTCCGGCAGACGTTCGCGTCGCACCTCGTGATGCGGGGCGTCGCGCTGAAGACCGTTCAGGAGCTGGGGCACGCCACGATCGACATGACGATGCGGTACGCGCACCTGTCGCCGGACGTGAAGCGGAACGCGGTGCGTTGCTGGACGACCCGGCGTCGAGGGCCCCCTCTCCCCGGCCCTCTCCCCCGCTTCGCGGGAGGGAGAACTGCTGCCCGTGCCGCGGGGGCGAGGGAGAGCTGCTGCCCAGCGCCGCGGGATGTAGCGCCGGAAAAGAAAAACCCCCGGCCGAAGCCGGGGGCAAGATGGAGCGGGAAAAGGGATTTGAACCCTCGACCCTCGCCTTGGCAAGGCGATGCTCTACCGCTGAGCTATTCCCGCAAAAAGCTTGAAGGTCCAGCGTTATAGAAAGAGCGCCGGGGAGTGTCAAGGGGCCTGCGCCCCCCCCTGCGGACGGTAGACCGCCCGGACGAACGCCCCGAAGTAGTTCCACGCCGACCACACCGAGAAGAAGAGCGACACGAAGAGGAGCCACGTCCCGACGCGGTTCGCGTCGAGGTCGAAGGTGAACAAGATCGCGTCGACCGGGTAGCGGTAGTGGAGCAGGAGGAACGTGATCGCCGCGACCTGGAAGGCGGTCTTCGACTTCCCCTCCTGCCCCGCCGCGATGACGATCCCCTCGCTCATCGCGATGGTCCGAAGCCCCGTCACGATGAACTCGCGGGCCATCACCACGATGACGACCCACGCGGCGACGCGCCCGAGGTGGACGAGCATCACGAGCGCCGCCATCACCACGAGCTTGTCGGCGAGCGGGTCGAGGAACTTCCCGATGAGGGTGACGAGCCCCTTCTTGCGCGCGATCCAGCCGTCGAGGAAGTCCGTCGTCCCGGTCACCGCGTAGACGACCGCGGCGATGAAGCTGTCCACGCGCGACTCGTGGAACGTGAACCACAGGAAGACGGGGATCATCGCGATCCGCGCGAGCGTGATCGCGTTCGGCGTGTTCAGGAACTCCCGCCGCAACGAGCGCCGCACGCTAGCTCCCCGCGCCGAAGCCCGCGGCGGGATCGGCGAGGACGCGCCCCTCGCCCGCGAGCTCGACCGCGACGACGACGGGCTCCGAGGGCTGGGCGGAACCGTCGAGGAGCGCGCACACGCGCGGCGTGAGCGCCCCGATCCAACCGACGAGCGCGGCGAGCGGCACCTTGAGCGGCGCCTGCGGCGCGACGTCCACCGCGACCGGCTCGCCGATCGTGGAGAGCAGGAACCGTCCGCGCCCGCGCAGGTGGACGAGGTTCAGCTCGGCGGAGATCGACGACTGCACGCGCCCGTTCTCGAACGCGATCCCCTCCTCGAACCCGAAGAGCACCTCCTCGCGCAGGTACGCCGCCTCGGTGCCGAGGTCGAGCGCGCTGAAGCGCCGTCCCTGCGTGCGGTAGAGGAGCACGCCGTCGCCGGAGGCGCGGTACATGCGGGTCGCGCCCTCGCCGAACGGCTTCTCGGTCGCGCGGCCCCGGAAGCGCTTCACCTCGCCCGAGAGCGCGACCCGACCCTGCGTCGCGAAGACGCCGTCGAGCCGGACGCGCACCTCTCCGCGGACCGCCACCGAGAGCGCGCCGGCGGCGATGGAGAAGACCTCGCCCGGCGTGGGCTTCACGAGCCGGGCCGCGGCCCACGCGCCGAGCACCGCCTGCTCGGGGGTCAGCCGGTACGCGGCGACGTCGCCGGGCGGCGGCGTCCGGAGCGGCTCGGGCGAGGGCGGCTCCGCCTCCGCCTGAGCCGCGGCCGCCTCCGCCTCGCGAGCGGCCTGCGCCCGCGCGCTGGCCTCCGACGCAGGGTGCGCCGCCACGGCGCCGCGGCCCGCGATGAGATCGTCGCAACGGGCGACCATCTGGTCGGAGCCCGCCTTCATGAACCACTCGCGGGCGCGGGTGAGGTTCCCCGACTCGAGGAGCGCGAGCCCGAGGTACCCCATCGCCTTCTTGTGCTCGGGGTTCAGGTCGAGCGCGATCTCGAGCTGCTTCACCGCGTCCGGGTGACGCTTCGCCTTGAGGCAGGCGAGGCCGAGGTTCACGCGCGCCGACGGCTCGACGGGGTTGTCGTCCACGAGCCGCTGCCAGACCTTCGCGGCGTCGTCGAAGCGCGAGAGCTTGTAGTAGGCCTGCCCGAGGAGGCCGAGGACCTTCACGTCCTTCTGCCGGAGCTCGAGGGCGCGCTCGAGCGACGCGCGCGCGGGCTCAGCCTCGCCGCGGACGAGCAGCTCCGAACCTCTGTTGAGGTGGAACAGGAACTCCTCGTCGAGTCCCTCGACCTCGTCGCCACCGGCCAGCCGAACCACGCGTCACCGCCCCGCTTCGAAAGCCTTCCAGAGCTCCACGACCTTGCGCACGTACTCGCGGGTCTCCGGGATGTTCGGCACCGCACCGCCCGCGCGGCGCACCGCCTCCGGCCCCGCGTTGTACGCCGCGAGAACCTGGACCGGATCGCCAGCGTACTGGTTCGCGAGGATCCTGAGGTAGCGAGCGCCCCCTTCGATGTTCTGCGCCGGATCCCAGGCGTCGTCCACGTACATGTCCTTCGCCGTGCCCGGCATGAGCTGCATGAGCCCCATCGCGCCCTTCTCCGAGAGCGCCCGGTGGTCGTAGTTCGACTCGACCGCCATCACCGCGAGGAGGAGCCCCTGTGGCAGCCGGTACTTCACGGCCGCGAGGCGGATGTGCTCGCGGAAGCGCTCGAGCTTCGAGCCGCCGCCCGACGCCGCCGCCACCGCCACCGGCAGCGCGCGCGCCTGCGGCCCCTTGCGGTAGATCGTCGAGCCGCCCGCCCGGTTCACCTTGTGATAGCGGCCGTCGGTCGGGGCGTTCGAGAAGTGCAGCACCCCGTCCTCGTCCTGATACGAGTAGACCTCCTCCGCGGCGGCGAGCGCGGGGCGGCCGAGCAGGCCGACGAGCACGAGGCCGAGCAGGGAGCGGGCGGCGAACATTTCTCGAAAAACTATCAGCAGCACGCACGGCGCTACAACTTTATTCCCCCACACCTCCGCACATCGACTAGAGATCTGGGACATGACGGCCCTCTCCGGGGAGCAGGTGGACTTCCTCGTTCTCGGCGGCGGCATCGCCGGGCTCACCTTCGCGCTCGAGGCGGCGCAGCACGGATCGGTCCTCGTCCTCACGAAACGGAACCCGTCGGAAGGGTCCACCCAGTACGCTCAAGGGGGTATCGCCTCCGTGCTCGGGTCGGACGACGAGTTCGAGCTCCACGTGCAGGACACGCTCGTCGCGGGCGCGGGACTCTGCAAGCGCGAAGCGGTCGAGGTGACCGTCCGGGAGGGCCCCGAGCGGATCCGCTGGCTGCTCTCGCTCGGGGTGGAGTTCGATCACGAGGGCCCGGACAAGCTGCACCTCACGCGGGAGGGTGGTCACTCGCGCCGGCGCATCGCGCACGCGAAGGACACCACCGGTCGCGAGGTCGAGCGCGCGCTCCTCGGCGCATGCGCCGCCCGCGGCATCCGCATCGTCGAGGACCAGGTCGCGGTCGACATCGTCACGAGCGGCAAGCTCGGGCTCGGCGGACCGAACCGCGCGATCGGCGCGTACGTGCTCGACCGCGCCTCGGGCGAGATCGCCGCGATCTCCGCGCGCGTGACGGTGCTCGCGACGGGCGGCGCCGGCAAGGTCTACCTCTACACGTCGAACCCCGACGTGGCGACGGGCGACGGCGTGGCGATGGCGTATCGCGCGGGCGCGAGCGTCGCGAACATGGAGTTCTTCCAGTTCCACCCGACCTGCCTCTACCACCCGCAGGCGAAGAACTTCCTCATCAGCGAGGCGCTCCGCGGCGAGGGCGGAATCCTGCGCAATGCCGCCGGCGAGGCGTTCATGATCCGCTACGACCCGCGCAAGGAGCTCGCGCCGCGCGACATCGTGGCCCGCTCGATCGACGCCGAGGTGAAGCGGCGGGGCGACGACTGCGCCTTCCTCGACATGACGCACCTGCCGAAGAGCTTCTTGCTCGAGCACTTCCCGAACATCTACGCGACCTGCAAGGAGTTCGGCATCGACATGGCCGTGCAGCCGATCCCGGTCGTCCCGGCCGCGCACTACATGTGCGGCGGCGTCGTGACCGACCTCATGGGCCGGACGTCCCTGCCGCGGCTGTACGCGATCGGCGAAGCGTCGTGCACCGGGCTGCACGGCGCGAACCGCCTCGCCTCCAACTCGCTCCTCGAGGGGACCGTGTTCGGTCGGCGCGCCGCGATCCGGTCGGTGGACGACCTCGCCGAGGCGAGCGGCCCCGCCCCGGCGATCCCGGCGTGGAACCCGGGCGACGCGCTCGATCCCGAGGAGGGCGTCGTCGTCACGCACAACTGGGACGAGCTGCGGCGCACGATGTGGAACTTCGTCGGCATCGTTCGGACGCTCAAGCGGCTCGACCGGGCGAAGACGCGCATCAAGGTCCTGCGCGACGAGATCCGCGACTACTACTGGCAGTACAAGCTGACGCCGGACCTCGTCGAGCTGCGGAACCTCGCGGATGTCGCGATGCTGGTCGTCGAGTGCGCGCGGCAGCGCAAGGAGTCGCGCGGGCTCCACTACCTGCTCGATCACCCGAAGCCGGACGAGCGCTGGGTGCGCGACACCGTGCTCACCCGCGGCGATCTCGAGTGAGCTACGGCGGCGGCGCGGGCTCCTGAGGTGTGATCGTCCCGTTCGGCGCGCCGAAATCCATCGACACCTTCCCGAGCGCGCTCGCCAGCTCGAGCGTGAACTCGCGCCCGGCGATCGGGCCGCCCGGCGCGGGCGGCACGAGCACGCGGTACACGACGTCGAACGGTCCGATGTACGGGTAGAGCCCCGCCGCGGTCGCGTCGAGGTCCGTCGCGGTCACCCGGCGCGCGAGGAGATCCCCGCCGTCCACCTTCACCGCGACGCGCCAGACGCTCTTCGGCGCGTCGAGATCGTTGTCGTGCGGCGCGGCCGTGTAGAACGAGAGGAAGAACTCCTCGCCCTCCGCCGCCTCCTTGTGCTCGAGCGCGAGCCGATCGTCGAGCTCGGCCTGGGTCCAGCCGAACCACACGGCGAGCCGGCGCGCGCGCGCCTCGCGCACCGGGACGGAGAGGAGCGTCGCGGTGCCGGTCGCGCGGTGCCTGAGCCCGTCGTAGAGGAACGCGCGGCGGGTCGCCTGGTCGCGCAGCTCGGCCCACTCGCCCTCCATCGTGGTGGGCGCGGGCGCGCGCGGCAGGAGCGAGCACCCGGCGAGCGCTGCGACGAGGGCGACTGCGGCCGCGCCGGCTCTCGAGGCTCTCAAGGGATGAAGTCCTTCCGCGTGAAGAGCGGGTCGAGCGGGACGCCCTGCGCCTCGATCGCCTCGCGCCCGCCCTCGAGTCGGTCGACGAGCGCCAGACAGGCGATGGGCTCGAGCTGCTCGGCCCGGCAGCGCTCGATCGCCTTGAGCGCGCTGCCGCCGGTCGTCACGACGTCCTCGATGACGATGACGCGGCTCCCGTCGGGGATGGTCTTGCGCCCCTCGATCCACTGGCCGGTGCCGTGCCCCTTCGGCTCCTTGCGGACGATGAAGGCGTCCACCGGCTCGCCCTCGAGGAAGCTCGTGAGCGCGATGGCGCTCGCGATGGGGTCCGCGCCGAGCGTGAGCCCGCCGACGCCGCGCACGAGCGGGCGCACCTTGCGGACCCGATCGAACAGGAGCCTCCCGATGAGCACGTGGCCCTCCGCCGTGAGCGCGGTCCGCTTGCAGTCGATGTAGAAGTCGCTCTCCCGGCCCGAGGCGAGGACCACCTTCCGCCGCTCGAACGACAGGGACCGGAGGAGCTCCAGCAGCCGCGCGCGATCGCTCTCGAGGCTCATCGCCGCCCTCCGCGGAGCAGCGGGAACAGCTCCGCCACGTACCGCGCCTGATCGACGATCATCCGCCGCCCCTCCTCCGGGAGCTCCGCCCACGCGTCGAACGCGACCGCGAGGTCCTGGTTCACGTCGAACATGCGCTGCGCGAGGTCCTCGGCGAGCTCCTCGGGGGTCACCTCGACGGGATCCGCTTCCACGTCCGCCTCCCCCTCCGCCGCGGCCTCGAGCTCGCCGCCCTCGACCTCGGCCGGCTCGCCGACCTCCGGCGCGTCGGCGGCGGGCGACGGGGCGCCCGCGAGGAACGCGAGGAACCTCTCGCGCTCGGCGGGCTCGACCGGCGCGCGCACGAGCGCCTCGTCCACGAGGTCCTGCGCCCACGGCGCGGTCCGCGAGGCGGCGAGCCGCGCGCGCAGCCCCTCGAGCTCCGCCGCCTGCAGCGGCTCTCCGAGCAGCGCCTGCGCGAGCGCGATGGCCCACGCGTCGTCGTCGTCGAGCGCCGCGTGAACGCGGGCGAGGACCCGCTCGCGGGCGAGGAGCCGCAGCGCGGCGAGGCGGCGGAACCCCGCGACGACCTGGTAGCGCACGGGCTCCTCGGGTCCGGCCGGCAGCGGCCGGAGCTCGACCGGCACGAGGTGCCCGAGGCGCCCGATCGACGCGGCGAGCGCGGCGACGTCGCCGACGTCGCGGAGCCGGAAGGTCGGGTCGGCCGCGATCTCGGCGAGTGGAACGAATTCGACGGCGCCGGTCGCGTGGGCCGGCGCCGTCGTGCGAGGCTCGAGCTCCATGGCCCGAAGCCTAGGCTACTTCCGCTTCACGATCACCTTGCGCTTCACCGCGCCCATCGCGATGGGGGCGGGAGGCCCCGGGGGCTTCGGCGCGGCGCCGGTCTTCTCCTCGCCCTTCTTCGCCTCCACCGGCTTCGCGGTGGGACGGGAGAAGGACGGGCGGAGCGCCGGGCGCGCGGGGGCCTGGATGGCGGTGCGGGAGGTCCCGCGGCCACCGTCCACGTCCACCTCGCCCATGTCGATGCGGCCGCGGAAGGACGCGCCGTCCACGATGATCACGCGCGGCGCGGCGATGTCGCCGACCATCCGCCCCTCCTTCGTGATCTCGACCGACTCGGTCGCGGTGACGTTGCCGACGATGACGCCGGCGATCACGCAGTTCCTGACCTGGACCTCGGCCTTCACGACGCCGGTCGGCTCGACCACGAGCGTCTTCGTGAGGGTGAGGGTGCCCTCGACGCGGCCGCGGACCGTGAGGTCCTCGTCCCCGTTCAAGGAGCCGCTGATGAGGATCGATTCGCCGATGATGGTGGTGCCGTCAGTGGTCGCCACGGTCACTTTCCCTTCGCTTCCTTGACGTCCATGTCGACGTTGCCCTTGAAGATCGCTCCGTCCGCGATCAGGATTCGCGGAGCGCGGATGTCGCCGACGACCTTGCAGTCGGCCTTGAGCTCGACCTTGTCGCTCGCCGCGATGTTTCCGGTGACCTGGCCCGACACCTCGACGTTCGCCGTCTCGATGTCCGCCTCGATCACGCCGGAGCCCTCGACGAAGAGGCTCTCCCTCAAGCTGATGCGGCCCTTGACGGTGCCCTGGATGACGAGATCCTCGTCGCCAGAGATCTCGGGAACTTCACCCCGAGCGCTGACAGGAGTGAAAGAGAGACAACGGCAGGATAGAGGGCGGTCGAGGGGGCCGTCAACGCCCGCGACGCGCCCGGTCAGCGCACATGCGCCTCGAGCCAGGCGACCGCCTCGCCGATCGGCTCCGCGCGTCGCACCTCGTTGAAGAGCTCGTGTCGGAAGCCGTCGTACACGACGAGGCGCTTGTCGCCGGAGCGCGCGGCGTTCACGAACGCGCGCGCCGCCGTGGCGTCGGCCACCTCGTCGGCGCCGCCCGCGAGCACGAGCAGCGGCACCTCGATCTCGCCCGCGCGCCGGAGCGCCTCGAGCTGCGCCCGGCTCGACTCCTCGAACCAGCGCGGCGTCGTCGAGCGCCCGTAGAGCGGGTCGCGATCGGTCCAGCGCTGCAGCTCGGGATCGCTCGTCAGCTTCGCGACGTCGAGGCCCGCGGACACGGGGAGCCACGGCACGACCCGACCGATCATCCGCGCGGCGAGCACCTTCGCGACGGGCGGCTTCATCGCGAGCCTGAAGTACGGCGACGAGAGCACGGCGCCGGAGAGGAGCCGCTGGTGCCCGACCGCCCAGAGCGCGGCGATGAGCCCGCCCTGGCTGTGGCCGACGACGAAGAGCCGATCGCCCGCGATCCCGTCCTGCGAGAGCTTGGCGACGAACGCGTCGAGGTCGTGCAGGTAGTCGCCGAAGCCGTCCACGTGCCAGCGCCGGCCGTCGGACTGACCGTGGCCGCGGAAGTCCATGAGCGCCACCTGGAACCTGGCGCCGACCAGCGCGGCGGTGATCCCCGGGTAGCGCCCGCAGTGATCGCCCCCGCCGTGGAGCACGAGCACGGTCGCCTTCGGCCGCTCGGGCGTGAAGCGCTGCCAGTAGAGCCGCAGGTGGTCGGCGGAGTTGAGGAACCCGTCCTCGTGGCGCGCCGCGGCCTCGGTCGGGAAAGAGGGAAGCATCGGCGGGGGACCGTAGCGGCGGGCCCGGGCCCGGTCAAGCGAACGCCGAGGCGCCGCCGGGGCCGCTCACGCCTAGTGCCGCCCGGCCCGCTCGGTCACGTCACGGAGCTTCCGCTCGAGGGCAGCGCGCCGCTTGCCGCGATCGGCCCGCGGCTCCTCGCGGACGCCCGCGAGGGCGCGCCGGTAGGCCTGCGCCGCGTCCCCGAGCCGCGCGACCGCCCGGTAGGCGTCGCCCAGGTGCTCGAGGATCGTCGCGTCGGGGCCGGAGAGCGCCTCCGCCTGCTCGAGCGTCTCGACGGCGCGCCGGGCGTCGCCGCGCCGGAAGAGCACCCACCCGAGCGAGTCGAGGATGTGTCCGGAGCGCGGCCGGAGCTCGAGGGCGCGGCGCACCATCCGCTCCGCGTCCTCGAGCCGGACGCCCTGCTCGGCGTACGCGTAGCCGACGAAGTTCAGCGCCTCGGTGTGATCGGGGTTCACGGCGAGGAGCGCCCGCATCTGCGCGACCGCGACCTCCGGCTGGCCGGCGCGCTCGTAGGCGGCGCCGAGCGCGAACAGCAGCTCCTCGTCGCGCGCCCGCGTCGCGAGCGCGCCCTGGAGCGCGGCGATCGCCTCCTCGGGCCGCCCCGTCCCGGAGAGGCTGTCCGCGAGCGCGACGTAGAGGTCGGTCAGATCGGTCCCGATCTTCGCGCGCTCTCGCTCCGCGATGGCGCGGCGCAGGAGCGCGACCGCGTCGGCCGACCGGCCCGCACGGTCGAGCACCGACGCCCGCATCGTGAGGAGCCGCACGTCGCGCGGCTCCGCCGCGAGCGGCGCGTCGAGCGCGCGCTCGGCCTCGACGTGGCGCCCCGCGCGCGACAGCGCGTCGGCGAGCGCGACCCGCGCGGAGACGAACAGCTCGCCCGCGTCGGCGCGGACGGCGGCGAGCGCCTCCGCCGACTCCGACCAGCGCCGCAACTCCTGAAGCGCGAGCCCCTCGGCGAAGCGCAGCCGCGGGTCGGGCCCCGCGTCCTTGAGGCCCGCGCGCGCCGCGACGAGCGCCTCGGCCCCCTGCCGCCCCTCGAGCCACTGGAAGACGACCCGGACGTGCGCCGCGGCGAGGTCGGGAGACGAGCGCACGTAGCGGTGGAACCACTCGCGCGCGCTGGCCACGTCCGCCTGCCGCGCCGCCATCCGGCCGAGCGCGAGCAGGGCGCGCTCGTCGTCCGGCTCGATGCGAAGCATCGCGAGCAGGTCCTCGCGCGCCTCTCCGTCGCGCCGGAGCGCCTCGTGCGCCTGGGCGAGGAGCCGCAGCGCCTCGCCGTCCCGGCGGTCGAGCTGTGCCGCGCGCCGCAGGTGGCGCTCGGCGCGCCCGGGCTCGTGCCGATCGAGGAAGACGCGCCCGAGCTCGCGGAATCCGACCCCGTCCCCCGGCACGAGCGCGACGAGGTCGTCGAGCGCGCGGACCGCGGCCTCCTCGTCGCCCGCGTCGAGGTAGAGCGCCGCGAGGAGCCGCCACGGCTCCGGGTCGGGCCGCTCGCCGTCCGCCGCGAGCGCCTTCTCGAGCCGGATCGCATTCCGGTACGCGAGCGCGGCCTGCTCCCGCTGCCGTCGCGCCGCGGCGATCCGGCCGAGCAGCACGTGCGCCTCGGACGCGGTCGCGCCCGCCGCGGCGAGCTCGAGCGCGCGGCGCGCCTCGCCCTCGGCGGGCTCGAGCTGCCCGGCCTCCGCGAGCGCGGCGGCGAGCGAGACGCGCAGCTCCGGGCTGTCCTCGTCGTACGTGACCGCGAGCCGCAGGTGCTCGACCGCCTTCGCGAGGTCGCTCGTCCGGGCGTACCGGCGCGCGTCCAGGTAGTGGGCGATCGCGCGGGGCGACGCGAACCGGTCGCCCGCGTCGCGATGCGCCTCGCGCATCGCGTCGGGGTCGACGTGGCGGCCGGGGGCCGCCGCGGTGGCGCGGGCCGCGACGAGGGCGGCGAGGACGGCGGCGGCGGCGCGAGACATCGCTCTCCAGGCGTCCGGAGGGCTGCCCGGTGAGCATAGCTGCGGGGGGGCGGCGCTTCAATCGGGCGGCCTCACGGGCTCCGTCCGAGCGCTATCGCTTCGCGCGAACGGCCTTGCGCCGCGGCGGCTTGCGTCCCGCCGTGGCGGCGGCGCCCGGTCGGGGGCCGGAAGCGCGCAGGACGTCCTCGACGGCGCCGGCGAGCGCGCCGTCGCCGAGTGGCTGGGGAAGCGTCGCAGCACAGCCCGCCTGGAGGAGGTCCGCCGACCAGTCCGCGGGAGCGATCGCGACGATCGGCACGTTCGCGAGCTCGCGGTCATCGCGCGCCGCGCGGATGGACTCGCCTCCGTCCCGCGCCGGGGCGTGCACGACGAGCACGTCGGGGTCGAATCGCGCCGCGGCAGCGCCGGCGGCGAACCCGGGTGAGGTCTGCTCGACGGCGAACCCCGCCCCGGCGAGCTGGCGGACCGCCCCCTCGCGGCCGGCGCCCGGCTCGCCGATGACGAGCACCTTGCGGCGGGTGGGCGCCGCGCCCGAGAGCTCCGAAGGCACAGGCATGCCGTGCCGGAGCATGAAGGTGGCGAGGTCCTCCCGCGCGATCCGGCGGTGCCCGCCGGGGGTCCGGTGGGCCTTGAGGCGCCGGCCCTTGATCCAGTTCACCACCGTCGGGAGCGACACCCCGAGGAGCCGGGCGGCCTCGAACGTCGTGTAGAAGCTCTGCATCGGCGTCACTGTAGCGTGCGTCCGGCCCCAGGGATCCGGGACGGCCGGGCCCGTCCGGACATGCTAAGGAAAGCCGCATGCCTCCGTCCGCCTATCTCATGGGCGCCGTCCAGATGACCTCGACGGCGGACCGCCAGAAGAACCTCGACACGGCGCTCCGGCTCGTGAACGAGGCGGCGGATCTCGGCGCGAAGCTCGTCGGGCTGCCGGAGAACTTCGCGTACATGGGCCCCGAGGAGGCCCGCCTCGCCGGCGCGGAGACGCTCGAGGGGCCGACGCTCGCGGCGGTCCGCGAGCTCGCCCGCAGGCGCGCCCTCTTCATCGTGGCGGGCTCCATCGCGGAGAAGTCGACCCATCCGAAGATGACGGCGAACACGAGCGCGGTCATCGCGGACGACGGCTCGATCGTCGCGGCCTACCGGAAGATCCACCTGTTCGACGTCCAGATCCCGGACGGCGCGCGGTACGCCGAGTCCGAGGTGGTCGTGCCGGGCGACAAGGTGGTCGTCGCGCCGACGCCGCTCGGACGGATCGGGCTCACGGTCTGCTACGACCTGCGCTTCCCGGAGCTGTACCGGAAGCTCGCGAGCCTCGGCGCCGAGGTCATCACCATCCCGTCGGCGTTCACGCTCTTCACCGGCAAGGACCACTGGGAGGTGCTCGTCCGCGCCCGCGCGATCGAGAACCTCGCGTACGTGATGGCGCCCGCGCAGGTGGGTCGCCACTCGTCGACGCGCCAGACGTTCGGGAACGCGATGATCGTGGACCCGTGGGGCGTCGTGCTCGCGCGCTGCGCGGACGGCGAGGGCGTCTGCGTCGCGCCGTTCAGCCGGGGCCGGCTCGAGAAGGTGCGGGCCGAGCTGCCGGCGTTGAAGCACCGGAAGCTCTAGGACGCGAGTCGGCGAGGGAGGTTCGGGTAGACCACGTTGCAAGCAGGGCTACGACAGCCCGCTAGAACACGAACAGCAGGCCGCCCGAGAACCCGATCTTCGCGTCCGACAGGTTCCAGCTGCTCTTGGACCCGAAGTCGTCCACGGTCGTCTTGCGTGCCTCGAAGAACACGTACGTGTGGTTCACGCCGCTGTCCGCGTCCATCTCCCGCGCGAGGGTGGGGTCGAAGAAGTCGAGCAGCAGGCACAGGCCGGCCGCGACGGACCAGCCGTTCGTCGCGCCGCGCTTCACGGTTCCGCCGTCGCCGTCCGTCACCCACCAGTTGAAGCGATCGAGCGCCACGCGCCCGTACGGCGCGAGCGGGATGTTGAGCCGCTCGGCGAGGACGTCGAAGCGGTACGTCAGCGTGAGGCTCGTCGGGACGATCTTGAGGCTCGTCGTGTCCTCGGACCGGGTGCCATCGAGCTTCACCGCGTGCCCGTTCGCCACCAGGTAGCCGGCCTGCACGCCGACCTCGAGCGCGCCATAGCTCGTGAAGAGGGCGCGCGACGCGCCGGCGCGGAAGAGCCAGCTGCGCCCGGTTCCGAACGCGTCCTTGAACGGGGTCGTCGTTCCAGTGAACTCCGCGTCGATGTCGGGTCGGTACGTCCCCGCGGAGACGTCGAACGAGCCCCAGCGGGGCGACTCGGCGCGTGCGGAGGTCGCGAGCACCGCGAGGAGCGCGGCGACGACGGCGTGCTTCACTTGCGCCTCCGGAGCACCGCGAGCCCGGCCGCGGCGAGGAGGAGCGCGATCGGGCCCGCGGCGCCGGCGGCGCAGCCGCCCTGCTCTCGACCGCCGGCGTTCTTGTACCCGTCCCAGAGATTGTTCGCGAGCTCGGGCATGCCCTGCGTTGCGTCCGAGCCGACGCTCCGGTTGTCCGCGGTCGAGAAGGCGTACACGCGGACGGAGTAGACGACCGTGTTGACGAGCCCGGTGAGCCGATAATCGGTTCCGGTGACGGCCGCGGAGCTGTGGATCGGGTCGGGGTCCATCACGGCCGACGTCGTCGCGACGGGGATCGCCTCGACGACGTAGTACTCGGCAGACGGGGAGCCGGCCGGCTTCGTCCAGGAGACGTTGAGGGCGTTGTTCCCGGACCCAGCGCTCACGCCGGTCGGTTTGGCGGGCGCGTCGGTCCACAAGGTGAGCGCGCCTCGGGCGGTACCGACGGCCGTGCCGCCAGCCTTCCCCTGGACGCAGATGACGATGGTCTGCTGCCCGGTCGCATTGCACGCGAGTCCCGCGGTCGAGACGATCGTGCTCGTGTCGAACGAGACCTCGTTGGAGGGCCCGGTGGCCCCCTGCGGGTTCGTGTCCGCGGGGTCGAACGTCCCGATGGACCCGACCTTCAGGGCCGTGTCGCCGGCTTCGCCGGAGTTCGCCGGGCACGGCCCCGTCGAAGTCGCGCTGTGCAGGGTCGTGCTGTTGTGGGCGTAGACGGTGAAGCTCGTGGGCGCGGCCGTGCTCACCGTGACTGCGTTCTCGACGTCCCAGCGGATCTTGATCGAGCCGCCGGCGCACTCGGCCGCGTTGATGAACTCGTCCGTCGGAGTGTGCGGCTCGTTTGCGACCGCGATGCGGCCGTCCGCCGGCGCGGGTACGTCCTGGGCCGACGCGAGCGCCGGCGCGGCGAGGAGAACGAGGAGGAGAGCGCGTCGCATGGAGGCGCGATTCTGCAAGGGGAGCGCCAGGATGGCAAGGCGCCGAGCGTCCCGACGCGACTCCCGAATCCCGGCGCCCGCCCGGGGACCGCGCCGTCCGCCCGCCAATTTGGCACCGCCGCCGAGGGAGGCGCTGCCAATTTGTCAGCGCGCGAGCGAGGCGATGCGCTGCGCGATGAGGACCGCGTTCGTCGCCGCGCCCCTCCGCGTGTTCTCGATCGAGACGAACAGGTCGAGCCCGTTCTCCTGCGACGGATCGTCGCGCACGCGCCCGACGAGCGCGGCGTCCTCGCTCCCGACGAGCATCGGCATGGGGTAGACGCGCTGGGTCGGATCGTCCACCACCTTCACGCCGGGCGCCTTCGCGAGGGCCGCGCGGGCGGCGGCGGCGCCGAGCGGCCGGCGCGTCGCGACGTTCACCGCGGCGGAGTGGCCGAAGAAGACCGGCACCCGCACCGCGGTCGCCGAGACGGCGAGGTCGGGGAGGTCGAGCACCTTGCGGGTCTCGCGGACGATGTTCGCCTCCTCCTCCGTCGCGCCGCCGTCCACGAACGGGCCGACCTGCGGGATGAGGTTGAAGGCGAGCCGGTGGGGGAAGCGGACGGACGGATCGGGCTCGCGGAGGTTCAGGAGATCGCGCGACTGCCGCTCGAGCTCCTCGACGCCGCCCTGCCCGAGCCCGGAGGCCGACTGGTACGTCGAGACCACGACGCGCCGGAGGCCGGCCGCGTCGCGCAAGGGGGCGAGCGCGAGCGCGAGCGCCGTCACGCTGGATGACGGGTTCGCGACGACGCCGCGCGCCCGGAAACCGGCGACCGCGTCACCGTTCACCTCGGGCACGACGAGCGGCACGTCGGGCTCGGCGCGGAACGCGGGCGAGTCGTCGACGACCGCGCACCCGTCGGCCCAGGCGCGCGCCGCCCACTCGCGCGAGATCGCGGCGCCCGCGCAGAAGATCGCGACGTCGCAGCCCTGGAAGCCGCCGTCGCGGAGCGCCTCCACCCGGAGGTCGTCCGCGCGGAAGGCGAGCGTCGTGCCGGCGGAGCGCGGCGACGCGAAGGGGCGGAGCGCGCGGACGGGGACGTCGAGCTCGTCGAGGACCTCGAGGACGGTCCGTCCGACGGTGCCGGTCGCGCCGACGAGGGCGAGCGCGAGGGGTTTGTGCGTGGGCTTCAAGCGCGGACTCCGGTGGGGACGGCCGCCGCGTCGCGCGCGACGTCGCCCTCGCGCGCGGCGTCGGGGAGCGCCGGCGCGGCGGTCGTGCACGCGTCGACGAGGTGGAGGAGCGACTGGTATGGGATCCCGGCGTGCGTGGTGAGGCCGATCTCGCAGCCGCGCGAGTTGGAATAGCCGCGGTCGCACCCCTTCACCGCGGCGCGCAGGTCGCGGAGCGCGGACGCGTTGAGCTCCGGCGTCGTGAAGCCCTTGTCGCCGGCGAACCCGCAGCAGCCCGTCGGAGGGACGACGACCGCCTCGGCGCAGGCGGCGGCGAGCGCGCGCAGCTTCGGCTCGAGCGCCATCTTCGTGGCGCTGCACGTCACGTGGAGCGCGACCGACCCGGGGCGGCGCGTGAAGCGCAGGCGGTCCATCAGCCGGTCGTGGACGAACTCCGCCGCCTCGAAGACGAGGAGCCGCGGGTCGAGCGTCGTCTTCATCCGCTGCGCGCACGGGCTCGTGTCGCAGACGACCGGGAGCCGCCCGCCCTCGGTCGCGGCGAGGAGCGCCCGCTCGAGCTCGCGCGTCTTCTCGTCGGCGGTGCGCGGGAAGCCCTTCGACTCGAACGAGAGCCCGCAGCAGAGCCCGTCCACGTCGGCGGGGAAGCGGACGTCGTAGCGCGCCTTCTCGAGCACCGAGAGCATCGCGCGCGTCACCGGGCGCTGGTCGGGGTCCCCTGGCGCGGCGCCCATGGTCCGCGCGACGCAGGCCGGGAAGTAGACGACCTTCCGGTCGCCGCCGAGAACGAGGTCCTCGTACGGCCCGCGGGCGGGGCGGGGCAGCGCCTCGCGCAGCACCGGCAGGCCCGGCAGGATGCGCATCGCGGTGAGGCCGGCCCGCGTGCCCGCGGCGGTCCAGGCGAAGTGGTCGGCGGCGACGCGGGCGAGCCCCCGCGCGAGCCCCGAGCGCGCGTCGGCGCGCCGCGCCTTCGTGAGCTTCCCGGTGTCGATCCCGACCGGGCACGCGGTCGCGCACATCCCATCCGTCGCGCAGGTGTCGTCGCCGAGGTAGGCGTAGTCGGCTTCCAGGCGGGCGATGAGCGCCGCCCGCCCCCTCACCCCGACCCTCTCCCCCGCTGCGCGGGGGCGAGGGGGAGCCGCAGCTCCCGGCGGAGCCGCAGCTGCCGGCGTACCGGCATCGAGCGCCTCGAGCCGGGCGATCTCGCGCCGAACGGTGATCCGCTGCCGCGGCGTGAGCGAGAGCGCGCGCGAGGGGCAGCGCGGCTCGCAGAAGCCGCACTCGGTGCAGCGGTCCACGAGGTCGTTCGCGGGGGGGAGCGGCTTCAGGTTCTTCAGGTGCACGCCGGGATCGTCGTTCAGCACGACGCCCGGGTTCAGGACCCCCGCCGGATCGAGGAGCGCCTTCAGGCGCCGCATGATCCCGGTCGCCTTCGCCCCCCACTCGAGCTCGACGAACGGCGCCATGTTCCGGCCGGTGCCGTGCTCGCCCTTGAGCGAGCCGCCGAACCGGACCGCCACGAGCTCGCACACCTCGTCCATGAAGCGCCCGTAGCGGGCGACCTCGGCGGGATCGGAGAAGCTCTGCGTGAAGACGAAGTGGAGGTTCCCGTCGAGCGCGTGGCCGAAGATGATCCCCTCGGAGTAGCCGTGCGCGGCGAACAGGCGCTGCAGCTCCACCGTCCCGGCGGCGAGGTGCTCCATCGGAAACGCGACGTCCTCGATGACGACCGTCGTGCCGATCCGGCGCGCCGCCCCGACCGCCGGGAACAGGCCGCGCCGCACGTCCCAGAGCCGCTCGTACTCCGCCTTCACGGCGGTGAACGCGATGGGCTCGAGGACCGGAAGGCCGGCGAGGATCGCGGTCGCCCGCTCGATCGCGCCCGTCAGGGCAGCGGGGTCGGCGGCGCGGACCTCGACGAGGAGCGCGCAGGCGTCCGGCGGGAGCGTGCGCAGGACCTTCGGCAGGCCGGGCTTCGCCTCGACCGCGCGCATCGAGGCGCGGTCCATCATCTCCACCGCGGAGACGCCGCCCCCTTCTCGCGCGGCTGCGAGCCGCTGCGTCCCGCGCGCCGCCGTCTCCACGTCGGGGAACAGGACGAGCGCGCTCGCCTTGTGCGCGTGCTCCTCGACCGTCTCGAAGGTCACCTCGCCGATGAAGCCGAGCGTCCCCTCCGACCCGACCATGAGGTGGAGGAGGACGTCCTGCGGGTCCTCGAAGTCCACGAAGGAGTTGAGCCCGTAGCCGGTGGTGTTCTTGATCCGGTACTTCTCGCGGATGCGCCGCGCGAGCGGCTCGTCGGCGAGGATCTCGCGGCGGAGCGCGGCGAGGCCGTCGAGGACCGGCGCGTGCGAGGCCGCGAACGCGGCGCGCGACGCCGGGTCGCCCGTGTCGAGAAAGGTCCCGTCCGCGAGGACGAGCTTCATGGCCCGGACGGTCCGGTAGCTGTTCTGCGCCGTCCCGCAGCACATCCCGCTCGCGTTGTTCGCGGCGATCCCGCCGATCTGGCAGGTCGCGATTGAGGCGGGGTCCGGCCCGATCTTCCGGCCGAAGGACGCGAGCGCCGCGTTCGCCTCGGCGCCGACGACGCCGGACTCGAGGGCGACGGCGCCCCCGCCGTCGAGCACCCGGCGCCCCTTCCAGCCGTCGAGCTGGACGAGCACGGAGTCGGTGACGGCCTGGCCGGAGAGGCTCGTGCCGGCGGCGC
>WNFU01004499.1_pt1 | contig 17797 bp, 15 predicted proteins | sample 5400121 | NCBI WGS metagenome assembly WNFU01 (sample SAMN13153360, study PRJNA577476) | soil metagenome | isolation source: 100 cm soil or saprolite under grassland replicate 1 | place: USA:California | collected 2016-06-15
CAGGTCCTCGGCGAATTTCTCCGCCGACTCGTAACGGCTCGCGGGATTTTTGGCGAGCGCCCTGTGCACGGTGCGATCGACGGCCACAATCAGCGGCGATCCGGTGAGCACCGGAGGTTGTTCATACAGGATTGCGTGCAACACCTGCACCGCGGTGTCGCCGTTGAACGCGGCGCGGCCGGCAAGCATCTCGTACAGAATTGCGCCAACGGCGAAAATGTCCGATCGTGCGTCGATCGAATCGCCGGCCGCATATTCGGGCGCGATGTACCGCGGCGTCCCGAGTATCGTTCCCGCGGCCGTCAAAGACATCATCGTCTGCTGCGTATCGTCGCCTGCGCGGGCGATGCCAAAGTCCAGCAGCTTCGCGCCGTGCTCGGTGAGAAAGACGTTCGATGGCTTGAGGTCGCGGTGGAGCACTCCTCGTCGATGAAGGGCGGCGAGCGCCGCGAGCACCTCCTGCGTGATCTTCACCGACTCGCGAACGGGCAGCGGCCCCTCCGCAATGCGCGTCGACAGCGGCTCGCCCTCCAGCAACTCCATCGCGATGAAGAGCTCACCATCCACTTCGCCGATTTCGAACAGCTGGCAGATGTTTGGATGACTGATCGTTGCGGCGAGCCGCGCTTCTCGGCGCAGCCGCTCGCGCGAGGCGTGGCTGGCAAGCTCTGCGCGCACGGTCTTCAGCGCGACGGAGCGCCCGAGCCGTTCGTCTTCGGCAACATACACGACGCCCATGCCGCCTTCGCCGAGTGTTCTCAGAATGCGATAAGGACCGAATCTTTCGCGCACGAGATTCTATCTGCTGACCTGCCGATTATTCAGCCGCGATCGCGGTTTTGCCAAACTGGTGAATCCTTTCCGGTGCATCGACGGGGAGCAACATTATGGCCGATCGGAGTGCCTGGAGCACCTGGAGTGCCTGAAGTGCCTGGAGTGCCTGGAGTGCCTGGAGTGCCTGGAGTGCCTGAATCTACGGGCCCAACTCGCGCAAGCGCTTGAGAAGAAACTGGCGTTCCGGATCCTGGCGCGAGAGGCTCAACGCGCGCTCGTACGACGCGCGTGCTTCCGCAATTCGTCCGAGGCGCCGACAGAGATCCGCGCGCGCCGAATGCGCGAGGTGATAGTCCGCGAGATCACCACGCGACAAGATCTGATCGATGAGCCGAAGCCCCTCGACCGGTCCGCGCCCCATGGCCACGGCGACCGCGCGATTGAGCTCCACCACCGGTGACGGGTCGGCGCGGACGAGCAGGTCATAGAGGCCGATGATCTGCGCCCAGTCGGTGCCGCCTGAGTCTTGTGCGTCGGCATGGACGGCCGCAATTGCGGCCTGCAATGTGTAGGGCCCGAAACGCCGCGATTGAATCGCCCGCTCGAGCAAAGTTCGTCCTTCGGCAATCTGTGCCTGGTCCCAGCGCGTGCGATCCTGCTCGTCGAGCAGCACAATCTCGCCATTCTCTTTCGTTCGGGCCGCTCGCCGCGATTCGTGCAGCAACATGAGCGCGAGCAGACCAATCGCCTCGGGCTCGGGAAGCAACTCGACCAGCAGTCGGCACAACCGAATCGCCTCTCCAGAAAGATCGTGGCGGGTGAGCGACGCGCCTGAGGATGCCGAGTAGCCTTCATTGAACACGAGATAGATCACGTGGAGCACTGCATCCATTCGCGCCGGCAGATCGGCGAGCTGGGGCACTTCATATGGGATTCGAGCGACTCGAATCTTCGTCTTTGCGCGGACGATGCGCTGCGCAACCGTTGGCGGCGTCGTGAGGAAGGCGCGAGCGATTTCTTCCGTGGTCAGACCGCAAACTTCGCGGAGCGTCAACGCGATCTGCGCGTCGGGAGGAAGCGCCGGATGGCAGCACGTGAATATCAGCCGCAGCCGGTCATCGTCCAATGCGGCCGCGTCCTGGTCGCGCTCGAGGGATTCATCAAGACGCCGGGAGAGCTCGGTCAGCGAAGCGTCGAATCGCGTGCGCCGGCGGATCGTATCGATGGCTTTGAAGCGACCCGTCGAAACGAGCCATGCGCGCGGATTGTCCGGTACGCCGTCGCGCGGCCAGCGCTCGACGGCTGCTGTGAACGCATCGTGCAGCGCTTCTTCGGCGAGATCGAAGTCGCCGAGGACGCGAATGAGCGTCGCGAGAACACGCCGAGAGTCGGATTGGTAGATGGCATCTACCGTTTCACGAATCTCAATCGCCGTGTTCTCGCTCGTCATCCGCGCTACTGTTGTTGCCGACTGAAGTCCACCACCGGCCGAATCTCGATCGTACCGATGCGTGCGGAGGGAATTCTCGAGGCGACCTGGACGGCGTCGTTCAGGTCTTTGGCGTTGATGAGGTAGAACCCGCCCAACTGCTCTTTTGTTTCCGCAAATGGTCCGTCCGTCGTCGACACTTTCCCGTTCCTCACGCGGACCGTCGTGGCCGTTTCCACCGGCTGCAGCGCTTCGCCCCCGACATAGTGGCCGCTCTTGCGGATGCCTTCGGTAAATGCGAAGTATTCGCCCATGAACGCGTCCGATTCCGTCTTCGGCATGCTGCGGAGCTTCTGCTCCTCGTCGTAAATCAAGCACAAGTACTTCATCTCAACCTCCAACTCGCGTAAAAGTGTCTAACCCGCGGTTCTACGAGATAGTCGTTGGACGGGCGGGGATTTCGACAGGGTCGGTCCGGTGACGCCAATTTTTGTGGACGTCAGCGGATGCCCGTGTCGAACTGGAGGATCACCTCGGTCAGACCAACGGCGTCTCCGACGGTGACGTTTTTTACCTGGGCCGTCGGCATGATGATCGGCGCGTCCGCGTCGGGAATTACTCGGTAGGTTCCTGGCGCGAGCAGGACCTTGAACCGCCCGTCAGTGTCCGACCGGAACGCCGCGACCCGCACGCTGTTTTGCTGGACGGAGAATCCGGCGCTGAACGGCGCGTCGCAAGGGACGTCGACGCGGCAGACCGGCGTTACAGGGCCGCGAAGCACGATACCGGTCAGACCGGTCGTCGGACTGGGCGACGTCGACGTCTTGCACGCGACCGCCAGACCCAGGACGAGGGCCGGGAGCAACCACACGGCGCCACCGCATCTGCGATCCACGTTACGATCTCCGACGTCCCACTCTTTTATATTGTCGCAACCTTAACATGCTGTCTCTCGTCAGAAATCTAGGTACTCGTTAACCGGTCACGCCGTCGCGAGCGCCGGCCACGCATATGCATAATCTCAAACTCGCGTTCCGCACCCTGTTCAAGTCGCCGTTCCTCACCGGCGTCGCGATCGTTTCGCTGGCGCTCGGCATTGGCGCAAACGCGGCCATCTTTTCGCTGTTCAACCAGATACTGCTTCAGTCGCTGCCGGTGCCCGAGCCCGATCGCCTGGTCAATCTCGGCGCCCCCGGCCCGAAGCCCGGGTCCAACTCCTGCAACAACGCGGGCGACTGCGACCAGGTGTTCAGCTATCCGATGTTCCGCGATCTCGAGCGCGTCCAGCAGGTGTTCACCGGCATTGCCGCTCACGTCATCTTCAGCGCGAACCTTTCGTACAAGGGGCAGACGCAGAACGGCGACGGAATGTTGGTGTCCGGCAGCTATTTCAACGTGCTCGGACTCACACCTGCGCTCGGCCGGCTGCTCTCGCCGGAAGACGACAAGAACATCGGTAGTCATTTCGTGGCCGTCCTGAGCCATCGCTACTGGACCACGAAATTCAATCAGAATCCCGCCGTCCTCAACGAACCGATTGTCGTCAACGGTCAGAGCCTCACGATTGTCGGCGTCGCTCCTCCCCGCTTCGATGGCACAACGCTCGGCACGCGACCGCAAGTGTTCGTGCCGCTCACTATGGGTGGACTCATGGTGCCCGGCTTCGGCATCCCGGTGGGCGGCAGCGTTGGCGCGTGGGAGAACCGCCGGAACTATTGGGCGTATCTGTTCGCGCGGCTGAAGCCCGGCGTCTCGCTCGCGCAAGCGACTGCAGCGTTGAACGCGCAGTACCACGCAATCATCAACGACGTCGAAGCGCCGCTGCAGAAGGGAATGAGCCAGCAGACACTCACGCGCTTCAAGGCAAGGACAATCACGGTCGAGCCCGGATATCGCGGCCAGAGCTCGGTGCATGAAGAGGCGGCAACGCCTCTCTCGATGCTGCTCGGCGTCACGGCTTTCGTGCTGCTGATTGCGTGCGCCAACATCGCCAATCTGCTGCTCGCGCGCGGCGCCAACCGGGCGGCAGAAATGGCCGTGCGCCTCTCGATTGGCGCGAATCGTCGTCAGCTCGTGGCGCAGCTGCTCACCGAATCGCTGCTGCTCGCCGGGTGTGGCGCGATCGCGGGTCTGCTCGTCGCGCGATGGACACTCGCTGGTATCGGATCGCTTCTGCCCGCTGAAGCCGTGCAGACGATCGACATGTCAGTCTCGTGGGCAGCCGTGCTGTTTTCGGGAGCGCTGGCACTTGGAACCGGGCTGCTGTTTGGGTTCTTCCCGGCGGTTTACAGCACGCGCCCGGATCTCGTCTCGACGTTGAAGAATCAAGCCGGTCAGCCGTCAGGTGCGCGCGCGGCGAAGCGGTTTCGCGCATCGCTCGCAACCGTGCAGATCGCGCTCTCGATGATGCTGCTCGTGTCGGCAGGTCTCTTCATCAAGAGCCTGTACAACGTGAGCCGCGTCGATCTCGGGCTGAAGCTCGATAACGTAATCACGTTTGGGATTTCACCCGATCTCAATGGCTACACGACGCCGCAGTCGGTCGCCTTTTTCGAGCGCGTTGAGGACGCGTTAGCCGCGCTGCCCGGCGTGACGGGCGTCACCGCCGGCGCCGTCCCTTTGTTGAGCGGCAGCAACTGGGGCAACAGCGTGCGCGTGCAAGGGTTCGAGGCCGGTCCGGATACCGATACCGGCTCGCGCTTCAATCAGATCGGTCCCGATTATTTTCGAACCCTCGGAGTGCCGCTCATTTCCGGCCGCGAGTTCACACGATCCGACGCGAGCTCGACGCCAAAGATCGCGATTGTCAACGAGGCGTTTGCAAAGAAGTTCAATCTTGGCCGCGACGCCGTGGGCAAGCGCATAGGCCAGGATCGCAGCAGCAAGGCCGAGCTCGACATCGAAATCGTCGGCTTGATACAGAACGCGAAGTACAGCGAAGTCAAACAGACGATTCCGCCGCAGTTCTTCGTTCCGTACCGGCAGGCCGAGCGGATCGGCAGCATCACCTACTACGTGCGCACGGCGCTCGATCCGGAGCAGCTCCTCTCGACCATCCAACCGATGATCGCGAAGCTGGATCCGAATCTGCCGATCGAGGATTTGCGGACGATGCCGCAGCAGATCAACGAAAACGTGTTTCTCGATCGAATGATGAGCACGCTGTCGGCAGCCTTCGCCGCGTTGGCCACGCTACTCGCGGCTGTCGGACTTTACGGCGTGCTAGCCTACACCATTGCGCAGCGGACGAGAGAAATCGGCCTTCGGATGGCTCTTGGCGCGGATCGCAGTCGCGTTCGCGGCATGGTGCTGAAGCAGGTCGCGTGGATGACGGTCATTGGCGGCGTCGTGGGTCTCGCGGGCGCGGTGGGACTTGGCCGGGCGGCCAGGTCGCTGCTGTTTGAGCTCGAGGGCTACGATCCGGCGGTCCTTGCCGCGTCGGCGATTCTTCTGACCGTCGTCGCGCTCGGTGCGGGATTCGTTCCGGCCCACAAGGCGTCGCGCATCGATCCGATGCGGGCGTTGAGATACGAGTAGGCGCGAGTTTCAGCTGATCCTCTCCGGTTCCAACACCTTCTCGACAATTTTGCCGTTGACGAGGCTCACGTAGTACACCTTCGCGTCGGCGCGCGTGTGGACCACGCGCTTCACCTCGTTGTCTTCAAAATAGATTCCGGCATCGTTGTCGCACGCGTAGCCCGGTTTCATCTGACCTGCGGCGATCAGTTTGTGGTAGAGCGGCCGGCGATCCTTTTCCCGGTCGTAATGCGGTGAGTGGCTGCCCTTGAGAAACCCGAGACACTGCACCGTCGACAGCTCTTTCGGCCTCGAGTCGGTCGTCCCTTCTTCAAACCAGCAGAGCGAGCCCGCGCTGGCTCCGCCAAGGACAATGCCACGATCCCATGCCTGCCTCAGCACCAGATCAATCCCTTGCGCCTTCCAGATGGCCTGCTGATTCAGCGTGTTGCCGCCGGAGGCAACGATGCCGTCCATCGAGAGCAGCACCTCGTCCCATCCCTGTTTCTGTCTGCTGCTGGCGATAAAGCTTTCCTGCACGCAGGCCTCGACGTTGAGCGGCGCGCACGCGCGAAACCAGTTGATGGTTCCCGATGCCGAATCCGCAGCGGCCGTCGGCAGATAGCAGAGGCGCGGCCGCGGTTGCCCGGTGAGCGATGCCATGTACCGTATGAAGGCGGTCTCGAAACCGCCGCCGGCAATGAGAATTTTTCTCGTCCCTCGCGGTGCCTGAGCGCCGGGCGGCGCGGACTGCGAAGAACCCTGCCCGCGGGCTTTCGCCACATCGCTGCTGCCGATTGCAACCGTGCCCAGAACGGAGGTGACGAGGAATTCTCTTCTCTTCATGATCGGCCTCTCCTGATTGACCAAATGTCAACGCGCCGCGCACACACTTAGCACGACCGCGCGAATCGACAAAGCGCAATTTGTGAATACTCGAATCGGCGTTGGGTCACAGTACGATGTCACGAGCGACAAGGACAAGCCGATGGTCTGAACACTCATCCGATGCGGCGGCACGCCGTCGGGTCTTGAGCCGCTTGCGAGCAAAAGCGCACATTGAACAGTAAGTGCCAAGTGCCAAGTGCCAAGTGCCGAGTGCCGAGTGCCGAGTGTCCGATGAGCGCCAAGTGGAGTGTCGTAGGTTTCGTGGTGTTCTTGTTTGTCGTTCCGCTCCACGCGGCGGAGCTGAAGCCGGCAACCGTTGCGGCGTTCGAGCGCTACGTGCGGAACACTGAAGCACGGATGGGCCCTGAGCTTGCGGGACGAAGCGCGTTCTTATGGGCAGACGCGCTCCCAGAGTCGCGACGCCAAGCGACTCTTGCGCAAGTGCGCCAGGGCTCGCTCGTCATCGAGCGCCTGACGACGACAGAGGGAGGAAGACGGATCGACGTTCCCGATGGCCTCATTCATCACTGGGTGGGACTGGTCTTTGTTCCCCGGGTGAACGTGGATCAGGCTGTGGCGTTGCTACAGGACTACGACCGGCACGCTGAGATCTACCGGCCTGCCGTCGCACGGTCGAAGCTCCTGGCGAAAAACGATGACGTGTTTCGCGTGTACCTCAGGTTCTTCATGAAAAAGGGAATCGCGGTTGTCGTCAACAGCGAGCACGAGGCGCGATTCACGCGTCCAGCGCCCGACCGCGCGTACAGCCGCATCTACAGCACGCGCATCGCGGAAGTCGAAAACGCCGACACCGCCGCAGAGCGCGAGAAGCCCGTCGGAAACGACGGCGGGTATCTCTGGCGCTTGTATTCGTACTGGCGATTTCTCGAGCGCGACGGGGGAACCTACGTGCAGTGCGAATCGATCTCGCTCACGCGCGGCATTCCCACGGGCCTTGGCTGGTTGATTGGGCCGTTCGTGACGAGCATTCCGCGCGAGTCGCTCACGTTCACGCTGGAGGCCACGCGAAAGGCGCTCGGTGGTCGATAGGACGTGTCGGCTGCGCCGACTCGCCGGACTCAGCTTCGCTTCGCAGAACTCGCTAACGCTCCCGGGACACTAGGCTAGCACTCCGTGATCAGAGACCTGGCGGCTTGGGAGCCGCGTCCGGCGAATGCACCGGGTGCTCGGCGCCGCGATGACACGTGAAGCACGTGACCTGCATGCCTTTGGCGGGCGCCTCCGGCATCGCTCTTGTCAGCGTCGCGTTGATCTCCGCTGCCATGCGCATCATGGTCCTCGCGACGTTTTTGTTCGGGTTCGTGTCCGACACGAAATCGAATTCGGCGAGCGGCATGCCTTCCTTGCCGACATGACAGAAGGGGCACCGCACGCCGAGATCGCGCGTGAAGTTCTTCATCGCCTGAATCAACACGTCAGGCTTCGTGTCTTGCGGAAATACCTGCAGGTTGACGAACTTGTCGGGTGGGAATTTCTGCGCCGGCGCATCCTGCGCGCGCACGAGCAAGGGCAGAGCGAGGACCACACAAACGCAGAAGGTGGTGCATCCCGTTTTCGTCATCGCGTACCTCTGACGGTAAAAGTACAAGTTCGACGGGCAAAGTTCAAAACGATGAGTTGGTAAGCGGACACATCTGGAATTTTTGGTTATCTCGCTGCTGCTCGGCGCGAAGCGTCAGCGTCCCTTGGGTTCCATGGACAGAATTCACTGCGACTCGTCAGGGTGCCGCACGGCCGTGTTGGGTTGCGCACGCCGCCTCAGCTGATGGCACCCCTCCCTTGGCACGGCGATTGAACCTTGGGGCATTCGACATGATGGGAGGCGAAAGCGCAGATGCGATCGCGGAGACGATCATCGGGCTTCCCCGTGTCTCGCCGCCTCGATGGCCCGTACGTCGTGTGACTTCGTCGGCTATTTGAACTTTCCAGGAGGTTCGCCGTGGCTCGTCCGATCTGGCGCGGAAGCTTGTCGTTCGGTCTCGTTGCCATTCCCGTGCAGATGCACACGGCGGTGCGCGAGCATCGTCCGAAGTTTCGCTTGCTGCACGCGAAAGACAAATCGCCGATCAAATACGAGCGTGTGTGTCAGCGTGACGGAAAGCCGGTCGCGTGGGAGGATCTCGTCAAAGGCTACGAGTACGAGCGCGGCCGCTACGTCGTGCTCACCAAGGACGACTTCAAAGCGGCCGCACTGGAAAAAGACCGCCGCGTGCAGGTCAGCGATTTCGTTCCGACCGAGGCCGTCGACGATCGGTTCTTCGATCAGCCGTACTATCTGCTGCCCGACAAGGGCGGCGAGCACGCGTACGCCGTGTTCCAGCAGGCGCTCGCCGAGGCCGGCCGCATCGGCATCGGCAAGGTCGTCGTGCGTGAGAAACAGCATCTGGTCGCCATCGAAAGCATCGAGGGGCGCCTCGTCCTGACCATGATGCGCTACGCGGACGAAGTCGTCGACGTGCCTGAGGTCGAAGGGCTCGATCGCGTCAAGGTGCCGCCGAAAGAATTGAAGCTTGCCACCGATCTCATCGGGGCGTTGGCCTCGGAGTGGGAGCCCGAGCGATACGCCGACGATTACCAGAAGAATTTGCAGGAAGTCATTCAAGGAAAACTGAAAGGCGAGACCATTGTGATCGAGGGCGATGAGGAGCCGATGCGCGCGGAAGTGATCGACCTGGCAGAACGGCTGCGTCAGAGCCTCAAGGCCGCGGGCGGAAAGTCGCGCGCGGCGAAGACGCTTGCCTCGCCGAAGCTTGCCGTGAAGACAGCAAGCCAGAGCAAGCCGAAAGCGAAGCGCGCATCGAGCGCGGTGAAAACACGAAGGAAGCGTGCGGCATAACGAGAACGAGCTTGACGATCTGGCGATCGAATCTCCAATCGCGCAGTCTCATATGAACCCTCCGGTCGCGGATCGCGAGCTCGAAGAGGCGGCTTCAGCCGTCGAGAGCAGCGCTCGTCCGGCGCCGCCGGCGGCGACCGAACCCATCAAAGCGCGGATCGTCGGACTGCAAGGCTACGGTTTCGTCTCGCTGGCCCTCGTCAGCGTGATCGCCGCGCTGAGTCTTGCCCAGGGATTCTTCATTCCGGTTGTGGTGTCCGTTGTCATTGCTCTCGCGCTTTCTCGAGTCGTGCGCCGCCTATCGCGCTGGATGCCGCGCTGGATTGCCTCCGGACTTGTTGTGGGATTTCTGCTCGGCGGCCTCGGCACGCTCGGCTACGGCTTGAGCGATGAGGGCACGCGCGCGATTGCGGGACTTCCGTCCGCGACGAAAAGCCTGCGGCAGGCCTTCCGGGTCATGACGAATCGCCAGCAGGGACCCCTCAGCCAGGTGCAGCGCGCGATCGACGAGCTCGAACGGACGGCTTCCGAGTCGACGAACCGGCCCGCCACGCCGAGCGGCGTGACGCCCGTGCAGGTCATCGAGCCGCCGATTGATGTCAGCAATGTCGTCTGGCTGGGATCGCAGGGCATGCTCGGGGTTGTCGCGCAGCTCACGCTCGTGGTGTTTCTCGTCTACTTTCTCCTCACGTACGGGGAGTTGTTCAAGCGCAAGATTGTCCGCTTGAGCGGCGCGAGCCTGGCCCGTCGCAAGGTGACGGTGCAATTGATCGACGAGATCGGAGAGAACGTCGCGAAATCCATCTCGCATCTCGTGCTCGTCAGCGTCGTCGTGGGCGTGGCGACCAGCGGCAGCCTCATGCTGCTGGACGTGAGGTACGCAGGGCTTTGGGGTTTGGCGGCCGGTCTCTTCAACCTGGTGCCGTACGTCGGGCCTTTGATCGTCGCGGCGGGCCTGTTTCTCGCGAGCATCGTGCAGTTCGGCGACGTCGCGATGGCCGCGATGGTTGCAGGCGTTTCCGTGGTGATCACGTCGGTCGAAGGCTTCCTGTTCACGCCGATTGTCTTTGGGCGCACGGCGCGGGTGAACCCCGTCGCCGTGTTTGTCGGCTTCATGTTCTGGGGATGGTTGTGGGGACTCTGGGGGCTGCTGCTGGCGATGCCGCTTCTGCTGATCATCCGAAGCATTGCGGACAAGGTTGACGAGCTGACACCACTCGCCGAGTTGCTGTCAGATTGATCGCGGGGTCTCAAGCGAATTATTCGTCCGCTGTCGCTCTGCGTGCATTGGAACGCGCGGACAAACCCGCGTCGCGGCCAGGAAAAATGCGGCGTTCGCTCAGGCGTGTATCAAACGAGAGACGTACGGCGCGTATCGCGAGGGACTTTCCCCGGATCATTCACGTCGCGGCCGTCGATGCCTGCATCGACAGGCCCGTTTGTGAGTTATTCGCGTAGAGCTCTGCGATGGGTACGTGAGGACACGCCCGCCCGACGTTACGAATCGCGCGCCGTTAGAGCCACGCCGCCGCGGCGGCGGCGGGAACTCCGGTGACGCCCGGGCCAGGACTGCACGCTCACGCCCGCCCGCGATATGTTAATGGCCGCCAACAGGAGGTCCCGTGAAGCGCCTGGCGTCGATCGTCTTGTTTCTCTTCGCGCTCTCTGCCGCCGCCTCTGCCCAACAGATCGGGCCAAAGCACGGCTCTCTCGTGATCGTCGGCGGCAACATGCAGGATCCCGCCATCGTCAAGCGCTTCATCGAGCTTGCCGGAGGCGAAGACGCGCCGATTGTGGTCATCCCCACGGCTGGCGAAGACGACTCGTACGACGACTATTGGTCGGGCATCAAGGAATTCCGCGACAACGGCGCGCACCGAATCAGCGTGCTTCACACGCGCGACCGGAAGGCGGCTGACACCGACGCGTTCGTGAAGCCGATCCAAAACGCGCGCGGCGTCTTTTTCACTGGCGGCCGGCAGTGGCGCCTTGCCGATTCGTATCTCAACACTCGAACGCACCGCGAGCTGCAGAACCTGCTCGATCGCGGTGGCGTGATCGGCGGCTCGTCGGCCGGCGCAACGATCATCGGATCGTTTCTGGTTCGAGGCGATACGAAAGGCAACGAGCTGATGATTGGCGATCACGTCGAAGGCATGGGGTTCCTAAAGAACGCCGCCATCGATCAGCATCTCCTGCGCCGCAATCGGCAGTTCGACCTCATCGACGTCGTCGCGAAGCATCCGGAGCTTCTCGGCATCGGACTGGACGAGGACACGGCCATCGTCGTGCGCGGAGACCAGTTCGACGTCATCGGGCGCAGCTATGTCGTCATCTACGACAACAAGGCACTCGTGCCGCCAGCGGGCCGCTTCTACTTTCTCGCGCCGGGAGATCGCTTCGATCTCGCCAAGCGCGTGGCCTCGCGGCGCGCCGAGCAGTTCCGGCCGCTGGGCGTCGCGAAACCGGGTCGGTGGCCCGGCGTCAACTGATGGATCTGCGCACGGGTTGCGCATTCTGGATAGTCAAGAACGGGCTGCTCGCGTCGTATCCGCCGCTCACGAGCGACTCGTCCGCTGATGTTGTCGTGATCGGCGCCGGCATTACCGGCGCGCTCATAGCCGACGAGCTCACCAGGGCCGGCGCGTGCGTCGTCGTGCTCGATCGACGTGATGTCGCCAGCGACAGCACGGCAGCCAGCACCGGCCTTCTTCAACACGAGACTGACGCGTCGCTCGAGCAGCTTGCGAGCATGATTGGACTGGAGGCCGCGGTTCGTGTGTATCGGCTCGGACTTGCCGCGATCGATCGGATCGAGCAGCCGTGCGACGAGATCGAGGACCCATGTGGATTCGCTCGCCGCCCATGCCTCTACGTGGAGCGGCTCAGTTCCTCGGAGCTCAGAAGCCGCTTTGGTCTGTCGTTTCCCGGTGCGCTCTATGCACCCGGAGACGACGAGATCGATCCGTTTCGATTCTCACATCGTCTGCTGCTGAAGGCGTCGCAAGGCGGCAGCGGTGCACGATCGGACAACGGTCACGAGTGTTCGATCCACCCGTGCCGGCGTCGAGCTCGTGACCGCCGAGGGACCGCCCATCGGCCGTCGAAATGATGACGCCGCGCTCTTTTCATTCGAAAAGGAACGCCGCTTGCAGCGGCTCAGCCCGTGACTGTGTTGCCGCCAAAGCTCGGCCGCTATAGGGCAATCGCGGCGCTGCTCCTCAAATACGGTCGAACGCGCATTATCACCGACAACACGGATCTCGCCGCGGTGCTGATGGCCGAGGGCGACGATCAATCCGCGCCGGATCCGCTGCCCGAGGAGCTTGCGGCCGATCTCGAGCGTCTCGGTCCGACCTTCGTCAAGCTTGGACAGCTCCTCTCGACACGCGTCGACTTGCTGCCGCCGAAATATCTGCAGTCCTTGAGTCGCCTGCAGGACAGCGTGCAGCCGGTTCCCTTCGAGGAAATTCAGGCCGCTGTTGAACAGGAGCTAGACGTCAAAGTTTCAAAAGCGTTCTCCGAGTTCAGCGAAAAACCGGAAGCATCCGCCTCGCTGGGACAAGTGCACCGCGCCCGGCTCAGAGATGGACGGCTGGTGGCCGTCAAGGTGCAGCGTCCGCGCATCGTGGAACGCGTCGCCGCTGATCTCCAGGTCCTGAAGGAAGTCGCCGCCTTTCTCGAGAAGCACACCGACGCGGCGCACCGCTACAACATGACGCGAATCGTCGAGGAGTTTCGCGAGGCGTTGGCCGCTGAGCTCGATTACCAGCGCGAGGCCGCGAACCTGCGATTGATCGGAGCAAACCTCCGCGAGTTCGACAGCATCGTCGTCCCAGAGCCAATCGAGGGCTACACAACACAACGCGTGCTGACGATGTCGTACGTCCGCGGCATCAAGGTGACGTCTCTCACGCCGCTCGCGCGCATCGATCTCAACGGTCGTGAGCTCGCGAGGGCGCTGATTCGCGCCTATCTCAAACAGATCATTGTCGACGGCGTGTTTCACGCCGATCCGCATCCCGGCAATGTCTTCCTCACAGAAGACGGCAAGCTGGCGCTCCTCGATCTGGGCATGGTTGGACGAATCAGCCCGACGATGCAGGAGGCGTTGCTGAAGCTGCTGCTCGCGGTAAACGATGGGCGCGGCGAGGAAGCGGCAAACGCGTTGGTCACGCTCGGCGAGAAGCTCGAAGGTTTTGAAGAGCATTCGTTCAAACGCGACCTCGCTGCGATGGTCAATCGGCACGCGCACGACGCGTTGGCCGACGTGCAGATTGGCCGGGTGTTCCTCGAGCTCAATCAGATTGGCGTCCGCCACTCGATACGCGCGCCCGCGGAGTTGACGCTGCTCGGCAAAACGCTCCTGAACCTGGATCTCGTCGGGCGCACGCTCGATCCGACGCACGACGTCAACGCGACGATTCGCGAAAACGCCAGCGATCTCATGGGCCAGCGCCTGCGGAAGAGCGCGGCGTTGGGCGGGATGTTCGCGGCGGTGCTGGACGCCAAGGAATTCGCCGAGCGTTTACCCGCGCGCGTCAATCGCGTCCTCGACGCGCTGGCCACAAGCGAACTCAAGCTCAAAGTCGAGATGATCGACGAGGGCGCCGTGATCGAGGGCCTGCAGAAGGTCGCCAATCGCATCACGCTCGGCCTCATTCTCGCCGCGTTGATCGTCGGTGCGGCGATGATCATGCGCGTGGAGACGAGCTTCCGCCTGTTCGGGTATCCCGGCCTCGCGATGATCTTGTTCCTGGTGGCTGGAAGCGGCGGGCTGTGGCTGGCGTTTCAGATCTTGACGCACGACCGGCCGCCGCGCCACCGGCCGTGAGAGGCCACGGAAACACGGAAGCACAGAAAGTCAGGCCACGGAAACACGGAAGCACGGAAAGGAATCTTGATCGTGGCTCGCCTCGAGACGCCTCAGTACGCCGGGCGTTCAGTTGCTATGAAATCTCATCTCACCGTCGCGTCAACCTTGCACACGGGACAACGACCGTAATGCTCGCTAACTGCCGCCGCACAACTTGATTTGATTCCGTGTTTCGGTGTTTCCGTGGCTTCCGGTTCCGTGCTTCCGTGCTTCCGTGGCCTCACCCCACCTTGGCTTCCTGCTTCGGCTCCTTCGCCTCGTCTTTCTTGTCGGTCTTCGCCGGCTCTTCTTTCTTTTCCGGTTTCGTTTCCAGCTTTTCTTCCTTCCTTGCTTCCTTCGCGATCACTTTCGGTGTGGCCGAATCGTTCCAATCCGACTCGAACACCTTCAAGATCTGGCGAGTGACGGTGGGATTGCTGATCACCAGTCCGACCTCGCGGCGGCTGTCGAGCTCCTCTTTCCGCAGACTTTGGCTGCCGACGAAGGCCCGCGTACCGTCGCGCACGATTGCGCGCACGTGCAGCCGCAGCATCTTGGGCGGCCGCACTTCGACCAGGCCGTCGGGTCCTTTCAGGTCGCCGATGACACGAACGCGCACACCTTTGGCCGTGCGATCTTTCAGCAGCTTGATCAACGTCGGGTCCTGAATCTTCAGGTCGTAAATAGCCAGCTCGCGGCGGGCGCCTTTGATGAAGGCCGTCAACATCGCGCGCGCGGTCTCAGGGCTCACGACGAGATTGGAACGCGCCGGCACGTAGTTTCGACGCGTGGAGTCGGCCTCGAACAGTTTGCAGGCCTCCTGCACGGTGCGACGGTCGAGCGTCGCGATACCGAAGCTGCGGCTCTTGTCGATGTCGAGTTTGGTGAAGTTGAAGCCGAACACGTGCAGGGTGTTATCGGCGACGAGGCACTTGCCGTGGTAGCGCAGCAGATCGTCAGCCGTGCGTGCGACGGTGATGCCGGCAGCCAGCAGCCGCTGTTCGAGCTTCCGCAGCCGAGTCTCGCCACCGCGGTTGGTGTGCGCGATGAGAGCTTGAACATGCACGCCCCGCGTGACGGCGTGTTCGAGCTCCCGCTCGATCTCGTCGCGATCGAAACGGAAGATGCTAATGCAGATGGCTTTGCGAGCGCGCCGAATCGCCTGCACGATTGGCACGACGCCCGCCTCAGGTTGGATTATCAGCTTCACCACGCATCACAGGCTCCTAGTGGCGCGTAACAGCTGAATCACTAGCATCTTTCGGGCGGGGCATCCCGACTGGCTGCGTTGCTCCTCCCTCAAATACTCCCAGTATTCTCGGTCGTCGCGCCTTGCCATTCGGGCGCCGCGCTCCAAAATCTGCTAGTGATTCAGCTGCTACGAGCCACTAGTGGCCCCCTACTTTACTTTCGCCTTGGTCTTTTCGTTCCACTTCACTTCGCCCTTGCCGTCAGCGATCGCCGTCAAGGCATTCGACACGCGATCGGTATGCATCTGGAGCGGCGCCGTGACGAGATACAACACTTCGTCCTCTCCGGACTGACGCAACTCGTATTCCGCTTTGAAGCGGCGGAGAACGGCTTCGATCTTGGGGCGGAGATCGGCCGTTTGCTCGCCGAGCTTGATGCCGAGCTCGAACACCCGCGTTTGCGGCTCGAACCCCTCGATGACCCACAGCGCCGCGACCAGGAACATCGTCGAGAATAGAGCCAGCGCGAAAAGCCCGACTCCCGACGCAAGCCCGACGGCCAGGGCTGACAACATGACCACCGCGTCTTTCGGATCATCGATTTTCGACCGGTAACGGATCAGGTTGGCAGCGCCGACGATGCCGAACGCGCGCGCGATGCTGGCACCCACGACCAGCATGATCACCGCGCCGACAATGGCGAGCACGATCTGCGTTTGGACGACGGCAGGCTGCCGTATCGGCGTTCCTCGTCTGCGTGGCCGCAACGCGAGCGCGGTGCCGAGGGCCGCCGCCAGTGGTAGTCGCACGACCACCGCGCGCACCTCATCCAGCAGGGCATCTGCGTTGAAGTCGGTGGCTGCAAACGCCTCTCCGTTGGCCGACGCCTGTGGTTGTGACCGCGGCGGGGGTTGCCACGCAAAGCCGGCGAAGGCGATGGCGCCTGCGAAGACGAGCACGAGAATCCCATACCGTCCCAGAAGCGATGGCAGCCGCCGGTCGCTCACGGTTTGATTCCCGCCTGCGGTGCGAGGTCGAGGCCTTGCTGCACCTTCGTCTTGAGGTGCGCGATGAAACGGCCGGCGAGCGGCTGCTGGTAATTTGCCGCGCGAAACGCATCTTGCCACTGCCGGTCGGTGAGCTGCGCGAACAGGCGGCACATCCAGACGACATCGGCAGGCGCAATATCGCGGAAGAGCTCGCGATGGCGGCCGTGATAATCGAACACCACGTTTGACCGATCGACGCGCTTGACTAGCCGTTGGCTTTCGAAGTCTTCAATCTTGTCGCGATTGCCGGTCGGCCAGCGCGTCCCCCCGAGCGTCGCGCCAACGTCCTGCACGACGAATTGCGTGTTCGGCTGAACCGACGGGTCCTGAATCTTGTAGATGCGGTTCTGTGACGTCTTCAAATCCCAATTGTTCACGATGAGTTGCGCCACGAGCAGACCTTTGAATTCGCGCGTGCCGACATATGGATTCTCCTGCCACGCCCACTCGCCCGCTGAATCGTATCCGTCCTTGAGTCGAAAACGCGCCGGAACGCCTTGATCTGCCGGTGTGCCGCCGATTATCTTCCAGCCTTGTAGAAAGTAAATCGCCGGTTGATGAAAGCCCACGGCCCAAAGGAGGCGCGACGCCACGATCTCAGGCTGCACTTCGGGGCCGACTTTGATTCGCCAGTTGTGTCCGGCCTCGTCGACGGCATCGTACCCGCGGCTGAACCCGGTGACATCGTATGCGGTGACTCGGTAGACGGTGTCGAGTTTCGGCGCGCGCTCCTCACCGCCAGGTCCCCAGAACAGATCGCGCGCGGTGATATCCGGCGGTTGGACCCAGAGCTGCGCCGTCTGCTCCGCGGTGAGCGGCGCCGCTGCGGTGCTGCGCATGGTCGCAAGACTGCACGCGCAGCAGATACAGACCGCCGCCAGCAGCGCGCCGAGCGGAATATGCGGCCAGTGGGGGAGCTCGACGCGCTCAATCATCGCGACGTGGGAACGGTCATCTTCGTGACGGTGCCTGCATCCACACGTTTGCCGGTGCGGCTGATGGTTTGGAAATTCATCGTGTTGCCGGCAATCTCCGCCAGTAGGTACGACGTGTCGGCGTCGAAGCCCACAGCGGTCATGTCGGTCTTCCTGATGTCGCCTTCACGCAGCTTGGCGGCCCCGCCGGTGGTGAAATACGCGATCCCCTTCTGCGGCTTGATGCGCTCGTAGAAGTGCTCGTGCCCGGCAAGGACGACGCTGACACCGTACTGCAGGAAAAGCGGCTCGACCTGCGCTCGCA
>WNFU01004501.1_pt1 | contig 17796 bp, 14 predicted proteins | sample 5400121 | NCBI WGS metagenome assembly WNFU01 (sample SAMN13153360, study PRJNA577476) | soil metagenome | isolation source: 100 cm soil or saprolite under grassland replicate 1 | place: USA:California | collected 2016-06-15
CGTCGTCCGCTGCACCGAACGTGACCGTGTAGAAACACGCGTCGGCGAACGCGTGCGGCTCCGTGCCCGTCACGGTGCGCGGGTTGACCGTCGGGCTCGGATCCGGATCCGGATTGAAATTCGGGTCGTTGAGCGAGAGCTTCGTCGAGTCCGGCGATGGTGCGCCGTCGCCCCAGTCCCACGTCGTCGTGCGGTCGTCACTGCCAGGATCGAACGACGTGCCCGTGAACGGCACCGTTACGCCTGCGTGCGCGATGAAGGTCGGGATCCCGTTCACGAGGAACGTTCCCGTCTCATCGATCACGGCCGTCGGGATCACGTTCGTGATCGACAGACCGATGTTCTGACACGTGCTCGTGTCGTCGTCGGAGCCGCAGACCGTCGCCGTGAACGTCCCGCCACTGCTGTCGTCCCCGTAGGCGTGCGAGATGCTGAAGGTGAGCGTCGCATTCGGCCGGTCGTTCTCGAGTGTTCCGGAGATCGACTGGATCGGTGTGCCGTCGCCCCAATCGATCGTCGCCGTCAGCGTCTCGAGCCAGCCGGGATCGCTGACCGTGCCGCTGACGGTGACCGCCGAGTACTCCGGCTTGGGCGCGTCGGAGCCGAGGGCAACCGTCGGCGCCACGTTGAGGACCGTGACATTCGCCTGCGCGACCCTGAACGCCCCGTCGGAGTCGGTGACCTTGACGCTCACGGGGAAAACCCCGTCTTGGCCGACCAGCGTGAACGTCGGACTCGACCCGACCGCGTCGTCGAACTGACCGTCGTTGTCGAAGTCCCACGCGTACGTCAGCGGCTGACCGTCCGGATCGTTGGCCGTCGCCGTCAGCACGACGTCCTGGCCCTCGTTCGTCGAGTAGGGCCCGCCGGCGCTGACGGTCGGGATGCCCAGCGAGATGCGCCAGACGCCCCGCCCCTGGGTCCCGATGTAGATGTTCACCCGGTTCGCCGGCTCGTGGTCGAAGTAGGCGAACCATGGGCGCGGGAGGTGTGGCTTCGAGGATGCATTCACGGGGTCGGTGAGCAGGCTCCAGTCGGCACCCGAGTCCGTGCTCAGGAAGATCCCGGAATCGCGACCGCCTGCGACCATGATGTTCGCGTCCTCCTGGTCGTACGCGACCAGGCTGGGCTGCGCGTAGCCGTTGAAGGTCGTGTAGCTGGTCGGTCCGCGGGTGTTCTGGTAGAGGAACGTCCCGTTGCCGGTCATCATCGTGTCGAGCTCGGTGTCGAACTCCCAGTTCGTGCCGCCGTCGGTGGAGAAGACCATCTGCGGTCCCGCGATGGCCGGGAGGTTCGACGCGTACAGCCGGTTCGGATTGTTCGGGTCGACCGCGAACATCCCGAAGCCTCCGGAGAGCCCGTCGTTGTTGTCGATCCGCGTCCACGTGCCTGCGCCTGTGCCGACGAAGCGCCAGAGCTGCGCCGCGCCGGAATTCTCGAAGACGCCGATGCACTGCGTCTGCGCGTAGAAGGTCGGCGTGCCGCCCGTCACCGCTGCCTGGACGCCGCAGAACCCGCCCGCCGGCGTGGACGCGGCGCCGAGTTGCGTCCAAACGACCGGGTTGGTCGTGATGTCCGTGGTGATGTACGCCCCCGTGTTCGTCACCGCGATGTACTGGTTGTTGCCGTACTGGTCGAACGAGTCGGGGAAGTTGAAGGTGGGCGTGGTTCCCGGAGGGTACGTCGCAAGCTGGCCACCCCCGGTCAGTCCTTGGCCGCGGAGGAATATCTGGAACGGGCCGGTGTACGTGTAGAGGACCCGGTTCGCGTCCGCGACCATGTCGAAGATGTCGCAGCAGTCGCGGTTCGTCCACGTGGGGGAGGCGGCGCCGGCGTCGGTGGCGACGTACGACCCGTTGTCTTGCGCGCCGAAGTAGAGGTCTTCCGCCGAGTCGCCTGCCTGGTTCACCCCGGCCATCGCGTAGAGCCAGAGGCCGTGCGGAGTGACGTTCGGCTGTTCCCAGTCCGGGTTCTGGCAGTCCGCGCCGTTGTCGGTGTTGTAGTAGACGCCACCGTCGGAGGAGAAGAGCTCCGGACAGGCGTCGTTTGCCGCCTGGGTGTCGAAGACCACGTCGCCGACGTCGTCGTGGCCGCCGACGGTTCGCGTGAACGGGCCCGCCCACGTGCCGACGAGCGGACACCGGGCCACGCCCCCAGGCGCCGGCAAGGCGGGCGTCGTGCAGCCGCCGCGGAACAACGTGACGCCTCCGGTCCAGGCGTCGAACCGGTTCGTCCCGCCGCTGTCCGAGCGCTGGTTGGTGACGACGAACGGAATCCGTGTGCCGCCGGTCGCGCCCCTGTTGTTCCAAGTGGCGCCCGCGTCATCGGATTCCCAGACGTTGTTGTCGCTCGCGGCGACGAGCAACACGTACGCCTCGTCCGGGGAGGCTGCTATCGAGCAGCGACCACCGGGCAGCGCGGCCGCTCCGCCCGCCCACGTGGCCCCGCCGTCGGTCGAACGGAAGTGGCCGTCGTCGCCGCAGACGTCGACGGTGCCGCCCGGCTGGACGACGACGTCCCAGACGTCTCCGGCGTTCCCGCCGCCGGCCGGCGTGGTCAGCCGTTTCGGATCGACATACGTCCAGGTCACGCCCGAGTCGGTGCTGATCGCAACGCCGCAGTTCGTCCCCACGTAGACCGTGCCCGCAGCGTCCGGCCGAATGCCGATCCCGAACGCAGACGGCTCGGAGCGCCGCGCCGCCGGGCACGTGTACGTCGCCGAGTTGGGCGGCGGCGTCGCCGACGCCGGGTGCGTCCAGGAAGCGCCGCCGTTCGTCGACACGTTGATACCGGCAACGCTGTTGTTCGCGCGACCGTCGAAGAACGACGTCGCGTACACCCGCTGCGTGGACGACGGATCGACTTGCACGTCCCACGCCACGGTCGGCAGGTGCGTGTTCAGCCGGCTCCAGTTCAGGCCGCTGTTCGTCGTCTTGTACATGCCACCCCATTCACTGGCGGCATAGAACGTCGTGTTGTCGCCGGCGACGCTCGCGAGATTGTTCACCCGGCCGCCCGACGCTCCGAGCGCAGTGGTCGCGTCAAGCGACGACTGGTTCGGATTGATATCGGTGATCGCCGTCAGCGCCGCGGCCGGTACACCGGCGGCAAGCGCCAGCGCTCCGAGCGCGACGATTGCAAGACGACCGCCCGGCGGTCGCCGAATCCTGGATAGAAACATGATGCCCCCCCGGTAGTTGACCTGCGCGCGAGCAGTATCTGCCCCTTGGCAGGGGAGTTCAAGTCGCCGCTAGGAAGCGGAGTCGACCGGGCAGGTCGGGCCGTCGAAGCGGCCGATCGCGCTCGGAACCCAGCCGTCCGCGTGGCGCGTGAGGACCTTCCAGTAGTGGATCGCCTGTCCGTGGACGCGATACCAGTCGAACGAGGCCCTCCCCGGCACGAGACTCCCGCTCGCCTCGAACGCCGGCCGCTCGAAGCCGTCGCGGAAGATGGTCACGATCACCCGCTGCTCGAGCCCTGGCTCGGCAGCCACTCGCCACGACAGCCGGACGACGCCGCGTCCAGGCTCGCCGTCCACGCAATCGGGCTTGGCGGACAGGTCCGACGCCCCGCGCACGCCGCCTGCCGAGAGGATGGGGACGCCGACCGGCAGCCTCGGAGCCGGCGGAAGGAGCCACGCTTTCCGCGCCCCCTCCCGCGCAATCGCCTTGACGGCGCCGACCCCGACGCGAGAACGGGCGGCGGTCGCCTCGTATGCCCGCTGGCCCGAGATGCCGCGGTCGCGGGCCTGCGCGAGCGAGTTGTGGATCCTTTTTCGCAGCGCGAGGCCAAGACACTTGTGCGTGCCCCTGTAAATCGTGGCCAGCGAGCCCTTCGGGCACGCCGAAGTTGGCATCGCCGCCGTCTTCGCTGTCGACGGCGTGGATCCGATCGCGGCGAGCGAACATGCCGCGACCGCGGCTGCGGCGTGGCGGCGCATGCGCCGAGATTAGCGCGCGAAGTATCGTGCGCCGCTGAAGCTCCGCGATTGGAGCGAGGTACGCCGACGACATTTACAACCGCCCTCTCAGCTCGCTACACAGGAGCTCGCTGAGATGCGAGAGCCCGGCGGTCTTTCCGAGCTTGGCGAGGCCGGCGCCGCAGCGTGGGCCGAATTCGTCAACCGGCTCCTCTGCGAGGCCCTCGACGAGGCGGCGGAGGCATCCGGAAACGAGCAGGGCTTCGTCCTACCGGCCCCGGACGACCGCACCGTGGCGCTGACCGGCCCTGACTGGACCGGTCTGCCGGTACGCGTCACCGAGTGTCTGGGGCTGCAACGCGCCCTTCGACTGCTCGACGCGCCGAGCGAGTGCATAGGCGGTGGCGGTCGGGGGCTGCAAGAGGAGTACCTGGAGTGGCGCGTGCACCGCACCGACGGGCGCATCGATCGCGTCGAATTGACGACCGAACTCGGTGAGTACTGGTGCATGCTCGCCGCGCACGCGCCGCAGAGGCTGATCGAGACGGTGGCCGCCGTCGCGGGAGAGCCCGGCATCAAGACGGCCGACGTGTTCGGGCGCTGCAATCCCTTCGACCACGAGGTCTCACCCGAAGAGCGCGAGCGCGCCTTCAGCCGGGTAATGCTGGCACCGCACGGTCGCAGCCGCTACAACAACGGTGAGCGCGCGGTCTGTTGCATGGTCCAAGAGACGAACTCACTCTCAGGGCTGCTCGCGCTCGCGGTGGCGGCAACGACCTGTCGCGTCGTCCAGGACAGCCCGGAAGGGCCGCTGCGATCTCTGAATTGTCTCGAAGCGATCCCGCTGATCGGAGACGCAGCCCAGCTCGGTCGCGGGAGCGACCCAGTGCTTGTCGAACGTTTCGGGCGGCTCGCCTTCGAAGGACGGCTACTCGCGTTCGACGATCCGATCGGGATCTATATGCAGGCCGCCGAGCACACCCGACTGCGAACGCCGGACGGAGCCGTCGTGCCGGCCGAATGGTTCGTCTTCAGCCGAGGCACCGGACCCACAGAGTCGCCTGACGGGCAGCCCCGTTACCAACGCGCAACCTTTCAGGTGCCCCCTGAAGAGGGATTCGTCGTCGAAGATCTCGTGGATGTTGCCACCGAACGTCAAATCCGCCACGGAGGCCAGATCGCGGACCTGATCCGGCTCGTCGTCCTGCTCCGGGTCACGGAGCCGGACGTTCTTGTCGTCGACCGCGGATCGCCCGTCGAGTTGCAACCCGATCGGCAAGACAGAGAGTGCTGCTCAGAGCTGCGCGAGTACGCACGGCAGGTATTCGGCGGTGCGTAAAGCGCCGATGGTGAATCGCCTTCAGGAGGGGCTGGTGTTCGAGCCGCGTACGCGACCGCCGGCGTGCTGGCGGCTCCTGCTCCTCAACGCCGCGCCCGACACGCGCGCGAGGGAAGTCAGCCACGCGCTGGCCGACCTTGTCTCGATGCTTCGCGACCTCGGAGCCGGGCGTGTCCGCGACCTCGCGGGACAGCCGGCGGGTGATGAAGAAGCGAGCCGCGAGCAGTTCTGCGGCCTGCGTGCGCTCCTCGGCTTCGGACGCCGCATGTTCGACCGCGACGTGCACCAGCCGGCGCTGACGCGCGCGCAGCGGCCGGAGTTCCTCGTCTACTTGCCGAGGCACACGGCGGCGTTTCCGGCAATCCCCTGGGCCGAGATTGGTGCGCCGAACGCCGGCGAGGCGGACATCGCGCTCCAGCTCGGCGGAGAGCGGGAGGCGACCGTCAACTGCGCCGCCGTCGAGTGCTGGAAGCTGATCGACGACAAGTCGCTCCCTCTGACCGTCGCCGACACCTTCAGCGGCTTCGGCCGCGGAGACGGCAGAGGCTGGCTCGAGTTCCACGACGGCGTGAGCAACATCGCAGCGAGCCAGCGTCTCAGCGCGCTCGCCGCCGGCCCTCACCCAGGCTGGATGGGGGGAGGCACGTACATGGCCTTTCTGCGCCTGGCCGTCGATCTTCGAACGTGGCGGCGACTCAACCGGTCCGACCAGGAGTTGCTGGTCGGCCGCGACAAGCTCTCCGGGGCCGCGCTGGTGGGCGTCGACCGCGATGCTCGGGGCCGCGCGGTCCCCGTTGCGGCCGCCGCACCCGGCGTCGGTGCGAGCGCCGAGGAACGCGCCCTTTGGCGCGACCCGCCCGAGACGACCGATCCGGTCGTGGAGGCGTCGCACATACACCGGGCGAACCAGAACCGCGCCTCACCGGGCGCCGCGGGTGGCCTGCGAATGTTCCGCCAGGGATACGACTTCCTCGACGGGTTTCGCGACGGAAGCCCGGTTCTCGGCCTCAACTTCGTCAGCTTTCAACGCGATCTGCGGTCGTTCCAGCACGTGCTGCACCTGCCGGGATGGCTCGGTGACGTCAACTTCGGCGGCCCGTCGACGGCACCGAGCGGCGGCCACCCTGCCCCCGCTCTGATCGAGTTGCTCGCGGGCGGCTTCTACGCCGTCCCGCCGCGAGCGACGCCGTTCCCGGGAAGCAAACTCTTCACCTGAAGCACTGCGACGCTCGAGCCGACGAAACCTTGACATGAGACTGCGGAGAGCGGGACACTCGGCGCCCGGTGCCTGACGAAACCTGCATGGCATTCGATTCGGTCGCGCCATTCGATCCCAACGTTCTGCGCCGGTTCGTCGTCGGCGCCGACCCGGCGCCGCGAGCAATGAGCCTGGCAGAGGTCAAGAAGTTGGGCGATCCATTCGCTTCGCTGCTCCTCGCTCGCGGAGTGGTCCCACGCAGCGGTGAGGAGGTCCTCGCCAAGATCAAAGCGGCCGTCCCCAAAGGCAGTCCGCTCAAGCGGCATAGCTCGTTCATCCTCGGCGAGGGCAGCCAACTCGCCTCGACAGCAGAGAGCGCCGGCGTCGACCGCACCATGCGCTTCGTCATTACCGTCGGCACCGGCCCGAATGGTCCCGACTTGATGTTCAGCGTCCCGGATCCGAAGCAGCCGAACCTGATCGAGCTCATGGCCTGGGATCGGAAGGTCGGCGGCTTCAACTACTACCGCTCGACCGGTCACGGCGCGATGTGGATGTTCGCCGGGAACTCGCGTGACGCGCTGCGCGACGCGAGCCGACGCAAAGGTGTGTTCGAGAGCCACCGCAGCGGCGCTCCGATCATGAAGGAGCTGAAAACGCCGTGGATCAACTGGCACTCCCCCGCCGCCAACATCCCGGCAACTGCCTTCGCTGCGGATGATCCGCGCCGGACACACGACTGGTTCAAGAACAAAGAGCCGGGCGGCGGCCTCACATTCGAGTTCGAGGCGGCTCGGCCGGCGATGACCCGCTGGGCGAAAGCGCGCTTCGCGAAGCTACGCAAGGGCGGCGGCACCGTCGCGCGGCCCAGGCAGTTCATGGAGCAGATCCTCGACTCCCCGCAAGTCAATCTGACCACGACCCACATCGAGAGCAAGGCGCTTTCACCCACTGACCACCTGGACCTTCCGGCCACGTTCTTCGTCGACTCCGAGGGCCTCTCGGACGTCCTTGGCCTCGCCTCGCCGCCGGCCTTCACCGTCACCGGCAGGATCTATGCGAAGTGCCTCGAGAAGTTCGACGTTCGCATGGACGACGGCGATGGCTTCACCGCCAAGGGCGACACGCACTTCTGCTTTCTGGTGCCCGAACGCGGATTCGAAGACCAAGTCGTCTTGCGCGAGGTCGTCGAGATGGGGCTCGTCAGCAGGAGACTGGCCGCGTGCCTGCTGATGGTCGATCCCTGGAACCCGATCTTCTCCGACCGCCGGCGCGGTCTTCTACGTCACGTACCCTCGACCGCCAGGATCGTGAAGGGCAAGAGCACTTTTTCGCGCGAGCTGGCGAACGCGATCCTCGCGGCCGCCAAGATCGCGCCCGCCGGCACACCTGAGAAAGAGTTCGCCGCACGCTGGAAGACGGGCACCGGATTCGCGGCGGCATTCAACACGATGCTCAGGAGCTACTACGCAGCTTTGACCGCGAAGCTCAAGACCCAGCCGGGCTTCGAGGCCTATTTCAAGCTCGCCGAGGATCGCCGCCACGACTTCCGGAAGAGGATCCGCCTTGCCGAGTTCCCGCTGCTCCTCCCCCATACGAACATCCCGTCCGGACAGCGCAGGATGAAGCAAGACGGCACCGTCGGCGGAGCCTGACCGTGGCAAAGCTCGCACGGTTCAGCACCCCCGCACGACTGCCGGACCCGGATCCGAACGCCTGGAGCGCTCGCGTCAGGAAGATCCTGGCGCCGTACTTCGATGGCAGCCTGCCGCAGTTCTACGACCCGACCCGGAGGAACACTCCTGCCAACACACCGGCTCCGATGGTCTCATGGGTCGCTTTCCCCGCCAGCCTGCGCGGGCCCTCCCAGGCGGCGCGCCTCAGACTCGCCGATGACGAACGCACAAATCAGGACGAGTACTGCGAATGGACAGTCGTCCGAAACGCCCGACGAAAGATCACACGCGTCACATTCACGACCGAGCTGCCCGAGTATTGGGAGCACCTCTTCAATGTCGCCCCCCAACGACTACTTCAGCTCTACCGCAGCCTCGTCGATCCACGCGTCAAACCGGGCGATCTGCGCACGGCGAAGGGGAGATACAAACGTGAGAATCGCTGGAACACGTCGACGCCCGGGCGGCTCGCACACCTGATTCAGGACAACAACACGCTCGAAGCCGCCGTCGATCTTATGGCAAGAGCGACCGAACTCAGGATCAAACACGGCCAACCGGTCACCAATCAACAGGAACTCGTCCGCTGCTCAGGGCTCGGCAATCCGCTCCGCCACAGCGACCCTCAAATCGCCTCCGCGATCAACGTGGCAGTCGGTGAAGGCAACGAGATCGCGCTCGCAGACCCGCCCGGAGTGCACCTTGGACGGCCGCTGACGGCCGGCATGATCACGCCGGACGGCGCCGACGCTGCCAAGTTCTGGAAGATCGAACGCGGGAACGCCGAACACACCCTCCGCGCCCGCTTCGAAGTGCCGCCGAAGCGCGGCTACGTCGTCGGCGACATCGAGATCGGTGGACAGCCGATCCAACATGGCGGGCAGATCGCCCAGCGCGTTCAGGTCTGGGTCAAGGTGCTCGTCAAGAGAGGTACGCACCCGCCCCGGCGGAAGCCCTGCCGCCACTGAAGGACACCGTTCGCGAGATCGGCGACGATCGTCCGCAGCCGCGTGCGCGAGCGCGTGCAGAAAGCGATCATCCTCCCGTCCGACGAGAACGTGGGCAGAACGACGAAGCTCGCCGGCGCCTTCAGCCTCACGTGCGGTGTCTTCTCCCCGAGAACGAGTCGTGGGTCTCCGACGCGTTCGACGATGATTTGCCCGTTCCCGTCGCGTGCCGCGACGGCGCTACCGTTCGGCGAGAAAACCGGCCAACCAACCGCGCACACGTGCGACGGAGCGATTGCCGTGTCCGCGCCCGTCTCGAGCTCGAACTCCCGCAGTTCGCAATCCTTGTTGCTCAGGTAGCGGATCCGGCCCGCGAGCTGCCCCGGCGCGACCAACGGCAGTGCCTCGAACGGATCGCCGGCTTGCGTGTTGGCGATCGAGCCGCCCGAGAGACTCGGAATCCCCCGCAATCCACAGCGTTGCCGTTCGTAGGCTCGGATCGGTGCTCCATCCTCCGGCCCATCCCTGGGCAGGTGAGCAACGGCCGTGGCCAGCGTCGCGCACGAGTACCGGTGGTCGATGCGGCCGTCGCGGAACCAGTCGTTCATCACGTTCCGCCACGGCGCGTTCGGATCGACCAGCGGCGGCTTCACGTCCCTTGTCTGTGAACCCGTGTCGCTACAGCCCGCAAGCAGCAGCGCCGCCGTTGCGATCGCGATGACTGTCGCCGTGCGTGAGAAGCGAACCTTTCGGCCAGGCAGGGGCTCTCTATGACTGGAATGGACAAACCGGCGCTGACCCGAGTGGCACGTGAGGCCGTTGCAGGCGATCCACAGGCACTCGCCCGCCTTCTCGACGAGCTCGAGCCGCTGATCGTCCGCACGACCCGTCTGATCGTGGGCGCGGGGAGCGTCGCCGCCGAGGACGCGGCGCAGGAGGCGCTGATCGACATGGCGCGAGCGATCACGAGGCTCCGCGACCCTGAAGCAGTCGTCGGCTGGGCAGCACGCATCGCGAGCAGACGCGCGCTGCACGCCGCTCGCTGGGAACGGGTCCGTCGTCGCCGCGAGCACGAACTCGTCGCCTTCTCCTCGGCCGTCCAGCCGGACGATGAGCGCCGGGCCGCCCTGAGCTCCGCCTTCGACCGGCTGCCGCGGCGTCAGCGAGCAATCGCCGTCTTGCGCCTCTACCTCGGCTTGAGCGAAGCGGAGACGGCCGACGTGCTCGGAATCTCGGTCGGCGCCGTCAAATCGCAGCTGTACGAGGCGCGGCGGCAGCTCGCCCAGTCTCTCGGCGACCTCGGCCTCGCGCCGGCAACGCGGCCGGCCGCCTCGGCGAAAGGAACCCCATGAAACACAAACCAGACCCGCACGATCTGATCGGCATTGACGAGCTCGCGGGCCTCTTGCACGAACGTGCCGGGCCGCCCCGGCCGCTCAAGCGGCAACGCCACCGCCGGCCACTACGGATGGCTCTCGCGATCGGCTTGCCAGCCGCAGCCGCTGTCGCCGCGATCGCGATTGCGGTCGCGAGCTTGAGGGAGCGCGATCGAGAGCAAAAGACGTCAAGCTCGGGTGGCGTGACCGCCGCCGTGTGCTCTGCCGCGGTCGAGTGGCACGGAACGACCTACCTCGGCAACACGCTTCACCGTTCAATCACGCTCGGCAGCAGCCTTGGCGATGGAACGATTCCCGGCTGCATCGACTCGCCAGGCAGCAGCGGCACGCTCGCACGGTCGGTCGCGATCGTGGCAATCGCCGGTCTGCCGCCGCGACAGGCCGTCGCGGTCGCCGGAGACCCGACCCACGCCTACATCGCACCCGGCTACTTCCCGCAACTACCGCACACCGCCCTGCACGACCTGCTCTACGGCCCGCGCACTGACGTCCCGGACGAGCGCGGCGACGACTGCAACACCGCCGAGACAACGGAGGTCCGGGCGACGGTGCGGGGGGCGAACTTCGGCTTCCTCCACGTCACGCTGCTCGATTCGACCGATCTGCCGAGCGAGAATACGATCTTCCCCGACGCCCGCACCGTCATCGAGGGCGGGGGTGCGGAGCCGCACGTCAACCCCGGCGACATCGTCCGCGCGCAGGTGCTCGTCTGCCGGCACCCGAACGACGCGCACTTCCTCAAGCTCGTCGCGACTCGACTCGCAATCGGCGACGCAGCGTCCGGCGGGTAGCGTGCCGAGCTGACGGTGACGCAAGCCTGCTCGGCGCCGTAGAGATAAGAGGTGAGCGTTTTGCGTACGCGACCGGCACCTGCATCGCCGCCCTCGCGACTGCGCCCTGCCCAAGCACGTGAACTATGGGCACATCCTGACGCCGTAGCCGTAGTTCTTCGGCTTCGAGCACGGGTAGAGGCCGCGCTGGCTGTTCGGGATCGGTCGTCGTGCGATCTGCTGTCCGGCGGCGTCGTAGCCGACGAGCTCGGTCAGGCGGTGTCCGCGCGTGTAGTGCCGTGACGGGATCGGCCAGACGAGATAGCCGGCCTTCGGGGTGAGCTCGATCCGGTCGCCGTCGGCGAAGCGCGCCTCGACCCATGCGATCTTCTTCGAGACGGTGCAGCAGAGGTTGACGTGCCCGCCGCCGCCCTGGAAGCCGAGCGCCAAAGGAGGGATCGTGCCGTGAACCGGGTGGCCGGCGTTGCTGCAGCCGCTTCCCTGGTTCGTCCAGTAGCAGGTGCCGCCGCCACGTTCGGGCGCGATCCAGAGACCGATGCGGGCGCCGTCGTCGGCGCGCCAGGCGAAGAGCTGCGTCCGCTTTGCCCAGTCCGCCTTCACCGGCACCATCAGCCGCGGGTAGCCCGGCAGCCGGTGCGTCACGCCCTCTGGCGGCTCGGCGCCAGGGACCTGCTCGCGGTCGATTACGTGATCCGCCGAGTCGAAGAGTGTGACCTTGATCGGTTGGTGGCCGGCGCTGCGATGCGCGTCGGGCACCCGGTACAGGTAGAAGCCCGCGTCGATCGGCGCCGTCACCCAGACGAAGGGGATGTCGCTCTTCTGCCCGTCGGCGTACTCGACCTCGACCCGGTCTCCCGCCGCCTGGAAGAATGACCCGTTCAGGACAGTCATCCCGTGCGGACCGCCGAGACCACCGACGTCGAACCGACGAGCGAATTTGTCGTGCCGGTCGGCGCGGCAGCCGCCGACAAAGCTTGACCACTCGTAGCAGAAGCCGCCCTTCTTGCTCGGCGCGACGTACAGCGTGTGCACCTTGCCGTCGATGCGCACAGCAGTGATCCGCCGTGCTTGGTGCGGCAGCACCCCCGGCGCCATGGCCGGCGAGGGAGCAAGAACCTGCAGGCGGCCGAAGTCGTCGACGACCTTGCGCGTGCCCTTCTCCGCCTTGCCGAAGTCGATCACCGGATGCCCCAGCGCATAGGCCGCCGCGGCGACCACGACAACGAGCCCAAGCAGGCCGAGCCCACACAGCAGAAGACCTCGCCGCCCAACTCGCCGCGAATTGCGAAGCCGGAACCGGTTCGCAGGCCTCGCGCCGCCGAGCACAACAGCGGACGCGCTGACGTGCCCGTTGGTGGCAGCGGAGGCCGAGGTCGCGAGCAGGTCCGCTCGCGTCAGCACGTCCTCCCACGCCGGCTCCTCAGCACCAACGACCGGCGCGAGTTCGTCGAGGAACTGCGAAATCGAGTCGTAGCCCGTCAAGGCCTCACCTCCGTCATCAGTCGGCGCAGGTTCTCGCGCGCCTGCGTGAGCGTCGCACCGACGGTGCCGCCGCTGATCTCGAGCGCGTCCGCGATCGCTCCATAATCGAGGTCGGCGTAGTAACGAAGAAACAGCACCAACCGCTGCCGCTCCGGAAGGTCTGCCACCAACGCGTGGAGTGCACCCGGCGCATACTCAGCCGAACCCGCGCGTTCAGAGGTGGCTTCCTCGACTGAGGACACAGACCTGCCGACGAGATCTCGAGCGCTGTGCGCGACGATCCGCCACAGCCACGCCTCCAAGCTTCCTTCGCGCCGGAACTGCCCGCGCCGGTGCACCGCGAGCGCGAACGCATCCTGCACCGCATCGCAACCCGCCTCACGACTGCCCGTGATCGCCGTGGCAACCCGGCGAAGCTCCGGCAGGCGACGGCGATAGACCGCCTCGATCTCATCAAGTCCCGCACCTGCACTCGGTTTTCCCATCTGCACAGATGACGGCCTAGCAGGACCCGCTTCTTTAGTCACGCCGAGGAAACGGGCGTTGTTTCCCCGATTGCTCAAGGAGAGACGTCGCCGGGAAGCCAGATGCTGCTCTTGGGCCCGAAAACGTCCTGGTCGACTTTTTGTCGCGCCACCTCGACGCCTTCGCTGTTCCGGCCGATCAGCAGTGTCGGTCGAGCACCGTCGTTGAAGTGGGCGCGCGGGATGTCGTAGAGGACGAAGCGCTCGACGATCGGCACCTCCACTTCCTGGCCGTCTTCGTAGTGCAGCGTGAGTTGGCTTACTTCGGGACCAACTGAGCCGCTCAGGTAGACGATCGAGCCCTCGAGGGTCGGATAGACGGCAATTCCGCTCGGTGTTCGCAGCTTGTCGGCAGGAAGGCAACCCGTACCGCGCCCGACCGTTTCGATGATCAGACAGGTCTGGCCACGCTCAGCCGGCTGGAGCAGCAGGCGGAGGGGGCGTCCACGCGAGTCGGTCGTCTCGATGACCGTCCGCGGCGGTCCGGTGACTTTGGGCCTGTACGAGTCGAAAAGGTCGAGGGTAAAGGGCTTGAGCGCAACCGTCCGCAGGTCTCGACCGGCTGCATCGCGCGCGATCAACTCGTACCCCTGGCGCTCGTCCGGCAGCGCAACGAGGTAGAGGCCTTCCGCCTGCGCCGCTCGTCGCTCGTCGCCGTCCGGTGAACGCAGCCAGACTGAGGCGACGACAGCGTCGATCGGGCCGGCGAGAATGTCTAGCTCCTGACCGTCGACACGCTCTTTCGTGCTCGTCCAGATGATCAGGGCGGTCGGTGACACATGTGGCAGGCAGCGGCTGTCACCGTGCGGGCGACCCTCGCGCTCGCTCAGTCGCACGAACTCAACGAAGTAGCAGACTGGTCCATCTCGAGTCGGCACGGTCCAAAGCGCGACCGGCCCGGCGCGTGTCTCGATCGCGACCACGCCGTGTGCATCTTCCGTGCGCACGTTCGGGATGTTCGAAAAGAGCGGCGTGATTCGCTTGGCCAGCGCCTCGTCGGCGAGGCGTGCGGCGATCGGAGGCGGCGCGGGCTTGCCGGCGATCAGGTCGATGATCCGATCGTCTACGCCGAATGCGGAGCCGACGGCCACGCCGGTGATCGCGACGAGGGCGAGCAGGAGCCCGAGCCTGATGCGATTCCGCCTCGGCACCGGCGTGTCCGCCGCGATTGCGTTCAGCAGGGCCGTGCGGGCTTGATCGCGGTCCCCGGCGGCCACTGCCGCCCGGAAGCCCCGCACGTACTGCAGCTCATCCATTCCGCTCCGCCTCCACGACGTCATTGCTGTCACCTGGAAATAGCCGCTCGTCGGCGAGAAGTTCCCGCAGCTTCGCGCGCGCTCGGTGCAGCCGCGAGCGGACCGTCCCGCCGGGAATCGCCAGCGCCTCAGCGATCTCGTGGTAGTCGAGGTCCGCCCAGGCGTAGAGGAAAAGCACATCGCGCTCGCCGTCGTTCAGCGATCCAAGCGCGCCGGCGATCTTTCCCGCCGCCCGGTCTGACAGCGCCACCTCGCCTACCGGGTCGATGAACGTACGAGCGAATGCACGCAGCTCACGCTGCTCATGTCGGAGATGCTCGCGCAGGAGATTCATCGCGATCCCAAACAACCACGGACGCGCGTCGTCGCGTAGGGCGCGATAGCGCCGGCGATGCTGGAACGCGCGCACAAACGTCTCGGCCGTCAGGTCGTCAGCCAGATCAGCAGGTGCACGGCGCCGCAGGTAACGGCTCACCGCGTCGAAATGTCGCTCGAAGATCGCAACGAACGCCAGCGGATCCGCCCGCGACGCACGCAGCGCCTCGCTATCGCTCAACTCAGCCATTCAATCGGTCATTGCCGTCCGGCCCTCGCCGGTTCCCGCTCAACGCGTCGTGACGCGAGCCGCGGCGACCTCCTCCGCGATTGGCCGCTCCCACTCCGATCTGAGGAGCGCGTACTCCACGTCGCCCTCCTCCTCGCCCTCGATGTAGTCGGGCCACGGCTGGTGAAAGGTCCGGACGAACTTCAGCCCTGCCTTCTCCATCACGCGTCGCGACGCGACGTTCACGACCATCGTGAATGCGACCACACGTTGAACGCCAAGCGAGGAACGCCGGCAGAATCTCGTTCTCGAGCTCGTCGCGCGTCGTCGGCCGACCGCCGTTGATGAAGCGCATAACGTCCGGATCGCTGTCGAGCTCGACAAGGTTCTCGACGTCGTCGTCGGTGAACCGCCGCAGCTCCAACCGCTCGGTTTCCAGAAAGATCTGCATCGACGGATTCTGCCGCGCCCGGAGGCAGGGGTAAGAGCCTCCAAGGCGACCGTCGGTCTTTGCGAGGATCGGAGTCGATGAGCGCCGAGGCCGTGATTCCTGCGAGTGTCGAGCAGCGGCAGCGGGTGCGCCTGATCTTCGGGGCGCTGCTGCTGGTGCTGTTGCTCGCGTCGCTGGATCAGACGATCGTCTCGACTGCGCTGCCGACGATCGTCGGGGACCTCGGCGGCATCTCGAAGTTCTCGTGGGTCGTCACCGCCTACCTGCTCGCCTCCACGGTCGTCGGGCCGCTGTACGGAAAGATCGGCGACCTGTACGGGCGCAAGACCGTGTTGCAGTCGGCGATCGTGATCTTCCTGCTCGGCTCGGCGCTGTGCGGGATCAGCCAGAACATGACCGAGCTGATCGTCTTCCGCGCGCTGCAGGGACTCGGCGGCGGCGGCCTGTTCGTGGTCACGATCGCCGTGATCGGGGACATCATCCCGCCGCGCGACCGGGGGCGCTACCAGGGCTTCTTCGGCGCCGTCTTCGGCGTCTCGACCGTGATCGGGCCGCTGCTCGGCGGCTTCTTCGTCGACAACCTCTCCTGGCGCTGGATCTTCTACGTCAACGTCCCGATCGGGCTGATCGCGCTCGCCGTGATCGGCATCGCTTTTCAGGCTCGCACGGAGCAGGTGAAGTAAACGATCGACTACCTCGGCGCGGCGCTGCTGGCGAGCGGCCTCTCGGCGATCGTGCTCTACACGAGCCTCGGCGGCACCACCTACGCCTGGGGCTCGCCGCCGATGGTCGCCCTGATCGTCGCCGGCATCGTCCTGCTCGTGGCCTTCGTGCTGGCGGAAGCCCGCGCGCCCGAACCGATCCTGCCGCTCGAGATCTTCCGCAACCGCGTCTTCAGCGTCACCAGCGCCGTCGGCTTCATCGTCGGTCTGGCGCTGTTCGGCGCAGTCACCTACCTCCCCCTCTATCTCCAGGACGTCAAAGGCCACAGTCCCACGACCTCAGGGCTGCTGATCACGCCGATGATGGCCGGTCTCTTGATCACCTCGATCGGGAGCGGCCAGCTGATCAGCCGGTTCGGTCGCTACAAGCCGTTCCCGATCGCCGGCACCGCGATCATGGCGCTGGGGCTCGCGCTGCTCTCACGCCTGCACGTCGACACCTCGACGCTGGTCGCCGCCGCCTACATGCTCGTGCTCGGGCTCGGCCTCGGGCTCGTCCTGCAGGTGCTCGTACTGGCCGCGCAGAACGCGGTCGACTACAAGTACCTCGGCGTCGCCAGCTCCGGCTCGACCCTCTTCCGCCAGATCGGCGGCTCGATCGGCGTCGCGATCTTCGGCGCCATCTTCGCCAACCAGCTCACGAGCAACCTCGCGGACAGGCTCCCGGCCGGCGCGCACGTGCCGGCCGCCGCGAACCCGGCCGCGCTCAAGCAACTTCCGCCCGCGATCCACGAGGCCTACGCCACGGCCATTACTGAGGCGCTGCAGCCGGTGTTTCTCACCGCCGCCGCGATCGCCGTGCTTGCCTTTCTGCTCACCTGGCTCCTACGTGAGCTGCCGCTGAAGGCGACCGCCGGAGCGCCCGACCCGGGCGACGGTTTGCACGCCGCCCGCGATGACAATCCGCTGCGCGAGCTCGAGCGTGCCCTCTCCAAGCTTGCCCGCCGCGAGCACCGCTGGCAGCTGTACCAACGCCTTGCCGCCCGTGCCGCCGTCGATCTCGCCCCGCCGGATCTGTGGCTGCTCGCGCGCCTCGGCGAACGCATGCCCTTGACGGAAGAGCAGCTGAGCGAGCAGCTGCGGGTCGATCCGCATCAGATCGCCGAGGCGCTCGAGCAGCTGCAGCAGCGATCGCTCGTCGAGTCAAGAGACGGCGGCATGATCACGCTGACTGCGCTCGGCCGAGAGGACTACGAACGACTCGTCGCCGCGAGATGTGCCGGGTTGCGCGAGCTCCTCAACGGCTGGGACCCGGACGAGCACGCCGAGCTCCAAGAGCTCGTCGACAAGCTCGGGCGCGACCTCGTCAGCGAGATTCCCACGCCGTAGCGGCAGCCGCTATGCGGCGATGGCCGCGCGCGCACGGGCCACGCGCACTGCTTGGCTGAGAGAGTCGATGTCGTAGGCGCCGTAGTGGCGGCGCCCGTTGATGAAAAAGGTGGGCGTGCCGGAGACGTTGCTGAGGTCGGCGCCGTCGACGTCCTCTGCGACTCGCGCCGCACCTGCACGCTTCTCGAGGTCGTCGGTGAACCGGTCGACGTCGAGCCCGA
>WNFU01004502.1_pt1 | contig 17794 bp, 12 predicted proteins | sample 5400121 | NCBI WGS metagenome assembly WNFU01 (sample SAMN13153360, study PRJNA577476) | soil metagenome | isolation source: 100 cm soil or saprolite under grassland replicate 1 | place: USA:California | collected 2016-06-15
CGAGAGGCGCAGAGGGCGCGGCAGAACGAGCAGGCGCGGGAGGAACAGCGACGTCGCGCGCAGCGCGAGCGGGAGCAGGAACACGCGCGCGCGAAGCTGCGGGTACGGGAACGGCTCGAGGCGCAGGAAACGCAGCGGCAGCGCGTGATTGCGTCCGAACTGCGCGCACAGCTCCGGTCGGCGCAAGCGAGGGAACGCCGCGAACAGGCGGCGCGCGACGAGCATCACCAGGCGCACCGCACTGCCAGACTCGACGCCGAGCTGCGAACGCGGCGGCGCGCCCGCCTTGACGACGAACGCGCCGACACGGCGCGCGCGCAGCAGCGGCCCGACGAGCAAAACCACAGCCCGAGCCGCCCGGCACGTGACGCCGCGCGCGCGTCGCTGCGCCGTGAGCGCGCGCGAGCGGAGCAGCGGAAGGCGCGTGTCCTCAAGCAGGCGGCGTCCGCTCGGCAGCAGCGCAAGCGGAGCGAGGCGCGCGAGGCCGAGCGCGCCGAGGAGCGGCACAGCGAGCGAGCGCACCTGCGCCAGGCGGAGCGTCAGGCGGCGAGACGCAACGCCCGCACCGGCTCCGACACCGGCAGGCGACTTCCCGCCCCCGCGCCGGAGGGCTCTGCCCAGCTGCCGTGGCTTCCCACACGCGATGCCCTCGTGGTCGATGAGCGCGGCGCGCCGGTGACGCTGCGGGGCGTCCGAATCGCTGGCCTCGAGCGCGCCCAGCCGCGCGCCACCGCGTACGAGCCGCCGTTCGGCGCCGACGACCTGCAACTCCTGGCGGACTTCGGTGTGAACGCCGTTGCGATTCCGATCGCCCAGGATCTCGTGCTCGAGGGGCGGAGTCTCGCCGTCGGAGGGGACTACCTCACAGTGCTCGACGGCGTCGTAGCGGCCCTCGCCTCCAGCGGGATCTACACGTTCGTACAGCTCTCGCTGCTCTCCTCGACGCTTCCGACACATGTCGCCGGCGGCGACGATGAATACGACCCCGCGCTCCCGAACCCGGAGTCGATCGATCTCTGGTCGATCCTCGGCCGACGCTACGCCGAAAACCCGGCCGTCCTGTTCGACCTCTTTGGGTCGCCGCACGCTCCCGGCGCCGGGGACGCGACCGGCGCGCTCGTGCCAAACCCCGACTGGCCGCTCTGGCGGCGCTGGGTGCTGGCGTTGCTCGGCGAGCTCCGGCGCGTTCACCCGCGCTCGCTCGCGGTCGTCCGCGGCCTTGCACACGGCCTCGACGTGACCGGATTCCCGCTCCGTCACGCGGACGGAACGGAACCACCGAACGTCATCTACGGCAGCGAACTCCGCACAAGCAACGGCGGCCTGACACCTCTGACGCCCGGGCTCTCCGCGCTCGCGAGGATCCGGCCCGCGGCTGTCCTCGACTGGCGACCTGGCTCCGATCGCGCAGCGGAATCGACTGGGCGGCAGCTCGCGGCGGCCGGCGCGCACTGGATCGCGGCCGGTTGGAGCGACGGCGGGCGTCCGCTCGTCGCCCTCCGCGACGGCCGCCTCCGACCCACGCCGACCGGACGCGCGGTCGAGCGCGTCCTCGCGCAGCCCGCCGCCCGCGAGCCGCGCGCCGCGCCTGACGGCAGCGGGGGCGGCGGCCTGCTGGCGACCGCCGCGCGGCAGCTGCTCGCGCTTGCCGTCGCGCAGGCCGGAGCACCCGTCGCCCCCGCGCCGCCGGACACCGCCGACGCGACCGGGAACATCCTCCTCTGGCCCCCCGGACCGCTCCCGCAGGCGCGCCACGACATCCTTGCCGCGACCGAGGGCGGTTTGGTCAGCGACGCCGCCCTCCGCCCACGCGTCTCCGCGGTGATCGGCCCAGGCGCGACGGTCCGGGGTGTTGCCGCAGTCGTCCGTCCCATCTTCGCGGGAGCGGCGGGAGCCGCCGCGCCGGCTCCGAGCGTCGATGAGATCGCACGCGCGATCGTCTTCTACAACCGCTTCTACCTTCCCGTGCCGGGGTTCGCCGCGTACAGGTCGGGTCTCCGTCTGCCGCTCCCGATCGAGCTGGACGCCGCGAACGGGCAGCCGATCGTCAACTTCGACAGCGTCCGCCTCTGGGACGCCGGCTTCGATGCCGGCTGGCAGCTGCTCCTCGAGCGGCGTCCGGGCCATCTCGCCACTGCTGACGAAGGCGATCTCGCCGTCGACGTCGTCGACTTCCTCGGCGCGCACTCCAGTGCGCGCGCGCGCGGCATCGCGCTGAACGCACGCGTGCTCACGAACCCGTTCGAGGCGCTGTTCTTCGCCTTCGAGCTGCTGCGGGAGCTCGGCGCCGACGCCTTCGACGTCGCGCTCCAGTTCATCGAGGCCGCGGTCAATCACCAGCTCGAGCTCGTCGGCTCGCTGACCGCCGGGCACGCGATCCTGACGCTCGTCGAGCGGACGCTCGCTGCACAGCCTCCCGCACCGACGTCCGCGCAGCAGCAGGCCCTCGCTCGCGCACGGCCGATGCTCGCGGCCGCGCTTCGGCCGCACGACCTCCGGGCACCGCGCCGCGAGCTGCCCGAGACGCCGGATCAACTGAAGGACCGCGGGGCGATTCCGCAGCGTGTCCAGGCCGCGCCGCAGGACCCCGCCGGCGGCGTCCACCGCACCGTGCTCGGGCGCGACGTCCTCGCCGGACGCGTCGGCACGTATCCCCCGGTTGGCGCCCACTTCTACCGCGGCGCCGCGACGACGGGCAGACTCCCCGCGGACGCGTTCATCGCTGCGCACGGTGCCGAGTTGAACCCGCTCGGCGACGCACGGCTCGCCGCACGGCTCGCGGTTGTCGCTGCCATCTCGCCAAACGAGGGCGCGCTCGACGCGGTGAGGATGCAGGACCGCGGGATCCTCTCCACGGGCATCCAGCAGTGGACCTTCTACGTCAACAACGAAGGCACCGCGCTCCTGTGGCGCTACAAGGACCTCGCGCCCGAGGAGTTCGAACTGTACTTTGCGCTCTACGATCTCGACGTGCGCCGAAACGTCGGCGCCGGCGGTGCGGTCACCTTCGTGCCCCAGCAGATCCAGCCGAACGGCGCACGAATCGACCTGACGACGCAGGCGGCGAGGGTCGCCTTCTTCGGCGGAAACGTCGTCGGGAACACGACCACCTTCGACACCGTCTGGGCCGCGCGCTTCCGCACCGCCTCGGTGAACTCGCTCCGGTACAAGCTTGCACAAGCGGTCGAGGGAGCCGCACGGTTCGACCGCATCGAACGCGATGTCGGCAATCTGGCCATCGGTGGGGTTCCGCGGCCACTTGCGCAGGTGTTCAACTCGCAGCACGCCGCAGCACTGATCCTCGACCAGCACATCAACGCCTGGGCCAACGTCCGGCATGACCTCCAAGCCGCGGTGAACAACACGCCTGCGAATCCCGACCCGGACGTGTTCGAGCGTGCCGCGACAGCGTCGTACGCGGCGAGCAGGAATCTTGAAGATGCCGGGCCTCGGACGAGATTCATCAACGGTCTCGGCCTCGACCCGGCGCACGGCTCGTTCGGCGGCTGGTAAATGCTGACGACGTCCTTACAAGCCCGGTCACTGTTCTGAAGGTGGTGGTGTCAGCGCAAGCGTCGCTGCGGCCGATGGCCGTCGTAATTCACGACGTCGACCATGAGCACGTGCTGGAAGTGCCGCCTGCCGCGACCAGCGTCCAATCGAGGCTGCCTCGGCGATCGCTGCCACCAAGTGCTCGGCACGTGCGTTGGCCTTCACTGCTCCGGAGTGGGGCGCAAATAATCACGATGAACTCCGGTCTAGACGCTATGGCGGCTGAGTAGCCGCGGGCGAGGTAAGGCCGGATCCTCTGGTTGCAGATCGGGGGTTTGTCTGGCCGGAGACTGGCTCCGGCTGACCCCATGCAACGGAAGGAGGGTCCGGCCGTGACCGCAACGATGACATGGGTGGGGCTTGATGTCCACGCCCGTTCGACCCACGCAGCCGCGATCGATCGTGAGAGCGGCGAGCTGACACGCGCGCGCTTCGGTGCTGGCGCCGATCCGGTGGTGGAGTGGCTGAGCGGGCTGCCGCAGCCGGTGTATGGCTGCTACGAGGCGGGCCCGACCGGCTACGCGCTTTACCGGGCGGCGGAGGCGGCCGGGCTGCGCGTCGACGTTGTCGCTCCGTCGAAGACGCCGCGTGCGGCTGCCGATCGCGTCAAGACCGACCGCAAGGACGCTGAGCTGCTGGTGCGTCTGCTGTTGGCGGGCTCGCTGTCGGTGGTCGCGGTGCCACCGGCGAGTTTCGAGGCCGCGCGAGATCTCGCTCGCGCGCGTGAGCAGGTGCGCGCCGATCTCGCTCGTCTGCGCCACCGCGTCTCGAAGCTGCTGCTGCGCTATGGGCGCGTCTACGACGGCGGCGGCACCTGGACGCAGGCACACCGACGCTGGCTCGCCGGGCAGCGGTTCGAGCACGTCGCGACCGAGCTCGCCTACCTTGACGCGCTCGCCGCGATCGACGGTCTGCTCGCCCGCCGCGCGGCGCTCGACGAGCGACTCTCGCTGCTCGCCGCCGAGCCGGACCACTGGCCGACCGTTGCGCGGCTGCGCTGCTTCCGCGGGATCGAGACGCTCTCGGCGCTCGTCCTGCATCTCGAGATCGGCGACTTCGCCCGCTTCCAGCGACCCGGCCAGCTCGCGGCCTGGCTGGGACTCGTCCCCTCGCTGCACCAATCCGGCGAGAGCGAGACGCGCGGCTCGATCACCAAGACCGGCTCCGGCTTCGCCCGCCGCATCCTCGTCGAGGCCGCCTGGCACTACCTGCGCGAGCCGCGGATCGGTGTCACGCTCGCGAACCGGCAGGCCGGCCAACCCGACCACATCCTCCAGATCGCCTGGCGCGCGCAACACCGCCTCTACCGTCTCCACCAGCGCCTCCGCGGACGCGGCAAGCCCGGCAACGTCGCCGTCGTCGCCGTCGCACGCGAACTCGCTTGCTTCCTCTGGGCGGCCGCCGTGGCCGACTGATCCAGCTCGCAGCTGCCCGCGGTGAGGAAGGCGCCGGGGCCGAAGCTGCCGGCACGCGCGACGCTACTATGGGCCGCCCTTCAGGCAACGCCCGTTCCTAGACAGGCGCAGGCTGGCGACGCAACAGCGCCCTGGGGTAACCAACCCCCGAATATCAGACTGGCGAAGCCGTCGAGTGCCTCGGCGCCTCCCCCACCGCGAAACCAACCCCGTCAAAGACTGGGCGATGCCCCCTGCCACTTGACAAGCGGCACCTCCATATCAGTAGCGTCCACGCTCGTGGTGTTCGAGCGCGATGAGGTGAGCTCCGTCCGGCTCGCTGCTCCTTGAGAGAGCGGGTGGGACGGCGACGGCGGGCCCGCAGGGCCCGCTGTAGCTGACCACCGCGTCATCCGCGCGACGTCCCGTCAAAGACAAGCGAGGAGGAGCACGGTGGTCGAGCACACGATGGACGTCACGAACTGGTTGCGCAAGCAGCTCGAGCAGGCGAGTCCGGATCTCTTGCGCGCGATGGTGCAGGACTTCGCCGAGGCGCTGATGGGCGCGGAGGCGGAGGCGCTGTGCGGCGCCGGCTACGGGGAGCGCACGCCGGAGCGGGTCAACATCCGCAACGGCTACCGCGAGCGCGCCTGGGACACGCGCGTGGGCACGATCGAGCTCGCGATCCCGAAGCTGCGGCAGGGCAGCTACTTCCCCGACTGGCTGTTGCAGCCGCGCCGACGGGCGGAGCAGGCGTTCGTGTCGGTGATTGCCGACGCTTACCTCGCCGGCGTCTCGACCCGGCGAGTCGAGAAGCTCGTCCAGCAGCTCGGCGTCGAGCGGATGTCGAAGAGCCAGGTCTCGCGGCTGGCGAAGTCGCTGGATGCGATCGTTGAGGACTTCCGCACCCGTCCGCTCGAGGGCGCGCCCTACCCGTACCTGGTCTTGGACGCGCTCGAGGTCAAGTGCCGCGAAGGCGGCAGGACCGTCAATGCCTGCGTCGTGCATGCGGTCGCCGTCAGCCGCGACGGCTTCCGCGAGTCGCTCGGCCTCGACGTCGTCACCTCGGAGGACGGGGCGGCCTGGCTCGCCTTCCTGCGCTCGCTCGTCGCCCGCGGCCTCGCCGGCGTGAAGCTCGTCACGAGCGACGCGCACCCCGGGCTCGTCGACGCGATCGCGGCGACGCTGCCGGGCGCCTGCTGGCAGCGCTGCCGCACGCACTTCATGCGCAACCTCTTGACGCGCGTGCCGAAGAGCGCGCAGAGCTTCGTCGCGACGATGGTGCGCTCGATCTTCGCCCAGCCCGACGCGGACTCGGTGCACGAGCAACACGGGCGCATCGTCGCCCAACTCGAGGGCCGCTTCCCCGAAGCGGCCGCGCTCTTAGACGAAGCCGACCACGAGATCCTCGCATTCACCAGCTTTCCAAAGGAGCACTGGCGCCAGCTGTGGTCGAACAACTCGCTCGAGCGGCTCAACAAGGAGATCCGCCGCCGCACCGACGTCGTCGGCATCTTCCCCGACCGCGCCTCGATCGTTCGCCTGGTCGGCGCGCTGCTCGCCGAGCAACACGACGAATGGGCGGTAGCCCGCCGCTACATGAGCGCCAATCGACAAGCTGGGGGTCACTGGTTCGAGCCCAGTACCGCCCATCACACAAAGCCCTGCTAAATGCAGGGTTTTGGGGTTTTGTCGTCTCAAAAGTCAACGCGGATCAGGGCGTGGCAACACAATGGCAACGCTTGTCGGCATGTGGTCGTGATTGACCGGGCGCGGCAAGGCTTCACGTGCGCCACAGTCGGTCCGAGTTACCTGACGGCCGAGCGCCTAGATGGCAAGAGGGGCACATGACAGGCGAGCTCGAGTACCGGGCGGTGGTGGCCGTCGCTGCCGACCTTGAGAGGGGCGAGGTCGAGTCCGTCGCTGTCCGAGCCGCGACCGTCGACGACGAGATGGTGGACGTGAGTCTCAGCCTCGACGGGGAGGATGAGCAACCGGATGGGGCGTTCGGTCGCGCTCCGCAGATCGTCGATGCCGGCGTGCCTTTTGAGCTGAGCGGCTGGTGGGCGCCGTCGCCGGACCAGCGCTGGGCGCGGGCTATAGATGGGGCCGCCGGTGACGTCGGGCGCGATGACGAGAGGGAGGATGCGCCGGTTCGCCTGCAGAGGCCGCCAGCAAGGAGCTCGGCGCGCTCCCGCCCGTACGCGCTCGCATACAAGGATGTGCTTCCCGAGTCGCATCCCGGAGGCACGCAGGCGGGCGGCGATCGTCTATCTCGACGAGTGCTACCAGGCGCTTCGCCAGCTCGGGTCCGGCGATAGCTATGCGGACAGCGCGATCGGCTCGTACCTCCCCGGCCGGTACGGGCACTACTACGACGGCCGCTTCGCACGAGATTGGGTCGTCGCCGTCACCGTGGTCGGCTGGAAGCTCAGCCAGCCGGAGGAACTGAAGTTGTTCTCCGTCGCCGAGGAGCTCGCATTGTGGGCGCTGATGAAGCAGGCCGAGGTGCAGCTCGAGATCGCGGACGAGGAGAGCGACCCGGAGGCGTGGAGCGACTTTCGCGAGTTCGCCTTTGAGGACGAAGACTTCCTCTGGCTCGACAGCCCCGAGCTCGATGGAAATCGAGGAGTCCGACTGGGGTCATGCGCACGCCGTCGCTAACCTCCAAGTTCAGCGAGTGGTTCAAGCCGTTCAACATCGAAGTTGACGGCGCGCCGCACCCTTCAACCTCGACTGACCGGGCCTAGGCGAAGCCTTCGCCTCTTTGGAGCTGTCCCATGAGAACGACGACCGCTGCTAACACAGCGCGTCGCCACAACCAACCTTCCATTCGGACACGGCGCTCGCGCTGCTGTTCGAGCCGATACTCGTGGAGAGCGCCTAACGGTTGCGCTCCCACGACAACCCGGCGAGAGCCACCCACCTGAGAAGGCCGCACGGTAGGAGGAGCTTCAGGGCAAATGGACACCTGCCAGGCGAGCGAGCCAATCTGACGGGTCTACGCGGGCAAGGACTCAGCATCCGGCGCAAGACGCGAGTGCGGGCACCGTGCAAGCACACATGCGAACGGGGCGCTAGTCAGGTGACGGGGACGCCAGGGAACATCTCCGGGAGTGCACCCGGTGGCGCGCTCCCGGCCTGTCCTAAGCCGGAGAGTTGGAGCGTACGGTGAGACAGGTGTTGGGCCGGGTGGCGGTCTGAACGCCTCTGCGCTTGCCGATCGCCCGGCCGCCGCCGACTGTACGACGGACGGGCGCGTGCTACCAGATGTCAGATGGAGCCATGCCTCGGTTGAAGCCGTGTCTGCGCTGCAGGCGGCTGACGCGGAACGGGAGCTACTGCGCGTCGTGCGTGCCGCGGGGATGGACGGCGCGTCCATCGCCGTCGGCGCGTGATCGTCCCACGGCGAGCGTCGTGCGCGCGGTGAAGCGCCGCGATGGAAACCGATGTGTGCGCTGCGGCTCGACGGAGCGGCTGCGCGCTCATCACGTCCTGTGGGTCGCGGATGGCGGGACGCACGACCCGGCGAACCTCGTCACCTTGTGCGCCGCTTGCCATGCGTACGAGCACCGCACGTGATTGCTAGTCCTGGCTGTAGCGGATCGTCGCGATACCTGATCCCGGAAGCGGCGTTCCCGCGTTGGCGTCCGAACATCCCTGTAACTCGGCGGCTCCGACCGAGTGGGTTGGGGCGTTCTGGCGCGCGTTCAGGGCAAAGCTCAAGGCCGAGGTGCTGAGTCCGTGCGGCAACACCGGCTGGCCCGCCGGCGACTTCGACTTGACGGTCAAGCCCGAGCTTTGTGGAGCCTTCGTGTGCACGAACTTCAACAACGTGAAGGTCAAGACGGATCCCACGAAGGACGCCTTTGGTCTCAAGCCAGGTTCAAGCCAACGATTGGAGTCGGTGCGAAGTTGGGCGCGAAGGCTTGTGCCCAGATCCGCTGGTAGGAGCCCGAGGCATATGCGCCGTTCCTGTGCGGCAGAACCAGCGCTCGCCGGGCGTCGTGCACCGCCTGCGGCAAACCGAGCGTGGAGGAGCACAATGGCTGCACTCGGCGTTCGCTCGGGTTCGCTCGCGTTCGTTCGCCCGACCTGACGCCGCTGCAAACAGCAGGTTCGGCGAACTCAGGCGAGCGGGCGCGAACCTCCGCCAGCTCTTGCCATGCAGAAGGTCGTGGGTTCGAGTCCCATCATCCGCTTCTAGAAAGTTGCGCAAATCCGGGGCTTTTGTCGTTCAAGGAGCAAACGCTCGGGCGGCGTGGCTGCAAAATGGCTGCACTCGCTGCCGCCAGCGCGTTTGACACCGGCGCCACGAGTGCAACCGCGTCGTGGAACGTGATGTTCCCCCAAGCGGCAGCGACGCAAGCGCCGACAAGACCGGGACCGCCGCTGCCACAGGTGGGAGTCGCGTGACGAGGCCGAGGAGGCGGCGCCAGCCGAGCAGCGGCTCCAGTGCCTCACCGAGCCGGTCCTCAAGGTGCTTGGTCGCATCCGCCTGGTCAGCCGGAGGCATCGCCATAAGCTCGAGCTGAAGGCAACGACGGATCGCCTCGAGCCGGTCACGCACGTGCGTCTCACGTAGACACGCGTGTAGAACCGTGAGCCGAAGCGCCAGCCGAAGACGCTGCCCCGGACCTTGCTCCGCCCGAGAAGGGGCAGGTCGCCAGCGAAGGCGACCGCGTCCTTGTAAAAGCGAAGGAGCTCGCGCAGCGGGCGCCTCGACTTTCGGCGAGATTGCGCTCGGCGCGCGCTGTCGCTCGGCGGGGAGTCCCCTCAACCGTGATTACTTCGTCCCCTCGACACGATTGGCTCGCTTATCCCTCTGGTCGTCGTCCGACACGAGTCGTCTGTCCGACCGCGACTACGCCGGACGCGAAGGGTGGCTTACGCTGCACCGGTCAAGACGATGCGATCGAGATCACAGATTCCGCGGCTGCGAGAGGATTGTCCGGAAGCCGCGACGAGGAGGTCACATGACCGCACAGATCCTTCCCCAGCCCGATCCCGACGAGGCGCATCAGGTGAGCGCCCCGCCAAAGACTGTTCGAGCGCCCGCTGGCAACGTCAAGGAGTTGCGGCTGGGGCTCGTCTGCTACGGAGGTGTGTCGCTCGCCATCTATATGCACGGAATGACGAAGGAGATCCACCGCGCGGTTCGCGCTTCGGTGCTGGAGGAGCACGGGCAGCAATCGGACGTTGAGGCTCAGAGCGAGGGTGTGTACCGAGAGCTGCTGAGGTCCTTGCACGGTGAGCGGGATGTCCTCACGCGGATAGTCGTCGACGTCATCGCGGGATCGTCGGCTGGCGGAATCAATGGCATCTTTCTCGCGAAAGCGCTGGCTCACAATCTCAACCAGGACTCGCTGCGCGACCTTTGGTTCACGCACGGCGACCTCGAGCGGATCATCAGCGAGCCGGAAGGCGTGCGCGGCTGGTTCGAAGAACATTTCGCCAACCTGCTTCCGCTCGGCGGCAAGGACGACGTTCCGCGAGAGGAGGCGAAGAAGAAGCTCCTCGTCGCTGCGCTTCACGTCCACACGCATCCGCTGCTCGAGGGGGACGAGATGACGCGGCGGATCTACGAGGCGCTCGCGGGAATGGAGGAGGAGTTGCCGGCGGACGTTCCGGCGTCGTTGCTGCCGGAGCGGCATCTGCTCGAGCTCTGCGTCACCGTCACCGACCATTACGGCTACGCGCGGCAGCTTCCGATCGCCGACCCGCCGGTCGTCTCGGAGCAGCAGCACCGGCATTTGCTCCAGTTCCGCTACCGATCGGATGAGTCCAGCGACTTCACCGCGAGGGAGAACGGGGCACTCACCCTCGCCGCGCGCGCCACGTCGAGTCTTCCTCTCGGCTTCCAGCCGGTCCACGTCGGCTCGTTCCCCGACGTTCTTCCGGCCGGTGCGACGACGTCCGAAGATATCGAGCGCTTCTTCCGCGCGTACGATCTCGCGGAGGCGAAGGCGGGCTGGGCGTATCTCGTCGATGGTGGCGTGCTCGACAACAAGCCGTTCGGGCCGGCCCTGCGGGCGATTAAACAGCGGCCGGCGGCGAACGAGGTCGACCGGTACCTCGTCTTCCTCGAGCCGGACCCGAAGCCGGCGCACGCGTCGGGGAGGGAGCCGCCGGCGCCGAAGCCGATCCCGGCATTGCTGGGCGCGCTGAGCGGCCTGCCGAGAAGCGAGCCGATCCTCGACGAGTTGCATGACCTACTGGTGCGGAACGAGCACGTCCGCGCAGTGCGCGACACGGTCGAGGCGAACTGGACGCCGATCGAGACGAAGGTGCGGAAGCTGGTCGGCGATTTCGACGATGCGCCCGCGCTCGACTCCGCGCAGCTCAAGGCGGCGAACGAGCGCATCCACGAGGCGGCGAGGTCGCTCACGGAGCTCGCCTACCCGATGTACGTCCGGCTGAAGGTCTCGTCGGCGATCGACGCGTTTGCCGGCGCGGCTTGCCTCGTCTGCGATTACACCGATGCATCGAACCAGGCGTTCCTCGTGCGTGCGGTCGTCCGCGAGTGGGCACGGAGGCGGCAGCTGTTCCAGCGCGAGGACGCGCCGACGGCGAAACAGCTCCAGTTCATCCACGACTTCGACCTCGAGTATGGGCAGCGCCGCCTGCGTTTCGTGATCGACGGCGTGAGCTGGCTCTACCGCGATCTCGGGGCCGAGGGGACTCCGACGCGGAAGCAGCTCGACAGCGTCAAGGAGCGGCTGTCCAAAGCCGTGGCGAAGCTCGAGTGGCTCAGCTCCGGCAAGGGGTTCGCGGACGAGGTCCTCCACGGTGTGCGCACCTGCTTCGGCGAGGAGGTGCTGCTTGAGCACCTGCGGTTGCACGGTTTCGACACGCGCTCGTTCCTCGACGACCACGGCAGCGAGCTCGACGGCCTGAACGACGCGCTGCGGACGTTCATCAGCACGGAGCAAAAGACGTTCACGTCCGACCTGTACCGCGATCTGCTAGACCTCACGTCCACCTGGACGGGGGGCGACGCTACGAAGAAGATCCGTCGCGATCTGCTGATCCGGTACCTCGGATTCCCGATCTGGGACGCGTTGCTCTACCCGATTCAGGCGTACACCGACGTCGGCGAGCGAGACGCCGTGCGTGTGGCGCGGATGAGCCCGGTCGACTCGACGCTCCTGAGGCCGGTCGGCGGGGGAACCAAGGTGCTGGGCGCTCAACTCGGCCATGGGTATGCGTTCTTCTCGCGCAAGGCACGCGAGAACGACTACCTCTGGGGCCGCCTGGATGCAGCCGAGCGCGTCGTGCGGCTCCTGCTGACCAGGACGACTCCCGATGACGAGCCTGTCTCCGGAACCTCGCACCCCGACTATCGCAGCAGGTGCAAGGCCGCCTTTAGCGCCATCCTCAAAGAGGAGGCCGCTCACCTTCCGACGATTGCGGAAGACCTCGAGGCTCTCCGCCAACAGGTCGACGCGCTCTAGGGACAGCCGCTCTTGCGCGCCCCTCGCGGCTACCGCAAGATCGGCTCGCCCTCGTAGAGCATCGAGACGATCGGCGAGAAGACGGTCTCCTCGCGCTCGTCCGCCCGCGCCCAGTACAGAGAATGCGAGCGAAGCCCCATGAACGTCACGAACTCGAGGGGCCCGACGTCTGAGGCACTCCGCGACCCGCCGTAAGGCACGTTCACCGGCTTGCGGCGCTTCTCCGGCGCGCCGTCCGTTGGAATCCCTTGCTCCGGCTCGCCGATCTCCCCGTCGGCCCGAAAGTTCGATGCCAAGATGTCGGTCGGAGAGTAAAAGTTGAGCCAGGTGCACGGCACGTTGGTGTCCACCGAGCGTGTGTTGAAATAGTCGGGCCAATAGGTCCGGATGAAGTCGAAGGGGCAGCGGACCAGGACGAGCGTGTCGACGTCGCGCAGGCGGATGTTCGGTGTGCCTCCGCGCGGAAAGAAGGCGTCGAGGGCCACGATCGTCCCAAAGCTGTAGGCGAGGACGTCGATCCGCTGGTAGCGGACGTCTTCCTGTTCCTGGATCCGATCCAGCACCTCGATCAACTGCCCGACGAGTTGATCGCGGCGGTCGCCGAAGCCCAGGTACCCCATGACGCACGTGTAGCCGACCGCCGCGCGGCCGAGGCCCGAGACGAGCCCCGACCTCCATAGGCCGAGCGCCGTCAGAGCGACGACGAGGCCCTGGAAAAGACGCGCCGGGAACCAGGCGAGCGCGCCCGGCGAAACCGTCTTGACCGCCGCGATCGCAAGCACGATGACGTAGCCGGTCAGGAGAAGCATGATCGAAATCGCGAAGAACACTTGATACCGCTCGCGCCGCGTCTTCCCGGCGCGCCGAGCGTACGCGCTCACCACACCGCGGAAATAGAGAATGAGGAAGAGCACCGGAACGACCATCCTCCGCAGGAGACTCCAGCTTTCGTAGCGGCCGCGAAGCGTGCGAACGGCATCGACCTTGTACAGGTCGATGGATGGCACATTGCCCTCGCCGTCGTCGCGCGAGATCGTGCAGGCCGACGCCTTCACGTTCGGCCCGAACGGCTCCTCGCGGACCTCGAACTCGACAGGGAAACGAGCACGCGCCGTTGCTGCGGAGCGGTTGAGCGCATGGGCGAGGCGGGCGCCAATCGTCTGGATCGATTTGCTTCGCGGCGGCGTCCGACGATCATCGCAGTTCCGACAGTGCGTGAATCAGTCCCGTCGTTAGTTCATTCTCGACGCGGCTCTGGAAGTTCTACAGATTGTCGCGCTCGAAGTTCGTGCTGTCGACCTGGATCCCCCAGCAACAGCTTGTTGCTCCGCCAGCCCGCGCTACCCGCTGGCTCCTCGAGCGGCTTGAGTCGCCGCCTCGCTCGTTACGGAACGTCGATTGCCCTCTTGTTGAGAACCCGTGAGATGTCGACGCGGCCCGAGCATCCTGCGACGCGCGCGTTCGATGAGAACTGATGAGCGGCCACTTTGTCCCAGGGACGCGGGATGGTGAATGGATGCTCTTGCCCGTCGTTGCGGCCGAAGTTGGCAAGCCAAAGCGCTGCCGGCGGCGTCGAGAACCGGCACGATTGCAGAAAGCTTCCGAAGCTATAGATGATCGGGGCAACGCCGGTCGCGCTGCGCACAAGCGACAGCCACTCCGTGGCCCACTTGCCGACGGCCGCCGATGGCTGCATAAATTCCAGGTCGAGGGCCGGGCGGAGATCCCCACTCGAAAGGGGGGATGGGAGCTTGTCGAGAAAATGGTCTGCTTCGTCTTTCGCCGACTGGCCCGCGGGGATGCCGCGCGCGAAGTGGTACGCGCCGACTTTCAAGCCGGCCGCACGGGCGCGCTTGCGGAGATCGGCGAACGTCGGATCGTTGAACGTGACGCCTTCCGTTAGCTTCAGGTAGACGCGCCTGTGCTGAGCCTGGAAGACTTTTTGGAAATCGACCGGGCCATTGTTGTTCGAGAGGTCGAGCATCGCAAAGCCTCCTTCTGGCTCGCTACTAGTTTGCTCTCATGCCATACTGCGCTCCCAACTATCGACTGTCAATAGACGCTGGGCCGGCGGGTAGCCGAGAGGGCGGCGGGTAGCCCCGGGGCTTCGAGCCAGGAATTTCCCGATGGGCGGTGACGGGATCGAAACGCCGACCTCCTGCTTGTAGGCTGGCGCACTCCCACGTGAGCTAACCGCGTGCCTTCCCTAGAGTAGAGCGCACGTGCGACCGAGTTTCTTCAGAGGCGTGAGTGTCGCGGCGCTCCTCGCCACGGGCGCAGCTTGTATGGCGCTCTCCTCCGGGTCAGCCACCGGGCGCACCCTCGTCCGCTGCCACACAGCTGACCTCTCCGGCCGCCTCGGCTTCATCCAAGGTGCGGCAGGGAGCCGCTTCGGGCCGCTCGTCCTGAAGAACCGCTCGCACCACACCTGCACGCTCTTCGGGTACATCGGAGGGCAGCTCTACAACGCCACCGGACGGCCGCTGCCGACGCACATTGTGCGCGATCACTCGCGGCCGGCACGGACGGTCAGGCTCGGTCCAGGCCGAAGCGCCTTCGCCGACCTCCATTGGATTGCGATCCCGTCAGGTGGCGCCAGCAGATGTCCGCAACCGCGCTCCTTCGCCGTCACGCCTCCCGACGAGCGGACACAGCTTGGCGCGCGCTGGACGGCCGGCTGGGTCTGCGGGCACGGCCGCATCGACGTCCGCCCGGTCAGGCGGTAAGCGTCGAGTTCGTCATGCTTTACCATTGCGTCTCAGTGAACACGCGCCGCGGCGATTCCTCGCCGAGTGACTTCTTAGGCCGCCACACGTGCCGCGGGCGATAGACCGGCTCCACACACGGTGTGGGGTAAAGAAACTCGGTTCAGGCTGGCGAGCTCGGTCTCATGGTCGATCCGTTCGCCAACGCCGCGGGCTGCAGATGGCTCGCACTTGTCCGGGAGTAGCCGATGCGCACTTGATCTGGATGCCGGACGCTAGGCGGCGACGGCTTTGACGTCGCGCAAAAAGAAAGGTCGGGAGACGAGCGCCGGCCCGCTCTTCGGGGTCCGTCGCGAGCGTGCGATCGATGCGATGGCCTCAGGCGCAACGGTCCACGAGCCGTAGGGAGAACACACGGTCGCGCCGGGCGCCGCCGCACCGGCAGCGGCTGAGGAGCCAGACGGGACTGGCCAGGAGTCGCCGCGCGGGCTAGGTCGTCAGCTTCGACCTGGTGGGCCTCTCCTTCCTGGGACGGCCCACTCCGCTGGGAGCTGTTGTGCTCGAGGCCGGCTCCCATCCCGGAGCGCAGGTCGCCGCCGAGCATGCTCTGCGCTTGGGCACGCAGAAATTCGGACCAGCTGGGGCCGATGCGCCGCGGCGCCGGCCCCAGTCCCGATCTGCGCAACATGGGTCGCGATCGTGGTCGCCGACACGCTGACGCCGAGCTTCAGCAACTCACCCTGGATGCGCATATAGCCCCAGCTCGGGTTCTCCCTCGCCAGCCGCTCGATCAGGCCACGCGTCTCAGCCGCAAGCGGAGGGCGACCCGGCCTGCGACCGCGTCTGCGGCCTCCCTGCAGCAGCGCCCGGTGCCAGCGGCGAAGCGTCTGCGGGCTCACCACAAAGCACGACCACCGCCGGCGCGGAAGCAGCCGGCTCACGGCCGCAAGCAACGCTCGATCGGCGGTCGTGTACTGCGGTCGCCTCCCTGCTCGCCCGAGGATCGCGAGCTGGTAGCGCAGAACAACGATCTCAAGCTCTCGCTCACCGCCGCCACGCGCGAGTAAGCGGACGAAGCCGCAAAGGAGCCGGTACAGCACACACGTCAGCACCACGCGCAGTCTGAACCGACCCGGCCGCGATCACCCCCACAACCATTCCCAGCGAATCGAATTTCTTTACCCCACACGCTCAGAAGCGCCGGCGAGAGCTCTCGCAACTCGCGGACCCCAACACGGTGGAGGTAGACCTCGAAGTGACTCAGGTACTGGCGGTAACTACGCAGCGACGATGGACGAAGACCGCGCTCGTCAAGCAGGTAGTCGAAGAACCCCGGCACCACATCGACGAACGGCAGCTCGCGCCGGGAACCACGGCCGCTGCCGCTGAACCCGGGAACAACAACGCGCAGCATCTGCTCAACCGGGCGGCGGAACTCCTTGCCCGCTTGACGCGCGGTGACAGTCGCGTCACTACGGCGAGCGCCGCTGTTGTACCCGGCGACACGCTCGGCCACGAACGCATCAACATGCGCCGGGAGCTCGTCCACCGACCGCGCTCCCCGACCGCGCGCGAACTCCCCGAACGCGACCGCCAACGGCACACGCCCGAGCACACACCGGCTGCTATAGCCCTGCTCGGCCAGCCAGACCACGTAGCGCTCGATCTCAGGCCCGATCCAGCAAGCCCGGATCCGATCGACCGTCTGAGGCTTGACGAAGTACCTCTCCAACATCGAGCGACCTCCTCCTCTACTCGCGGGACGGAGCAAGAAGCCTCTAGGAGCAGCTCAGCGTTATGTGGCCAACCGAGGCAACGCACCCGCCGCTACCGCCGCCGCTCAGAACGCGTTTCACAATGCGCTCCCCGAGCTGAGCAGCTTGAGGCAGATCAGGCTGCGGCCGACTGCAAGGAACGCTTCCTGGATGTCGTTGTGGCGCTCTTGTTACGGTCCGGCCATGCGTTGGGCGGAGGTCGAGGCGCACCAGCCACGGCTGGCTGCCGTCGGTCTCGAGAAGCTCGGCGCGCCGGGCGTGGTGCTCGTCGGCACCGTCCGGCGAGACGGATCGCCTCGCGTCACGCCGGTTGAGCCCTTCTTCTGGGAGGGCGAACTCTGGCTCACGATGGGCCTGGATTCCTGGACGGCGAAGGACTTGATGCGAGACCCACGCGTTCTCGGGCATCGTGACAAGCCCTGACGGCAGAGCGGGCGAGTCCAAGGTCCGGGGGCGGGCGGTCCTGGAAGAAGGCCCCGCCCTGAACGAGAGTGTCGCCGCAGCAATCGCGAACCAGAAGGACTACATACCTGTCCCGGGCAAGTTTCATCTCTTCCGCGTCGACATCGAAGACATCACGTTCGTCCGCTGGGGCGACGACAACGACCAGTACCTGACCCGCTGGCCGCCGGGCGTGGAGCAACTCCGGGCGGGACCTCTGCTACGAGCAACGCGCCACCCGGGCCGTGCTCAGAGCTTCTCGTCCAGGATTAGGCGACCTGCGACTCGCTTCGGCCTGGCGTGTTCGGACGCTGTCTTTTAGAAGCTCTAACTAAGAGCTCCTTTCACAATGAGGTGTTCTTGAGTCGGCGGTAGCAGACGAGGCAGCAGCCGAGTGCGAGGAAGGCTTCGTGGATGTCCGCGCGGCGGTCGTAGCGGACGAGCAGTCGTTTGAATTGGTGCAGCCAGGCGAA
>WNFU01004506.1_pt1 | contig 17784 bp, 18 predicted proteins | sample 5400121 | NCBI WGS metagenome assembly WNFU01 (sample SAMN13153360, study PRJNA577476) | soil metagenome | isolation source: 100 cm soil or saprolite under grassland replicate 1 | place: USA:California | collected 2016-06-15
GGTGGCGTGTGAGCGACGAGGTGCCGGCGGGGGGTGGCAGTGGTCCGACGGTGCGGCGGATGCTGCTGGGTGCCCAGTTGCGCCGGTTGCGGTCGGAGGCGGGGTTGTCGCGGGAGCAGGCGGGGGCGGCGATCCGGGCCTCGGAGTGGAAGATCCACCGGTTGGAGAACGGCCAGGTCTCCTTCAAGGAACGCGACATCGTCGACCTGTTGGGGTTGTACGGGGTCAGGGGGCCGGGGGAGGTGGCGGCGTTTGTGCTGATGGCCAGGGAGGCCAACCTGCCGGGCTGGTGGCAGCATTTCGGGGATCTGCTGCCGGGGTGGTTTCGGGCGTTTGTGGACTTGGAGTCGGCGGCGTCGTTGATCCGGGCGTATGAGGGGCAGTTCGTGCCGGGGTTGTTGCAGACCGAGGCGTACTGCCGGGCGGTGGTGGCGGGGGCGTTGTTGGATGAGCCGGCCGAGGAGGTGGAGCGGCGGGTGGCGTTGCGGCTGGGCCGGCAGGGGTTGTTGGGGGTGGGGGGGCCGCGGTTGTGGGCGGTGGTGGATGAGGCGGCGTTGCGGCGGCCGGTGGGGGGTCGGGGGGTGATGCGGGCGCAGTTGGAGCGGTTGTTGGAGGCGTGTGTGCTGCCGCGGGTGACGTTGCAGGTGTTGCCGTTTGGGGCGGGGGCGCACCCGGCGATGGTGGGGGCGTTCACGGTGTTACGGTTCGAGGACGCCGAGCTGCCCGACGTCGTCTACCTCGAACACCTCACCAGCGCGCTGTACCTGAACAAGCAGGAGGACGTCGACCAGTACCTGCACGTGATGGAGAGCGTCTGCGTGCGTGCCGCGCCCCCCGACCAGACCGCCGGGATCCTCAGCGAGATCCTCAAGGACCTCGACGACCTCTGAACCCCTGCCGCCAGGCCCAGGTCGAGGCCGTCCGCGGCGGCCTCGACCTGGCCGAAATGGAGTGGCGCCAGTCGGTCGCCAGCCCCGGCTTCGGGTACGGCGCCCCCCCGGAGCGCGCCCTACCCGAGGAGGTCGTCGAAGTCGCCGTCCTTCACGCCCTCGAGGAACGCGCGCACCTCGGCGTCGCTGAACACCAGCGCCGGCCCCTCCGGGTGCCGCGAGTTCCGGACCGCGACCTCGTTGCCCGACAGCCGCGCGGTCTCGACGCAGTTGCCCTGCGCACTGGACCGGCGGCTCTTGCGCCAGCGTGCCCCCCGCAGTCGGCTGGCGGGCATGCCGTTGTAGGTCATCGGCACCACATCGTCAGGCATGGTCTCACCCATCCCCTCGTGTTCGGCCCCCCTGGGATCCTTCTGCCGGCTGTCTTGCCCGCACTTGCTCTCTGCAATTGGCATCTGACAGTTGCATCCGCACTTGGCATGTCCGATGATAGCGCGCGTGAAGACTTCGCACACGGCGATTCGCGCACTCCGCATCGCGCTGATCGCCCCGGTCCACGGCGTGCGGCCGCCGCTGGCGGGCGGCAGTGTGCAGCTCGTCTGCCGGCTGGCCGAACGGCTGGCCGCCCGCGGCCACGACGTCACCGTGCTGGGCACCGGCGAGCCCGATCCGCCGGGGCGCGTCTTCTACGACTGGATCGACACCCGCCGCTCCACCACCAGCCGGGACGACCCGTTCCTGGCCGAGGCGCTGCACTCGGTCGACGTGGACCGCCTGCTCGACGGCAGCGACTTCGACGTGGTCCACGACCACACCCTGACCGGGCCGCTGCTCGTCCACCGGCACCACGCGGCCACCCTGCACACGGTGTACGGCACCGTACCCGACAGCGTCGGCGTGCTGCCGACCAGTGGCGCCCTGCGGCTGCGGCTGATCGCGGTCTCCGACCACCAGCGCACCCTGGCCCCCAACCGGGGCTGGCTGGGCACGGTCCACCCCGCCGTCGACGTGGCCGCCTACCCGTTCGGCGGCGACCGCGACGGCTCCTGCGTGATCCTCCCCGAGCTGGGCGACGCCCAGGACGTCCAGGCCGCGATCTGTGCCGCGCACCGCGCCGGCCGCCCGGCGGTCGTGGTCGGCCCCGGCGGCGTGCGGGGACGGCCGGAGCCGGTCGACCCGCGGCTCGCCAGCCTGCTGACCACCGGCGACGCGCTCACCGGCCCGCCGACCGCCGCGCAGCGCATCGAGCGGATCGCCAGGGCGCACTGCCTGGTCGCCCCGCTGACCGGCGCGTGGACGTTCAGCATCGCGATGGTCGAGGCACTGGCCTGCGGCACCCCGGTGGTGGCGTTGCGCCGCGGTCCCGCCGCCGAGATCGTCGAGCACGGTGTCACCGGCTGGCTGTGCGACCACCCCGACGAGCTTGCCGACGCCATCACCGACGTCGACCGCCTCCGGCCCGAGGACTGCCGCCGGCACGCGGTCGACCGCTTCGACCTGCCCCGCATGGTCGAGAACCTGGAAGCCGCCTACCAGGCCGTCGTGCCGGCGACCCGCTACCCCAGCATCCCCCTGCGCCCGGCGCTCCCGGCCTGACGACCGCGGGCCGGAGCGGACCGAGACTACCCCGGCCCGCTCCGGCCCGCCGCCACCCCGACCGCTCGACCCGGCTGCCCAGCGAGGCCTTCAGGAGTCGAGGCACGCGCTCGCGACCGTCACGGCGGCGCCCGCGGCCCTCCGCCGTTCGCGCGACGCGAGCGCGAGCGCGCTGAGCGGGACGCAGGCGGTGAGGGCGAACGCTGCCGGGTAGCCGACGGGCGCGACCAGGAAGCCGAACCCGGCGGCGCCGACGCCCCACGCGGCGTCGTAGGCGAGGTTCCACAGGGCGCTGACGGTGCCGAACCCGGAGGCGTCGGCGCGCTCGAGCATCAGCGCCAGGCTGGCGTTCTGGGCAACGCCGAAGCCGGCGCCGAAGACGGCCATCCCGGTCACCGCCGCCACCGGGTTCGCGACCAGCACCAGGGCGAGGACGCCGGCGGCCGCGACCAGCGCCGCGGGGACGAGCAGTCCGGCGGCGGTGCCGTGACGGTCGCCGTAGCGCCCGGCCCACCAGCGGGTGAGCGTCGACGCCGTGGACTGGGCGAGCAGGGCGACCGCCGCGAGGCTCCCGGAGGCGTGCCCCACCGCGACGGGGAGGAAGGTGACGACCACTCCGGCCACCATGGCAGTGGTGGAGAAGACCACCGCCGGCCGGACCAGGGCGGGTGTCCGCAGCCCGGCGAGCACGCCGAGCGGCTGCTCCGGCTCGGCGTGCTCGCGGCCGGGAAGGCCGCGCACCGCCACCAGCCCGGCCAGTGCCACGAGCGCCCCGGCCACGAACACCGGCGGGTAGCCGACCCGGCCGACGAGCCACACGCCCAGCGGCAGCGACACCACCGAGGGCACCCCGACGACCACGCCGTAGAGCCCCAGCCCCTCGCCACGGCGCTCGCGAGGGAGCAGCAGGGCGACCTGCGCGCCGCCGACCACGACGGTGATCGCGAAGCCCACGCCGCGGACGGCGCAGACCGCCAGGATCGTGGCAAGGCCCGCCGATGCGGGCAACGCCAGCGCCGGCGCCCCGAGCAGCAGCAACCCGGCCGCCAGCAGCCGCCGGTAGCCGAACCTGGCGACCAGCCTCGGGGTGACGAGCTCGGTCGCCACCGTGGACAGCATCAGCGCGCCGGTCGCCAGGCCCGCGCCGACCTCCGACGCGGCATACAGCGGCACCACCGACACCAGCAGGTAGAAGCTCGATCCCGCTCCGGCGCTGGCCACGAACATCAGCGCCAGTGCCCTGGTCATGATCTGCCGCCGCGGCGCGGCGGAGGTTGCACGAGTCATCGCGGCACTCCGTGTCTTGATCCCGTCGTCCATGCCTGCGAGAGTGCGCCCGCAAGGTGGCCTCCGGTAAGGTCCAATTCCATGCCGATTCAGTGGGCCGGTTTGAGCCCGGAACTGATCCTGCCGCTCGACCGGGAACGGTCGGAGCCGTTGCGGTCCCAGCTCGAGGCCGGTCTGCGCGAGGCGATCCGCTCCGGCCGGCTGCAGGCGGGCGAACGCCTCCCCTCCTCGCGCGAGCTGGCCCGGCAGCTCGGCGTCTCGCGGGGTCTGGTGCAGGACTGCTACGACCAGCTCCATGCCGAGGGCTACCTGAGCACCCGGGTCGGTTCCGCCACCCGCGTCGCGACCGTCGGCACGCACACGGCCCCGGCGCCGACCGCGCCGGCCGCCACCACGCCGGCTCCGGCCACCGACTTCCTCTCCGGCGTGCCCGACCTGGCGAGCTTCCCGCGAGGCGACTGGCTCTGGGCGCAGCGCGAGGTCTGCCGCGACGCGCCGACGTCGGCGCTGGACTACGGCGACCCGCGCGGCAGCCCCGTCCTCCGCGAGGTGCTCGCCGGCTACCTCCGCCGCGTCCGTGGCGCGGCGGCCGACCCGGAACGCATCCTCGCCTGTACCGGGTTCGCCCAGGGGCTCGTCCTCACGCTGCGCGTGCTGGTCCGCGCCGGGGTGCGGCGGGTGGCCTTCGAAGACCCCGGGTACGGCGACGGCGAGACGATGGCCGCCGCCGTCCGCGCGGGGCTGGAACCTTTCCCCGTCCGGGTCGACCAGGGCGGCATCGACGTCGGCGCGCTCACCGCGAGTGGTGCCCGCGCGGCGGTCCTCACGCCCGCCCACCAGTGGCCCACCGGTGTCGTCCTGGCGCCGGAGCGCCGCCGCGCGCTGATCGCGTGGGCCACGGAGCACGACGCGATCGTCGTCGAGGACGACTACGACGCGGAGTTCCGCTACGACCGGGAGCCGGTCGGCAGCCTGCAGGGTCTCGCCCCTGACCGGGTGGTCGCCCTCGGCACCGTCAGCAAGTCGCTGGCGCCGGGGGTCCGGCTCGGCTGGATGGTCTGCCCGCCGTCGCTGGCCGAGGCGATCACCGAGGAGAAGCGCCTCAGCGACCGCGGCTCACCCGTCCTGGACCAGCTCGCCGTCGCCAGGCTGATCGAGTCCGGTCGCTACGACCGGCACCTGCGCCGCATGCGGACCATCTATGCCGGGCGCCGCGACGCGCTCATCGACGCCCTGGGCCGGCACGCGCCCGGCGTCGAGCTCAGCGGCCTCGCCGCCGGCTTCCACGCCGTGGCGCACCTGCCCGGCTCGGTGGACGAGGAGACCGTGGTCGCCGCGGCCCGGGACCGATCCGTCGGCCTCTACGGCATGAGCGCCTACCGCTCGACCGGGGCGACCACCCCGCCGCGGCTCGTCCTCGGCTTCGGCAACCTCGGCGAGCGCTCGATCCAGGCGGGCATCGCGGCCGTCGGCGACCTCCTCCAGGGAGACGCCTAGCGGCGCGGTTGCCCGGGTCGACGGCCCGCTCAGCCGCCGTACTGGATGCTGTACTCGTAGGGGCGGCGTGGCTGGGCGACCGGGTGGACCGTGTCCACCGCGAGCACCGGCGGCGCCGGGCTGGGATCGTCCTCGGCGGCGACCGGCCGGGGCTGCCAGCGGCCTTCGACCTCGAGCCACTGGTCGGCGGTGCGGCGCGTACCGTCGCCGTGGACGGCGACCTGGAGCGCCTCGGCGTCGGCGGCGCAGCAGAAGATCACGAAGCGGGTCAGCCGGTAGCCCTCGCCGCCGCGCTCCGGCGCGACGAACCCCACCAGCCGGACCCGCACGCCGTCGAGCGACCGGTTGCGGTCGCGCAGGGCGCGGGTGATGAACTCGGCCATCGTCATCGGGACCGCGCCGCGGACCGGCGGCGCGAGCGGCGGGTAGGTGGCGCCCGTGCCGCCCGGCACCGCGGAGCGGCTGGAGACCGCGTGGGAGCCGAGCGCGGCCGGCTGGACCAGCACCACGACCAGCGCCGGCACCAGCAGCAGCCAGCTCACCCGCGCGGCGCCGCCCGGCCGCTGCCCGTCGCGCCCCGGCCGTGCGCGGCCGAGCAACCCGTCCGGCGGCAGCAGCCCGAGCAGCAGCAGCACCATCCCACCGGCCAGCAGGTAGGGGGTGAGCGCCGGCCTGACGTAGTTGAGCGCGGCGCCGCTGGCCCACACCCAGACCGCGGTCGCCCCGAGCACCACGACCAGGAGGCTCCCGGTCCGCCGGTTGACCGGGGGGCTACCGCTCGGCCTTGCGTGGTCAGCTGTCACCTGGGTTCCGGCCTCGCTCTCGAGCCCCCCGGACCCCCGGTTGACCGGGGGGCTACCGCTCGGCCCCGCGTGGCCGCCGGTTGCTTGGGTTCCGGCCTCGCTCTCGAGCCCCCCGGACTCCCCGGGCTGGTCATGGCAGCACCCGGCCGGCGAGCAGGGCGCAGGCGACCGCGACCACGAAGGCGAGCGGCGCGAAGCGGGCCGCGAAGCGGCGTCCGAAGACGCCCGACTGCATCGCGACCAGCTTGACGTCGACCACCGGGCCGACGACCAGGAAGACGAGCCGCGCGGTCAGCGAGAACTCCCGCAGGCTGGCGGCGACGAAGGCGTCGGCCTCCGAGCAGATCGCCAGCAGCACGGCCAGCAGGGCGAGGGCGGGCACGGCCAGCAGCGGCTGGTCGGCGACCGCCAGCAGCGCCGACCGCGGCACCACGACCTGGAGGGTCGCCGCGGCGGCGGCGCCCACCACCAGCCAGCCGCCCGCCTCGCCGACGTCGTGCAGCGCCGAGGAGGTGAAGGTCCGCCAGCGGGAGCCGTCGCCGGCGACGCGGTCGAGCGCGCGCTCCACCAGCGTGTCGCCGCCGACGCGCGACCACAGCAGGCCGACCACGACGGCGGTGAGCAGCGAGCCCAGGAAGCGGGCGAGGACCATGCGCGGCTGCCCCGGGAAGGCGACGGCCGTCGCGACCAGGACCACCGGGTTGACCGCCGGGGCGGCGAGCATGAACGCCAGCGCCACCGGCGGGGCGACGCCACGCGAGGTCAGGCGTGCCGCGACCGGCACCGAGGCGCACTCGCACCCGGGCAGCGCCGCCCCGGCCAGCGCCGCCGCCGGCACCGCCAGCAGGGTGCGCCGCGGCAGCAGCCGCGCCAGCGCGGCGGGCGTCACCAGCGCGGCGATGGCACCGCTGACCAGGACCCCGAGCGCGAGGAACGGCAGCGCCTGGACGGTGATCGCCACGAAGACGGTCGCCCAGGTGCGCAGCGCCACGCCGCCGAGGGAGCCGCCGAGCATGCCGCGCGACCCGAGCGCCACGAGCAGCAGCAGGACCACCAGCCGCTCGTCGAGGACCCGTCGCCGTGGCCTGGCCGCCGCCTCGCGCGAGGACGCCTCCTCCCCGGGACTGAGCGTGGATCTCATCGCCTCGAACTCCCCGCCCGCACCGCGCCGCTCACGCCGGCGGCGGGGCCTCGGCGCACGGCCGTCCGACCTCTCGGCCGCGATTCTAGTTCCTCGCCTGGGACGCAGGCCGCCTCGCCGTGGCCGGCGGCCGGACTCAGGCGGTGCGGCGGCGCAGGGTCGCCGCGCCGAGCAGCAGCGCGAGCGCGCAGCTCCCGGCCAGGACGGCGAGGTCGCGCCAGACGGTGGTGGTGAGGTCCGGGGCGGCGCTGACCCGCTGCATCGCGTCGACCGCGTAGGTCAGGGGCAGCACGTCGGAGACGTGGCGCAGCCACGGGGTCATGGTCTCGCGCGGGCCGAAGAGGCCGGAGAGGAGCACCTGCGGCAGCACGAACGCCGGCATGAACTGGGCGGCCTGGAACTCGGTCGCGGCGAAGGCGCTGACGAACAGGCCGAGGGCCATGCCGAGCAGGCCGTCGAGGATCGCGACGCCGAGCAGGGGCACGGCGCCGCCGGCGACGTCGAGGCCGAGGGGGCCGAGCGCCAGCCAGGAGGCGATGCTCGCCTGCACCAGGGCGGCGGCGCCGAAGGCGATGGCGTAGCCGAGCAGCAGGTCGAGCTTTCGCGTCGGCATCGCCAGCAGCCGCTCGAGCGTGCCGGAGACGCGCTCGCGCAGGGTCGCCACGGCCGTGATCACGAACATCACGATGAACGGGAACAGGCCGAGCGCGACCCCGCCGTAGCGGTCGAAGAACGGCGCCGGCAGCAGCTCGTGCAGGATCGTCATCAGCAGGCACGGGACGCCGAGCAGCAGCAGCACCGTGCGCGGGTCGTGGCGCAGCTGGGTGAGCACCCGCACGGCGGTGGCGAGCGTGATCCGCGCGCTCACGGGACACCTCCGCCGACGGCCTGCTCCTGCTCGATCAGGCGCAGGAAGGCGTCCTCCAGGTGTTGCGCCCCGACGCGGGCCTGGATGCCGTCCGGCGTGCCGGTCGCCAGCAGCCTGCCGTCGCGCAGCAGCACCAGCTCGTCGCAGTGCCTGGCCTCGTCCATCACGTGGCTCGAGACCAGCACCGTGACACCGGCCCCGGCGAGCTCGTGGAACAGCTCCCACAGGTCGCGGCGGAGCACCGGGTCGAGCCCGACGGTCGGCTCGTCGAGCACCAGCAGCTCTGGCTCGCCGAGCAACGCGACGCCCAGCGAGACGCGGGCGCGCTGGCCGCCCGAGAGCCTCCCGGCCAGGCGGCCCGCGATCTCGCCGACGGCGACGGTGGCGATGGAGCGGTCGACGTGGGTGTGCGGCACCCCGAGCACGCGGGCGAAGTAGCGCAGGTTCTCGCGCACGGTGAGGTCGGCGTAGACCGACGGGCTCTGGGTCAGGTAGCCGATGTTCGCCCGCAGGGCCTTGGCGCCGGCCGGCAGCCCCAGCACGCGCACCCGCCCGGCGGTGATGCGCTGGGTGCCGACGACGCAGCGCATCAGGGTGGTCTTGCCCGAGCCGTTCGGGCCCAGCAGCCCCGTGACCGCGCCGCCCCGCACCCCGAGGGTGAGCCCGTCGAGCGCCCGCGCGCCGCCGCGCACCACCACCAGCCCGTCGACCTCGATCGCAATGCTGCCATCCGCCATCGCGCTCACCCTGTTCGATGATATGTAGCATCACTAGCTATAGCACGATCCCCATGGAGCGGCAAGGACCGTTGTTGTAGCATCCCTACCTATGAGAGCCGAGGTGCTCAAGGGCCACCTGGACGCGCTGCTCCTCGCCGTGCTGGAGGAGGGGCCGCGCCACGGCTACGCGGTCATCGAGGCGCTGCGCGCGGCCAGCGCCGGCCGCTTCGACCTGCCGACCGGCACCGTCTACCCGGCGCTGCACCGGCTGGAGCGCGCCGGGCTGCTGCGCGGCCGCTGGTCGACGGTTGGCGGGCGCCGGCGGCGCACCTACGAGCTGACCGCGTCCGGCCGCCGGGCGCTCAGCCAGGAGCGCGGCGCCTGGAAGGAGTTCGCCGCCGTCTCCGCCCTGCTGGAGCCAGCACCGTGGCCGGCGGCGACCTAGCGGGCAGCCCCGCGGCCGCCCCGGCCCAGTCGGTCGAGGGCTGGCTCGCCGAGCTGGCGGGCAGGCTGGCCGGTCCGCGGCGGGTGCGCGACGCCGTCGTGGCGGAGCTGGAGGACGGGCTGCTGGAAGCGGTCGAGGCCCGCACGGCGGCGGGGCTGGCCGAGCCCGCCGCGCGCGCGGCGGCGCTCGCCGAGTTCGGCGACCCGGCCACGGTCGCGGCGGCCTTCCGGCCGGGCCTGGCGGCCAGGCAGGCACGCGCCACCGTCAGCGGGCTGCTGCGCTCCGGGCCGCTGCTCGGGCTGTGCTGGGGCGCGACCCTGCTCGCCAGCGGCGTCACGCCGTGGCAGCGCCCGCACGCCGGCCCGCTCACCGTGGCCCTCCCGCTGGTCGCCCTGCTGGTCGTCATGATCTGGCTGGCGGCGCTGGTCACCTTCGCGACCACCGGACGGCTCGCCCTGCGCCGGCCCGGCTCGCCCGAGCCAGACGTGCGCCTGGCCGCCTACGCCGCCGCCGGCGCCGGCCTGGTGTGCGCCGCCCTCGACCTCACCGGCCTGACCACGCTCGCCTGGTTCACGGCGACCGCGCCCGGCGCCGTGGCGGCCGCCCCCGCCGCCCTGGCCGCGGCCGCGAGCCTGGTCCGCCTCTCCGCCGCGGCGCTGGCCTCCCGCCGCTGCCTCGCCGCGACCCGGCCAGTCGGCTAGGCCCGGTTGCGCTTGCCACCGGGGTCCCGCCGAGCCTGAGGGGGGACGGGCTAGCTCCCTCGGCACCGCGGCTCCCGCGCCATCCCGCCGACCAGCGCGTTGACGCCGACGAGCAGGGAGAACTGGGCGAGGTTGGCGCGCAGGCCGAGGCGCGGCCCGGCAGGGCCGGCGTCGTGGGCTGGCTCGCGGGTCCGGGCCGGTTCGGAGCCGGCCGGGCTGGCGGGCCGCCTCACGACCCGGTCAGGGGCCGCCCGCTGGCGCTGCTCCACTCGGCGGCGCCGCCGCCGACGACGACCCGCAGGTCACGGCGGCCGGCGCGGGCGAGCAGGCTGGCGCCGGTCATGGCCCGGTTCCCGTGGGAGCACATCAGCGTCAGCGGCCCGTCCGGCAGCGAGCCGCCGTCGTCGAGGCTGCCGAGCTCGACCGCGACCGCGCCGGGCACGTGCCCGGCGGCGACCTCGCTCGCCTGGCGGACGTCGACGACGGGCTCGTCGCCGGCCCGCTCCGGGCCGACCAGCTCGACCCGGCCCTCGGGCAGGCCGGCGGCGCGCCAGGCGGCCATGCCGCCGTCCAGCTCGCCGGCCAGCCGCTCGTAGCCGATCCCGCGGCACTGGCGCACCAGCTCGGCGCGGTCCTGGCGGTCGCCGAGGACGAACAGCAGCGGCCGCTCGGGCTCGACCAGCCAGCCCAGCCAGGTGGCGAACTGCGGCCGCAGCGCGATCGAGAGCGCCCCGTCCGGGTGGCCGGCGGCGAACGCCTTGACGGGCCGCACGTCGACCAGGACCGCGCCGTGGTCGCGCAGCTCGCCCGGCACCCGCTCGACGGGCAGGCGCGGCAGGACGCGGTCGCGCTCGCCGAGGAGCGCAGGGCCGCGCCGGTTGACCTCACGCAGGCGCAGGAAGTACGGGGGGAAGCTGCCGAGGCCGCCGAGCAGCCGCTCGGTGAAGCCGTCCTCGTCGGGGGCGGCGAGCAGCAGGTTGCCGCGCCGCTCGGCGCCGATCGTGGTGCTCCGCGCGGCGTTGCCGGCGGTGGCGCAGAACGACCCGGCACCATGGGTCGGGTAGACCGGCAGGTCGTCGGGCAGGGTGAGCAGCCGCTCCTGGATCGAGTGCCAGGCGGCGCGCGCCAGCGGCTCGGTCAGCCGCTCCTCGCCGGTGAGGTCGGTACGGGCGACCCCGCCGACCGTCAGCGCCCCGCCGGTGAACACCGCGACGGGGCGGCCGGCATCGGTCACGAGCCAGGCCACGTGCTCGGGCGCGTGTCCCGGCGTCGCCAGCGCGCGCAGCGTCAGCCTGCCCAGGTCCACCTCGTCTCCGTCGTCCAGGCCCTGGTGCTCGAAGCCGAGCCGGGCGGCCCGCGGCGCCAGCACGCCGGCGCCGCGGGCGGCCAGCTCGCGGCTGCCGGAGACGAAGTCGGCGTGCAGGTGCGTCTCGGCGCTGTAGGCGATCCGAAGCCCGTGGCGATGGGCAAGGTCGAGGTAGGGCGTCGGGTCGCGTCCCGGGTCGACCACCAGTGCCCGCCCGTCGCCAAGGTCGAGCAGCCAGGCCGTGTTGCCGAGTCCCTCCTCGACCACCGCGTCGATCGCGACCATCTCGTGCACCCCCGTTGCTCCCCGGACCCTGGTCGCCTGCGACCGCCCGGTCATGCCCGCGCCACCGGCAGGCCGGCGGCGGCCCACTCCGGCAGCCCGTCCTCCAAGCGCCTGGCGGCGCGTCCGGCGGCGCGCAGCAGGCGCACCGCCTCGGGTGCGAAGGCGCAGTACGGGCCGCGGCAGTAGGCGACGATCTCCTGGTCGGCGGGCAGCTCCGCGATCCGCCGGCGCAGCTCCGCCACGGGGACCGAGAGCGCGCCGGGGATGTGCCCGGCGGCGTACTCCTCGCTCGGCCGCACGTCGACCACCACCAGGCCGTCCCCCTGCTCCAGCCGGCGGGCCAGCTCCTGGCGCGAGACCGGCTCGAGCTCCTCGTCGCCGTCGCCGCCCAGGTAGGCGGCGGCGAGCCGCTCAACCTCGGCCAGCTCCGCGGCGGCCTGCGCGCGCAGCGCCCGGCACAGGTCGAGCACGCGCGGGCTGGCCAGCCGGTAGAAGACGAACGTGCCGTGCCGCCGCATCGCCACCAGGCCGGCCTGGCGGAGGAGCTGGAGGTGCTGGCTGGTGTTGGCGAGCGACATGCCGGTCTGGCCGGCCAGCGCCTCGACGCTGCGCTCGCCGTTGGCGAGCACGTCGAGCAGCTCGATCCGCCGGCCGCTGGACAGTCCCTTGCCGACCTGTGCGAACGCGTCGAACAGCGCGGCCTTTGCCTCCCGGTCGGCCACCTTCCGCCTCCTTCCGCCTCCTGCTCAACTAATCAACTACCTACTTGATCAGTTTGGGGTGCAGGATAGTGCGACCCATGCCGGGCGGGCAACCTGCTAGCGCGAGGCGTCGCCGCGGCGGCGGGCGACGCCGGCCAGCCAGCGCTGCAGGGGACGCTGGAGCGCCAGCGGAGCCCGGTCAGGTACATCCCCGACTGCTCGAACAGCAGCGCCACCTCCAGCGGGTTCTTCGGCGCTCCCCGCCTGGTGACCTTGCCCTGCTGGGCGAGCTGGCAGAGCCGTTCGAGCGCGACGCCGAGCTGCGCGCCGGGGCGGGCCTCCCCGACCAGGCGGACGGGAGCGTCGCTCGGGTTCCAGAAGCGGTGCGGCACCCCCGGCGGGAGGTCGAGCGTCTCGCCCTGGCGCAGCTCGCGGCGATCCCGCCGGCCGCCGAGGCTCACCGTCAGGACCCCCTCGACGACCGAGATCCGCTCCTGCGTCCGCTCGTGGACGTGGCGCGGCGGGCCCTTCGCCCCCGGCGGGAACAGGATCTCGGCCCGCCCCCAGTCCTCCTCGTCGCGCGGCACGGCCAGGACCGTGAACCGCTCCCCCGTCACCGGGTTCTCCAGCACGTCGCCAACGGCCGCCACGGCGCCCCCCTCGGCTCGACCCGGTCCGAACGCAATCACACGCGGTGCCGGCTGTCGAGCGACCCGCTCCCGGCCGTCGGGGCTTCGCGCTACCGTTCGGGCGAGGCGACGGAGCTGGAGGGCGGACCACTGCCGAAGCAGAGCGCGGGCATCCTGCTGTACCGGGTCCGCCAGGGGGCGGTCGAGGTCCTGCTGGTCCATCCCGGCGGGCCGTTCTGGGCGAAGAAGGACCTCGGCGCCTGGTCGATCCCCAAGGGCGAGTACCAGCAGGGCGAGGACCCGCTCGCCGTCGCCCTGCGCGAGTTCGAAGAGGAGACCGGGCACCGCCCGTCCCGGGAGCGCCCGCTGGAGCTCGGCGCGATCCGGCAGCGCGGCGGCAAGGTGCTGAGCGCCTGGGCGCTGGCCGGTGACCTCGACGCCGACGCCACCACCAGCAACACCTTCACCTTGGAGTGGCCGCCCCGCTCCGGCAGGCGGCGCGAGTTCCCCGAGGTCGACCGCGCCGGGTGGTTCGACCCGGCGACCGCCCGCGAGAAGCTGAACCCGGCGCAGGCGGAGCTGGTCGACCGCCTGCTGGCGACGCTGGCCGAGCAGCCGGAGCGCGGGCGCTGACGGCGCCGTCGCCACCCGCGGCCGGATCAGGCGGTGACGGCGTCCCCGCGGGTGAGGATCGTGCGGTACAGGGACGCCCCGTAGACCGATGCCATGACCAGGGCGACGATCCCGCCGCTGAGCCACTGACCGTCGCCGACGCCCTCGGCGAGGACGAGGCCGCTGAGGCTCTGTAGCAGCAGGCCCGCCGCGGCCACGCCGTACAGCGCGGTCGCCACGGTCGCCGAGAAGCCGTCGGGCAGCACGCCGAGGTAGCGGGGCTCGCGGCGGCGGCGGTGCCAGAGGGCGTAGCCGCCGAGGACCAGCAGCCCGAGCACGCCCGCCGCGACCCGGTACTGCACCACCTCGCCCCAATGGTGCAGCTCCGCAGCCCGCGCGCAGCTGCCGGCGCGCGGGAAGTACTCGAGGAACTCTGCGCAGCGCTCCGGGGTGTAGGTGGTGCCAGGCAGGTCGCCCGAGACGAACCTGGCCCCGAACGCCTGGCCGAACAGCTCGGCGATCAGGCCGCTCACGCCGATCGCGACCAGGGCGATCGCGCCGAGCAGGGTGGCGGTGCGCGCCACCTCGGTCGCCACCGCCCAGACCGGGACCGGGGAGAGCCGCGCCGAGAAGCGCCGCGCCACCGTCCTCGGGTCCCCGAAGCGCGCGATCGCCTCGCGCTGCGCCTCCTCCTCGCTCATCCCGGTCGCCATCGCCTCGGCGGTGGCGTCGCGCAAGTGCTCCTCGGCCTCGGCGAGGATGCGCCGGACGTCGCGGGCGGAGCCGCGCAGCCGCGCGAGCAGGCGGTCGAGGTAGCGCTCGATCAGATCGTCCGTCATGCCTGTCCTCCGACGACCGCTTGGACTCCGTTGGCGAAGCGGCGCCATTCCCGTCGCATCTCGGACAGGACCGTCGCCCCGCTGGCGGTGAGCTCGTACAGCCGGCGGCGGCGGCCCTCCTGCTCGGCCCAGTAGCTGCGCAGCAGGCCGTCCTCCTCGAGGCGGTGCAAGGCGGGGTAGACGGTCCCCTCGGGCAGGGCGAAGGTTCCCTCGCTGCGCTGCCGCAAGGACCGGATCACCCCGTAGCCGTGCGCCGGCCCGGCGGCCAGGACCGACAGCAGCAGCAGGTCGAGGTGGCCCTTGAGCTGTTCTCGTCTTATACCTCGGAATACTATGCATTGCGTTCCGAGGTGTCCACCCCCTGAACGCCGCGGGCGGGCGGCCCGGGGCCGCCCGCCCGCGTGCGCTGTGGCTCCTATCGCTCCACGTTGGTGAAGACGTCGGTCTCGCCGATGCCGGTCTGGTTGAAGGCGCTGTTGCGGCCGTCGGTCCACACCGGGTACACCGCCTCGTCGGAGGCGGCGATGCCGTTGTAGTCACCGATGAACGCGCCGGAGGCGAAGAACCCGAGGTCCGGGTTCCACGACCTGGTCGAGATCCGGAAGGACCTCCACGAGCTCCCGTCGTTGCCCGAGGTCGCCTGCCAGGTGTCGATGTCGTGGTTGGCCGGGTCGCGCCGGCGGTCGAACCAGATCGCGTGGAAGGTCCCGGACGGGGTCGCGTCGATCCAGGGGAAGAACTGGTCGTTGGGCGCGGGCCCGCCGCCCGCGGTGCTCAGGGGCTTCGCGTCCGACCAGGTCAGCCCGCCGTCCTTGGAGACCTGGTAGGAGATGTCGGCCCCGGAGGCGGCCCGGTTCACGTTGTTCTGGTAGACGAAGACGATCGCGCCGCTGTGCTCGTTGATCGCGTACGCGATCGTGTTGGGCGCGCGGAACACGGTCGGCGGCAGCAGGTCGCCGGGGTCGGGGTTGTCGACGAACTGGCCCGGCTTGTCGATGTGGACCGGGGACGCAAGGAAGCTCGCGCCGCCGTCGGTCGACTTCTGGAAGCGGAAGCCGTGGTCGATCGAGGTGTTGCACTCCTCCAGGGCGTAGCCGACGTCGAGGGTGCCGTCCGCCTCGACCTTGGGCACGCTGAACTGGTTGGCCGACTCGCCGAGGCCGCCGCTGCCGGGGGCGTCGGGCACCACCGAGGTCTGCGTGAAGGTGGCCTGCAGCGGGTTGCTGGTCGGCACCGCGTCGGTGGAGGCGAGCTGGATCGGGCAGAAGTCGCTGGACCCGTCCGGCAGCAGGTGGAACTTGGTCCAGGTCACGTACACCCGGCCGTAGTGCGGGCTCGTGGGGTGGTTGTCGACGGTGAGGAACTCCTTGTCGTGGAAGACCGACTCGTCGACGGTCCCGCTGGTGTAGTCGAAGTTGGTCACCACCCGGGCGGCCTGCCGGCCGGGCGTCCAGGTCCTGCCGTTGTCCACCGACTTGTAGAGCTGGATCTCGGAGAAGGGAAGCGCGCGGAAGAAGCAGAGCTGGGAGAGGTAGAAGGCGCGGTCGCGGCGGCTGTAGGCGACCGCGGGGTCACCGCCGGAGCAGAAGTCACGGGTGCCGCCGAACTGCGGGTTGACCCGGGTCGTCCTCCAGCTCTTGCCGCCGTCAGCGGTGCGCATCACCGCGACACCGCCGCTGACGTAGTCGTTGGCGGCCGCGACCGCGATCAGCGGGTTGTGGCGGCTGTAGTCGACCGCGGTCTCGTTCTGCGGCATCGGCGGGTTGGAGTCGTCGTTCATCTCCACGTTGCGCAGCCCGGCGGAGCTCGCGGCGGCGCCGGCGGCCTGGCCCTTGGCGCGGGCGGCGCGGGAGGCGATGGCCGGGTCGCTCGCCTGGGCGCGGACGCCGTTGGAGATGCCGCCGCTGAACCGTTGCGTGTGCAGCACCCAGCGGGGTGTCTTGACGGAGGCGGGGGTGGGAGGAGCGGCCGAGCCGGACGACGCGACCAGCGCCAGCACGACAGCCAGGACTGAGACCACAGGCAGGACGATTCGCAAGCGCCGCATGCGCTGCTCCTCTCGGCAGACCGGATCCAGGTGGCGGGAGCGGCCGCCGTGCGGCGGCGCGCGGGTGCGGCGAGCGCGGGTGGTACCAGCGGGGCCGCGTTGCCCTGACCGGTCCGGCACGATCCTCCCCAAGCTCGCCGAAAGCGCAGAGCGGCATCCTATGGCCGCCGAACCGGGGCAGGAACCCCCAAATTGTCGATCGTTACGCCCCGGCGCAACGGCGCCGACGGGCGCCGACCGGCATCGCCGCAGGCGTTCAGCGCATTTTCGCGAAATGGCCGCATACCAGACGCCTGGTCTGATTTACGAGCTGGGCGTCAATGCGGATAATCCCCGCGTCATGGCGCGCCGTGCGCCGGTACTGGGGGCTGGTCCGAGGAGGTTCGAGAGTGGTCGGATCCGTGCGTCGCCATCTCCGGCACGCGTTGACGGTCGGCGCCGTCGCCCTGGCCGGGCCGGCGGCGGCCGCCCGCGCCTTCACCGCCGCCGCGGACCCCGGCCCGTCCGCCGCCGCCACCACCGCGATCCACGACATCCAGCGAGAGGCCCACACCTCCCCGAGGAACGGCCAGACCGTCGCCGAGTTCTCGAGCAGGGCGAGCGACCACGACCCGCAGGTCGCCCGCATCTCCCTGGGGTGACCTCAGGGCCTGGTCGGTACCGGCGCCGACCAGGCTCCAGGAGCCATCGGCGCGCGGTGGTCGGTCCCCGTGTCCTCGGGCCGCCCCGCGCGCCGGTGGCCCTTGTCGGGCCGCCTCAGGGGTAGCGCTCCGGCACGAAGGTCTGGTCGGTGATCGGCGGGCGCACGTACTTGCGGTGGTCCTGCCGCGGCGGCAGCGCGATCGGCTCGGGCGTCAGGTCCTCGAAGTCGATCATGCCGAGCAGGTGGCTGATGCAGTTCAGGCGCGCATGGCGCTTCACGTCCGCGTTCACCACCCACCAGGGTGACTCCTTGGTGTCGGTGTGGGCGAACATGTCGTCCTTGGCCCTGGAGTAGTCCTGCCACCGCTCGCGCGACTGCAGGTCCATCGGGCTGAGCTTCCAGCGCCTGGTGGGGTCGTCCAGGCGCCGCTGGAAGCGGCGCTCCTGCTCCTCGTCGGAGACCGAGAACCAGTACTTGACCAGGATGACGCCGGAGCGGATCAGCATGCCCTCGAACGGCGGGCAGGAGCGGAAGAACTCCTCCACCTGCGCCTCGGTACAGAAGCCCATCACCCGCTCCACGCCGGCGCGGTTGTACCAGCTCCGGTCGAACAGGACCATCTCCCCCGCCGCCGGCAGCTGCGCCGCGTAGCGCTGGAAGTACCACTGGGTCCGCTCGCGCTCGGTGGGGGTGCCGAGCGCGACCACCCGGCAGATGCGCGGGTTGAGGCTCTCGGTGATGCGCTTGATGGTGCCGCCCTTGCCGGCGGCGTCGC
>WNFU01004512.1_pt1 | contig 17761 bp, 17 predicted proteins | sample 5400121 | NCBI WGS metagenome assembly WNFU01 (sample SAMN13153360, study PRJNA577476) | soil metagenome | isolation source: 100 cm soil or saprolite under grassland replicate 1 | place: USA:California | collected 2016-06-15
CGGTTCGGATTGGAGGCTGAAACTCGCCTCCATGAAGGCGGAGTTGCTAGTAATCGCGGATCAGCAACGCCGCGGTGAATACGTTCTCGGGCCTTGTACACACCGCCCGTCACACCACGGAAGCCGGCAACACCCGAAGCCGGTGGCCTAACCCGCAAGGGAGGGAGCCGTCGAAGGTGGGGTCAGTGACTGGGGTGAAGTCGTAACAAGGTAGCCGTAGCGGAAGCTGCGGCTGGATCACCTCCTTTCTAGGGAATACGGGAGCTCCAACTCCCGTAGGCGTCGGGCCCGTGATGAGCTTCGGCTCGTCCGGTGACCCGGCTCGCCTGGAAGAACGTCGACCTCGATGCGATCACGCTGTTGAGTTTTGAGGGTCCGCGCCGGTGAGGTGTGGCTCTTGCGGGGCGAGTTCCCGCGCGCACCTTGAAAACTCCATAGCGGCAAAGCACGGTGTTCTTCACGATCAAGAGACGAAGGGCACGCGGTGGATGCCTAGGCGCCAAGAGCCGAAGAAGGACGTGGCCGGCTGCGAAAAGCCCGGGGGAGACGCTGAGCAGTCATTGATCCCGGGATGTCCGAATGGGGAAACCCACGCGTGGTAATGCGCGCGTACCCGTGCCTGAATACATAGGGCACGTGGAGGCAAGCGGGCGAACTGAAACATCTTAGTAGCCCGAGGAAAGGAAAGAAACCTCGACTCCCTGAGTAGTGGCGAGCGAAAGGGGATGAGCCCAAACCTGCGTGATGTGACAGGCGGCAGCCGTTGTCACGCAGGTGTTGTAGGGCCTGTCTTGATCCGCCTGCCGGCGGGTCGGGAAGTTACAAAACTGCGCGTTAGCCGAAGCGAATGGAAAGTCGCACCACAGAGGGTAAGAGTCCCGTACGCGAAAACGTGCAGTCTTCCTTGATAGGTTCCTGAGTACGGCCGGGCACGGGAAACCCGGTCGGAATCCGCGGGGACCACCCCGTAAGGCTAAGTACTCCTTGGCGACCGATAGTGAACTAGTACCGTGAGGGAAAGGTGAAAAGTACCCCGGAAGGGGAGTGAAATAGTACCTGAAACCGCGTGCTTACAAGCGGTCGGAGCGGCCCTAGTTGTTTTTAACAGCAGTGTGCCGTGACGGCGTGCTTTTTGCATAACGAGCCAGCGAGTTACTCTTTGGCGGCAAGGTTAAGGAAACGGAGCCGTAGCGAAAGCGAGTCCGAATAGGGCGTCTCAGTCGCCGGAGGTAGACCCGAAACTGGGTGATCTACCCATGGGCAGGTTGAAGCGGGGGTAAGACCCCGTGGAGGACCGAACCGACTTAGGTTGAAAACTGAGCGGATGACCTGTGGGTCGGAGTGAAAGGCTAATCAAACCCAGAGATATCTGGTTCTCCCCGAAATATATTTAGGTATAGCGTCGTGCGTTCACTGTCGGCGGTAGAGCACTGTTCGGGCTAGGGGGCCTACCAGCTTACCGAACTCGGGCAAACTCCGAATACCGACAGTCCAGAGCACGGCAGTCAGAGTGCGGGGGATAAGCTTCGTGCTCAAAAGGGAAACAGCCCAGACCGTCGGCTAAGGTCCCTAATTCTTGGCTAAGTGGGAAACGATGTCCGATTGCCGAGACAACCAGGATGTTGGCTTAGAAGCAGCCATCATTTAAAGAGTGCGTAACAGCTCACTGGTCAAGTGGTCGGGCGCGGACAATGTAGCGGGGCTCAAGTCAAGAACCGAAGCCACGGGCTTCGAGCTTCGGCTCGGAGCGGTAGGGGAGCGTTCCCATGCCGGCGAAGCGGCGGCGTAAGCCAGCCGTGGAGGCATGGGAAGTGAGAATGCTGGCACGAGTAACGAAAGAGGAGTGAGAAACTCCTCCGCCGATTGCCCAAGGATTCCTGAGTAAAGCTAATCTGCTCAGGGTTAGTCGGGACCTAAGCCGAGGCCGAAAGGCGTAGGCGATGGATAACCGGTTGATATTCCGGTACCACGTCACCCGCCGTTATCACCGATGGGGGGACGAGGTAGGCTAAGGAAACCCTGGCGTTGGTCGACCAGGGGTAACCGCGTAGGACGTCCGGTAGGTAAATCCGCCGGGCAAGTCTGAGACGGGATGCCGAGCTCCGAGAGGAGCGAAGTTCCTGAAGCCATGCCTCCGAGAAAAGCCTCTAGGGAGGCGGGGCGTGCCCGTACCTAAACCGACACAGGTGGGCAGGTAGAGAATACCAAGGCGATCGGGAGAACCCTCGAAAAGGAACTCGGCAAAATGGCCCCGTAACTTCGGGAGAAGGGGCGCCCCGGTAGAGTGAAACCCTTCGCGGGTGGAGCTCGAGGGGGCCGCAGTGAAACGGCCCAAGCGACTGTTTACCAAAAACACAGGTCTCTGCGAAGTCGAAAGACGACGTATAGGGGCTGACGCCTGCCCGGTGCCGGAAGGTCAAGTGGAGGGGTTAGCCTTCGGGCGAAGCTCTGAAACCAAGCCCCGGTAAACGGCGGCGGTAACTATAACCGTCCTAAGGTAGCGAAATTCCTTGTCGGGTAATTGAGTTGCCCGAGCCGGAAGTAATTCCGGTGGACAAAACCGGCTAATAACGGGGAAGCCCTCCTCGTATGCGACGTGCAAGGACGTCGTAGCAGCGAGTGGGTAATCCCGTGGGAAGTCGGCCGATGTTCTGACACACATTCGGCCTGACCCCGTAACGACTGATCGTCCGTTTCGACGGACGTGAGATCGTGCTCCGTCGTCCTCATAGGCGACAATCTACGAGTGCGATCAGACGCCGGCCCCTGGTACGGTCGCGAGTTCCTCTCGGCTTACCTCTCCGGTTACGCTGACGGGGAAGGGTGCTTCACCGTCGCCATCTCTCCGCGAGCGAAGCTCCGGGTAGGATGGGAGGTGAGGCCCAGCTTCTCTGTTAGCCAGAACGGGGACCGAGCCGAGGTGCTTCACGCGTTGACAGGCCTACTTCGGAGGCGGGAGCATCCGGCCGGATCGTAGCGACAGAACGCTGAAGTGGGAGACACGGCGTCTCGAGGATCTTCTCGGGCGCGTGATCCCGCACTTCCGAGCGGTTCCCGCTGTTATCCGGCAAGAGGCTCGATTTCGAAGCGTTTTCGGCTCTGCCGACTGGTAGAGGCCGGTGCGCATCGAGATCGGGCAGGCTTGATGGAGATCGTCGAACTCGCTCGGACGATGAACCCGGGCGGCAGGAGACGGTACGACGCTGAGGCGATACTCGCACAACTGCGCCAGGGTGAAGGGATAGTCTGCGCCCCCGGAAACGGGGGATCGACGCGAAGTTCCGACCTGCACGAATGGCGTAACGACTTGGGCGCTGTCTCTTCGAGGGACCCGGTGAAACTGTAGTCTCGGTGAAGATGCCGAGTACCCGTGGCTGGACGGAAAGACCCCGTGAACCTTTACTACAGTTTGACGTTGGAGTTTGGGATACGTTGTCCAGGATAGGTGGGAGCCAGTGAAGCGGGGGCGCCAGCTCTCGTGGAGGCAACCTTGGGATACCACCCTTCGTGTTCCGGGCTTCTAACCCGCTGCCGTAATCCGGGGCGGGAACAGCGTCAGGTGGGTAGTTTGACTGGGGCGGTCGCCTCCCAAAATGTAACGGAGGCGCGCAAAGGTTCCCTCAGCACGGTTGGAAATCGTGCGTAGAGCGCAAAGGCATAAGGGAGCTTGACTGCGAGACGGACAGGTCGAGCAGGTGCGAAAGCAGGCCTTAGTGATCCGGCGGTAGAGAGTGGAATTGCCGTCGCTCAACGGATAAAAGGTACTCCGGGGATAACAGGCTCATCGGGCCCAAGAGTCCATATCGACGGCCCGGTTTGGCACCTCGATGTCGGCTCGTCGCATCCTGGGGCTGGAGTAGGTCCCAAGGGTTGGGCTGTTCGCCCATTAAAGCGGTACGCGAGCTGGGTTCAGAACGTCGTGAGACAGTTCGGTCCCTATCCGCCATGGGCGCTGGGAGCTTGAGGGAAGTCGTCTCTAGTACGAGAGGACCGAGACGAACGAACCGCTGGTGTATCAGTCGTCGTGCCAACGGCGCTGCTGATTAGCCACGTTCGGATGGGATAACCGCTGAAAGCATCTAAGCGGGAAGCCCACCCCGAGATGAGGCTCCCCATCCCCTAGAGGGAGTAAGGGCCGTGGGAGACCACCACGTTGATAGGCGGGACGTGTAAGCGCGGCAACGCGTTCAGCGGACCCGTACTAATTGCCCGAGGTCTTGATTTTGAACACCGAGTGAGCCGCTATGGAGTTTTGAGGGTTGCGTGCGTGCGCGCCCTGACATCTTTCGGCGGTCATAGCGACGGGGGTACACCTCTTCCCATTCCGAACAGAGAAGTTAAGCCCGCCAGCGCCGATGGTACTCGGGGCGAGAGCCCCCGGGAGAGTAGGTCGCCGCCGAATCTTTTTTCTTGGCCGGAAGTCTCATGAGACTTCCGGCCGCTTTCGTTTTCGGCGCTATGGTGAAACGCATGCGCTGGGGCGACCTCGAGGCGCGGCAGCCGCGTCTCGCCGAGCTGGGCCGTGAGAAGCTAGCCGGCCCCGGGGTAGTCCTTGTCGGCACGGTCCGCAAGGATGGCTCGCCGCGGATCAGTCCTGTCGAGCCGTTCCTCTGGGAAGGTGATCTCTGGCTTCCGATGGGGCTCGACTCGACCAAGGCGAAGGATCTGGTGCGTGACCCGCGCATGCTCGTACACAGCATCGTCACGAGCAGGGAGGGCACCGACGGCGAATACAAGCTCCGTGGGCGTGCTGTGCTCGAGCAGGACGTTCTCCTCAACGAACGCGTGACCGAGACGATCGCGCAGCAGCTCGGGTGGAGGCCGGAGGTCGGCAAATTCCACCTCTTCCGGGTCGACCTCGAGGATGTCACGTTCATCCGCTGGGGCGACAACAACGACCAGTACGTAACCCGCTGGCCCAGTCGGTCCGAGTTCGTTCGCCGGGGTACCTCGGCGACGAGCGTTGGGCCGCCCGAGCCGATGTCCGACCTGCTCGTCGAGGAGGACTAGGCCGCGCGAAGCTTCTCGCGCCAGTTCGGATCGAGGTTGCGCAGCCGGGCCACCCGCTGGGCGACCGGTGGGTGCGTCATGAACAGGCCGGCCAGCCCTTCCTCGAGGAATGGGTTGAGCGTGTAGAGCGGCTCGGTGGCAGGACTGGCGCGAAACTCCACGAGTTCCACCGTCTGCTCGAGACGAGTCAGCGCGTCGGCGAGACCGTGGGGGGAGTCGCAGATCTCGGCTGCTAGGCGGTCGGCCTCCAGCTCGCGCTTCGGAGAAAGCAGAAGGTGGATGAACGCCGCCGCGACGGGTCCGAGCACGAACAGGAGGGCGCGCTGGAGAAACCCGCCGACGCGGCTCGCCTCAACGAGCAGCGCCGCGGTGACGACGGCGGTCGTTTGTACGAGGACGTCGCGGTTGCGCACGTGCGCGATCTCATGCGCGAGGACGCCTTCCACCTCGGCCGGGGCCACGAGCCCGAGCAGGGCCGTGGTGACTGCGAGGGAAGAGCTCGCCGGCCCTCGACCTGCGGCCAACGCGAGTGGCGGCCCGTGCTCCACCAGGTAGAGGCGCGGCTTGACCACCATCGCCCGTAGAGCGAGACGCTCGACGGTCGAGTGGAAGGCCGGTGCCTCTCCTTGGGGCAGCTCGCGCGCCCCGACCATGGCGAGCGCAGTCCGGTCGGCGTACCAGTAGAACCCTGCGCCGAGCAACAGGCCCGAGAAGACGAAGATCGAGGCGAGCCGAAATCCGCCCAACCCGTAGCCGGCGAGCCCCATGAGCGCGCACGTGCCGAGGAGGAGGAGCCAGGCCTTGAGCAGATTCCGAGCCTGGGCGATCGTCGAGCCCACGAGCTAGACGGAGTCGAGCATTCAGGGCTCTTCTTCGGTCTCGTCCTCTGCGAGCCCGCGCGGCGGCCAGTCGGGCTCGGGCGCGTCGCAGCGGCTCGAGCAGTGCAGGGAGGCTACGTTCTGGAGCGGGATCAGAATGTGCCCGTTCAGCTCCACGTGCGCGATCTCGTCGATCGAGCAGTACGCGGTCAGGACTCCTTCCTGGTAGTCGCCGCCGAAGAGTGCGACTTCGACCTGCTCGCCCTTGTACTTGTTCGTGTAGTCCTCCACCGCTCGGAGGCTAGCCGAAACCCGCTTTCCTACGTGGTCGTCCCTGCCGTCCCTACCGCTTAATGCGCTGCCGGTGTGGTCCCGGTGTGGTCTCGGAATCGTCGCCGAACTCGACAACGGCGTCACGCTCGGCGCTCATGGCAGCGGCGGCCACATCATCACGCTGAGCGTCTTCAGGTCCTCTGCCGTGAAGCGCGACAACCACCATTCTCGGTAGGGCGCGACCTCGGCCTCGGTCAGTCTGCGCGGTGGCCGGCGGCAGTCCCAACAGACAGGTGGTATCCCCTGGCGCTGGAGCTCGCGCTCGCGATGTCGCGACACTTCGTATGTGTGGTCGCACTGGCTACAGCGAAGGGACACGCGCGGTGTCGCCCACGCGGTCCGACTATGGGCCGCTTCGCCCAGCGCGTCCCGCACCTGCTACACGGTGATCCCGAGCCCCATCGTCGGCACCGTGAGGGAACTGACGCCAGCCGAGGCTCGCGTCGAACGGGAGGCCGAGCTCGAGCGCCTCTTCCGCCGGATGGATGGGATCGCCTTGGAGATCTACTTGGAGCGGATGCAGGTTCATCGCTTCGATGTGCGACCCGGCCTGCCCACGCGGCCCCTGCTCGGCCGGAGTTCCGAACCCTGGCACCGGCGCCGCCTAAACCGCGCGAGGTCCCGCAGCTTCCGCAGGCGGCTCCTCGTCTATTCCTGCGTGCGTTCGAGACGGAGGTCGGCGCGCGGGATGCATGAGCGGGGCATCCGGGGCATCGTCGGGCACGGGCTATCGCTGCGCGATGCGGACGTAGCCCTCGTCGCTCGGGACCATCAGCGATGCTTACCGAAGTCGCGCGAGCGCGCAGCCTCTTCTCGCCGACGGGCAGCCTCTTCCGCCAATCGCTGGCTCTTTGGCTTGTGAGAGCGACCGATAGGCATATGCCGTAGCGCTGCTCGCGCAGCTGCGATGGCGATTCCGAATGCGCTCGTTGACCTCCTAGCTATCTTCCCTGATGTGAGCTAGACACGCCGCCGGCGAGCCGCTCGTGTCGAAAGAAGCGAAGGAGGGCGCGGGCCCACAGACCAACCCGGCCTGATGGGACAGTCCCCAGGCCGGCCGCAGATTCCCGCGCCCTCCTTCCCAATCCTGACGCAACGGCGTGAGAAAAACATCCCCGTGCTCGGGGCCAGACCCGTGTGCTCGGGCAAGCTCCGCGATACGTTCGCCCTTCGCTCCGAAGGGCGCATGAGTTCGGGCCGACACGCTCTTCGCTGGACGCGTCCAGGGCCGCTCTCCTCGGTGTCTGGTCTACGGACAGCAGAAGGATCGAATGACGAAGGGGCCGGAGGCCCAGTCGGTGCCCGGCCCCTCCGTTGCCGCTTGCCCTATCGAAGGACTAGTGGATCCCCGGGCAGTTCGGCTGGTTGTTCGGCCCCTGACAGGCGTTGTCGTGCGGCTTGAACGCGAAGCCTGGCGACGCGGCTGCCAACGCGAGCCCGGCCGCAAACAGCAAGACGATCAACTTGCGTCTCATGCTGACCTCTCCGTCTCCCCCCGAAAGAGTCAACCCGGGAGACAAACTGCGCCATACGGGCTGGCGCCCCGACCGCACCTCCTCTCGTCGAATAGACGTGCCGCAGAGCCTCCCCTCGTACCGACGATAGCGCTCGTCGTCTGGTCTGACAAGCGCGCCCCCGCCGCGGCGATCACCTCTGCTGCCTAGAAGAGGGCGGTGACGTTGTTCACAGCACCGCGGATACCGCCAGAGAGGGCGGTGAAGACGGCCACGGTCACAAGCACGACCAGTGCAAGGGCGACGGCGTACTCGGCCATCGTCTGCCCGTCCTCGCCGTGCTGGAAGGTCCTGATGCGGTTGAGACGCGGGGAGAGCGGCACATAGCTTCTGACTTCGTCTTCGGGGTGCTCGCGGGTGCGAATCATCCCCACGATGAGTGAGGTTCACGAAAGCGCGCTTGACTCCAACCCTTAGAGGAGCGAGTCGTCGAGCTCGAAGTGGTCCGCGAAGGCGTATTGCTTCCGATCGATCTTGAAGTCGGCGCGTCGAGAGGAAAAATCCTGGATCTTCAACGATCAGGCCCCGGGGGGATCTCCTGGAGAGCGGGTCACGGCGCGGAGGAGGCCACAGAAAAGGACCGCCCTTTTTGGACCGCGCTCCGGCGTCGAACCGTCAATGCGCAATCCAGGGCTCGTGAATCGAATCGAGCGCGATCGAGCCCCATCCATCGGATACCAAGGCCCGCGCACGGGATCACCCGGTGATGAGCGTGGCAGAGCCCGTACAGCGACTAGCCCACGCGGGCCAAGTTCTCATCGCCCGCCTCGAACCGCCAGCACCCTTGCGTCCACGAAGGCGGGGTTCCGGCACAGTGCAGCGGCCTGCAGCCTGGCTTGAGTCTCACGACACCGCCACCCTCCCGCTTCGAGCGAAGCGCTAACGCCTCGATGGAGACGCCTTCGTGCTTGTCCACCACGAGAAAGGGTGGCAAGGTATCGGGAGCCTGGAGGGCGCGGGGGACACGTTGCTCCACGTCCAGCCACAGGGCGGCGGGGAGTTCGTGCAGCCTTCGGCCAGCGATGCGTTCGACAGGCGAATCGGAGAGCTGATCGAGCCGCCCTCTTCGGCGCCGCCCCGCACGGTGAGACATGCTAGGCGTCGTACTGGCCGCCGAGCTCCGCCGCCTGGGGCCTACCTTTGTGGCCGGCTTCTTGAAGGATCGCCGGGACCTCGGGGTCGGAGGCGAAGTTCTGCCAGCCCTCCTGATCCCACTCGAAGAGCACCCAGACCCGGTCGTCCTCATTGGGATCGCGAAAGACGTGCGAACCCTTGGACCCGTGCTGCTTTCGCTTCTCAGCGCCCTTGGTCGAGAAGATCTTCACGAAGCGGTCGAAATCCTCGACCTTCGTCGTTGCCAGGATCATGTCTCTCCTCCTCTGTTGTTCTCGGCGCTGCCACTCGATGCCGATGGTGAGGCGAGTGTACGCCCCGGACGCCCGGGGGATCGGGCGAACGCCCTATCCGGTGCGAACGAGGTCGTGCTCGAAAGCCCAGAGCGTCGCCGCGGCCCGACTACGGACGACGCACGAGGCGGACTTCCAGCTCGCGCTCGGTCAGCCCGGCAGGCAGCTCGGGGTGCCGCTGTCGCAGGCGGTGGCCGGCGGCAGCGAGCACCGCGTCTACAGCTTCTGGGTGGACGAGCACGGACTCGGCTAGACGCGATCATCTCGACCGAATCGGGCCTCTCGGAGGCGCTTTTCGTTGCCCTGGTGTGGTCCCGGTGTGGTCCAGGCGCTCAGTCGTCGCCGCAAACCCGCTCCACTACACGAAGCTTGTACTTGTTCGTGTAGTCCTCCACGAGGCTCATTCTAACGGCGCGAAGACGCCGTGCCGGAGCGCGATTCCCCAGACCGCGCAGTTGTCGAGAACCTCCAGCGGCTCTCCGAGGACGACCTCCTGGAGCCGACGCAAGGAGCCGCCGTGCGTGACGGCCAGGACCCGGCCGCGGCCGTGGCGGAGGGCGATGCTTCGGACCGTCGCCAGCACGCGTTCTCGGTGCGCGTCGTAGCTCTCACCGTCCCATTCACGCCCGTCGAGGTCGGCTGCGGTGAGCCCTTGCCAGGATCCGACGTCGATCTCGCGGAGCCCGGGCTCGGGGATCGCACGCAAGCCGCGTGACTCGGCGATGATCCAGGCGGTCTCGAGTGCCCGTGGAAGGTCGCTGGAGTAGACGGCGTCGAGCTCGATTCCGGTGAGACGGTCTGCGAGGGCCTGGGCCTGTGCGCGACCGGTCTCGTTGAGACTGGTCCGCGCGTGGCCCTGCCAGCGACGGGCGACGTTCCAGTCGGTCTCGCCGTGCCGGCAGAGGAGGATCTCGGTCACGCGGGTTAGGCTAGCCGTCGATGGACCTGGGACTCCAAGGGCGCTCCTGTCTCGTTACGGGCTCGACCGGGGGCATCGGCCTGGAGACGGCGCGGCAGCTCGCGGCTGAAGGGGCGCGCGTGGCCACGTGCGGACGCGGTCCGGCGCCGGGCATCGGCGAAGCGCTGCATGTCGTGGCCGACCTCGCGCAACCCGGGCAGCCGGAGCGAGTCCTCGCCGAGGTCGCGCGGGGCCTCGGCGCAGTCGACGTGCTCGTCAACAACGTCGGCGTGGCCCGGCAGGCGCGCTTCGAGGACGTACCGGACGAAGAGTGGGAGCTCTACTGGCAGCTGAACGTGATGAGCTACGTGCGCTCGATCCGAGCCGCTCTCCCCATCATGCGCGAGCGTGGCGGCGGGGTGATCGTCAACGTCTCGTCGACTGCGGGCAAGCGGCCGTCGACTGGCATGCCGCACTACTCGGTGACGAAGGCGGCGGTGCTCTCGCTCTCGCGACTCGTCGCCGACCTGTACGCCAAGGATGGCATCCGCTGCAACGCTGTGACGCCGGGGCCGACGGCGACGCAGACCTGGCTCGGGGAAGGCGGGCTAGCCGACCAGCAGGGCGGCGATCGCGAAGAGGTGCTCGCGAAGGTCGGTGCCGGAAGGCCCCTGGGGCGCCTTGCGGAGCCGGAGGAGATCGCCGCCGTGATCGTGTTCCTCTGCTCGAAGCGTGCGAGCTACGTGACCGGCGCGGCGTGGAGCGCGGACGGGGGCACGGTACCGATCATCGTCTGAAGGAAGCCGCGGCCCGCGGCATCGTCTTGACAGCGTTGATCCAGGCGGAGACGCTTCCGGCATGGGCGCGCTCGAGGTTGGGACGACGATCGCGGGCTATCGCATCGAGGCTGTTATCGGTCAGGGCTCGATGGCACCGTGTATTCGGCGCACGACCTCGCGCTCGACCGGCGCGTCGCCCTGAAGGTGCTCACGCCCGAACTGGCACGCGACGAGCGCTTCCGCGAGCGCTTCCTGCGGGAGTCGAAGCTTGAAGCTCGCCGCCAGCCTCGAGCACCCGCACATCGTCCCGATCCACTCGGAAGGAGAGGCCGACGGAGTCCTCCCGGCTGCAGACGGACATGTTCCGGCACTCGCCGCCGGTGGCGGTGTACGCCACCTCCTTTGGGCTCGCCGCAGATCTTCTCTTTCCGGATCGGTTGCCAGGTGTTCCGCCCGCAGGACGGCGGGCTCGTCGACCTGGCTGCCCTCTGCATCCGGGGCCAGAGCTGATCCGCGGCGTCGTCTAACGTAGGAGCTGTGCCGGATCTGGCCGGAGAGGTCGCGCACGCCTTCGAGGCGCGCGTACGCGAGCAGGAGGAGCTGTCGCTGTCGGAGCTGGCAGTGCGCTCGTACGAGACGCGCGGCCGACCCGAGCCTGAGGAGGAGTGCGCGGTGCGGACGCCGTTCCAGCGGGACCGCGACCGGATCGTGCACTCCAAGCCGTTTCGCCGGCTCAAGGGGAAGACGCAGGTCTTCATCGACCCGGCAGGCGACCACTACCGGACGCGAATGACTCACACGCTGGAGACGACGGCGATCTCCCGGGTCGTGGGGCGTGCGCTTCGTCTGAACGAGGACCTCGTCGAGGCCATCGGACTCGGTCACGACATGGGGCACACGCCGTTCGGCCACGCCGGCGAGAACGCGTTGGACGAGGTGCTGCGGGAGCGCCACGGCCGGCCCTTCCGGCACAACGAGCAGTCCCTGCGCATCGCGCAGCGCCTGAACCTCACGCACGAAGTCTGCGAGGGGATTCTCACCCACACCGGCCCCCGAGAGCCCGCGACGCTCGAGGGTAAGATCGTGCGCATCGTCGATCGAGTCGCCTACATCAACCACGACATCGACGACGCCATTCGCTTCGGGATCCTTCGCGAGGAGGACCTTCCGAGCGAGGAGATCGCGCTGCTCGGGCCGACGGGGGCGAAGCGGATCGACACCCTCGTCCACGACCTCGTCGAGACCTCCGAGCGCGAGGGCGACGTCCGGCAGTCGGGCGAGGTGGGAGAGGCGATGCTGTCCCTGCGCGCGTTCATGTTCGAGCACGTCTACCTCGGCCCACAGGTCGAGCCCGAGCACCGCCGGGCACGCGAGGTGCTGCGCACGATCTTCGACTTCCTCGTCGAGCGCGGGGACCCGCTCGACGGGGTGATCGACTACGTGGCCGGCATGACCGACCGCTTCGCAATCTCCTACGCCGAGACCGTCGAAGCCTGATGGCGCGGATCAAGCAGGAGTCGGTCGAGGCGGTCAAGGCCGTTGCGGACATGGTGGACGTTGTCGGCGCACGGACGCAGCTGCGCAAGCAGGGCGCCCGGTACGTCGGACGCTGCCCCTTCCACGAGGAGCGCACGCCGAGTTTCTCCGTCAACCCCACGGACAAGCTCTTTTACTGTTTCGGTTGCGGCAAGGGTGGCGACCTGATCTCCTTCGTGCGCGAGACCGAGAGCCTGGACTTCCAGGGCGCGGTCGAGTGGCTTGCGGACCGCTTTCGCGTCACGCTCGAGTACGACGAGGCCTCGCCGAGGGTCGACGCGGAGCGGCAGCGCCGCGAGCGGCTCTATCAGGTGCTCGACCAGGCCGCGGGTTTCTACGAGCGGCTGCTGTGGGAGTCGAAGTCAGGCGAGGCGGCCCGCCGGTACCTGGCGGAGCGTGGACTGCGCGAGGAGACCTGCCGTGTGTACCGTCTCGGGCTGGCCCCCGGCGGCGACGAGCTCGCCGGAAAGGCGCAAGAGAAGGGCTTCTCGCGTGCAGAGCTGCAGGGCGCCGGGCTCGTCAATCGCCGTGGCCGCGACTATTTCCCGACTGGAAGGCTCGTGTTCCCGCTGGCCGACGCGCGGGGCCGCGTAGTGGGCTTCGGGGCCAGGCGCCTGCGCGAGGACGATCCGCTCCCCGCCAAGTACGTCAACTCCCCCGAAGGCGAGCTCTTCCGAAAGGGGTCGGTGGTCTACGGGCTCCACCTGGCCAGACAGGCGATTGCCAAGGAAGGCCGGGTGCTGGTCGTCGAGGGGTATACGGATGTCATCGCCCTGCGCCAGGCCGGCCTCGAGCCGGTGGTGGCCTCGATGGGGACGGCGCTGACCGAGCGGCAGCTTGTCGAGCTCGGCCGGCTGGCACGCCGAGTCTTCCTCTGCTTCGACGCGGATGCAGCGGGGCAAGCGGCCACGCTACGTGGCATGGAGCTGGCGGCCGGGCAGGGACTCGAGGTCAAGGTGGTGCCGCTGCCTGCAGGACGCGACCCCGCCGACGCCGCAGGCGAGTTCGAGGAACGGCTTGCGGAGGCCCTGCCGTACGCGCTCTACCGAGTGCAGGTGGAACTCGAGCGTGCGCCCGACCCGCAAGCGGCCCATCGCCGTGTGGAGGAAGTGCTGAGCGCGATGAACGAGTCTCCAGAGCGCCAGGAGGCCTGGCGGTATGCGAACGACAAGCTCGGCCTGACAATCCAGATTCAGCGTGGTGCGACCGCCAGCACGACCGTTTCCGGCGGCGGATTCACTCCGAAGCTGCTCGAGGCCGGGGCGCGCCTCGAGCGCGATGCTCTCGCGGGTTGCGTCGGGAACCCGAAGCTCGTTCCACTCCTGGCCGAGCTCCCTGCCGACCACTTCGACTCCGAGTGGCACCGGGCGGTACGTGCGCACCTCGTCTCGGGCGCCGAGGCGGATCCGGAGCTCGTCGCCTCCCTCGCCGAGCTCGACGCCGTCGCTGCCGCCGAGGAGATCGACGAGGCGACCGCGAAGGAGCTGCTTCTGCGGTTGCGGGAGCGGTCGCTGCGGCGACAGCTCGCGCTGGAGCCGGAACGGAGCGATCTCCGGGACGCGCTCGCCCGGGTGCGCGAGGCGGCCGGCAGCCTCGTCTAACTGGCGTCCCCCAAAAGGGTGATCTGATCTCAAGTCGCGGGGGAGTGGCTCCGATGGCAGCTGTACCGCTGCCGAGGATCGGGGGACCAAAATGCCAGCGTGGTTGCTGTGGGCTACTGTCGGGGTCGCCTGGCTTCTGCTGTCGCTGGCACTCGGGCTTCTCATCGGCAAGGCCATACGTCGGGTCAACCCTCCTGAGCTGGAGGCTGCGCCCGCTGGGCGCTCGGAGGAGCGTGCGATCGGCATGCCGCAGCGACCCACGGAAGCCCCAGAGCCGGCCGCGCGGCCGCGACCGGCAGAGGCCCGACTCGACATCCTCGTCGTCGACGACGATCCCGCCCTTCGCCTGCTGCTTCGCACGACCTTCGAGGTCGAGGGATTGCAGGTCGACGAAGCAGGCAGCGCCGAGGAGGCTGCAACCAGCATCGCCGCGTCACCTCCGAGCGCAATCGTGCTGGACATCGGCATGCCCGGGATGGACGGGCTGACCTTCTGCCGGCAATTGAAAGCCGACCCGAGCACGTCCGGGATCCCCGTTGTCCTCCTCAGCGGCCTCGGCGACGAGACGGAGCTGCGCGCCCTCGCGAGCGGCGCGGAAGCCTATCTGCGCAAGCCGTTCAGCCCGCTGGCGCTGCTCGACCTCGTGCAACGCCAGACGAGGGACGTCCGAGTGCCCCTCGCTCGGGCTCCGCGCGCTGAGTCGCAGACACAGCTTCTCGCCTACGCTGCCGACCTACGGCGACTCCTCGAGGCCGCGCTTCAGCAGCAGTCGCTGTTGCAATCGGCCTATCGGCAGACGGTGGCGGCGCTCGCGACGGCGCTCGCGGCGAAGGACTCGGGGACGGGAGCGCACTCCCAACGCGTCGTCAGCTACGCAAGCGAGCTTGCACTCGAGCTCGACCCGACCCTGCTCGACGATCCGAGCCTGGAGTACGGCTTCCTCCTCCATGATCTGGGCAAGGTCGGCGTTCCGGACGGCATCCTCCAGAAGCCGGGGCCGCTGACCCGGAGCGAACGCTCCGAGATGGAGAAGCACGCCCCGCTCGGGACGGAGATGCTCACCGGAGTTCCCGTGCTCGCCGGCGAAGGGCTGGAGGTCGTCCGCTCGCACCACGAGCGCTGGGACGGCTCCGGCTATCCGGACGGGCTGGAGCGAGAGCGGATTCCGCTCGGGGCCCGCGTCTTCGCGGTCGCCGACGCGCTCGACGCGATCACGAGCGACCGTCCCTATCGACGGGCGGGCGCCTGGGAGCAGGCTCTGCACGAGATCAAGAGTCAGTCGGGCCGCCAGTTCGATCCGGACGTCGTAGCCGCGTTCGAGGATGCCGAGCAGCGCCTCCACGAGGTCTACCTCCGTCTCCTGGATCCCTGAAAACCAAGCCCTGGAACGTCGCGCCGACGAGCCTGCTCGTCCGTTCGTGCGACCGCTAGAGTGTGCTCCAGCCGGGAGTCCCTGGACGGGGGCTGAGAGGCGGGCACGAGCCTGCGACCGCAGAACCTGATCCGGGTAATGCCGGCGAAGGGAGACGATTGAGCACGTGAACGACCCACTCGTTATCGCCGGCCGCGAGTTTGGCTCGCGGCTGATCACCGGGACCGGCAAGTATCCCGACTTCGAGACCATGCACGGTGCGGTCGAGGCGTCGGGCTGCGAGCTCGTGACCGTCGCGGTGCGCCGAGTCGACCTCGACAACTTGGGAGACGACATCGTCGGGCATCTACCGGAGAGCGTAATGCTGCTCCCGAACACCGCGGGCTGTGAGACCGCCGATGAGGCCGTGCGCGTGGCGCGGCTCGCACGCGCCGGCGGTCTGCCCGACTGGATCAAGCTCGAGGTGATCCCGGACCCGCGCTACCTGCTGCCCGATCCCGTCGAGACGCTGAGGGCTGCGGAGCGGCTCGTCGCCGACGGCTTCACGGTCTTGCCGTACGTCATGCCCGACCCTGTTCTCCAGGTGAAGCTGGAGGACGCTGGGTGCGCCGCCGTGATGCCGCTCGCCGCGCCGATCGGCTCGGGACGTGGGCTCAAGCTTCTCTACGCCATTCAGATCATGATCGAGCAGCGCTCCGTGCCCGTGGTCGTGGACGCCGGCCTCGGCGCCCCTTCACACGCGGCCGAAGCGATGGAGCTGGGGGCCGACGCAGTGCTCGTGAACACGGCCATCGCTCGGGCGAGGGACCCGGTCGAGATGGCCCGCGCCTTCCGCCTCGGCGTCGAGGCCGGCCGCGGTGCCCATCTCGCCGGCCTGGTCGAGGAACGCGAGGCGGCGGCGGCGTCGAGCCCGGTCAGCGGCCTCGTCACACACCCGTGAAGGTCGTCGTGAACGGGCGAGATCTCGAGCTGGCCTCGTCGGCGACCGTCGAGCGCATGCTCGAGGATCTCGGTCTCGAGACGCCGTACGCGCTGGTCGAACGGAACGGCGAGCCGGTCGAGCGCGAGCGCTACGGGGCCGTGGAGCTAGAGGAGGGAGACTCGCTCGTTGTCGCGCGTCCCGTCGCCGGCGGATAGACGGCTCTACCTGATCTCGCCAGCGCGAACTGACCTCGCTGAGCTGATCGAAGCGGCAGTCCGCGGCGGAGTCGACCTCGTGCAGGTGCGCGACAAGGAGCTTCCGGACGGCGCGCTGCTCGAGCATCTCTTCCAGGCCAGGGAGGTGACGCGGAGGCTGGACGTCCCGCTCGTCGTGAACGACCGCCCGGATCTGGCCGTGCTCTGCGAAGCCGACTTCGTCCACGTCGGCCAGGACGACCTGCCCGTCGAGTTCGTTCGCCGCTTCGGCCTCGCGGTCGGGCAATCCACGCACGCGCCCGAGGAGATCCGAGCGGCTTCCGCCGATTACATCGGCGTAGGCCCCGTTTACGCGACCCCGACGAAAGAGGGCAGGCCTCCCGTCGGGCTGGAGCTCGTCCGCTACGCAGCGAGCCACGCCCGGCAGCCCTGGTTCGCGATCGGCGGGATCGACGCGGGCAACGTGCGGGACGTGGTCGCGGCAGGCGCCGAGCGCGTGGCCGTCGTGCGGGCGATCGGCGACGCGCCGGATCCCGAGCGGGCGGCCGCCGAGATTCGTGCTGCGCTGGGCTAGGCTCGCCTCGAAAACTCGGTCTGGAGCCGGGTCACGTACGTGTTCAGCTCTTGCTCGCGGCGCTCGAGCTTCGCCTGGCCGTCCGCCACCTCGCCCTCGCGCTGCTCGATGCGGTCCTCGCGGACACCGAAGGCGGCCTCCAGCTCGGCCTCTCTGCGCCGGAGCTCGTTCTCGCGGCGGTCGAGCTCGCCGACGCGGACGCTCAGCCCCGCCTCCAAGTCCGCGACCTGCTTGGCCCGCCTCTCCAGCCTGAGGCGATCGCCGTCGGCGAGGATCTGGTCGGCTTGGAGCTCGGGCTCCGGCTCGTCGGGAACCGCCGCTTGTGGGCCGGGATCGTCCGGCGACTCGGCCGTTGGCTCCGACACGAGACGAACCTCGACCAAGAGATCCGGAGAGCGCCGTCGTCTACGGCGTCGCCTGCGCGGGGTTGGAGAAGGCATCTGGTCCATCATTTTCGTTCATCGGGCGGCGGCCGGCTGCTGCCATCCCTCGGGTGAGCAATCCCACGAGCTAGACTGGGCGGGTCGCGTTGGCGGCCGGTCCCCGGTAGCTCAATTGGTAGAGCATCCGGCTGTTAACCGGAGGGTTGTTGGTTCGAGTCCAACCCGGGGAGTGAAAGAAAGCCCTGGAAACAAGGCTTTTCAGGTAAGCGTTCAGGCCCTGTGCAGGGACCCGTTGAGGCGCGGCGAAGTTGGGTGCGATGGAGCGGGCCGAGGCGGAGGCGATCCTCGACGGCGACCGGGAGACGGCGGTCGCGCTGCTGATTAGGGTCGGCGAGTTGAT
>WNFU01004516.1_pt1 | contig 17746 bp, 17 predicted proteins | sample 5400121 | NCBI WGS metagenome assembly WNFU01 (sample SAMN13153360, study PRJNA577476) | soil metagenome | isolation source: 100 cm soil or saprolite under grassland replicate 1 | place: USA:California | collected 2016-06-15
TCGCCCAGCGTTGGATGGAGCCCGACGCGGGCATCTGGGAGATCCGCGGCGACGCGGCCCACCATGTCCACTCCAAGCTCATGGCCTGGCTCGCCCTGGACCGGACGCTCCGCATCGCCGCTGAGCTGGGGGCGTCGCAGCGCCGACGCCGGTGGTGGCAAGCCCAGCGGGACGCCATCGCCGCCGAGGTCACCAGCCGGGGCTTCAACACCAGCAAGGCCAGCTACACCCGCAGCTACGGCTCCAACGACCTCGACGCTGCCGTGCTGGTGCTGCCGCTGCTGGGCATCGAACCGCCCGACTCACCCGCGTCCACAGCACCATCGACGCCATCGTCCGCGAACTGGGAGCCTCCGGGTCCTTGCTGTACCGCTACCCGCCCGGCCACGACGGGCTCCCCGGCACCGAGGGAGCATTCCTTCCGTGCTCGTTCTGGCTGGTCCAGGCGCTAGCAAAAACCGGCCGCCGAACCGAGGCCACCGAGCGGTTCGCCGAGCTACTGGCCATGGCCAGCCCCCTTGGCCTGTACGCCGAACAGATCGACCCGACCACCCGGCAACACCTCGGCAACTACCCACAGGCCCTGACCCACGCCGCCCTGGTTCAGGCAGGACTCGCGCTCAGGGGCGCCGAACAGGCCGGCGGGACATCGGGTGGTGGACATGCGAGCCGCGCTGAACATGGGCTCGGACACTGACAGACTGCGGGATGGATCACGGCGATGATGCCGGTCTCGGTGATCCTCTGGGCGGTCGGATCGCCCCACAGGTGGAGGGAGACGAGCAGATGAAGACCCTGGTCTTCGTGCCGACAGTATCGGGACGTTGATGCCGCGCCAGGAACGAGCGGAGCGCCGTGGCGCCCCTCGGGCCGGCGAGCGGTTGCCGGCCGGTGCCGCTGTCGCCGGTCGGCGCGGCCGGCGACACTTGGTCGCGGCCGCCGTCGTGCTCGCCTACCTGGTGGCCGGCGGGGTCACGCTGCTGAGTGGTGGGCGGGTCGCCGGTGGTGGCTGGCTGGCGCTCCACCTGCTGCTGCTCGGGGCGGTGAGCAACGCGATCGTGGTGTGGAGCGAGCACTTCGCCGCCGCGTTGCTGCACACCCGGCCGGTCGGCGAGCGGGCCGCGCTGGCCCGGTTGGCTGCGCTCAACCTGGGCGTGCTGGCCGTGCTCGCCGGGGTGCACGGCGGCCATCCGGCGATGGTCGCAGGCGGCGCGGGACTGCTCAGCGTGGTCGTGGTCGTGCACGCGCTGGTGCTCGGGGCCTGGCTGCGCCGCGGCCTGTCCGCCAGCCTGGGCGACACCGTCTGGTTCTACCTTGCGGCCAGTGGGGCGCTGCTGAGCGGGACCGGGCTTGGGCTGGTCCTGAGCAGCGGCGGGCTCGCCTCGGCCGATGCCTATCGGGCGGTACGGCTCGCCCACGCGCACCTGAACGTGCTCGGCTGGATCGGCCTGGCGGTCATCGGCACGCAGTTCACGCTGTGGCCGACGGTGCTGCGCACCCGCATGGTGCCGGGACTGGCCGCCGCGGCCATGTGGGCGCTCCTGCTGTGCGTGGGCGGGCTCGCCATGGCCACGGTCGGCCTGCTCGCTCAGCAGCGAGGAGTGGCCATGGCGGGGCTGGTTGGCTACGCGGCCGGGCTGGGCACCGCGCTGGGCCCGTTCGTGGCGACCATGCGCCGCCGCCGGCCGCACGGGAGCGGCCGCGTGGCTGCTCGCCGCTGGCATCGCGTGGTTCGCGCTGGCGGTGGTCGCCGACCTGGCCGCGCTGTTCGCGAGCGACCGTATGGTCGACCTCGACAGCCGCATCGACGGGTTGGTCCCGGTGGTCGCGGTGGGGTTCGGCCTGCAGGTGCTGATCGGGGCGCTCACGTTCCTGCTGCCGGTGGTGTGGGGCCGCGGTGCTTGGGGAAACCGCAGGCTGACTCGGCTGCTGGAGGTGGCCTGGCCGGCGCGGGTGGTAGCGCTCAACCTGGGTGTGGCGCTGCTCACCTTCGGTCCGCGGGTCCAGGACGGTTGGCTGGCGCGTATCGGCTGGTGGCTTGCCGGGCTGGGATCGGGTTCGTTTGTGCTGCTTGCCGGGGCGGCCCTGGCCTGGCGGCTGGTCGCGGATCCCGGCCCGGACGACGCTGCCCGTTGAGGTGGGCCTGCTGACCTGCTGACTGCTGATGCCAGGATCAGCGGGCGGCCCGGGTCGCCTGGGCGGAGTCCGCCGTGCGGTCACCGGTCTTGCCGCGGAGGCGCCAGGCGGTGAACACCAGTCCGGCCAGGGCGACGTCGCTGAGCAGCATCAGCCCGATCGCGTAGTCGCCGGTGGCCTGGTAGACCAGGCCCATGACGATCGGGGGCAGGAACCCGCCCAGCCCGCCGGCCGCGCCGACCACGCCGGTGACGCTGCCGACCTGGCCGGTGGGGATCCGCTTGCCGACCAGCGCGAAGATGGCGCCGTTGCCGAGCCCAAGTGCGGCCGCCATCGCCAGGAACGCGATCGTGGCGAGCACGATGCCGGGCTGGAAGGCGGTCACGACCGCCCCGGCGGCGACCACGCCGAGCGCCCACAGCAGCACCGGGACGGCGGAGATCCTGTCGGCCAGCCAGCCGCCGACCGGTCGGGCCAGGGTGGCCAGCAGCACGAACCCGGCGGCCCGGCTGGCCGCGTCGGTGGCGGTGAGCTTGTACACGGTCTTGAGGAAGGTCGGCAGGTAGACCCCGAAGGCGACGAAGCCGCCGAAGGTGATGGCGTACAGGACGGCGAGATCGCGGGCGACCGGCAGCCGCAGGGCGGCGGCGAAGCGGGCGGTGAACGGCACGGCGGTCCGCGGCCGTCCGGGGGCGTCCCGCCCGACGAGCAGGAACGCCAGCCCGAAGGCGGCGAGCCCGACCGCGACGATGCCGAACGCCCATGGGCGCCCGGCTGAGCTGGCGACCCGCGGGGTGACAAAGGAAGAGATGGCGGTACCGACGTTGCCCATGCCGTAGATGCCGAGCGCGAAGCCGCGGCGCTCTGGCGGGAACCAGGCGCTGACGAACGGCACCCCGACCGCGAACGACGCACCGGCCAGCCCGAGCAGCAGCCCACCCACCAGCAGCGCCGGATAGGCGGTGGTGAAGGCCAGGAACAGCACCGGCGCGATGGCCACGAATGACAGCAGGGCGAACATGATGCGGCCGCCGTAGCGGTCGGTGAGCGCGCCGAGCGGGATCCGCCCCAGTGACCCGACGATCACCGGCACGGCGACCATCACCGACGCGGCCAGGGGGCTCAGATCGAGCAGCTCCTGGTAGCGGGGGGCGAGCGGGCTGAGCAGCGACCACGCCCAGAAGTTGATGGCGAACCCCAGCGTCGCCAGGACGAGGGCGAGATTGCGGCCGGGTAGTGCGGCCGGCGGTTTCAGGGTCACCGGTCCTGTGGGGTGGCCAGCCACACGGCCACGGCGAGCGTGAACGACAGCGCCTGGAAACCGAGAAGCAGCCACACCTGGCCGGTATGGTCCTCCTGCCAGGCATTGAGCGCGACGGTGAGCCCCCACAGCTGGCCAGCCACGATGGTGGCGACGATCGCGGTGCGGGCGGCCAGCATGGCGGCGCGCTCCGGGCTGTGGTCGCCACCCGGACCGGGGCCGCTGGAGCGGATGCGCGGGTCGCGGGTCCCGCTGCCACGCAGCCCCGGGTAGCGCCCGCGAAGCCCGCTGTCGTACAGGCCGGCGTCGCGCCGGTACGGCGCGAGCTGGGGCGCGCCGTACGGCTGTACCTCCTCGTCGCCGCCGCGGTCCGTGGGCTCCCGCGGGCCGTGGCCCTGCCCGGCGGTCATCGGGCGGTCCCGACAGCCCAGATGCCACGGTCGTCTTCGCGCAGCACGACCTTGGGCAGCGGTCGGGGTGGGGGTCCGGCGACCACCTCGCCGGTGGCCGGATCGAACGCCCCGTCATGGCAGGGACAGCGCAGCTCGCGATGCTCCTGGCGCCACAGGACCGCGCAGGCAAGATGAGTACAGATCGCCGAGTAGGCGACCAGCTGGCCGCCCGGCAGGCGGATCGCCAGCGCCCGGTCGTCCGGGCCGGGGTAGCGGAAGGCGACCGCCTCCCCCGGGGCGAGCCGGTCGGCGACCTTCTTCGGCGCCGCCGTCCCGGCGCCGTGGCGTCGGAACACCCCGGTCGCCACCGCGGCGGCGCCGGCCAGCAGTCCGCCCGAGACCGTGACCAGGATCCGCAGGTACTCACGTCGGGTGATTGGCGCGTCGGCTCGGATGCGGTCCAGCAGCGCCCGCGTCGCTGGGTCGGGCCGCGCCACTCAGAGCCCTCCCGGGACCGGGCCGAGGTAGCCGGTGGGCGCCACCACCGCGGCGCCGGTGCGGACCTCTGCGCCGCCGAACCGGAAGACGTCGACCGCCTGCGCGCCCGGCCGGTCGGCCTCCAGCTCCTCGACCGAGCCGTAGAAGATCGCGCTGGTCGGGCAGACGGTGGCGCACATCGGCGCGAGCCCGACCGAGGTGCGGTCGTAGCACAGGTTGCACTTGTATTGCAGCATCTCGGCGACGTCGAGCTTGGGCACGCCGAACGGGCAGGCGTCCACGCAGTTGCCGCAGCCGATGCAGCGCTCCTTGGCCGCCTCGTGGACCACCCCGTCGGCGGTGACCAGGATCGCGTCGGCGGGGCAGACCTGGGCGCACGGCGCCACCGGGTCCTCGCAGTGCATGCACACCGTCGGCATGGCTGCCGCGGAGCGGCCGGCGTCGATGTAGTCCAGGTGGATCATGGACTTGCCGCGGTGCGAGTCGCACTCGCGGCAGGCGGCCACACACGCCTGGCAGCCGATGCAGCGGCCCGGGTCGATGAACAACGTGGTCCCCATCATCGGCAGGTCATCCTTCCGCGGTCCCTCGCCCCTGCGGCATGGTCGGTGAGCGGCGCTCACCCAGCGGCGCGATCTCGGGCTGGTACGGCCGCAGTCCGGGCGGCATTGGCGGCTCGGGTACTGAGTCCACTGCCTGGCCTGGCTCGACCCGGCAGGCGCAGACCTTGAACTCCGGCATCCGCGAGACAGGGTCGAGCGCGTCGATGGTGAGCTGGTTGGCGGCGACCGGCCCGGCCCAGTGGTAGGGGACGAAGACCGTGTCGGCGCGGATCGTCTCGGTGACCAGCGCCGGGTAGGTGACCGCCCCGCGGCGGCTCACCACCCGCACCGGGTCGCCGTCGGCGAACCCCAGCGACGGGTGCACCTCGACCCAGGGCCGCGGAGTCTGCTCGACCAGGCCCGGCAGACGCCGGGTCTGGTTGCCCGACAGGAAATGCGCGACCGTGCGGCCGGTGGTCAGCCGCAGCGGGAACTGCTCGTCGGGCGGCTCGGCCGGCGGGCGCCACTCGACCGCATGGAACCGCGCCTTGCCGTCGGGGTGATAGAAATGGCCGCCCTCGAACGGCCGCGGGGTGCCCGGATGGTCGAGGTCGGGACAGGGCCAGAAGACCCCGCCGGTCCGCTCGACCTTCTCGTAGGTGATCCCGAAGTAGTCGGCCAACCCGCCCTTGGAGGCGACCCGCAGCTCGTCGAAGATCTCCTCGGGCTTGGCGAACGCGAACTTGTCGCCCACCCCGAGCCGGCGAGCCAGCTCGCACAGGATCCACCAGTCGGTCCGGGCCTCCCCAGGCGGCTCCACCGCCTTGTTGTACTTGATCACCCGGCCCTCGCCGTTGGTCACCAGACCCTCGTCCTCGGCCCATACCGTGGTCGGCAGCACCACGTCGGCCCGCGCGGCGGTCTCCGACAAGAAGAAGTCGGCCTGCACGTGGAACTCGAGCGCGTCGTAGCCACGCCGCACCACCGCATGGTTGGGCAGGGACACGAACGGGTTGTTGCACAGCCCGAGCAGCCCGCGGATCTCGCCGCTGGCCATCTGCTGGACCATGTCCGGCATGGAGGTGCCCCTGCCGGGCAGTTCGGCCTCGTCGATGCCCCAGACCTGAGCGATGTAGGCGCGGTGCTCGGGGTTCTCGATGTCGCGCATCCCGGGCAGCATGTCGGACTTCTGGCCGTGCTCGCGGCCGCCCTGCCCGTTGCCCTGGCCGGTGAGGGTCCCGTAGCCGGCGCCTGGCCGGCCGATCTGCCCGGTGGCCAGCGACACGTTGATCACCGCCAGGACATTGTCCACCCCTTGCACGTGCTGCTCCAGCCCGCGGCCGTGCGCCGCCCAGGCCCGCCGGGCGCGGCCCCACAGCCACGCGACCCGCTCCACCTGGCGCGGGTCGAGCCCGCAGATCTCCCCGACCCGCGCGGGGGTGTAGGCGGCGACGGTGTCGCGCGCTGCCTCCCATCCCACGGTGTGCTCGTCGATGAACCGCTGATCGGTCAGCCCGTCGCGGACCAGCGTGTGCAGCACGCCGTTGTAGAAGGCTGCGTCGGTGCCCGGCCGCAGCGCCACGTGCTCGTCGGCGGTGCGGGCCAGCGCTGTCTCGCGCGGGTCGACCACCACCAGCTTCGCGCCCCGGTCGCGCGCGGCCCAGAAGTACTGCATGGCGACCGGGAAGCACTCGGCGATGTTGGTCCCCGCGGCGATGATCACCTCGGTCTCCAACAGATCAGCCCAGGGGTTGCCGGCCCGGTCGATGCCGAACGCCTTCTTGTTGGCCGCCGCCGCCGAGACCATGCACAGCCGCCCGTTGTAGTCGATGTGGCGGGTGCGCAGCGCCACCCTGGCGAACTTGCCGACCAGATAAGTCTTCTCAGTGGTCATGCTGGCCCCGCCCAGCAGCCCGAACGCGTCACGTCCGTAGTCCGACTGGATCCGCTGGATCTCGCCGACCATGCGGTCCAGGGCCGCCCCCCAGGAAACCGGGCGCAGCGGCCCGTCACGGCGCTCGCGCATGAGCGGGGTCAGCAGCCGGTCGGGATGGTGAACCTGCTGGTAGGCGACCACCCCTTTGGGGCAAAGCCGCAGCTTGTTGATGTCGTGATTGCGTGGCTCCACCCCGATGACCCGGCCCTCGGCGACCCGCAGATACATGCCGCACTGCACGCCGCAGAACGAGCAGTGAGTGGCCACCAGCCGCTCACCGGACACGGTCGCCTTCCAGTGGGCCGCCGGCTCGCCGCCAGCCTCACCGCGGAAATCGCCGACCCCGGGCGGCACGACCGGGTGGCGCGCCTTCGCCGTCACCTGAACCCCCGTTTCACCGTGTCGAGGTAGGCCTGGCCGCGCTGGACCCGCTTGCAGCGCGGGCAGGTCTCGGCCCACTCGGAGAAGCCAAGGCCGAGCTCATCCATGGTCAACTCCAGGTCGGCCACGAACGCCTTGGCCTCGAGCGGCTCGCCGCAGCGCCGGCACGCAAACACCCCGTCCCGCTCCAACGCGGCCCGCTTATACACCTCGACGCCGATGCTGGCCGGGCGCTGGATGACGTGGAAGAACTTACCGAAGGGGATGAACACCAGCGTCAGCACGACCGTGGCCATGTGCGCCAGCGCCAGGAAGTCGTAGTCACGGCCCTCCAGCAGCCAACTGGAGAAGGTCAGCAGCAGCCCCGTCACCGAGATCGCGACCAGGCCGACCAGCGGGAAGAAGTCGAACCCGAACCGCTGCCCGGTGCTCGCCTCCCGGTCGCGGAACCGCCGCCACAGGAAGTAGCCGCAGCCGGCCAGGACCAGCACCGCGGCAATGTCCAGGCCGTGGAAGATCACCCAGCCCAGTGGCGACAGCGCGTTGAAACTGGCCGTGCGAACGCCCAGGAGGTAGATCGCGTAGGTGGGTCCGGTGGCGCTGTCGGACAGGAACGCGAACCAGCCGAAGGTCAGCGGGAAGGTGGTCAGCGTGGCCAGCACCACTCCCCAGAACAGCAGCAGGTGGGCGATCCAACGGCCGCGGCCCCGCGCCGCGATGAAGGTCTGCAGGCCGAGATAGCCCACCACCGAGCGCGGCACCGCGGTGGGCATGCGGTAGAAGCTGCGCCAGGAGAAGAACGCGCCCCAGCCGCGGCGCAGATAGCGCCGGGCCGGCGGGCTGGAGACCCAGACCGTGTATCGGTACACCACACCGAACGCCAGCACCACCGTGGCGGTCGCGTAGCCGACCAGCGCGGCGTCGAAGTAGCGCAGGTTGCGACTGCCCAGATAGATCGCGGTCGCGGTGACCGCCGCGGCGGCCGCGCCAGCCAGGCTGGCCGACAGAGTCGTCGGGCGTGGCCGCCAGGGCCGTTCGGCAGCCTTCGCACGGCCGTGTCCACCTGGAAGCGGCGATGGGGGTTCCTCAACCCCACCAGCCGGCCCCCCCGAATCATCCATCGGACCGTCGTCCTCGCCCAGCTTCGGCGTCACCATCGTGAGCATCGTCTGGCCGAGCGCTGCCCGATCGGTGAACGCATTCCTGCTCAGGTCGGCTGCATCAGCGGAAGCAGAGACACGAACAGTATGAGGGCCGACGTTGAGCGTCAAGGACGGTGCCGGACCTTCGGCGCGGCGCATTGGCGAGGCGACCTACCGCGGACACCACCCGGCGCCTGGTCCGCGGCCTCTCGGGCGCCGTAGAGGGTTCCGCGTTGCAGCAGCGCGCGGAGTTGGTCGAGCGGGATCAGCCGGGCGGGCAGCCCTCTGCCCAGCGCGACGCCGTCGCTCGCCGGCGGCGACGGGCCGCTGACAAGCCGGCGAAAGGAGAAGCATGTACCCGCGCCAGTCGTCGCGCTTCGCGCAACCGCGCGACGATCACGGCACGATCCTCCGGATGGCCGTTGAGCCAGCGCCCGCTCGGATGCATTCTTGCGCAGACTGCACCCATGGACCAGGTGCCCGACCCGCAGGTGCCCGAGCGGCCCCGGCCACCGCGGCAGTATCCGGCCGCGTACAAGCTGCGGATCTTGGCCGAGTACGAGCGGCTGGGCAAGGCCGGCAAGGGCGCGCTGGCCGTGGGAGGCGTTCCACTGGAGGCTGTCGATCGCCAGGCCCGTGTCGCCGTCGTCGTCGGGGCGCTGGCCGGCAAGATGCAGGGCGAGAGGGACGACGTGATCGGGCCGCAGCAGCCGCAGACCTGGATGCCCAGCGCCCGGCGTGCCTCGGCGATCTCGTCGGACCCCTCGGTCCTGGTGGCTCCCGGAACGAGCACGTTGACGGCGACGTTATGCTGCCGAAGCTCCTCGGCGAGGGAGAACGACATGCTGCACATCGCCGACTTGGTGGCGTCGTAGGGCTGGACGCGGAAACTCGGATGCCGTGGGCGGCGCTCGGCGCGAAGCTCGCGCGGCGGACCGCCGCGTCGTCCGCTTGCTCCGCGCTACCTCGGGACGGCCCAGAACGCGATCTCGGTGAGGGCCAGGTCGGTGTAGCGGGCGCCGGGGTAGATCGACGTCACCCGCAGCGTGACCTGGCGGGTCATACCGAGATCCCGATCGAGCCGCTGGCGGGAGGCGGTCTCGGAGAGGGTCGCCCGCAGCGTGCGGCGGTCGGTGAGGATGACCACTCCGCGGATGCGGCCGTTGTCGGCACGGAGCTCGGCGGTCTTGGCGTAGCCGTTCACCAGGTCGATGCGGACCAGGTGCACCGGGCTCGAAAACCGGTAGGTCAAGGTCTCGCCGGCCCCGCTGCCACGCACGGCGCCGTGGTTGTTCCAGGCCGTGCGGATGTCGCCGTCCAGCGTGTTGCGGATCCAGTAGGTCACATTATGGGCTGGAGGCAACTCGCTGGACGCGCTGGCCGAGATCGTCCGTGGGTCCACCCGGACAGGCGCCGGAGCGGCCGCCGCACGGGCGGTGGTCGGAACCGACGGGGCGGACGGGGACAGCCGGCCATCCGACCTGAGCGCGGCGCCCAACACCGCTGCGGCCACCGCCCCCACGGCGGCGATGGCCAGCAGCACCAGCGGGGCCCGCCAGCGCCAGGGCGCGCCCGGCGCCAGCGAAGCGGGCAGGGGCGCCTGGGCGGGCTCCAGCAGGGCGCCGCAGCGCTGGCAGAGCAGTCGCGACGCCGGGTTGGGCTCCCGGCACGCCGGACAGGCGAAGCTCGGGCCGCCGGCGGTCCCGCCGCCCTCGTCCGCGGGCTGCTCGTCCCAGGACAACGCCGAGCCGCAGCTCGTGCAGAACTTGTCCGAGCCCGTAGTGACGGGGCTGGCGCACTGCGGGCACTGGGCGCTGGACATCTGACGACTCCTCCGCTTGCCCCCGGCGGGGTCGTTCGCGGTACGAGCGCGGCCGGAGACCGGTTGGTCCGCAGGGGGAGCCGCACCCGCGCGAAGACCCCGCTGTGGTCCTGTACCTGGACCGGCGCGGCGCTAAACGCCGGCGACCGCGTTGCCCTCCGCGCTGGAGACCCTCATGACGAGGTTCGTCGGGGCTGGTCGCCGGAGTCGCGGGCGACAGCTGTCCAAGCCGCAGTACTCGAAGATGAACCTCGTCAAGGTCGCCTACGGCAACAACGACGACCAGACGTCGTTCCAGCCGCAGGGCTGCTCGCCCGCGTGCGGGCCGCCAGCCGCCGCGCGCCAGCCGAAAAGCAGCCGCCGACCGTCCGCACCGACGACTTCACCGTCGACCTGGCCGCCAAGCGGGTGACCACCGAGGCCGGCGAGGTCCGGCTCACCCCCACCGAGTGGCACCTGGTCGAGCTGCTGGTGACCAATCCCGGCCGGCTGGTCAGCCAGCGCCAGCTCCTCCGTGAGGTGTGGGGGCCGACCTCCCAGGATCACACCGACTATCTGCGCGTGTACATAGCGCAGATCCGTCGCAAGCTGGAGCCCGAGCCCGCTCGGCCCCGATACTTCATCACCGAACCAGGCATGGGCTACCGCTTCGAATTCGAACAGGCACCCCCGCCGTAGGCACCCGCGCGCGAGCTGACGGCCACGCCGACCCAGGACCACGCACCAGCAACCGGCAAACAGTGACAGCGACAAGGAGGCGGCAGTGATGACCAAACGGCGGACCGAGATCGACGGTGAGGGCATCGCCTGGGGCGCTGGCGCGTTCATCGCAAGCATCCTGGTTGGGATCATCATCGAGCCGTATCGGCACACGATCGGGCTCGAGAACCTCACGGTCATCTACCTCGTCATCGTCGTGCTGGCCGCAGCATACGGCGGCCGAGGGGCGGCCTGCTCGCGGCCCTGAGCGCGGCCCTGTCTGCTGTTTGCTGCCGGCATCGTCGCCAGCCTTGCGGGCCGTGCCCGGCGGCGCTCCAGCGTTGAAGCGCACCAGCAGGCCGGTGCGCTTCGCCTGCTCAATGCCATCACGCAAACGGTCGCCGGCGGCGGCGACGCCGACCATGCCGCTGCCGAAGGACTCTACGAGCTGCTCGATGCCCGCCGCGTCATCATCAAACGCACCGAACTAACAGGTGAGACCGTCGTCGCTGACGTCGGCAGGACCGACGAGGCGCCCGACGCCCACGACCTGCCACACCTCGACCAGCAGGGACGACTCCCCCACGGGTTCTTCCTCTGGCGGAACGGCTTGCCGCCCTCTCCGGCTCGCGGCGCCGCCATCAACCTGGTCCGCCATGACCGACGAGTCGGCGAGCTGGTGGTGCTCACCGGTGCGGGCCGGCCAGTGCTGCCGACAGCCGGGCTCACCCTGGCGACCGTCGCGCACGCGCTCGCCGCGGCCACCCCCCGCCGCCCAGCCCCAAACGGGCAACAGCCGCTGGCGCGCTGAATGGCGACGGGCAGCCTGCGCCACGGGCCATACTCAGCGTTCCTTCTGAGCGATGACGTGGACGTCGATGTGTGACGCCTTCTGAATCAAGCGGTTGACAAAGGACCCGCGCAGGAGTTCCTGCCATCGCGGCCGGAGCGACTCCCCCACCAGGATCTGGGTCACGTGCTGCTGGTAGGCGAACGAGAGCACCCCATTCACGGGATCGTCTGCCTCGAGGACCTGGAACTCGCCTCCGAGGTCCTGCACCAACCGTTGCACCTGTCCCAACCACTGCGAGTCGGGACCTCGCTCGCTCGTGACCACGTGGATGACGATCAGGTCACCCTGCGTGCGGTGAGCGATCCTGCAGCCGCGGCGGATCAGGTCCTCGGAGACACCCGGCCGTGATACACAGACCAGGATCCGTTCCCGGGTCTCCGGGACACTCTGCTTCGACCATCTCCTGAGGACCTCTTCGTCGACCTGGTTCGCGACCCGCATGAGGGCGAGCTCCCGCAAGGCGGTCAGGTTGTCCATGGTGAAATACTTCTGCAGGGCCAGTTCCGCCTTGTGCGGGTTGGGGTAGACGTTGCCGTGCACCATCCGTCGCCGCAGGGCGTACGGCGACATGTCCACCAGCTCCACCTGGTCGGCAAGATCCAGCACCCAGTCCGGGACGGTCTCCTGCTGCCGGATGCCGGTGATCCTGGCAACGAGATCGTTCAGGCTGGCCAGATGCTGCACGTTCACGGTGGTGATGACCGAGATGCCCTCCGCCAGGACGTCGAACATGTCCTCCCAGCGCTTCGCCCGCCGGCTCCCAGGAATGTTGGTGTGGGCGAGCTCGTCGATCAGCGCCCGTTCCGGGTGGCGCTCGATCAGCGCCTCGACGTCCAGCTCCTGGAAGGTCAAGCCCTGGTAGGTCAGGACGCGGGGTGGGATGACCTCAAGGCCGTTCAGCATCTCGATCGTCCGGGGCCGCCCGTAGCTTTGGACGATGCCGACAACCACGTCGGTGCCTCTGGCCTTGGCGCGCTGTCCCTCCCCGAGCATGGCGTACGTCTTGCCCACTCCAGGGGCGGCCCCAGGTAGACGTTGAGCCGTGCCTGCTTGCGCGCCTGGGCATCCGCTCGGGTCCAGACCGTATCGAGAACGGGCTGCGGGATCTCCCGGCCCGCCAGGGCTTCCACCGACTTGGAGGTAACAACGCCCCCGATCGGCTCCACATTCTCCAGCATGTGCCCATTGTGCTACCCGCACGCGGCCGACGCTCTATCCTGATCTGCGCGTTCAGGCGCACGGCGGTTCGTAGGGCTGGGACGTGCCCTGCCGAGGGCACACAAAGCATGGGAACGCGCAGGACCAGCGGGTTCACGTATTTCTGTATCGCGTCAGCTCGTTGTGGAAGGCACGCTCGAGCTGCCCTGAGGCTCCAACGCTTCTTCAGGGGCGGTGGCTCCGGCTGGGCTTGACTAGCGCGTGCTCCTGTCGCTGGTAGCCCATCCGGCTCGCCACGGCCGCCGGGGTTGCGCCGGCGATGCCAGCTTTTCAGGTGGCGTAACACACCTGTCGATGTACCGGTATGAACACGGTCCGTGGTCTCCTGAAGGGTGTCTGGTCGCGGGGGCTCGTTGACCAGCGGGCGAATGGCCAGCGTGACGGCCTCGGTCGACCGGCAGGTCAGGTGGGGCCGGAAGGGCTGGCGGCCGGAAGCATGCACACCGAGAGCGGCAGCCGGGGGCGACCGTGGCTTGGTGCCTGGCTGGTACTCCTGGCTGCTGTGCTGGTCGCGGTTGCTGCCGGCTACGGCATCACCCGGGTCCACGACTACGCTGCCGAGCGCGGTGAGCTGCAGGTCCTGCTTGGTGAGCTGGAGACCGCTGTCTACCACCAAAGCGCGCTGGAGTGGCAGGCGATCGCCGAGACGCGGCTGAAGGCAACGGTTGTCGAGGAATGGCACCAGGTCGATGAGGCGACCCATCGGCTGAACGAGCGGCTGGCGGTGCTGGACTCGACAAGCGACGACGCCCGAGCGGTCCACGACGCGTTCCACAGCTATGACACGGCGGTCGAACAGGAGTTTGCGCTGCTGGAAGCGGGGCGGGACGCGGAGGCCGAGAAGGTCGACGAGCAGCGGGTCGATCCGGCCCTCACCCGGCTGGTCGAGACGCTTGCGGCGGCCCGTCGGCGCGACGGTATCCTGGCCGAGCAGGCGACCCGGCGGGCCGACCTAGCCACCCTGCTCATCCTGCTGGCAGCCGCCCTCAGCATCGCCGCGCTGGCCTGGCGGTTCCAGCGGGCCAAGTCGCGGACGACCAAGCGGTTCGCCTACCAGGCGCTGCACGACCCGCTGACCGCGCTCCCCAACCGCACCCTGCTGCGCGACCGCACCGGCCAGGCGATCCGCCAAGCCGACCGGGAGCTGGTCCCGGCCGCGCTGCTGCTGCTGGACCTGGACCGCTTCAAGGAGGTCAACGACACCCTGGGCCACCACTACGGCGACCAACTGCTGGTCCAGGTCGGCCAGCGTCTACAGGCGGCACTGCGCGCGGTCGACACCGTCGCGCGGCTGGGCGGCGACGAGTTCGCGGTGCTGCTGCCTCGGATCGAGACCTCCGAGGGCGCGGTGGCCGTGGCCAGGAAACTGCAGGCCGCCCTGGAGGAGCCGTTCCTGCTGGAGGGGCTGAGCTTGGACGTGGAGGCCAGCATCGGCCTTGCCATCTATCCCGAGCACGGCAACGACCCCGAGGAGCTGCTGCAGCACGCCGACATCGCCATGTACGCGGCCAAGGAGACCCACGCCGGGTTCATGCTGTTCGACCCCTCGCTGGACCAGCACAGCCCCCGCAAGCTCGCCCTACTCGCTGAACTGCGCCGCGCCATCGAACACGACCAGCTCGTGCTGCACTACCAGCCCAAGATCGACGCCCACACCGGGCAGATCCTGGGGGTGGAGGCGCTGGTGCGCTGGCAGCACCCCACCCACGGCCTGATCCCGCCGGTCGAGTTCATTCCCCTGGCCGAACGGACCGGGCTGATCGGTCCGCTGACCAACTACGTGCTCGACGCCGCCCTGCACCAGTGCCGTGCCTGGCGCCAAGCCGGCCACGAGCTGTCAGTCGCCGTCAACGTGTCCGCCCGGCGGCTGCTGGACCTGGAGTTCCCCGACGAGGTCGCCGGCCTGCTGGCCCGCTGGGAGGTGCCCGCGCGGCTGCTGGTGGTGGAGATCACCGAGAGCACCATCATGACCGACCCCGAACACGCCCTGCAGATCCTGGGCCGGCTGAACCAGATGGGCGTACAGCTGTCCATCGACGACTTCGGCACCGGCTACTCCTCCATGGCCTACCTCAAGGAGCTGCCGGTGCATGAGCTCAAGGTCGACCGCTCATTCGTCAGCCAGATGATCAGCAACACCAGCGACGCGGTGATCGTGCGGTCCACGGTGGACCTGGGCCGCAACCTCGGCCTGCGGGTGGTCGCCGAAGGCGTCGAAGACCAGGCCACCCGGCAGGAACTCGACGCCATGGGCTGCGACGCTATCCAGGGCTTCTACGTCAGCCGGCCCGTCCCCGCCGATGACCTGCTCAACTGGCTCAAGCAGCAGCAGGCGGCCGTACCAAACCCGCAACATCACCGCTGAACGGCTGCAGACGCACCCACTCACCATCCCTGGGTGACACCAACCCTTTAGGCAGTCTCAGCCTATTCAACAGGGTGTTGCACAAAGGGGATTGGATCGTCAAGAAGGCTTGATCACTTCCATGCCGTCAAGATACCTTGACCCCATGGCCAGGACGAAGACGAGCAGCAACGAGGTGGCGACGTTGGCGGCAGCCATTGACAGCCGCGACCCGGAGGTCGGCCTGCGGGCGGTCGCGGCCCTGCACGGCCTGCTGGAGGTCCTGGAAGCCCTGCAGGTCGACAACGCCCGCGCCAGCGGCTGGTCCTGGCAGGGCATCGCCAGCCGGTTGGGCGTCAGCAAGCAGGCCGTCCACCAAAAGCACGGCCCGCGCAGCCGCCCCAGGCAAGGGAGGTAGCCGACATGGTGGACAGCACCAGGACGGTGTACTTCACCGAGCCGGCCAAACGCGCCGCCACCATGGCCCTCGACGAGGTCAGCCGCCTGCACCACGCCTATCGCGGCCCCGAGCACTACCTGCTCGGCCTGCTGCGACAGTGCGACAGCCTGGCGGCCCGGATCCTGGTCGCCCACGGCCTGGACCTGGAGACCGCCCGCGCCGAGGTCGACCGGCTCATCGCCCAGGGCGTGCTCCCAGGCCCGCCCAGCGACGCCGAGCTGCGCCGGCACCACGAGCTGCAGGCCAGGTGGCTGGACGCCCAGAACTTCCCGCCGGAGAACCGCGCCGAGGTCGAGCGGCTGATCGCCCAGGGCGTCATCCCGGGCCCAGACCTCGGCGACGCCCCGCTGCTGGCCACCCTCGGCATTGACCTGGAGGCGGTGGCCGGGCGCCTGCAGGAGACCTTCGGCCGCGAGGCCTACTGGCGGGCGACCGAACGGGTGTGGACCCGACCCACCCAGGCCGCCACCCACCGGCCGATGGGTGTCCCACCGCCGTTTGTCTGCGCGCGATTCCTCAATATCGCCCGCCAGGAGGCGGTCGCACGCGACCAGGAGATCGGCCCCGAGCACTTGCTGCTGGGGTTGCTGCGGGACGCCGAGGACCCGGTTGAGACCGAGTCGTCTGTCCCGGAGCGACGGCTGCGGGGTCAGGTCGGCCTGCCTGACCACGGTCCGCACGCGATCAAGCTGCTGGTCGGGGCACGCGGGCTGACCCTGGAGATCCTGCGTGCGGCCGTGCTCAGCGAACTCGACCCAGACCGGTGACGCCGGTTGGTCGTGTGCGGCGTGAATGGCCGCGTAAGAAACAATGAACTGCCCTGGGTTTGATGGAGGCCTGAACGGTTGGTGTTTACGCGACCTCCTTGGACTGTTCGAGCTGACGGTAGTACAGGGTCTCGTATTCTGCAGGGGGATGTGGTCGAGCGTGCCGTGCAGGCGGCGCTGGTTCCACCACCCGACCCATGCCAGGGTGGCCAGCTCGACCTGGGCGGCGGTGCGCCACGGGCCACGGGGGCCGATCAGCTCGGCCTTGTACAGGCCGTTGACCGCCTCGGCGAGCGCGTTGTCGAAGGAGTCGCCTCGTGAGCCGACCGAGGTCACGGCGCCCTCGTCGGCCAGGCGCTGGGTGTAGCGGACCGCCAGGTACTGCACGCCCCGGTCAGAGTGGTGGACCAGGGCGTCCAGGCCGGCATCCTGGCGGGGCCCAGATGGCCATCTCCAGGGCGTCCAAGGCCAGGGTGGCGCGCAGGGTGGTGGCGACCCGCCAGCCGACGATCGCGCGGCTGTAGGCGTCGATGATGAACGCGGTGTAGCAGAACCCGGCCCAGGTCGCGACGTAGGTGAGATCGGCGACCCACAAGCGGTTGGGCGCCGGCGCGGTGAAGTCGCGGTTGACGAGGTCGGCGGGGCGCTGGTCGGTGGGGTCGGGGATGGTCGTGCGCCGCGGCTTGCCGCGCACGACCCCGCGGATGCCCAGCTCGCGCATGAGCCGGGCCACCCGGTCGCGGCCAACCCCGATGCCTTCCCGGGCCAGCTGCCCCCAGATCTTCTCGGCCCCATAGACGGCGAAGTTGTCGTCCCAGACTCGCTTGATCTCGACCTTGAGCTGGGCGTCAGCGACCGTGCGGGCCGATGGTGGCCTGCGCTTGTGGGCGTAGTAGCTGGACGGGGCGACCTTGAGCACCTTGCAGATCGGCTCGACCCCGAACTCCTCGCGGTGAGCGTCGATGAAGCTCACGATATCGGCGGGCGCGGGTCGGTGAAGTCGGCCCAGGACGCGGTGCCGGCCTGTTGGCCAGTCCGTTTCCCCGGGCCGCTTCCCGAACCCGGCATGCACCTCTCAAGGGTGCAGTTCCGTTGCAGGGACCTGTTGATCAGGCAGCGAGGGTGGGTGGGTGCTGGTAGCGGGCCTGGTGGATGCGTCGGTGTTCCTGGGCGAGGTGGAAGGCCCAGTAGGCAGGGAGGTCGCCATTGCTGGAGAGGGCGCGGAGGGTGAGGACGGCTTCGGCGCCCTGCAGGCCCCAGCGGGCGCCGGTGATGTCCAAGCGGTCGCCGATCAG
>WNFU01009318.1_pt1 | contig 17739 bp, 16 predicted proteins | sample 5400121 | NCBI WGS metagenome assembly WNFU01 (sample SAMN13153360, study PRJNA577476) | soil metagenome | isolation source: 100 cm soil or saprolite under grassland replicate 1 | place: USA:California | collected 2016-06-15
CCAGGATGCGCCGACCGAACCCGAGGCCGCGCACCGAGCCGGCGACCCACATCCGCTTGATCGAGCCGACGCCGGGCGAATTCGACTTCACCGCCCCGCAGCCGACCGGCTCGCCGTCGATGGTCACGACGAGAAAGGCGCCGCGGGGTGGGATCAGCTCGGCGTCGTCGGCGGGGATGCTCTTCCCCGGATCGAAGCCCCCTTCGAAACGGTTGGCCAACTCGGCGAAGTATTGGGCGACGCACCATCGCGCCGCGTGGCTCGCCGGATCCACTCTCTCGACCCGCGCACCCGAGACCCGAAGCAGCGAGCACACTTCGGCCATCGCCGCGACAAGGCGTTCCCGCTGGTGCTCCGTCAGGGGCGCCAGGATACCAGCGGCCGCCTGATCGGCGCGCCGGTTCATCTCCTCCAGCTCCGCGAGCCCCGCGGTCGTGAGTTGAGCGCGTCGCACTCGCTCGTCGTCCGGCCCGGACCGGAGTTGTACCATACCCGTGGACGCGAGGGACTGGACCAGGCGACTCAGGTATCCGGAGTCGAGACCGAGGCGGGAGCGCAGGTCGCGAAGGTCGGCCCCTCGGGGACCGATCTCGAAGAGCACGCGCGACTGGCCAAGGGGCCGATCGCGGCCAAGGAAGTGGTCGTCCAACGCGCCCACTCGTTGGGTGACGAGTCGATTGAAGCGTCGGACGTGCTCGATCTGCTCGGCGGGCATTGTCTGACCTTAGTCAGACAATGACGGTGGCGTCAAGACGCCTTGGACACAGCTCCACCCCCGACGCCCGTTGATATATACCGATATGGGTATATTATTTGACCATGGCTCGAGCAGCGACGACGACCGACGCCTTCAACGCGGTAGCCGAGTCCCGCCGGCGCCAGATCCTGGACGTCCTCGCGGGCGGCGAGCGCGCCGTGAACGATCTGGTGCGCCTGCTCGGCCTGCCTCAACCACAGGTGTCCAAGCACCTGCGCGTTCTTCGGGAGGTCGGCCTGGTGGACGTCCGAGACGAAGGGCGGCACCGGATGTATCAGCTGAACGGCCGGCCGCTTAGGCCGATCCACGAGTGGGTCAAGAACTACGAACGGTCGTGGAACGAGCGGTTCGAAGCATTGGACGAGGTGTTGGACGAACTCAAACGGGAGGAGGACTCCGATGGTGAACCTCATGCGTAGCGGCGCGGCCGTGGTGACGCTCCCGACGGACACCCAGATTCTGATCACGCGGGAGTTCGCGGCGCCGAAGCACCTGGTGTTCAAGGCGTGGACCACGCCCGAGCTGGTCAAACGCTGGTGGATCGGACAGCGCGGCGTGGCGACGATCGCCGAGATCGACCTGCGCGTCGGCGGCAAGTGGCGCTACGTGATGGTGGCGCACGGCGGCTTCGAAGTCGCCTTCCATGGCGAGTGCCGCGAGATCGTCCCGAACGAGCGGCTCGTCACGACCGAGGTCTATGAGGGGATACCCGACGCCGAAGCGAGAGCGGCGCTGAACACCCTCACCCTCACCGAAGTTGACGGGCGCACCACGCTCACGCTCCTCGTCGAACACCGCACCAAAGAGGACCGCGACGCGCACATCAACTCCGGGATGGAGGGCGGCTTGCAGGAGGCGATGGATCTCCTGGAGCAGATCGCGATCTCGCTTCGTTGAGCCGGCGCGATGCATTGACACCCCCCGCACCGTTATTGTACTACTCGGCAGGATCGGAGGAGTAATCATGCGCGACGAAATGGGAATCTTCCGCCTCGACGGCGAAATCGAGCATCCCGCCCGCCCGGGCGAGGGGGAACCGACATGAAGTTCCTCCTCCTGATCTACACGGACGGCACCCTGCTCGACGCTCTACCGGCGGGACAGTTCGACGCGAAAATGCGCGACTGCCTCGCGCATGCCGATGACCTGCGTCAGGACGGGCGCCTGCTCGAGTCCCAGATGCTCGAGAGCGCGAGGACCGCCAAGTCGGTGCGCGTCCGCAACGGACGGCGGACGGTCGTGGATGGACCGTTCACAGAAACGAAGGAGATGCTCGCGGGGTTCAACTTGATCGAGGCCGAGAGCGTGGAGGAGGCGGTCCGCATGGCGGCGGAGTTTCCCTGGGTCGAGACCGGTTGCGTCGAGGTTCGCGCGGTGCAGGACATCGAGGCCGTCAGGCGGCGCGTCCACCGCTCAGGCTCGCCGGTCCCGTAGGCCGCGCCAGCCGAGCAAGGTTCCGTCGTCTCTCTGCAACGCGGGCCAAGCGCCGCCAGCACAATCATGCTATCATGATGATCGTTCATCATGACATGATGTGAGATCATGATGTCCAAGCGACGGGTCAGCGAGCCCGTGCAGATCTATCTCGACGCCGTCGAGCGCCAACGGCTCGAGCGTCTGGCGCGCCAGTTCGGGGCGACGAAGTCCGACGTACTCCGCCGGGGCCTCGAGGCGCTGGACCGCCAGGCGTCCGACCCGGAGGCCCATCCGGCACTAAAGATCATCGGTTTGGCCGACCGAGAGCGGGCGCGCGGCCCTGGGTACGACGTGGCGCGCGAACACGACCGGTACCTGTCCGAAAGCGAAGCAGCGGGCTGGGGGCGCGCGGCCCGGCGGCCGCGGCGCCGTGGCCGCTGAAATTTTCGTCGATACGAGCGCGTGGTACCCGCTGGCGGTGCGTCGCGATCCGGCGCACGGCGCCGTAGCCCGAGTGCTGCGAGAGCGCATAGGCCGGGGCGTGCGCGTGGTCACCACGAAACCCACTCTCGCGCTCTTGGCACGTAGTCGTAGAAACGATTCGACTTTCAGGACGCTGCGGTCTCGGACATTGTATGCGCTAGGCGCGGGTCCGTAACCGGAGGCACCTCAGCGGGGATCGTCGCGCTCGGCACCGGCGCCGGGTCGGAGTCGCGGCGCCCGCTCGGCGTGGCGGTCGTGGGTGGGCTCGCGTTTTCGCAGCTCGTCACGCTGTACGTGACGCCGGTGTTCTACACGTACTTGGACGAGCTCCCGCGCCGGGTGCGCGAGCGGTGGGGGCGATGGAGAGCTTGGTCCACCGAACGAATAATCCCTGTGCTCACTGCGGCGTTGACAGTTTTCTGACAATCCCTCCCCTGTCCCGCCGGGGGGGAAGGGCCTTAGAATCGCAGCAGGCGCCCAATGGTATCCCGGCCATCTCCCCGCGACCGGCGTCCCCGAGTGACGCCCGTGATGGCGTTGCTGCTCGCGACGCTGGGGCTGACCGGCGTGCTCACGTACCAGGCCGTGGACGCGGCAGCCTCCCACCGCCGCACCGCCGAGCGGGCGCTCCGCGACCACGCCACGTTCGCCGCGTGGCAGTACGCCCGGATCGCCCGCGAACAGATCAAGTGGCATCTCTGGGAGGCAGTAAAGCCCTTGGTCTACAACGCGGCCGAACAGCCCGAGCTCCCCACCGCGGCACAGCTCGAGAAGAGCATCCGCGCCCTGGGACGGTGCCAATGCCCTGCCGCCAAGCTGTTCCACGCCTATTTCGCGATCGACGTCAAGGACGGCGCGTCCATCTGGCGAGGGAACAACCCGGACCACCTGACCCAGATGTGGATTCGGGATACGGTGCGCGCGCACGCCATGAAGGTCTACGAGCCGCGCTGGGAATCGGCACTGATCCTGGGCCGGCTGAACGGCACCCAACCGACCATCGGGTATTCGCTCCGGCGCGATGCCTGGGGCGAGCCCCGGGTCGCGGCCGGCGTGGTGCTCGATGAGGCGCTGCTGGACGAGGCGCTCGGCTGGCCGTTCCGGAAGCACGATCCGGACGCCGGCTTCGGCGGCCTCACGGAGCTGTTGCCCCGCGCCCTCACCGGCGAGAGCGGGAACGCGTCGGTGCTCAACGTCACGGTGAGCTTGCCGTCCGGTGACCCGGTCTACCGGGGAGGGACCTGGTATCCGGAGACCGTGACCGGGGCGGACACGCTAGGTGTCGAGCTGGGCAGCCTGTCGGTCACGGTTGCGCTCAACCCCGCGGTCGCCGAACGGCTGGTGATCGGCGGCCTGCCCCGCTCGCGCGTGCCCCTGCTGCTCGGGCTGCTGACGCTCACCGCAGGCCTGGTGGCCGTCACCCTGCGCCAACTGCGAAGGGAACAGGAGCTGACGCGCCTGCGCTCGGACTTTGTATCCGGCGTGTCGCACGAGCTACGCACCCCGCTGGCCCAGATCCGGATGTTTACCGAGACCTTGGCCCTGGAGCGGGTGCGCTCGCCCGACGAGGCGCGGCGCGCGTTGGACATCATCGTCCGCGAATCGGAGCGGTTGAGCCACTTGGTGGATAACGTGCTCCAGTTCTCCCGTGCCGAGCGCGGCACCATCCGCCTGTCGCCCGAGCCCGCGCGCCTGGATGCGTTACTCCAGGACGTGGTCGACACCTTCCAGCCGTTGGCCCAGGCGCGCCAGGTCAGCGTGCGTCTCTCGTCATCGGCGGGGATCACCGCAACAGTGGACGGAGCGGCGGTTCGGCAGATCGTGCTCAACCTGCTGGACAACGCCGTGAAGTACGGTCCCGCCGGACAGTCGGTGTGCGTCAACCTAGGTCTCCAGAACGGCTCGGCCGTGATCACCGTGGAAGACCAGGGGCCCGGCATCCCCAGCAACGCGCGCGAGAAGGTGTGGCAGGCGTACTGGCGGCTGCCGCGCGAGCGTGAATCGGCGGTCGGCGGGAGCGGGATCGGCCTCGCGGTGGTGAAGGAGCTGGTCACTGCCCACGGGGGCTCGGTGTCCGTGACGGACGGCGCCGCGGGGGGCGCCCGCTTCGAGGTGCGCTTGCCGACGGCACCGGCGCCCGCGCCCGTGTGAGTCCGCCCATGCCCCGGATCCTGATCGTGGAGGACAACACCGACCTGGCCTACGGACTCCGTAACAACCTGGAGATCGAGGGCTATCAGGTGAACGTCGCCGAGGACGGCCCGCAGGGCCTGGCCGAAGCGCAACGCCGTCCGCCCGACCTGATGATCCTCGACCTCATGCTGCCCGGCGCCGATGGCTTTCGGGTCCTGAAAACGCTGCGAGACGCAGGCGCCCGCTTTCCGGTGCTCATTCTCACGGCACGCGGGGAAGAGTCGGACAAGGTGCGCGGCTTGAAGCTCGGCGCCGACGATTACGTCACCAAGCCCTTCGGCCTGCTCGAGCTGCTGGCGCGCGTGGAGGCGCTGCTCCGCCGCGCGCTGCCCGCCGACCCCGCCGGGCCGCGCGACGTGTTCCGCTTCGGCGAAGTGGTCGTGGACACCGCGACCCGCTCGGTCACCCGGGCGGGCCGCGAGGTGGCGCTCACGCCCAAGGAGTACGACCTGTTGGTCGCTCTGATCCGGCGCAAAGGCGCCGTCGCTTCGCGGGTTGAATTGATGAAGCAGGTGTGGGGTTACAGCTCCGCGGTCCTGTCGCGCACCGTAGACACGCACGTCGCGGAGCTGCGCCGCAAGCTGGGAAACGGCTCGCCCGAGCCCAAGCACATCCTCACCGTCCGGACCATCGGCTACCGGCTACAGACCTAGGCACACCCTCCTCCACAATTCGTTGACACAACGCCCACCCGATCCCCACGCCTCGCGTACGGGATCGCAACCATCTTACCGCCTTCCACCCCTAGCGTGATGTGCAGGGATGCGGGTGATCGAGCGCAGCGACGGCCGCGGTGGATCGCGCGAGGACCAAACAATGACTCGACTCGTAGCAGCTGTGCTGGCCGGCGCTTTGGGTGCTTTTGTGCGTGACTCCGCCGTGGCGCAAGCCAAACGCTATCCACTCGAATCCGTTGACGATCTGCGGCTGCACAACGTCAGCGCCGAGCCAGCGACATTCAAAGGGAAGCGAGGGCTTCGAATCACCGCAACTCCCGAGGCAGCGCGCCAGGAAGTCGAGCCGCCAATGCTCGCGTGGATCGAGGGTCTGGACTTCTCGAACGGAATCATCGAAGCGGAAATTGCCGGCGCCCCGGCCTCAGGCGCCCGGGCGGGAGCACGCGGCTTCGTGGGTATCGCTTTTCGGTTGGAGATGGACAACAAGACGGAAGGCACAAGGACGTACGATGCGTTCTATTTACGGCCCACGAATGGGCGTGCCGAAGATCAGGAGCGCCGCAATCACGCGACTCAATACATCTCGTATCCCGATTGGACATGGTCCCGACTTCGTCAGGAGACCCCGTCCAAATACGAGTCGTACGTCGATCTCGAGGCAGATACGTGGACCAAAATCAGGATCGAGGTGCGCGGCGAACGGGCGCGCCTCTACGTCCACGACCAGCAACAGCCAGTGCTCATCGTCAACGACGTGAAGTCGGGTGTGAGCCGAAAGGGCGCTGTCGCGTTGTGGATCGGGACTGGAACGGTCGCTCACTTCCGGAATCTTGTCGTAACGCCGGAAGACGAGGTCTCGGTCGGTTATGGCACGCAGTCCAAGCGGCGCGTCACCGGTGCGGTTGCCTCGATTTCGCCGACCGAAGCCGATGCGCGCGTGCCGCGGCTCGTCGATCTGCTGGAAGGTCGCGTTCCCGGTCTCGACGTACTTCGCTTGCCCGGCGAGACCTATAGCCTGAGGATCCGAGGCGTGGGCAGCGGCCGGGACCCCACGGACGACGAACCGCTGCTCGTGATCGACGATGTGCCGGTGTCCCGCGGGTCCCTCAGCGCCACGCTCGCCGGCCTCGCGGTGCGAGACGTCGCTCGGATCGATGTCCTGAAGGATGCCGCGTCGACGAGTGTCTACGGCATCCGGGGCGCCGGCGGGGTGATCATCATCACGACAAAGCGGGGCCCGTAGCCTGAAAGGCGCAGCCGCGGTGGCCAGGCCGGAGGGTTGAGAAAGTCCAGTGTTCTAGGCATTTTCTAACCCCAGGGCGCCGTAGCCAAGTGGTAAGGCAGAGGTCTGCAAAGGGCCTCTGCCTTTTTCCTGCCTAGTCCTCCGTAGTCCTAGCCATTGCCGCTGCTTCGACTTGTCTAATCGACCGCTTCCACATGAATCACCGTTGGTCCGTCTTTTCCGGGTCGGTCTGCCACCAGTTTCGCCACCAGCGAGGGGAAGGTCGCAGCATACGTTACTGCAACGGCACAGAAACCGTCTTGAGCTCCTCGCCCTTGGCAATCGTCACATCCGCGACGGCGCGGCCTTCCTTCAACGACGGTGTGACACTGACTGCGCGCAAGCCAGCGTTGCCTCGCAGGGCGCTCCCGACTGCTGCGCGTAGGGACAGCTTCGCTTTTGCCATCGCCGCGCTCTGGCTCTGTGCGGCGGTGTAATCTTCGCCTTCTCCAATCGGCTCGGTCTTGACGACCGCACCGCTGTTGGGATCGACAATCACTTCGAAGAACTTTCCACCGGTCGCCGTATAGATAGAGAGTTGTAGTTTGCCTTCTTCCACCTCGAACTTGGCGGAAATCGGCTGTCCGTGACTGGCGCTCGCCGTCAGACCACGCGCAAGGGACACCCGGGCGCTCAGAACTGCCTTTGCCACCGCAGCCTGGTCCCCCTCCTGTTCGTCCTTGTCCTGGGCCACGAGCGTGCTCCCCCAGCACACCGCTGCCGCGGCCAGAACCGGGACAAGCCACGCCTTCCTCGTCGTGTTCATATCGGTGCCCCCGATCTCGGTGTAGTGAACTGACGCGCTAGCCGTCTCGAACGATCGATGATACACTTGTTATAGTCAACCGCGATGCGTTCCACCCGGCACCGAGGCTCCTATGCGATGGATTACTCGTGAGCGTCCGAAGATCGATCGCGTCGCGTGCCCTTGGCTGATCACCAGATTCATTGACTCGCAGGCGGAGTTTCTCTTTGCACGACCCGCGGAGGTCCGCGCGCGTGCCACCGAGCTCAATGCGATCCCGTATGATGTGGAAGGCGTGGAGCTTTCTCACGATGGGCCTTTGTGCAGCTTCGACGCCTTCCTGCAGAAGTACGCCTTGACGGATCCGGTCTTGCATGAGCTGGCAGTTATCGTCCGCGGGGCGGACACCGATCGTCTGGACCTGGCCCCGCAGGCGGCTGGATTGCTCGCCATCTCTTTGGGACTGTCGAAACTGTTCCCGGATGATCAGGAGCTGCTCGCCCGCGGGTTCGTCATCTACGATGCGCTGTATGCATGGCTCCAGCACGCCAAGGGGGAGCGTCATACCTGGAACCCGCAGCGCGTCCCCGCGCCCGCCTGATTCGTGAAGGATTTCGCGGCCGGACGTTGGCTCCTGCTGTTCCACCAGATTCCGCCGAAGCCCGACTACTTCCGGGTGAAGGTGTGGCGCAGGCTGCAGCGCATCGGCGCAGTGCCGGTCAAGAACTCGGTGTGGGTCCTCCCGTACAACGATCAGACGGTCGAAGACTTTCGCTGGCTGCTGCAGGAAATCGTGGCAGGTGGCGGCGAAGGGTCAGTATGCCGAGGGGATTTCGTGGACGGCCTGAGCGACCGCGACGTCGAAGGATTGTTCCACAAAGCCCGTGGCGCGGATTACGCGGCCATCGCGCGCAATGCGAAGTCTCTTGTTCGCAAGGCGGCGAACTCCGCCGAAGTGGCGCGCCTCAATCACAAGCTCGCCGAGGTCGCGGCGATCGACTATTTCCATGCTCCCAACCGGCAAGCGGCTGGGCGGGTGATGGCGGACCTCGAGGCACGCGCGCGCCGGGCCGAACCGCCCGAGAAGCGCAGGGGCCGTGCTGGCCGCCCAGCCGGACGGATGCGCGGGAGGACGTGGGTCACGCGCCGGGGCGTGTTCGTGGATCGCATCGCCAGTGCGTGGCTGATCACGCGCTTCATCGACCCGGCGGCCCGGTTCCAATTCGTGACTCCTGAGGGCTACTCGCCTCGCAAAGGCGAGCTGCGCTTCGACATGTTCGAAGCCGAGTACACGCACGAGGGGGACCGCTGTACCTTCGAGACCCTGGTCCGGCGGTTTCGACTACGCGACCCAGCGCTGCGAGCCATCAGCGAGATCGTCCACGACATCGACTGCAAGGACGCGAAGTTTGGCCGCGCGGAGGCTATCGGCGTCGAGCGGTTGCTCGCGGGGATCGCCCGCAAACACGCCACTGATGCCACCCGGCTCCGTCAGGGAGCGGCCGTCTTCGACAACCTCTATCAGTCATCGCGATGAAGCCAGCACCAACGCGCGCCACGCTGTGGGCTTTCGTTATCTACTTCTTCAAACTTGGCACGCTGGGGTTCGGCGGACCGATCGCGCTCGCAGGCTACATGCAGCGCGATGTGCCGACCGTCCTGATCTGTGCGGTCACGTTCGCTGTCATTGTGAGCATGAAACGCGTTCCCGAACCCGCTCTTATCGCGGCATCCGGCGTCGTTGGCTTGCTCCTGAAGCATGCGTTGTAGGCGCGGCCACCATCACGAAATGGAGGAGTTCGTCAATGAAGAAGATCCTGCAGGGAGGTTTATTCCTGTCCCTCGTCGTCGCTGGCGCTCCGGCGTTCGCTCAACGGCCGTCGGGCGCTGTCTGGGATTCGGTGGGCCATATTCTAGGCACAACTCCCACGAGCGCGGCCGGCTACGTTCGCTTCAACCTGCCCCGCCGCGACCTCACGGTGCGAATCGGGGACGTCACGGTCGTGCCGGCGCTCGCGCTAGGGGCCTGGGCCGGCTTCAGCGGAGAGCCCAGCGACGCGACCATGATGGGGGACCTCGTTCTGACGGCGGCGGAGCTGGGCCCGGTACTCGCCGAGCTGGCGCATCAGGGCATCGGGGTGAGCGCAATCCACAATCATGTCGTTGGGGAACAGCCGGAGATCATCTACGTCCACATCCTCGGCCAGGGGAACGCGCTCGACCTGGCAACCCGGTTGGATCGAGCCGTGACCCGCACCGGAACGCCGCGACCTGTTGCGTCGGCGCCGCCGGTTCCCCTCACGATCGACACAGCCGTGGTTTTCGAAGCGCTGGGACGTCACGGCACCGCGCGCGGCAACGTCGCCCAAGTGGCGTTCGTTCTGGTCTCGGGGACAGTCACCATGGGCGGCCGCACGATGACCCCCGCTCTCGCCTACGGCTCGCCCGTTAACGTGCAGATGGTGAGCCCCTCGCGCGCCGTCGCCACCGGCGACTTTGCGGTGCGAGACTCCAGCGTCGCCGGTGTGGTGGCCGCGCTGACCGCGCACGGGATCACGGCGACCGCCGTGCACAGTCACATGATCGGTGATTCCCCCCACCTGAATTACATCCACTTCTGGGCCGACGGCCCCCTCCCGGACGTGCTGCGTGGACTCAGGGCGGCAGTCGATGCGGGGCACTGAGAGGACACATGCACGCATTTCCAAAAGCAGGGCTCGTGGCACTCGGCCTCGCCTTGATCTCGACGATGGCCACGGGATGCACGAGTCGCAGTCGCGACCAAGATGATGATGATGATGACGACCCGGCTCCCGCGGTGAATCCCTCGCCGGGCACCGCGCAAACCGCCGCCATCTGGACATTCGACAGCGCGAGCGTGGGGCAGCCGCCCACCGGCTTCTCGTTCGGCCGGACCGGGTCGGGGCGCCCCGGCCGCTGGGTCGTTCGCGCCGCGGCCGACGCCCCCAGCGGGCCCAACGTGCTCGCGCAGGAAGACAGTGATCGGACAGACTACCGCTTCCCCGTCGCCGTGGCTGAGGGGGCCACGTTCGGGGACGTGAGCGTAGCGGTTCGGTGCAAACCGGTGAGCGGTCGAGTGGATCGCGCATGCGGCATCGTCTGGCGATACCAGGACGAAAACAACTACTACCTCACACGGGCGAACGCTCTCGAGGACAACGTCTGCTGGTACTACGTGCAGAATGGCCGCCGCGTCGAAGTGAAGCGCGTGCATGTCCCCGTCGCATCGGGGGTGTGGCATTTGCTGCGCGCGGACATGCGCGGCGATCACGTCGAGGTCTATTTCAATGGTGCGAAGCTGATCGACGTCCACGACTCACGGTTCACCGCGGCGGGCAGGATTGGCGTGTGGACCAAAGCCGACTCCCACACTCTGTTCGACGACCTCAGTGCCACGGTGATCGTGCCATGACGCCGCGCTCCCTCCTCTTCCCAGCGACGATCGTGTTCCCACTGGCCGTCGCCTACGCTCGGGCGCAACAGTGCACGGCCACGCTCACTTCGATGACGCCCAGCGGCTGGAGCGCGACGACCACGGCGGCACCCGACGCGCCCCGTGGCCCACTGCACCTGGTTCAGGACATTCCCCTCCCCGGCCCCGCCAACCGCTTCGACTACCAGAGTGTCGATCCCGCGGCGCGGCGCTTGTACATCAATCACATGAACGCCGGACGCTTGGTGGTCTTCGACCTCGACTCCACGAAGGTGATCGGAGAGGTCCCAGGCCTCGACCGGGCGACCGGCGTCTGGGCGGTTCCGGCGCATCACATGGTCTACGTGTCCGCCGCAGGCAGGCACGAGGTCGTGGGCATCGATGATCGTACGCTCGAGATCAACGCCCGCGTCGGTGGTATCGTCTTCCCGGACGGCATCGCCTACGCGCCGGTGGAGCACAAAGTCTTCGTATCTGACGAAGCGGGAGCTGCGGACGTCGTCATCGACGCTGGGACGAACACCAAACGCTCGACGATCGAGCTGGGCGGTGAAGCGGGGAACACGCACTACGACTCCGTCTCACACTGCGTGTTGGTGGCGGTTCAGACGCGGAATCAGCTCGTCGCCATCGATCCCGTGACCGAGCGCATCGTGGCGCGCTACGACCTGGCTGGCGCCGATCAGCCGCACGGTTTCACGCTCGACGAGTCGGGGCGGCTGGCGTTCATCACAGGTGAGGGAAACGCGAAGCTGCTGGTGCTCGATCTGCGCACTATGAAGGTCCTGTCCACGCATCCGGTAGGCGACGATCCCGACGTCCTGGCCTGGGACGCCGCCTGGCGCCGCTTGTACGTCGCTTCGGAGTCCGGGGTCCTCAGCACCTTCGTCGTAGACGACCACGCGCTGCATCCACTCGGCGATGTTCGCGCGCCTCACGCCCATTCCGTGGCGGTCGATCCGCGCACGCACCGGGTGTATCTCCCACTCGAGAACATCGAGGGCCGTCCGCTCCTGCGCGTGATGGTTCCCGGCAGGTGACCACTCAGTAGCGAAGCGCGTACTGGGCCTTGATCAACAGCTGATTCGACGCGAACGCCCAGCGTGACTCGCCCGACAGCACGTCGCGCGTCCGGAGGTTGTGGTTGTAGACCACGAAGAGATCGCCCAACGGGCTGAACGTCCACCGCAGCCGCGTATTCGTCCCGAAGGAGGCGGACTCTGCGTCGTATTGTAGAAAACTCGTCAGCGCCAGGTCGGATGACACGTTCAGCCGCAGCCGAGTGCCGACCACGTCCTGGACGAAGCGCCCACTCGGCATCCGGCCGACATCCCGCTCTCCGGTGAGCTCCGCGATGAACAGGGCGGACGCCCGCCATACGGCCGTCAACCGGTATTGGTCCAAATAGCCGTCGAAGAATCGGCCGAACCACCACGTCGCCTGCGCGCTGAAGCGCCGCTTGGTCGCCAGGCCGCCCTCGAGACGGAACCGCATGAAGCGGTACGCCCCAGGAGCGATCGTCACGTTCGACGTGACATCGAACGGCTGGCTCAGGCGCTCACCCGTGGGAACGATATTGAACTCGAATCGGTCCCCGCTTTCGAGGCGGCAGTTGATGGGGGCCATGAAGTACCGGTAGCTCTGCCACGCGCCCGAGAGGCCCGCGGCGTAACTGAGCTCGTTTTCCCAGAAGCACTGGCGAATGTGTAGCGGGCCGATCGGCCGCTGGGGCCGCGGTTGCCAGTTCGCGCCGAGCGACGCGATGTGGACACCCGACCGGGGGACGAACCCGAGCGACGGGTCGAAGGCGTCGCCGAGCCGGCTGTACTTGACCGCGATGTCCCACCGGTCGTTGGGGTAGGCGATCTTGACGCCCGCCGCGGTGCGGTCGCCCCGCAGGCTGTCCCGCCCCATGGTCAAAGCCCAGATGCCGACCTGGAGGTTCTTATCCCTCCGGAAGCGGGACGTCTGGTAGGTGAGATCCGGCCCTGCGAGCCAGCTCCCCGTCCTCCCCAGCGGATCCCCCGCCGTTGCGATGAAGCCGACCGATGACTCTCGCAGCACGTTCTGCTTGAGGCGCGCCACGACCAGGGTGCTCGCGGCGCTGAGCGTATCGACGGCGCGCGTGCGCACCGCCAATCCGCCAAAGCTCGTGCCGCCCCACCGGCCGTTGAGCTTGCCGCCGGCGTCGATCGGAACCCGTCGCCCCTCGAGCAAACCGATGCGCCGGCTGAAGAAGGGGATGACGTCCTCGCCGATCCCTGGCCCGAACGCGAAAATGTCCGACCCTTCGAGAAAGAACGTACGCTTCTCGGGAAAGAAGAGCGGGAAGCGCGTCAGATTCACTTGCCGGGCGTCCACCTCCGTTTCGGCGAAGTCGGTGTTCACCGTGAGGGACGCCAGGGCGTTCGCTCCGATGCGCTGCGTCACGTCGAGACTGGCGTGGCTCTCGTCCCGCACCACCGCCCCGACGCTGTCTCGCGCGCCGCCGCCCGTCAGCGACGGACGGACGGTGAGCCCCAATCCCAAGTCGAAGCGCGGCAGACCGGCGAGGAGCCCCGCCTGACTCGTCTGCGTCACGGCGTGGTCGGGCTCGGGACTCGCCCAGCGGTCCGTCTCCTGCAGACGCTGAATGCGCCGCTGCACGTTGAATCCCCACTCGTCCAGACCCGGCCGAAACAGCAGACTCTTGAGCGGAATCAGGAACTCGACCGACCAGCCGGTCGGCGTGCGCGCCGTCGCGGCCTCCCACACGGCGTCCCAGTCCGCGTTCTCGTCCCCGCCCGCGGCACCGAGGAGCGCGTCGTAGCGCGCTCCGTTGGGATTGATCGCGAATACGTACCCCGACCGGCCGTCGTGATACGTGTCGAGGACGATCTTGATGTGGTCTTCACTGGCGAGGGCGGCATCACGCTGACGCGCGTACGTCACAATGCGCGCAGGCTCGCGGTCGTCGGCGCGCACTCCGATGATGATGGCATCTCGCCTCGCGAGCACGCGGATGACGGTGCGCGCGGACGGCGTCGCCCCGCGCACCGGCTCGACCTGCGTGAGATTGGTGATCGAGTCCGCGTCAGCCCATGCCGGTTCGTCAAACCGGCCGTCGACGCGGATCTCCCCGCGAGACGAGCCCGCGCGCAGCGTCGGTGCAACGGGCTGCTGTGTCGACTCCGACCCCGCGGCGCTCGAGAACACCGCTGCGGCCAACACCGCTGCCCGCGGGAACGTGGGGTTGACCGTCACGAACCGGCTCCGAGCCTCCCTGGCGTGATGGGTTCTCCATGCGGCGGGACTCGTGAGTCGACCCCGGGGCAGCGAGCAGAATCTAATGGGCCATAATCCGTCGTGACAAAGCCAACGCCCAAAGGAGTGGAGCCATGACCCGTCCGATCGGCCGTGAGCGCCAAATCCTACGAGTTCGACGACGCCGGCAATGAGACCGCATCGACTACCCGCGCATGATGAAGATCGCGAAGGACGCCGGGTACAGAAGCTTCCTGGGGACCAGTGCTCAATCCCTGGTGCCCGTCGGCTCGAGCGTTTCGGAGGGCGGCCGCCGCCGGATGCGGCGCTTGACTTGATGGTGGAACCGGCGTGCCCATTCGGGCCAGCGTTCCTCCAGCCATTCGTACAACACCGGTAACACAATCAGAGTGAGGAAGGTGGAGCTCAGCAGCCCACCGATCACTACCGTCGCGAGCGGGCGCTGGACCTCGGCCCCCTGACTCGTGGAGATCGCCATCGGGATGAACCCAAAGGCGGCGACGAGCGCTGTCAGGAGGTTCGAGCGGAGCCGGTCGTCCGCGCCTTCACGCACGGCGGCATCGAGCGGGCGCCCGCGATCGCGCAAGTGATTGATGTAGGAGACGAGAACGACGCCGTTCAGCACGGCGACGCCGAAGAGCGCGATGAAACCCACCGACGCGCTGAGGTTCAAGTGCAGACTCCGCAGCCACAGCGCCGCGATGCCGCCCACGAGCGCGAACGGCACGTTGAGCATGACGAGAAGCGCTTGCCGCGCATTCCCGAAACTCGCATACAAGAAGCCGATGATGAGGAGCAGGACAAGCGGGACGATCAGCATGAGGCGCTTCATGGCCCGTTCCTGATTCTCGAACTGGCCGCCGTACGTCACGAAGTAGCCCTCGGGCAGGGTGACGCGCCGCGCCACCGCGCGCTGCACCTCCGCCGCGAAACCGCCGAGGTCGCGACCGCGCACGTTGCTTTGGACGATGACCATCCGCTCGCCGTTCTCGTGATTGATGACCTCCGGACCTTCCACGACGCGCACGCGCGCCACCTGCGCGAGGGTCAGGCGCGCGCCGGCGGGCGTCCGGATTAGCAGCGTCCCAATCGCCTCCGGCGTGCCACGGTGGGGGTCGGCCAGCCGGACAACAATTGGAAAGCGCTTGCGGCCGTCGATCACTTCGCTCGCCTCGACGCCCCCGATGCCCGCCTGCACGGCATCCCGCACGTCGGCCACGTTCAGGCCGTATCGCGCCAGGGCGCCGCGATCAAGCGCGATCTCGACCTGCATCGCGCCGGCGCTGACGTCCACAGAAACGTCCGCAGATCCGCGGACGCCGCGAATCACGTCGCGGATTTCCGCCGCCTTGCGTTCCAGGATGGGGAGGCTGTCGCCGAAGACCTTCACGCCGAGCTCCGTGCGCACGCCGGAAATCGCCTCGTCGAGTCGCATCGCCATGGGTGCGGTGAAGTTGTAGTCGAGGCCGGGGATCTCCTTGAGCGCCGAGTCCATCTTCTCGATCAGCGCTTCGGGCGAGCGGGCCTGCCATTGGCGGCGCGGCTGGAACATGACGTAGACATCGCCCGCGTAGAGACCCATGGTCTCGGTCGCAAGCTCAGGGCGTCCCATCTTCGTGACGATGCTTCTCACCTCCGGGAAGCGCATGAGCGTGCGCTCGACGTCCTTGGCGATCGCCATGCCCTGAGGCAACGACGTGCTCGGCAGCCTGCGGGTCTCGATCAACAGGGAGCCCTCGTCGAGCTTCGGCATGAACTCGGTCCCGAGGTACGGCACCGAGGCGAGCGCGAGCGCCAGGACCGCGCCGGCCGTCCCGACCACCTTGGAACGGTTCGCGAGCGCCCAGTGGAGCGCGGTGCGGTAGCGCGCGCGCACCGCCTCGAACCAACGCGCCGGCTTCTCCTCGACGTGCCGCAGCAGGTACGAGGCAAGCATCGGTACGTAGGCCAGGGCCAACAACAGCGAGCCAAGCACGGCGACACAAACGGTGAACGCCATGGGCGCGAACATGCGCCCTTCCAGCCCCTGGAGCGTGAAGATCGGGATATAGACGGCGATAATGATGGAAACGCCGAACAGGATCGGCCGGCCGACCTCGAACGCCGCCTCGCGGATGAGACGTTGGCGCTCATCCTCGGTCACGCGTCCGGCGTGAGCGAGCCGACGCACGAAGTTCTCCATCATCACGACCGACGCATCCACGATCAGGCCGAAATCCAGCGCGCCGAGGCTCATGAGGTTCGCCGAGACGCCGAGCCGCTGCATAAGAAGGAAGGCAAAGAGCATCGACAGCGGGATGACCGACGCGGTAATCAGCGACGCTCGAATATTGCGGAGGAAGAGGAACAGAATCAGAATGACGAGGAGGGCGCCCTCGAACAGATTCTTGAAGACGGTGTGGGTCGTCCGGTCGACCACCTCTCCCTGATTGTAGAACGCCCGGATCGTTACGCCCTTGGGCAACAGTCGGCGAACGTCTTCGAGACGCCGCTCGACCAGGCTGACGACTTCATGACCGTTCGCACCCTTGAGCATGACGATCATGCCCGACAACGTCTCGCCACGGCCGTCGCGCGACACGGCTCCTTCGCGAGGCATCGGCCCCAACGTGACCGTCGCCACATCGTGCACGTGGACCGGCGTCCCCCCCGCGCGCGTGCTCACGACGACCTGGGCGATATCGCTGGTATCGCTCAATCGTCCCAGCCCGCGCACGGTAAAGCGCTCGCCACTGGTCTCGATGTAGCCGGCACCGAAGTTCCCGTTGTTCTCCGCCAGCGCCTCCTCAAGGTCCGAGAGCGTCAGGTTATAACCTGCGAGCTTGGAGGGATCAGCAAGGACGTGGAACTGCTGGACCATCCCGCCCCACGAATTGACGTCCGCGACGCCGGGAATCGTTCGAAGCATCGGCTTGACGGTGTACTCCTGGACGTTCTTGAGCTCCATGAGCGACAGGCTGTCCGACTCGACGAGGTACTGGAACACCTCGCCCATCGGCGTTGCGGGCGGGCCGAGCTGCGTCTCCACGCCGGCGGGCAAGTTCCCCTCGGCGTCCTGCATCCGCTGGGTGACCTGCGCGCGCGCGAAGTACATGTCCACATCGTCATCGTAGGACACGGTGACCACGGAGATCCCGGCCTTCGAGATGGAGCGCACGCCGCGCGTCCGCGGGAGTCCCATCATCGCCGTCTCCATCGGATAGCTCACCAGGTTCTCGACTTCGTTGGGCGATAGCCCCGGCGCGACGGTGATGACCTGCACCTGGTTGGGCGTGAGATCCGGAAAGGCGTCGACGTTGAGGTTGCCCAACGCCCACGCGCCGGCCCCGACGAGCAGCAGCGTGATCGCGATGACCGCGACGCGGAAACGCAGCGCCAACGCAATGAGTTTTTCGATCATGGGATCACTGTGGGGGCATCTTCGAACGGGAGAACTCGGACTTCACGGCGAACGCACCCTCGGTGACG
>WNFU01013660.1_pt1 | contig 17738 bp, 8 predicted proteins | sample 5400121 | NCBI WGS metagenome assembly WNFU01 (sample SAMN13153360, study PRJNA577476) | soil metagenome | isolation source: 100 cm soil or saprolite under grassland replicate 1 | place: USA:California | collected 2016-06-15
AATTCGATCTGCTCATGGCTTTGCTCGAGCGGACGAATTTCGACAGTGCGCTGATTTTCTGCCGGACCAAGTACGGCGCCGATCGCATCGCGCACCAATTAAAACAAGGAAAGCATGCCGTCGCCGTGTTGCATTCCAATCGGACACAGCGCGAACGGATCGAAGCGCTCGAAGGCTTCAAGAGCGGCAAATACGAAGTGATGGTGGCCACCGATATTGCGTCGCGCGGACTCGACATCGCCGGTGTCAGTCACGTGATCAATTACGATGTGCCCGAGCATCCGGAGGATTACGTCCATCGGATCGGGCGCACCGGACGCGCCCAGAACGTTGGCGATGCCTTCACGCTCATGAGCGGACCGGAGCTGCCTGCGCTACAGGCGATCGAACATTTCATCGGCCAGAAAATTCCCCGACTAAAGCTGGAGAATTTTCCCTACCTGTACACCGCGCTCTTTGAAACCGAATCAGCTACCGGTGGACGACGCGCAATCGGCGGCGGCAGAACTCATCGTGGCTATTCCTTTGGAAGAAGGCGATGAAAAGATTGATGAAGAGACACCAATTTCACCAATTCGCACTAATCGACTCCCAAATCCTTCAAAATTCGTGATAATTCGTGTAATTCGTGTCTCGTGACAATTCGCGTAATTGGTCTCTTAACTTATGCCTGAATCAAACCTTGCCACGGACTCACAGGCTGAATTCGACCAGCTCCAAAAGAAGCTGGTGCCGTTGTGGAAATCGATTGAGCGCTTCAATCAGGACCCGCAAACCATCATCGTCGTGCCGTCCATGTCCATCGACGCCATCAGTTCGGGCGCGGTGATGCAGGCGTACGAGGAGCGCTTTTTGTTTTTGTTATTGCTGCTACGTCAGCCTCGTGCACGGCTGATCTATGTGACTTCACAAACCATTCTGCCGAGCATCATCGATTATTACCTCGGTCTTCTGCCCGGTGTTATCCCGAGTCATGCGCGCCAGCGCCTTTTCCTTATCTCGCCTCTCGACCTCTCGGTGCGCGCACTAAGCGACAAGCTGCTCGAGCGGCCACGGCTAATGGAGCGTATCCGTTCGTTGATCATGGATCCCGATCGCGCGCACCTTGTTCCGTTTAACACAACCAACCGCGAGAAGGAACTGGCGTTGCAGCTCGGGATACCCATGTACGGCGCAGACCCGAAATTTTTCCCGCTGGGCACAAAGAGCGGCTGTCGGACAATTTTCATGGAGGAGAATGTCCCGCATCCTCTGGGCGTCGAGAATCTGGGCAGCAAAGAAGACCTGATTGAGGCCATCGTGCAAATGCGGGCGCGGAAGCCTGCGATCAAGCAAGTCCTGGCAAAGCTTAACGAAGGTGTTTCAGGCGAAGGTAACGCTGTTATCGATCTAGGTGGGCTGCCTGTAGCCGGGGGCGCTGACCCCGGCCGTGAGCGAGCCATGCTAGAGGAGCGCCTTCGAGCGATGCAGTTTGAGCTGGCTCGTGTTACCTACGATAGCTACATGAAGAAACTCCAGGAACGAAGGGGAGTAGTCGAAGAACGAATCATCGGGAAAGAAATCAGGAGTCCCAGTGTTCAGCTTCGTGTTACTCCGCTGGGCGTAGTGGAGTTGTTATCCACCCACGACCAGCTTCTCGGTGGCCCATCCGGGCAAAGTTATCTCGGCTGCGTATTCCCGGCCGACCCTGGGTATGCGGCACTCATCACCCGCGAAGCCGCCAAGGTTGGCAGACGTCTCGCGAACGAAGGAGTCATCGGTCGTTTCGCGCTAGATTTTGTGGTCGTACGTTCGAATGGAAAATGGGAGCCCTACGCGATCGAGATTAACCTGCGAAAAGGCGGCACCACCCATCCGTTTTTGACGCTGCAATTTCTTACCGACGGCGCCTACAACCCTGAGACGGGGATCTTCACTGCGCCCAACGGACAGCAGAAGTTTTTTGTCGCCAGCGATCATGTCGAGTCCCCGTCGTATCGAACGCTGACGCCGGACGATCTTTTCGATATCGTGGTGCGGCATGATCTGCATTTCGATCAAACCCGTCAGACGGGTGTGGTTTTTCACATGATGAGTGCCCTGGGTGAGCTGGGAAGAACAGGGCTGACCGCGGTGGGCAACTCACATGAGGATGCAAAGGCCACCTACGAGCGCGCAGTGACTGTGCTTGATCAGGAAACGCGGGGCGGCGCGCCACCGCAATGACGAAATCCGAATGACGAATCCGAATTAATCGCTAAATGACGAATCTCGAACGAGCCGCTTTTTGTCGTTTGAGCTTTGTCATTCCTTCGTCATTCGACATTCCTGCTTCGTCATTTCTTTCCCGACTCAAGTTTTTCGAGAACTTCGCGCCGTGCGGAATGCCTTGTGATTGCGCAAATGACGCGGCACTACAAATACTGAGACGCTCGTTCCTGTCTTCGTTACCTTCCAATTTTCCTGATTAATCCTAGCCGCTTTATCCGGTCAATCCGTGGTTAGTTTAAAAAATTTTTAAAAAAGTATTGACATCATTTTTGCGCTTCTGCTACAAACGACGCTCCCGGCTGTACTGCCGGCTCCAAAATTCCATTCACATCAACCATAACAACCCATGAAAAAGAAAGCCACTTCACAATCCGCATTCTTTAACCTCCGTGTCTTAATCGGCCTCTGTATCGTCCTTGTCGGCGTCGTTCTGGCGCTGGCACAGTTCGGCGTGTTCTCCGCAGCCGCTCAGGGCATCTTACAAGCGATGACGAAAGGTAAGATTATCACCCAGTCCCAGGACCCTCTCGTCCCCGTTGGATTTGACTGTTCCACGATTCACGAGAAGGGCATTGACAAGCAAGAAAACTTCAGGGCCGGCGCCATCATGACTGCCTGCGGCGAGACACCTGGCGTTTCGACTTCTGCGACTTCCACTCTCGGTCCCGTCGGCCACTTCATCAAAAAACTGTTGATGCCCCTGGCGTTTGGCGCAGCCGACGTCAACCTGATCACCGGCACCGAGACCTCTAAGCGGGACCTGGTTCACGGTGTGGCTGGATGTGGGTTGCGGCGGCCAGGGCTTGGGTGGGTACAAGTCCACCACTCCATGGGACCCGAATAGCTGGACCCATTTCTGCGCTTTCAACGAGGGCTCTGCCGACCGCGAGTCCGGCTATGCCGACAACAACCCAGCCTCTCCCCACTTCGGGAACATGTATATTTCCTGGAACGACTTTAATTTTGGCAACGCGGACATCTTCGTTGTGCGCTCCACTGACAACGGTGTAACTTGGAGCAGCCCAATCAACGTAAGCGGCGGTGCTACGTTCATCCGCAACGTTCAGATCACCGGCGACAAGGTCACCGGCGACGTGTACATCGCCGGTATGAACGAGAATGGTGGCAACGGCAACTTCACCCGCAACAACCTCATCTACAGATCAACCGACGGCGGTATCACCTGGACCAACACCTACACGGGGCCCGCCTTCCAAGGTGCGCACCGCACCAATTCGGGCTACTTCGCCTGCATGTACAATAGCCCCGCCTACTGGCGACACATGGGCTGGGGTGAGCCTACCGCCTTCAACCACGTGGTTGGCTTAGTCTATGCCGCGTCCAACCCCGGCAACAACGACCCCGGCGACGTCTTCTACATCCGCTCTACCGATAGCGGCGTGACCTTCAGTGCCCCCTTCCAGCTCAACAGCAACGCCGACGCCACCAAGGCGCAGTGGCAGCCGAACTTGTCTGTCAGCGAAGCAGGCACGCTCTTCGCTATGTGGTACGACGAGACACCGCGGGTAGCGGCCAGTTGTCAGCCATCGAGCCCCAGTACCCCCTGCTACCAGATGCATGCACGCAAGTCAAACGACAACGGTGTAACTTGGTTGGCTGACGATACGCTCTCGGACGTAGCCAGCCCTCTGCCGCTGCAAGGTGATCCGGGCATCCAACCGCTCTATGCGGGGGATTACGACTACGGCTCGTCGATACTCACCAAGCACGTCACCTCATGGGTGGACGGGCGCAACCCTATCCTCGGCGCATCCCAGCAGGATGCCTTCACCGATAGAGAACTGGTGGGCTTTGCAGTGACAACCACGACCCCGGCCTGTAACAGCATCATCAATACGCAGCCGGTGGACTTTATTATCAACCTGAGCGACCCGGTGGATCCGACAACTGTTCAGGCAACGGATTTCACGGTGAACGGAACTCCGGCCAACTCATTCGCGTTAAGCAACGGCAATGCAACGATCACTTTCCACTTCAACAGCTCGCCTGTGGTCACACCGGGCCCGCAGACGATGCATATCCCGGCAAACGCGTTCAACCGTGCTTCGGACAACCAGGGGAACTTCGAATTCATGTGCGACTTCTGTTTCGCCATAACGCCGCTACAGGTGACTACCACCAACCCGCCCGTTGGCGGCACGTTCTCACCGCCAGCGCCAGGCGATTATCAATATGACGTGAACTTCAACCAGGCTGTTGATGCAGCCTCAGTCCAGACGAGCGATCTGACCCTGACCGGCAATGTTGGCGGCAGCGTGACCGCGGTGACCTTGGTAAACGGCAACACGACTGCCCGGTTCACAGTGCATTTCAATTTCGGAGGCAGCGTGACGGCAAACATTGGGGCCGGGGCGATCACTGCTAACGGATGCAATCCTAACGCGGCCTTCTCAGGGAACTACACAGTAGAGGGTTGCCCGCCTCAAGACCATTACGACATAGCCCAAATAGGCGGCAGCATCGTGCCAGGCACGACAGACACCGGCAATCACGGGGATGACACGGTGACTACCGTCGCGCTCCCATCCGGCTTCAGTTACAGCCTGTACGACCAGACGTTTAACGCCATCAATCTGTCGTCTAACGGGAATGCCCAATTCACGACCACGGACACCGCCTTTACCAACGTCTGCCCGCTGCCGTGGCTCAATCACAACTACACGATCTTCCCCTACTGGGACGATCTGCGGACCGACAATCTAGGCTGGGCTGGCTGCGCGGCTTATCCCAACGGACTGTGCGGCGTCTTCACCTCGATTACCGGCAGTGCGCCCAACCGTATCTTCAACATCGAATGGCGCGGCGTTTACTTCGCCAACACCGCCGGGCACGCCAACCACGAGCGTGCGGCTACTGGCGGGCAAAGCTACATCCTGCAGAGCTGCGGAACTCCAACTCCAACGCCTACAGCTACGGCAACGCCTACAGCTACAGCTACGCCTACAGCTACAGCTACGCCTACAGCAACACCTACGGCAACGCCAACAGCTACTCCTACTGCGACCCCGACGGCAACGCCGACTGCAACGCCTACACCTACACCCACACCGGGGCAGATTGTGCTGCACGCGCGTGGTTACAAAATTCACGGCCTGCAAACGGTGGACCTCTTCTGGAACGGGGTGACCTCGGCTAACGTCGACATCTATCGCAACGGCGTGTTGATTGCTACCGTGCTGAACGACGGTGGTTTCTACACTGATCACATCAACCGCACTGGCAGGGGAACCTATACCTACAGAGTATGTGAAGCGGGTACCGGAAACTGTTCTAACCAGGTCACGGTAAGGTTTGGCGGTGGATAACCGTAAGTAACAGTAACAAGCACTAAATCCAATCTACGCGGCGCCGCGCAAGCGGCGCCGCGTAAAACAATCCTAATCCTATGACTAACAATTCACGCCCACGCCCCACATTCAATCCGTCGCAGTTGCGGCGGATTTTTTGTTCGTTGTTTTTCGTTGCAGCAGCCGCCGCTACAATAGGCGCCGTCGCTTCTTCTCGCACCACTGGTCAAGGCGGCTCACCTAACCAGTCGGTCGCTGGGCAAAAGATCGCGCCCTGGGTGACGGAACACACGGCTAACGGGCAGCAGGCGGAATTTTTCGTTGTGCTGGCTGATCAGGCAGACCTGAGCCCTGCTGCAGCTTTACCGACAAAAGCTGAAAAGGGCCGTTTCGTCCTTGACGCGCTGCGGAACAAGGCCCAGACCACGCAGGGGCCGATCCTGCAATGGCTGCGCGAACGCAGCGTGGAGTATCAATCCTTCTACATTGTTAACGGAATTTTAGTGAAGGGCAGCCGGGAGATCGCCGAGGCATTGGCCAGCCGGCCGGATGTGGCGCGGGTAGAAGGCAACCCGGTCATTCACAATCCCCTTCCTGAAGCGGTTGAAGAGCCTCTCCAACCTCAGGTCCCTGTGACGGTCGAACCGGGGATCACATACACGCACGCGCCGGATGTCTGGGCGCTGGGTTTCACCGGGCAGCAGATTGTCGTTGCCAGCGCAGACACGGGCGTACGCTGGACGCATAACGCCCTTAAACCGCACTACCGTGGCTGGGATGGAGTGGTTGCCGATCACGATTACAACTGGCACGACTCCATTCATAACAGCGTCGGCAATCCCTGCGGGAACGATTCGCCATTCCCTTGTGATGATTTCTTCCACGGCTCTCACACCACCGGCACAGCGATCGGCGACGACGGCATGGGTAACCAGATTGGGATGGCCCCAGGCGCAAAGTGGATTGGTTGCCGTAATATGGACGTGGGCAACGGTACTCCCGCCAGATACATCGAGTGCATGCAGTGGTTCCTTGCGCCTTGCCAGATAGGCGGCGGTAACTGCGACCCGACCAAGGCGCCTGACATTACCATCAATTCCTGGGGTTGTCCGCCTTCGGAAGGTTGTTCGGTTGACACGTTGCAAGCTGCTGTGGAAGCTCAGGCAGCCGCCGGTATCATGATGGTCGTGGCGGCTGGTAACTCCGGCTCGGCTTGTTCCACTGTGGTAGATCCGCCGTCGTTCTATGCGGCATCTTATACTGCGGGGGCATTGAACACTGGAAGCGATATCATCGCCTCCTTTAGCAGCCGCGGACCGGTTACTATCGATGGAAGCGGTCGTACAAAGCCTGATATCGCCGCTCCGGGCACAAGCACGCGCTCGGCCAGCAACAGCGGCGATGCTGCCTATGCGATTGCCAGCGGCACGTCCATGGCCACTCCCCACATCTCTGGCGCGATGGCGCTGCTATGGTCGGCCCATCCGGAGTTGCGGCATCAGATTACCGCGAGTCGCGATGCCGTGAATAACACGGCTGTTCATATCGCCTCGACCCAATGCGGCACTGCGGGCCCGCCAAACAACGTTTATGGCTGGGGCCGGGTCGATATCCTTGCCGCTGTCCAAGGGCCCGGGCCGACGCCAACGCCGACTCCGACGCCAACGCCCAGTAGTTGCAGTTGGTCAGCCGCGGCGAGCCTCCCGAGCGTCGGAGTTCGCCACGTTGGCGTTTATTTCCCAGCCAACGGGAAGTTTTATGCCATGGGCGGTCGCGCCTCCGATTTGGCCGACAGCGATTTCATGCATCCGTTCGAGTATGATCCCAACACCAATGCGTGGACGATCAAGGCGGCCACTTATAACGAGAGCCCCCGGCAGGTGAACAACATGGCTTGCGGCGTGCTTACCGAGAGTGGAACCCCTTACATCTATTGCGTAGGCGGCTCGGCCGCTACCTTTACGACGGCCACCGCCAGGGTCTTCCGCTACAACCCTGTCACGGATACCATTCAGGTTCTCGACAGTGGAGACAACTGGCCTGGCGATGCCGCAGGCAATATCCTGCCTGGTGGGTTTGCGGTGTATAACAACAAGCTGTACATACTTGGCGGATTTCAAATCAATATAGCCTCCACCAACCAGATATGGCAGTTTGACCCCACTGCGGCCGTAGGCGCCAAGTGGCTGCAGAGAACGAACACGCCTATGGGAGTGATGTACGCGCCCACATGCACGATAGGCAATATCATCTACCTGGCAGGGGCAACGGATTACCAGGGAGGCCTGGTGATCGATACCACTAACTCCTTCAGCTTCGACCCGGTTGGCAACACCATCGGCTCGATAGCAGCCATACCAAGGGCCACAGGGGAGACCCGGGCGCTGACCTTCTGCAACAAGATGTATGTCCTGGGCGGCGGCAGAGTCACACCCAATCCCTCGAATCAGGTGAACGTCTATGACCCGGCTACTAACAGTTGGTCAACGGATTTGCCGTTCGTAATCGCGCGGCGCAACTTCCCAGCCGATACCGACGGAACCAACCACATCTGGCTGGCAGGCGGTTACGCTCCCGCTGCCGCGACAGACACGATGGAAATCTTCAACTGCCCGGTGAGTCCGTGCGCGACACCCACACCGACGCCGACGCCTACCCCTACACCTACCCCTACACCTACCCCTACACCTACCCCTACGCCAACACCTACGCCTACGCCGACTGCAACACCGACAGCGACACCGGTGCAGATCACGCTGCAGGCGCGTGGTTACAAAATACACGGCCTGCAAAAGGTAGACCTCTTCTGGAGTGGGCTGAGCACGGGTTTCATCGACATCTATCGCAACGGCGTGTTGATTGCCACCGTGCCGGCCCAAGGTGGTTTCTATACCGATAACATCAACCGCACTGGCAGGGGAAGCTATACGTATAGGGTGTGCCAAGCGGGCACTGGGAACTGCTCTAACCAGGTCACGGTGAGGTTTGGAGGCGGTGGATAACTCCCGGTAGCGAGCAAGCAGGTTCAATCCACCCGGCACCGATCCGATGATGAACCAAACCAGAAATAACCGCGCATTATTCGGCCTGAGGTCCTTTGGTATTTCAGCGACCAGCTTTTTGATTTGTCTGATGCTACTGATTGCGCTGGCCAGCGCTTCAGCCCAGCTGGCACCGACGCGAAGGGTGCCCCGAAACGAGCCGCTGGAAAAATACGATAATCCGCCTGCTCCCCCTCGGACAATAGAGACTTCACCGCGAATGATCTCGCAATTCGGCCCGTTCACGAGTTTTCAGGTGAACGTCGATGCCAACGGGAACAATATCATCGGCGACGCTGCGAACGAGTGCCCGATTTCCGTTGATCCTACAGACGGCAATAAGATGGTAATCGCCTGGAGACAGTTCAACAGCGTACTATCCAACTTCCGGCAGGGCGGCTGGGGTTATACCACCGATGGCGGCACGACGTGGACGTTTCCCGGCGTTCTTCAAAACAATGTCTTTCGCAGCGATCCGGTGACAAACTCCGATGAAGTGGGCAACTTCTTTTATCTCAGTCTCCAGTCGGACCAAAACCTGTCGTTTTTTTGTGACGATCTGTGGCGCTCGACCAACGGCGGCCAAACTTGGGTGGAGCGCTCACCTGACAGAGGCGCAGGCGGCGGCGACAAGGAGTGGTTCACCATCGATAAGACCGCCGGCCCAGGACACGGCTTCCAATACCAGGCAGACGACGGCATTAACTGTAGCGGCGGCGGCGTGCAATTTCAACGTTCCACCGACGGCGGGGTCACCTGGCAGGCGCCGATTGGTATTCCTAACTCGCCTATATACGGAACGCTCGACGTGGACACTAATGGTAACCTTTTTGTCGGCGGCGAAGGAAACGTGGGGTTCTTTTGCGAGCGTTCGAGCAATGCGCAGATCGGGGGCCAGACACCGACTTTTGACCGAAGCACCGCCGTCAACCTGGGTGGCCAGCTCGGTGGCGGGGGAATTAATCCAGCAGGACTGACAGGGCAGTTGTTCCTTGCTGTGGACCGCTCCGGTGGCCCGACTAACAATAACATTTACATGCTGGCCAGCGTGGTGCCACCCGGGCGAAGCACAACCGACGTGATGTTTGCCCGCAGCACAGACGGTGGATTGACCTTCAGCGCACCGCACAAGATCAATGACGACCCGGTTAACCCTAGCAAGTGGCATTGGTTTGGCACATTTTCTGTGGCGCCAAATGGGCGGCTGGATGCTGTCTGGTACGACACGCGGAACGCTGCTAACAACACCGATTCGCAGTTATTCTACTCTTACAGCACCGACGGCGGCGTGACCTGGGCGCCAAATGTCGCGGTGAGCAATCCGTTTAATCCTTTCGAAGGCTATCCGAACCAGAACAAGATCGGCGATTACATCACCATTGTCTCAGACCCTACCGGCGGCAATGTAGCATATGCTGCCACGTTCAACTTGAACCCGAACAGGAGCCAGCACGAGGAAGACGTTTATTACGTCCGCGTATCCCCTACAGGAACGCCCACCCCGACGCCCACACCCACACCCACACCAACACCAACACCGACTGCTACACCCACGGCAACGCCTACACCTACACCCACTGCGACGCCAACGCCTACGCCTACTCCGACACCGGGGCAGATCACGCTCAGTGCGCGCGGCTACAAGGTGCAGGGGCGGCAAACGGTGGACCTCTCCTGGAATGGAGCTACCTCGAACAACATCGACGTTTATCGCAACGGCGTGCTGATTGCCACGGTGTCGAACATCCCCGGTTTCTACACTGATCACATCGGGGCGCGTGGCAAGGGCACGTACACCTATAGGGTTTGCGACGCGGGCACTCAAAACTGCTCTAACGAAGTCACGGTGAGGTTTGGGGGCGGCTAGCGGGCCTAACTATAAACCATCTTCCTATCATGATGCATCTCGGCAAATCACAAGGACACCAGTAAAATGAAAAAGCAAATTAACCCTACCATCAAAGCGCATCTTCTTCGAAGCGCGTTTTATCTCCTTCTGCTTGTGGCGGTCTGCGCGATCCCATTCGCGCTGGCACAACGGAACGCTGCGAAGCCAAGCGTGGCCAACCCAAACGTTCCCGCGAATAAGGAGGATCCGCAACGCGCGACAGGCCCCGTGACCTTACCGGACGGTGCCAGCGGAGTAGTTCTCAGCGGCGCTGCGCCAACCGGCCCTTGCCAATACGTTATAGATCAAATCGGCGGTAGTATCGTCCCGGGCGATACGGACACCGGCAATCACGGGGACGATACGGTAACGGCCGTTGCGCTCCCCTTCAGTTACACCTTGTACGATCAGACCTTCAACAGCATCAATGTGTCGTCCAACGGCAATGCGCAGTTCACGACCACCGATACGGCGTTTACCAACGTCTGCCTGCCGTGGGCCAGCCATAACTACACGATCCTCCCCTACTGGGACGACCAGCGCACCGACAATCTAGGCTGGGCTGGCTGCGCGGGATACCCCGGTGGCACCTGCGGAATTTACACCTCCGTGACCGGCAGTCCGCCGAATCGTATTTTCAACATCGAATGGCGCGCCGTCTATTTCGCTGACACCACCCTGCAGGCCAACCACGAGCTGAGGTTGTATGAGGGGCAGACCCGTTTCGATGTGATCTATGGCACGGTAGCGAACGGCAACACCACCGCCACGGCGGGAGTGCAGAGAGACATCGCCCCCAACTTTACTCAATACTTCTGCAACGGCTTGGGCGACCCGGCGAGCGGTGGACAAAGCTACACCCTGACGCCGTGCGTATCGCCAACCCCTACTCCTACGGCTACCCCGGGAGGATGTCAGTTCCGGGTGCTGATCGCCTATGCTGACATAGGCGGGTTGCCGACCATGATCCAGAACGAGATCGCGGCCGAACCGGACGTGATCGGAGTGGATCTGTTCGATGCCTTCAGTGGCACGCCCACCTTACAGCAGCTACAGCAGTACAACATCGTGTACGCCTTCTCCAACAACGGCTGGAACGACGCCTTCGCCATGGGGAACGTGCTGGCGGACTACCAGGACGGGGGCGGCGTAGTGGTAGTAGGCACCTTCGCTTGGGACAATCGCGGTCCGTGGCTCCTGGGGGGCAGATGGGTGACTGGCGGGTATAGCCCATTCAGTTCATCGAGCACAACCAACTTCTCCTTTAACACGGCGAACATCACCCAGCCGGGCCACCCGCTGATGCAAGGAGTAAGCAGCCTGAGCGCCTTCTACCGCAACGGGCTAACGCTCGCGGGAGGGTCGTCAGTAGCGGACTGGACGGACGGCCCGCCGGCGGTCGCGTACAAGACCAACAACGGCACGACGGCGGTAGGCATCAACGCTTACCTGGGCTACCTCAACCAGTTCTCAGGTGAATGGGGCCGGCTGATAGTGAACGCCGGCAGGTGGCTGGCTAATTGCCAGGCCACTCCGACGCCCACGCCATCCGGGACGCCCACGCCGACGCCCACGTGCACACCAGGATGGCGGATTGAGCCGTCCATGCTGAATGCCAGGGCCTTCGCATCAGGCGCACTAGCCAACAACGCCTTCTACGTGCTCACCGGCTTCAACGGCATCGACCCATACGTAACCGCAACCAACTTCTTCAACGGCAGCGTGTGGGCTACGGGAGCGCCCATCCCAGTCCCGCACTCCCAGTCCCGTGCCACATCCATCGGCGACATCATCTACGTCCCGGGTGGGTTCAACAGCATCCAGTTCGGTGGCCCGCTGGACGTGATGCAGATCTATAACACCACCACCAACACTTGGAGTAATGGCATGAATTTGCCCGCGGCGCGCTCCGGTGGGCCGGCGGTTGCTTTTAACAACCTGGTGTACGTGATCGGTGGGTACAATCCGGTAGGCACAGGCCACAATGAGGTCTTTATCTACGATCCGGTGTCCAACAGCTATACCAACGGGGCGCCGATGCCCGCAGGCCAGGGCAACATGCCCGGGGTGCTGCTCAACGGTGAGATCTACGTGGTAGGCGGCGGGACAGCGCCAGGCGCACAATTTGCATATAACCCGACTGCGAACACCTGGCGCACCATTGCGCCGCTGCCCACCACGGGCGGCACCTGCCAGGCAGGAGGCGGGTTCGCCATTGACGGTGAAGTCTGGATAGTCGGCTGCTTGGGTCTGCCGATCAACCAACAGGTGTGGATCTACAACCCGGGCACCAATGTGTGGCGGGCCGGGTCGCAGTACAGCGCAAACCACGAGGGTGGCTCGGCCACTAGCCTGTTCGACACACGCGGGTTCGTGGCCGGCGGCGGTCCCGGCGGCGGTGCCACGACCACGGTGGAATCGACCGGTCCATGCCAGACTGGAACTCCCACACCAACGCCAACGCCGACACCCACGCCTACTCCCACGCCTACACCTACACCTACCCCGACGCCGACGCCGACTGCAACTCCTACGCCTACGCCTACACCTACACCGACACCGGTGCAGATCACGCTGCACGCGCATGGTTACAAAGTGCACGGCCTGCAGACGGTGGACCTCTTCTGGAGTGGGCCGACCTCGGGTTTCATCGACATCTATCGCAACGGCGTGTTGATTGCCACAGTGCCGAACGCCGGTGGTTTCTATACCGATCACATCAACCGCAGTGGTAGGGGAACCTATACGTATAGGGTGTGCGAAGCGGGCACTGGGAACTGCTCTAACCAAACACTGACCGCTTTCACGCTCTCTTTCCTTTCGCTTCTCGGAAATGGCTGGGAAAATTACGCAGCCCAACCCAGCCAAAAAATGTCAGATGCGACAACCGGCACACTTCAAAAGATGATCGTTGAGAGCGGAAGCGTCACGTTGGATCTCGATCTGAACGGGCTGAATGGAAGCAGTTCCTTGGTGGCAAGACCCGTCACATTGCACTTCGCCGCGGCGGCCAATTCCTTCCTTCCTATTCTGGTTCTTAACGATCTGTTGCGCGCAGCCGAAACTGGTTCCATGAGCCTCATCCCGCAAAACCGTGCGCGGGCCGGGGTCAACGAGCCCGGGTACAGTATTCTCCCCGCGGCGCTTCGCGCGTCCCTCGGTCAGCTCGCCGTTGAAAAAACGGACTTGGACGCACCGGTTGATCTCGTCGTGCGCGACAGCGAGAGCGGGTTCGTCTTTTTCAATGTCGAAGGACACCAGTACGATTACGATGCCAACGCGCAGTCGCTTTCCATCACTGGGGGGAGACTTCTTATTTCAAAAGAGTTTGCCAACGTGCTGGGCCGGCCAGCAGACGCCGGTGCGACAGTTGGAAAAATCTCGATCGGCGCCGCGATGCAACCGATCGAAGTTCAGACGCTCGTCAACGGTGAAACCAAATCGGTGGTCATGCCGCCGTTGCGAGGCGCAGCCGGCCCGGCAACGCCAGCGCTGGTCCCGGGGCCCGATGTGATCGTTGGCGATCTGCCGGAAATGGCGCAGTACGGAAGTAATGGAAACTTCGTCGGGCTGGGAATTGGAACGACCTCTTGTAATAACGGCGATCAGCCGCTGGACTGGTTTTCACTGCCAAATACTGATCACCCGGTCATTCCGCAGAACTTCTTTCGAATGAGCGGCGGCGCCAGTAACAACGACCGCTTTGAACAAGTCGGCCAGTCCTGGCTCAAACACGCCTTTGCGGCACTACAGGGAAACGCTTGCAACTTTGGTTGCACCCCCGGTTGCAGTGGCTCACAGTTATGCCCCGGATGCTCCGATCCTTACAGTTCCAGTTTAAATGCGGGTCAAAACGGGCTGGGTTCGCGCGCCTGGGTGAACCCATTTAGCGGCGCCTTCCCATCGGGCGCAAACAACCATACCGGGCACAGTCACACCGGCACGTCGCACCGGGTCACGGTGGCGACGAGCGACCTGGACCCAAGCCAAAATCAAAACGCGACCTATTTTGCCGAAAGCCAGTATGTCACTCCGCACGAATACTCATGGTGCCAGGCGCATCCTGGCCAATGCAACATGTACAACAACGTTTCCTATCGCCAGTTCTTGGTCAGCGGCGGCCCGAGCAACTTCACATTTTCGGGTGTCGGCTCGACGGCGCGAACACGGCCCGCCATCGACGCTTGGGCTAACACAGGGGCAGTTGTCGGCCAGATCGAGCCTGACCCGGGTAACGACGGCATCTGGTTCATGGGCTACAAGGTAACTAATCCAAATCCTGGAGTCTGGCACTATGAGTACGTTCTGTATAACCAGAACCTCGACCGGGCAATACAATCATTCAGTGTGCCGCTAGGCCCTGGAGCTAACATCAGTAACATCGGCTTTCATGCGCCGCCTCAGGAGCCGGGTTGGGCAAATGACGGGACGTTTAACAACCAAGGTTATAGCAGCCAACCATGGGCTGTTACTCAGGCCAGTGACTCGATAACATGGAACAGCGAAACGTTTGCGCAGAATCAGAACGCCAATGCGATTCGCTGGGGCACATTGTATAATTTCCGGTTTGATGCGAACCAGCCCCCGCAAAGTGTCAACGCAACAGTAGGTTACTTTAAGACCGGCGCGCCCATGTCGGTTCAAATCCAGGCGCCTGGCGGTGGCCCGACACCGACACCGACACCGACACCAACACCGACGCCTACACCTACACCGACACCGACACCTTCTCCCACGCCTACGCCTACCCCCACAGCGACACCTATTGCGACGCCAACACCCACGCCTACTCCGACACCAGGGCAGATCACGCTCAGTGCGCGCGGCTACAAGGTGCAAGGGCGGCAGGCCGTGGACCTCTCCTGGACCGGAGCGAGCTCGAACAACATCGACGTTTACCGTAACGGCGTGTTGATCGCCACTGTGCCGAACATCCCCGGGTTCTACACCGATCAAATCGGGGCGCGTGGCAAGGGCACCTACATCTATAGAGTCTGCGAAGCAGGCACTCAGAACTGCTCTAACCAGGTCACGGTAAGGTTTGGTGGCGGATAGCGGTGGCCTTGTAGCCAAATCCTCGCTGTTTCGATTAAGAATGCGGTTTCACTAGCCTTGACTCCATTCGATCCGTGAAAAAAAAATCCTCTTGCCGATCGGCGTTTTTTGATCTGGGTGTTTCATTGCGCCTGGCGGCTTTTGCCGGTGTCTTTCTACTGCTGCTTGGCTTCGGCGCGTTCTCGGGCGTGCTGGTTCGAGCAAACCCGACGAAGCAAACTGGGAATGGTGCCCAAGGGCAGAACCTTAAACCCAGCTCCGGAGTAATCGATAGCTCTCTGAGCGATGCGCCGCACCTTCCGGGCGATCAGTGTGCGGTACTCCGTGGCCCGATCCTGCTCCTGAGTCCATCGGGCATCAATGGTACTGATACGACCGCAACCGCATTCAACAGTCAGGCTAACGAATTCCTGATTGCCTGGGACCAAGTTGTCGGCGGCCGTACGGAAGTACTTGCTCAGCGTGTTTCGGTCGATGGCTCGCTCCTCGGTCCGAACAAGACGATCATATTAGGAAACGATACCTTTCTCGAGCCTGCCGTCGCCTATAATTCCAATACCAATCAGTACTTTATTACCTGGCGCCACGAAGAGAATTCCAACAATGCTGAGGGTGCGCTCGTAGCTGCCACTGGTGATATCATTGGAGCAGTCGTCCAAGTCTCCAACGCAGGTTTCGAGCAGAGCCTCGTATTCAACTCCATTACTGGCGAGTTCTTTCACCATGCGCGGAGCTTCCAAGGCGGAGTGGCTGACGGCATCTACTTCCGCCGAATCGGTAGCAACGGCATACCGCTCGGCTTGCCGACAGCGATTACAACCGCCTTCGGAGTCGCTCCAGCAGGTGAGGTCGGAGTGAATTCAACCACCGGCGAATACCTGTCAACTTGGCGGGAGCAAACCGCACGAGATCTCGCGGGCGAGCTCTTGAATAGTAACGGCGTGCCGCTAACGCCTCCGTTTGTTATCAGCGACGCCTTTCCCGGCCTCCAGGTCGCCTCTGGCGTGGCCTACAACCCGATCGCGCATCAGTATCTAGTCGTGTTCACCGGCTTTGACTCACCGAAGCCGCTGTTCGGGCAGCTCCTTGATGCCTCCGGCAATCGGATCGGGCCCTTGCTGACGCTAGTCGCACAGAGTGGGGCTGATTCCGCCGCGGTGGCCTTCGACCCCGTCAACGAAGTTTACCTGGTCAGATGGAGTGACTCGAATTCTAACACAGTTCAGGTGCAGCTCCTGTCTCCCGACGGTCTCTCTCTCGGCCAAGCGCTCGACGTTTTTGCCGGCACAGTCCAGTCCACAGCTCGCGGCTCGGTTGTCGCGAACACGAATGGGGGTGGATTCCTGGTCACTGGAGCGAACGTAACGGATTCAGGGGACCAGATAGTCGCTCGTCTTGTTGACGTGAGCAGCGGGTGCTCGCCTACGCCGACTCCGACTTCAACGCCAACAGCAACACCCACCGCAACACCGACGGCCACGCCGACAGTGACACCTACGGCAACCCCAACTCCTACCGCAACTCCTACGCCAACACCCACCGCAACACCGACAGCCACGCCGACAGTGACACCTACGGCAACTCCAACTCCAACGCCTACACCAACACCTACCGCAACACCGACAGCCACGCCGACAGTGACACCTACGGCAACTCCAACTCCAACGCCTACACCAACTGCTACAGCTACGCCTACAGCAACTCCCACCGCGACACGCACGCCAACACCTACGCCAACGCCCACCGCAACACCGACGGCCACGCCGACAGCGACACCTACGGCAACCGCAACTCCTACGCCAACACCCACCGCAACACCGACGGCCACGCCGACAGCGACACCTACACCTACGCCTACGCCTACTCCAACTCCAACTCCAACTCCTACAGCTACACCAACTCCAACAGCTACGCCTACAGCAACTCCTACCGCTACACCTACGCCGACAGCCACGCCGACAGTGACACCTACGGCAACCCCCACCGTAACGCCTACGGTAACGCCGACGCCGACACCGACGCCGGCGATCACGCTCAGTGCGCGCGGCTATAAGGTGCGCGGCGTGCAGACGGTTGACCTCACCTGGCACGGGGCGACCTCGGCGAATATCGACATTTACCGCGATGGCAATCGGATCGCGACCGTGCCGAACACAGGCTCCTACACTGATTCTATCGGGGTGAGGGGAGGCAACG
>WNFU01004518.1_pt1 | contig 17736 bp, 16 predicted proteins | sample 5400121 | NCBI WGS metagenome assembly WNFU01 (sample SAMN13153360, study PRJNA577476) | soil metagenome | isolation source: 100 cm soil or saprolite under grassland replicate 1 | place: USA:California | collected 2016-06-15
CAGCACACCCGGTCGCGCAGCTCGGAGAGGTCCTGCGGTGAGGTTTCCTCGATCCGTCCATCGGGATGGCGGACGAGCAGCCGTGCGGGCACCGCCGCGAGGATACGGGCTAGGCGGCGAAGCGCTCGATGGTCGCGACCAGCTGTTCCGCGTCGAAGGGCTTCTGCAGGTACGCCTCGGCGTTGCAGCGGTCGGCCTCGCGCTTCGGATCGGGCGAGCCCGTGAGGACGACCAGCGGCACGTGCTTCAGCGCCTGGCGGAGCTCGCGCGCGAACGCGGGCCCGTCGACGCCGGGCATCTGGATGTCGAGGACGATCACGGACGGCGACTCCGCTCCTATCGCGCGCATCGCCTCGGCGCCGTCGTGCGCGACGACGACGCGATGACCGCGCTCCACGAGGATCTGGCGCTCCGCGTCGAGCACCGCCTGATCGTCGTCGACGAGGAGGATGGGAGGCGGGCCGTCTCTCACAGCGACCGAGCATGCAAGGGCCGCGCCAGGAGGCGCCTGGGGCATTAGGATCCGCAGCCTCACGTAGGCTCTCAGGATCGCGAGACCGAAAGGACTCCGGCAGCCCGAGGAGGTCGTCCCCAAGCTCGGGACCAAAGCGGGCGTGCCCGCGCTGCGCATCGGCGACGTCGCGGCGTACGACAAGATCATCGAGCACCTCGCGGGGCATCTCGACCGCTGCGAGCTCGACCTCCCGCTCCGCTTTTTCGCCGCCCGCTATGGCCTCGTGGTGTGCTTCGCGCTCGAGCGCGTCGACCTCGGCCGGCTCGCGCAGGAGCTGACACGCGTCACGAACCCGGAAGGCCGCGTGTGGGTCGTCGTGTGGAAGAAGGACTTCCTCAAGGGCGGCGCTCCGTCGTGGGATGAGGTCCAGGCCGCGATCCTGCCGACCGGCTGGGTCGACAACAAGATCCTCTCCTTCGGCGACGAGACCTACGGCACGCAGTACGTGCTCAGGAAGGCGATGCGGCCAGCCAGTCGAGCGTGACGGCGGCGGTCCACGACTGGTCGCGCGAGCCCAGCGGCTCGCCGGTGAACGGCTGGAAGTACTCGGCGAATGCGACGCCGGACCGCCGGAGCAGGGTGAGGTTCGCCTCGCGGAGCGACGCGGCCTCCGCGAGCATCCCCTGGCGGCGCAGCCCCCACCACAGCAGCCAGTTCACGACGGGCCAGACGGGACCGCGCCAGTACGCGCGCGGGCGGAACTCCGGCGCGGTGACCGCGGTGCTCGGGATGGCGCGCGCGATGAGGCCGGCCGCTCCCGCGAAGTCGGGGCCGAACATCCGCTGCGCCGTCTCCCTCGCGATCCTCGGGTCCAGGTGCGGGACGAGGATCGGCGAAAGCCCTGCGCTCGTCGGCACCTCGATCGGACGGCCTGACCGCAGGTCGAGATCGAGCGCGAGGCGCGAGCCGCTCTGCCACCGCCGCTGGACAGCCGCGGTCGAGCGCCGCCACCACGTCGAGATCGATCGGCCATCGGACGCAGGCGCGCCGACGCGCGCCGCGATCCGCTCGAGCGCCTCGGTCGCCGCCGCGAAGATCGCGCTGCACTGGATGTCCTTCACCAGGAACGGATGCGAGCGCTGGATGGCCGCGTCGTCGTACCGAGCCTCGCGCGCGAGGCCGACGAGCCACACGTACTTGTCGTACTCGGCGCTCGTCGGCCGCTCGGACGCGTCGGTCAGCCCGACGTCGACGCGCGAGTACGACAGTGGTCGGTCGACCTCCACGCGCGCGAGCGGCGCGTCCCACCGCGGCGTGTTGTCGGTGCCCTCCCAGGGGTGGTAGATGGTGATGAGGCCGGTCCCCTCCGTATCGCGCCGCTCGACCAGATACCGGTGCCACGCGAGCAGCTTCGGGTAGAGCTCGGCCATGCGACGCAGCAGATCCGCCGAGCGCGGTGATGACGGCAGCGCGTCGATCGCCTCGAGCACCGACCAGGCCGCGATGGCGTGCGTCGGCGCCTGGATCAGGCCGCTCGTCGCCGGCGAACGCGGCGCCGCGTCCGAGCTCGCGGCCGAGGACCACAGCTCGGGTCCGGGCGCGTAGTCGCGCACGTTCGGATCGAAGGCCATGTGCGGCACCCGTCCGTCGGACCACTGCGCGCGGAAGAGGGACTCGAGCTCGCGCAGCGCGCGGTCGGGATCGAGCTGCGCGAGCCCGATCGCGATGAAGGTGCTGTCCCAGCTCCACTGGTGCGGATAGAGGCGCGGCGCCGGCTTCGTCCATCCGCCGACGTCGTTCGCGCGGAGCACCGCGACGGCGCCGTCCCAGAGCGCGCGATCCTCCACGGACAGGCGCGCGGGCGGCGGCGACCCGACCGTCCACGGGGCGGGGACCGAGACCTGTGGCCGGGTCCGGAGCTCGCTCAGCTCGGCGATGTGACCGCGGTGCCGCTGGCAGCGTCCATCCAGCGGATCTTGTGCGCCTCCGGCGCGAGCCGAATGGCCTCGTCCGGGCGGAACGTGCTGTCCGCCGGCGCGATGACCTTGATCGTTTCGGACCCGATGCGCACGGTGAGCAGAGTGTGCGACCCGAGCGGCTCCGCGACGACCACCTGGGCTTCGATCGATCCTTCGCCGATCCGGATGTTCTCGGGGCGGATGCCCATGAGAAGGGGCTTTTCGTCCATTCCCGGCGGCCCGGCGAGCTGCCAGCCCTCGCCGATCGCGGTGCCGTTGCGCGCCGTCGCCTTGAGGAAGTTCATCGGCGGCGACCCGATGAACGCGCCGACGAAGACGTTCGCGGGCCGGTCGTAGATCACCCCGGGCGTGTCGACCTGGACGATCTCGCCGTCCTTCATGACCGCGATCCGGTCGCCCATCGAGAGCGCCTCGATCTGGTCGTGCGTCACGTACACGGTGGTCCGCTTCACGTCCGTGTGCAGCCGCTTCAGCTCAGCGCGCGCGTGGAGGCGGAGCAGGGCATCGAGGTTGGAGAGCGGCTCGTCCATCAGCAGGACGGGCGAGTCCGTGACGATCGCGCGCGCGACGGCGACCCGCTGCCGCTGGCCGCCGGAGAGCTGCGCCGGATACCGGTCGAGGAAGGGCTCGAGCTGCAGGAGCACGGCGCCCTCGCGGACGCGCCTCTCGATCTCGGGCTTCGGCTTCTTCCGCATGCGGAGACCGAAGGCGATGTTGTCGTACACCCTCATGTGGGGGAACACCGCGTACGACTGGAAGACCATCGCGATCTGGCGGTCGCGCGGCGGGAGATCCGAGACGTCCCGCTCGCCGATGCGCACGGCGCCGCCGTCGATCCGCTCGAGGCCGGCCAGGCATCGCAGGAGCGTCGTCTTCCCGCAGCCGGACGGACCGAGCAGGACCATGAACTCGCCGTCCCGGACCGTGAGGTCGACGTCCCGCAGCGCGACGGTCTTCCCGAAGATCTTGCGGACCGCGTCGAATGAGACGCTCGACATCAGCCCATCCTCCTCACCGGCCAGGTCCCCACAGGTCGAACAGGTACGCCTTCACTTACCCGGTCCCCAAAGATTGAAGAGGTATTTGCGCATGAAGTAGATGAAGAAGAGCGACGGGATGATGAGGAAGAAGCCTCCGGCGAATTTGAAGTAGAGCGGCGACTGGTTGAGGCTCGCGACGACGTGCGCGGGGAGCGTGCGCTCCCTCAGCGTGAGGATCGTCGCTGCGAAGACCTCGTTCCAGCTGGTGACGAACGCGAAGATCGCGGCCGCCGCGAGGCCCGGCAGCGCGAGCGGCAGCGCCACGCGGAGGAACGCGCCGAGGCGTGACGTGCCGAGCGTCTGCGCGGCCTCCTCGAGCTCGCGCGACACGCTCGCGAACACCCCTGCGGTCACGATCACGACGAACGGCAGCACCATCGCGCTGTGCACGATCACGACGCCGAGGAGCGTGTCGTACAGGCCGAGCCCGATGAACGTCACGGCGAGCGGGATCGCGAGGATGGCGATCGGGAACATCTTCGATGAGAGCACCGCGAGCTGGAACACGTCGCGCCCGGGGAACCGGAAGCGCGAGAGCGCGTAGCCTGCCGGCGCTCCGATCGCGAGCGACAGGACGATGGTGCCGAGCGCGACGATGACGCTGTTCTTCACCGAGCTGATGACCCCGCTCGATCCGACGAAGAACGCCATCGTGTCCGTCGAAAAGCGCGTCGGGAGGAGCTCCTTCGGGTAGTCGTACACGGCGCCGCGCTCGCTGAACGCGGCGACGGCGATGAGGTAGATCGGGACGAGCGTCCAGAGGGCGAGGAACGTCGCGGCACCGTAGAGGAGGAGGCGGTCCAGGAGCACACGCCGGGACGGCGAGCGGCGCGGGGCCGCGCGGGCGACCGCGGTCATCGCGCGGCCTCACCTTCGCGCACGCGGAACAGCCGCAGGTAGAACACCACGACCGTCATCGTGAGGACGAGGATGAGGCCGGCGTACGCGGCCGCGACGTGCGAGTTGAACACGTTCGCGTACCAGTCGTACGCCTCGTACGCGAGCACCGGGAACTGCCGACCGGCGAGGGTGAGGACGACAGCGAACGTTTGGAACGCGAAGACCGTCCGGATGATGAGGGCCGACTGCAGGCTGGGGCGCAGCAGCGGCAGCACCACGAGCAGGGTGCGCTTCCATCGCGATGCACCGAACAGCTCGGCCGCCTCGAAGTAGTCCCGCGGGATGAGCTGGAGGCCCGCGAGGAGGATCACGAGGACGATCGCTGTCGCGCGCCACGACTCGGCGACGACGATGGCCATGAGGACGAGGTGCAGGTTCTCGTAGGAGAGATAGGCGATCGGCTCCTTGGTCACGCCGAGACCCGTGAGCACCGTGTTCAGATAGCCGCTCTCCGTGAAGATCGAGAGCCACACGATCCCGGCGGCCAGATCCGAGATCGCCAGTGGGATCGCATAGATGTAGAGGAAGATCCCGTGGCCCGGGAACCGCGAGTTGATGAGCAGCGCCATCGCGAGGGCGAGCACGAGCTGGATCGGCACGATGAAGACGAGCAGGAGGGCCGTGTTCCGCAGCGAGTCGGCGAAGGCGGCCTCGCTGACCATGCGCTGGTAGGCGTCGAGGGTGAGGGCACCGTCCTCGGCCTGGAACGACAGGAGGATCGCCTGCGCGACGGGGACGAGGATGAGCAGCGTGAGATAGACGATCGTGGGCGCGAGCAGCCCGAGCGGGAGGGCCGCGTCCGACCGCGCGATCCGCGCGGGGAACGAGAGGGCCCTCCCGGCTCGGACGGCCATCTACATCACTTCACTGCGCACGGCGATCCGCCGCTGTCCGGATCCGGACGCCAGCAGGGCGCCTTCGAGTCGGTCATGACCTTCTGGAGGTTCGCGCCTTCCTCGTTCAGGACCTTCTGGATGTCCTCGCCTTTGACGACGATCCGCTGGAACGTGTCCCGCTGCACCTTGTTGAAGTCGCCGCCCTTGGCTCCGAGCCCGATCGGCAGGAGCGCGACCTTCGCGTCCTTGTGCTTCGACTGCTTCTGGATGCCCTCTGTCAGGGCCTTCAGGTGCGGTGCGAGATCCGCGGGCATCGCCTTGTCGAGGACAGGGAAGAACGCGGCAACGTTCTGGACCTTCGCCTGTATCTCGGGCGTGAGCATGTAGTCGATGAACGCCTCGGCCCCGCTCTTGTTCGGCGAGCTCTTCGGGATGGCGTAGCCCGCCAGGACGGACATGTAGTAGAGGCCCTTCGGCCCCTTCGGTGCCGGCGCGGTGACGAAGTCGTTGGGCTTTTGCTGGAGCGCGTTCACGAGCCGCGCGACGTGGTCGAACCCGACCCAGACCTCACCCGACAGGAGCGACTCCTGCATGAAATCGATCTGCAGCGACTGCGGGTTCGTGTACTGCCAGAGGTCCTTGAGGTCGGCCCACATCTTCGCCGCGTCGGCGGACTTGTACGTCGTCACGAGGCCACCGGTGTACGCCGGGTAGAGGTAGCCCTGGATGAGGCGGTGCAGGAGCGAGTTCGGACCGGCCGGGAGACCGCAGCGCTTCTTGCCGGTCTTGTCCGCGATGTTCTTGCACCAGTCGCGGAGCTGCGAGTAGGTAAGGTCGTCGACGTTCGCCCCGGACGGCAGGTACTGCAGCGCCTGCTTGTTCACGCCGAGGATGTACGTCGCCTGCATCGACGGGATGTAGACCTGCTTGCCGGTCCCGAGCTTCCCGAGGTCGAGGAACTCGGCCGGGATCCCGCGATCCTTCAGCCGGTTCGCGAGCGGCGTGAGATCCTCGAAATAGTCCTTGTCGGGACCGACGAGGCCTCCGAAGTCGCCGTGGAGGCCCAGGAGCGCCCCGACCGTGCCCTTCCCGGCCTTCGCTTCCGCGGCGATCCGGTCGTTGAAGGGACCGATCTCCGACCCGGTGTAGTCGACCTTCGCCTTCGTGAAGGGTTCGAGGATCTGCTTCTGGACCGCCTCTCGCTCCGTGACGTTGTTGAACTGCGTCGACAGAAGGACGAACGGCTCGCTCGAGACGGCCCCGGGCGGCGCCGCGCTCGGACCGGTCCCGCCGCCTCCGCAGGCCGCCGCTACGAGCGAACCGGCGGCGACCAGCGCCGTGAGAACGCGCCCGTGTCTGGTCATGATCTCCTCCCCGGTCCCGCACTCGGGGCCGCAGGTGCGGGAACATACACCCGAAAAAAGCGGGCAAGGGACCGAGCCTCGGCACGCCGTCCAGGGCTTGCGCGACCGAGCTCCGAAGACCCGTAGCCTCGCAGCCGATGGACCCGGGACGGATCCGGATGCTCGATCGATCGCGTCCGTACAAGCCGCTCGACATCGGCAACGGCCTCGTCGCCGCGAGCGTCTCGCCATCGGGCGGGATCCATTCGATCCTGACCTACGACCGCGATCACGGGCTCCTCGAGCTCACCGCACATCCGCCCTTCGACGACGCGCTCCGCTATGACCAGGCGGCCGTGCGCGCGTACCGGGCGACGCTCGCCGCACCCGACGCGCCTGCGTTCGGGCTTCGCCTCGCGATCGATGGCGAGTGGCGCGCGCGCGTGCGCGCGGACGGTGCGCCGATCGGTGAGATCGAGACGGGCGACGTGCGCGTCACGGTGACGACGGTGGCGCCGGGCGGGATGCGAGGGATCGCCCAGCAGTGGCAGGTGACGGCGAACCGCTCGTGCACCCTCGGATGCGCGTGGCAGCTCGATCCGACGCTCCGCCGACCGTCCTATCCGCAGCTCACCGAAGGTGGCCCGCTCCCGGCCATCGATGCGCTGGACCAGCGGGGCTGGCACCTGCTGGCGATCGGTCCACGCGCACCGGATCTTCGCGCGACGGAGATGCGCCTCGAAGCCGGCACGGACGTCACCTTCTCGACGAGCTTCCTCTTCGGCTCGGACGCGGGCGAGCATCGAGGCACTGCGACCGCGCGAGAAGGATCCGCGGTCGAGCGCGCTCTCGGCTACGCGCGGATCTGCGCGATCCGGACGGAGCCCGATGCGTTCTGCATCCTCGCGGATCACCGCATCCTTCCGCTCTCCTGGAACAGGGACGCGTACTACGTCGCGACGCTCTTGCGCGAGCGCGGGGACCGCGGGCTCGTGAGCGCGCATCTGCGCTGGCTGTTCCGTGTCGCGGAGCGGCGCGACGGCGTGTGGGGCCGGTCGCATCTCGCGAACGGCCGGGTGAAGGATCCCGCGTTCCAGCTCGACCAGCAGTGCTATCCGCTGCTCGAGGCGGCCGAGAGCGGTGCTGCCGCCACGTATGCGAGCGAGATCCGCGAGACGCTCGCCGCGCTGGAGCGGTGGCGGCACGGGGACCTGTACACCACCGCGGAGACGCCGGCCGATGACCCGATGCCGCTGCCCTTCCACTTCTCGAGCCATGTGCTGCTCTGGCGCACGCTGCGCGCGCTCTCGGACGCGGGCTTCGACGTCGACGCGGAGCGCGTGCGGCGCGCGACGCTCGCGGCCTTCGTGGACCAGGGCCGATTCGCCTATGCGACCGACGGGCGCGGCCGCCACCACCATTACCACGACGCGAACGACCTCCCGACCGTGCTCGCGCCGCGCTGGGGCTTCTGCATGGCGGACGATCCGCACTGGCGCGCGACGATCGCGTTCGCGTGGAGCGCGGAGAACGCTGCCTGGTACGGCGGACCGCTCGGCGGCCTCGGATCGGTCCACACGCCGCACCCGTGGCCGCTCGGGGACGCGCAGGAGCTCATCGTCGCCACGGCCGTGGGCGACGCGACGCGACGTGCGCGCGTGATCGAGAAGCTACGCCGCGTCGCGACCTGGGACGGTCTCTACCCTGAGGCCTACGACGAGCGCACAGGAGAGGTGCGCTCGCGCCACTGGTTCGCATGGCCCGCGGCCGTCATCGCACTGGAGGGAGCGTGAAGCTGGCGTCAGCGGCGCGCGGCCAGGCTCCTCAGATAGATCGACTCCCTTATCCGAGGGCGCACGAAGCCCGGCACGTCCGCAACATGGCGATATCCCCGACGTGAATAGAAGGCGCGTGCGCGCCGGTTGTCGGTCGTGACCAGGAGCAGCATGTGCCGGCAGCGTGCGGCAACGGCGCGCCGCTCCGCGCGTTCGAGCAGGGCGGCGCCCACTCCGCGGGACTGCCGCCGCTCGGCGACGAGCAGCAAGCGCAGGTACGCCGCGCGGTCGAGCGCCCGCGTGAGGATGACCCACGCCATGCCCACGACCTCGCCGGGCTCGGTCGCGATGAGGATCGTGTCCCGCGCGCGCAGCGCCTCCAAGAGGCTCCGCCGCGCGCTGGCCCTGTTCACGCGATAGCGGCGCAGGAGCGGCGATGCGGTCATGAGCGCGATCAACGCGGGGACGTCGCGCAGGGTGGCGGTGACGATCCTCATCGACGCTGCGGGTCGAGCGCATCGCGCAGCCCGTCTCCGAGCAGATTGGCCCCCAGGACGGCGATCATGATCGCGAGGCCGGGGAACACCGCGAGGTGCGTCGCGAACTCCAGGTACTGCCGGCCTTCGTTGAGCATCACGCCCCATGACGGCGCCGGCGGCTGCGCGGACAGCCCGAGGAACGAGAGCGCGCCCTCCGTCAGCACCGCCCACGAGAGCGCGAGGCTGACCTGGACGACGAGCGTCGACATCAGGTTCGGGACGATGTGGCGAAGGACGATGCGCGTGCGCGTGGCGCCGACTGCGCGCGCGGCGTCCACGAAGTCCCGCACCTTGAGCGCCAGGACGGGTCCGCGCACGACCCGCGCGAAGATCGGCGTGTAGACGATGCCGATCGCGAGGACGACGTTCCTCGGGTCCGCTCCCAGCGCGGCGACGATGCCGAGCGCGAGCAGGATCGCCGGGAAGGCGAAGAACACATCCATGATCCGTCCCGTGACGAGGTCGACGACCCCTCCGAGGTATCCGGAGATTAGACCGAGCGTCCCGCCGACGAGCGTCGCGAAGGCGACGGAGAGCACGGCCACCTGTATCGACAGGCGAGCGCCGTGCAGGATCCGGCTCAGGAGGTCGCGGCCGAGCGCGTCGGTGCCGAGCGGATGCTCCGCTGTCGGCGCCATGAGGCGCTGCGCCGATGGGAGCAGCGGGTCGTGCAGCGGGAGCCACGAAACGACGATCGCCACGACGACGTACGCGAGCACCATCGCCAGCCCGATGAGGGCGACCGGCTCCCGCATGAGCGCGCGACCGATGCCCGCGACGCCGACGGCGGGTCCGCCGGCGGCGGGGCTACGAGAGACGGATCCGGGGATCCAGGTAGCCATAGAGCAGGTCCACCACGACGTTCACGAGCACGAAGAGGATGGCGATCGCCAGCACTCCACCTTGGACGAGCGCGTAGTCGCGCTGGATGATCGCGGTGAGCAGCATCCGACCGACGCCGGGGATGGCGAAGATCTCCTCGACGACCACGGCTCCGCCGAGCAGCTGCCCGACCTGGATCCCCAGAAGCGTCACCACGACGATCAGCCCGTTCTTGAGCACGTGACGCCGGACGATCAGCGACCGGTGCAGGCCTTTCGCCGCCGCGGTGCGCACGTAGTCCGCGTCGAGGACGTCGAGCATCGCCGAGCGGGTCATGCGCATCGTGGCGGCAGCGAGCGAGAGGCCGAGCGTGATCGCCGGGAACATGAGCAGTCCCAGGTTGGCGATCGGATCGCGGAAGAACTCGACGTATCCACCGGTGTTCGGCAGCCACCGGAGATACAGCGAGAACAGGACGATGATCAGCGTGCCGAGCCAGAAGCTCGGGAGCGACAGCCCGATCAGCCCGCCGATGCGCGCCGCGAGGTCGAGCCGCGTCCGCGGCCGCATCGCGGAGAGCAGGCCGAGCGGGAGGCCGATGAGGATCGCGATGAGCGTCGCGGCGGCCGCGAGCTCCAGGGTCACCGGCAGCCGCTCGGAGATCTCGACGAGCACGGGCCGGCCGGTGCGGATCGAGTAGCCGGCGTCGCCGCGCATCAGTGACGTGAGCCAGGTCCAGTACTGCGCGTGCAGCGGCTGGTCGAGCCCGAAGTACGCGCGCAGGCTCGCGAGCTGTTCAGCGGTGAGCGCGGTCGAGGTGCCCAGCCGTGCCGCGATCGCGTCACCCGGGATCAGCCGGATGAACAGGAACGTCAGCACCGAGACGCCGAGGAGCGTGGGGATGGCGCCCGCCAGGCGCAGCGCGAGATAGCGGCTCACGGATCAGGGCGGCGGGAGGAGATGCCCCTCCCGCCGCTCCGTTCCCTTACTTGTCCAGCCAGGTCTCGCGCATGTAAACGAGCGAGCCGTTGGGGAGATGCGTGAACCCCTTGGTGGTCGGCAGCGTCGCGTTGTAGTCGCGACCGACGTAGAGCCAAACGAACGGCACGCCATTGACCAGCTCTCGTTGTGCGGTCGCGTACAGGTCCTTGCGCTTCGCGACGTCCGTCGTCGCGCGCGCCGCCTTGAGCGCGTCGCTCGACACCGGGTTCTTGTAGCTCGTCACGAAGTTCAGGTTCCCGTCGTCGGTGAAGTAGCGGAACACGTAGAAGTCGGGATCCGGCCCCCCGCCGTTGAGCCCGGGGGCGGCGTCGAAGTCGGCCTTGAGCCAGCGGTCGACCCACTGGGTGAACTCGAGCGTCTCGATCTTCATCGTGATGCCGGCCTCGGCGAGCTGCGCCTGGACGAGCTGCGCGATGTCCTTGGCGTACGCGGGCTCCGTCGTCTGGGTCAGCATCGTGAAGGAGACCGGACCGACGTTGGCCTCCTGCAGCAGCTGCTTCGCCTTGGCGACATCGCGCTTGTACAGCGCGTATTCGGACGTCGGCAGCGCGTAGTTCGCGAGCGCCGGGGCGATCGGCCCCGTGACCTCGCCTTCACCGAAGGCGACGGCGTCGATGATCGCCTTGCGGTCGATCGCGTACGCGACCGCCTGGCGCACCTTGAGGTTGTCGAACGGCTTGCGCTTGGTGTTCAGGAACAGGAGGTTGTAGCTGAGGCTCGGCTTCGCCGACAGGTTGACGCCCGACTCGCTGCGCAGCGTGCGCGCGACCTTGGCGTCGACCAGGAGCGCCATGTCGGCGGCCTTCGTCCGCAGCGCCGCCGCGATCCCGGTCTCGTCGGGGACCACGTTGATGCGCACGCCGGCGAGGTACGGCTGGCCGGAGACGTAGTAGTCCTTGTTCGCCTCGAAGCGCATGAAGTTGTCCGGCACCCACTCGACGAGCCGGAACGGGCCGCTCCCGATCGCGGTCTCCTTCTTGGAGAGGTCCGGGTTGGCCTCGGCGATCTTCTTCGACACGATGCCAGTGTTCGGGTGCGTCATGTACGCGACGAGCGCCGCGTTCGGCGTCTTCAGGTCGAACACGACGGTCGATTCATCGGGGGCGCTCACCGTCGCGACGTCGCCGAAGAACGACCGCGCGACCGAGGCGGTCTTCGGGTCGATGATCCGCTCGAACGTGAACTTCACGTCGGCGCTCGTCAGCGGGTCACCGTTGTGGAACTTCACGCCCTTGCGCAGCTTGACGGTGACCTGCTTGCCGTCCGCGGAAACCGTCGGAGCGGATTCCGCGAGCTCCGGCTGGACCCCGAGCTTGTCGTCGAGTCGCATGACGTAGCTGTAGACGAGCTCGAAGACGCGGATGGAGGTGAATGCAGGCACCTTGTGCGGATCGAGGTTCGTGACCTCGCCGGCGCGTGCGAGCACCAGCGTGCCGCCCTTCTTCGGAGCACCGGCGGGACCGGTCGCCGGCCCCGGAGCAGCGGTCGGCGCACAAGCCGATAGGACGAGGCCGAGGATCAGGGGTGCCGCGAGAGCGACGCTTCGGCGATGTGTCATGTCAGTCCTCCTCAGGCGGGATCCAGTATGACCCGCGATGCCGCGGCCTCCCGGACCGCGAGGCACAGCTCGTGCGTACGCAGCGCGTCCGCGTACGTGCTGAGGATGTGCTGCTCATCCCGCTCGCGGATCGCACGCAGGAACGCCGCGTCCTCGACGACGAACGGGTCGGCGCCCGTCGCGATCTCGCGCCCCTCGCGTCCGTCGTCGACGAGGATCCGCGCCTCGGCGATCGTGACGACCACGCCCTCGCACACGACCCGCAGGTGGATCGCGTCGCGGCGATCGAGCACGCACGTCGCAGTGAAGCTGCCGGGCACGCCGTCACCGAACCGCAGGAGCGCGGCGGTGACGTCGGCCGCGTCCCATTTCGGGTAGCCCGCGCGCGGGCGTGAGCGCGCGATCGCACCGACGACCTCCCCCTCGCCGACGAAGAGTCGCGCGAGGTCGACGAGATGCGTGGCCTGCTCCACGAACTGTCCGCCGCTCCGTGCCTCGTCGCGCCACCACTCGGGCGCCGGCGTCACGTCGTGCCACGCGCCGATGACCATGCGCGGCGGGCGCTCGGCGAGGACGCCGCGCACCACGCCGAGGGTGTCGAGCGCGCGGTACTTGTAGCCGACGGCCGCGGCGACGCGGCTGCGCGCGAGCAGCGCCTCGATGCGGCGCGGCACGACCGTATCCACGCCCAGCGGCTTCTCGACGAAGAACGGGAGGCCCGCGGCGATGAGCATCTCCTCCGCGGGACCGTGCCGGTCGGGGGCGAGGCAGACCCAAGCCGCCTCGACCGCCTCGCGATCGATCACGCGCTGCAGCTCCGTGTACGCGCGGCCGCCCCAGCGCGACGCCTGCCGCTCCGCCCGTTCGAGCGCGCCAGAGACGTGCGCGACGACCTCGACGTCCTCGCACCGTCGCAGCGCGCCGAGGTGCCGCTCAGCGACGCCGCCGGTGCCGACGATCGCGACCTTCACGCGCTGAAGTCGAGCACGACCTGGAGGGCCTCGTCCGGACGCGCGTCGAGCATCTCGAACGCCGCCGCCGCCTCGCGCGCAGGGATGCGGTGCGTGACGAGCTCCGTACAGCGGACCTCGCGCGCCTCGGCGATCGCCATGAACGCCCGAACGAGGCGCGCACGGTCCCAGCGATGCTGGAGCTCGGGCGCGATGCCACCGATCTGCGAGCTGATGAGGCTGATGCGCGCGTGGTGGAACTCCTCGCCGAGCGAGAGACCCGCGGCCTCCCCCTGGTAGAACCCCATCGCGACGACGCCCGAGTTGTACGCGCACGAGCGGATCGCCTCGTGCAGCGCGCGCGTCGAGCCCGCCGCCTCCACGCACACGTCGGCGCCGCGGCCCTCGGTCAGCGATCGGATCCGGTCGGCGACGCCACCATCCGCCGGATCGAGCGCGTCGGTGAGGCCCAGCGACGTCGCGATCTCGCGTCGCTTCGCGATCGGCTCGACGGCGATCACGCGTGCTCCGGCGCGACGCAGCAGCTGGACGACGAGCTGGCCGACGACACCGAGCCCGAAGACGGCGACGATCTCGCCGAGGCGCGGCGCGGCGTCGTGCGCGCCGTTCAGGGCGATGGGCCCGACGTGGGAGTAGATGCCGAGGATCGGATCAGTGCCGGGTCCGAGGACGCCGCGGATCGCCGCCGCGGGGACGACCGCTTCGGCGCGGTGCCCCCACGCGCCGTAGACGATCTCGCCGACGGAGCGGCCACTGTCGCGGCCGGCCTCGATGACCTCGCCGACCTCTTCGTACCCCGCGACGAGCGGTCCGTCGCTACCGCTCGACGCACGCGAGCGGAAACGGCGCTCCTTCGGATCCCAGGTCTTCGCGAGGAGCGGGCTCGTCCCGCGGTACGACGCGAGCTCGGTCCCGGCGCTGATCCCGGAATAGCGGGTCCGCACGCGCACGTCGCCGTCCCCGATCGGCCGCGGTCGCTCATCGATGATCGTGACCCGCTTCGGTCCGTCGAAGGCGACCGCGATGGTCACGCCGGGAGCAGCTCGCGCGTGAGGAAGTCGACGATCAGGTCGTAGGCGCGCTCCGCGTTCGCGCGCTTCGTGAACCCGTGGCCCTCGTCGGGGAAGACGACGTACTCGACGCGGCGTCCGAGCGACCGGAGGCGCGCGACGATCTGGTCGGACTCCTCCTTCGGGACGCGCGTGTCGTTCGCCCCCTGGATGACCAGCATCGGGCAGCGGATCTCGTCGACGTGCGTGATCGGCGAGCGCTCGACCAGCTTGGCGCGGTCGTGCTCGAGGTCGCCGATCCATCGCGTGAGGAAGCGGCGCCAGTTCGGCTGCGCGTTCTCGATCATCGTCACGAGATTCGACACGCCGAAGAGGTCGACCGCGCAGCGCCAGCGCTCCGGGATCCGCGTGACGCACAGGAGCGTCGCGAACCCACCGTACGAGCCGCCGAAGACCGCGAGGCGCTGCGGGTCGAAGCCGGCATCTGCCCCCATCCACTCGGACACGGCGGTGAGGTCACGGAGGTCGATGCCACCCCAGTCCCGGTGGATCGCTTCCTGCCACGCGCGTCCGTACCCGGTCGAGCCGTGGATGTTCGGGACGACCACCGCGATCCCGCGGTGCACGAAGCACTGCAGCTTCGCGAGCGTCGATGTGTACGACGGACGCGACTGCGCCTCCGGTCCGCCGTGCGGGTAGAGGATCGCGGGCACGCGGCCAATGGCGTGCTTCGGCCGGTACACGAACGCCGGCACCGGGCCGTCCGCGGCGGGGATGCGAACGAGCTCGGGCTCGACGAGCTCGCTCGGGTCGACCGCCGCGCGCGTCTCGACGATCGGACGCGCGTCGCCCGTCGACGTGTCCAGGACCCACACCTGCGACGGCTCGCGCGCGCTGCGGCGCACGAACGCCGCGAGCGCTCCGTCGGCCGAGACGACGAGGTCCTCGCAGACGCCGCCGAGCTCGCGCTCGCCGCGCGCGCCGCCATCGACGCGCCAGCGCAGGCGCGAGTAGCCGTCCTGGTTCACGCTCCAGACCTGCGTTCGTCCATCCGCTGACGACACGGCCAGCTCGACGTCGCCCTCGACGACGTCGAGGCGCTGCCACTTCTTCGTGGCGAGGTCGATCGCGACGAGGTCGAGATGCCGAGGGCCACCGACGTCGTCGGTCATGACGAGCGCGCGCCCGTCGGCGGTCCACCCGGTCGGGACGAACTGCGCTTCGCCCGTGTGCCGCGTCACCTCGCGCGCGTCGCCGCTCGCGACGTCGACCGCCAGCACGGTCTGATCCGTGTTGTCCCTGACGCGCATGACGAGGAGGGTCTCGCCGTCGGGCGACCAGCCGCCGACGACGTGCCACGCCGGGCCGGTGACGAGCGCTCGCTCAGCGCGGGTCGCAACGTCGACGAGCACGATGTCCATGTCGGTGCGCGCTCTCGCGTTGCTCGACACCGCGAGCGTGGCGCCGTCGGGCGACGCGGCGTTCCACGAGATGAGGTGCTGGATGTCGTCACCCGGTGACGTCGCGAGCGGCTCGATGCGCTCATTACCGCGCGTCGCGTAGACCTGGAACCGTTCGTCGCCGCCGCGATCCACCGCTCCGATCAGGTCGCCCGTCGACGACCAGCAGATGCTGTGCACGGCGGCGTCATCGACGGCGAGGGCCGGCGTCGGCTCGCCGCCGCGCAGCCCGACCGTCCACGCGGCGTAGGTGCCACTGCGATCCGTCACGTACGCGACGCGGCGGCGGTCGGGCGAGATCGCGAGCGCGGACCGGCCCGCGTATCGCCGCGTGGTGTGCGCCATCTGGCGGATGAGCTCGCGCGGGAGGAAGTCCGCGAACGGCCGCACGAGCGTGGAGCCTAGTCCTGGAGCAGGTCGGCGAGCTCGTGGGCGTTGTTCACGGCCTTGTCGCCGTAGCAGTTGTTCATCAGCAGGTGGACCTCGCGCGCCTGCTCGGCCACTTTGCGGATGCGCGGGATCCACTCGAGCAGCTCGGGCTTCGAGTACCGGTAGTCGAAGCGCTCCGCGGCCGTGATCCCCTTCTTCTGCCAGTTCTCGGCGTTGCGACCGTGGAAGCGGATGACGGCGAGCTCCTCGTTCGTCACGGCGGTCACCGGCGGGATGCTCGACGGGAAGCCTTGGGGCTCATCGACGCTGACGTAGGTGAATCGGTGTTCCGTCAGGAAGCGAAGCGTCTCCTCCCTATTGCGCTCGCTCATCCACGTGCCATTGCGGAACTCCACCGCGAGCGCGTCATCGGGAAGGAGCTCCTTGGCTCTGAGCATCACCTGCTTGTTGTCGCGCGAGATGACGAACCAGTCGGGGTACTGGAGGAGGATCGCGGCGAGCTTCCCGCTCTGCCGCAGCGGCTCGAGCGCGGTCCAGAAGCGCTTGTGGATCTCCGCGACCGCGTCGGTCGGCAGGTCCTTCGGGTAGAGGCGCTTCTTCTCCCGTACCTCCTTCGGCAGCGCCTCGCGGAGGTCTTTCGGCAGACGCTTCGTCTCCGTCGGGTGGGTGGTGATCGGCGCGTACGCCTTGAAGCTCATGGTGAAGCCCTCCGGCGTACGGTCGCGCCACAGCACCGCCTGCTTCGCGTCCGGGAGCGCGTAGTACGAGGCATCGTTCTCGACGATCGGGAACCGGTCGGCGTAGTAGCGGAGGCGGTCCTCGGCGTCCTTCGCGACCTTCTCCGGATACCAGCCCGACGCGAGCAGCGTCGGATCCGTCCACGAGCACGTGCCAACACGTATTACGGAAGTCCCCAAGCGCAGCTTGGTCCCTACCCACACGAGACTCCGATCCGCAGCCTAGCGAGCTCGGTCTGTCACGTCGTCGATAAGTTCAGCTCGCTCCGGCATCGCGAGGGCGAGCACGCCGAGGAGGAACGCGAAGCCGGCGAACGTCGCGATCTGTGCGCCGCTGTCCATGACGAACGTGAGCGCGGCGAGCCCGAGCGTGAGCGCGTAGATGAGGAGCACCGACTGCGGGTGGGTCAACCCGAGGTCGAGGAGACGGTGGTGGAAGTGCCCGCGGTCCGGCGCGAACGGTGGCCGTCGCTGGAGCATGCGGCGGATGAGCACGTAGAAGGTGTCGACGATCGGCACCGCGAGCACCAGCAGGGCGGTCGGCACCTTCGCGGTCCCGAAGATCGACAGGACGGCGAGCATCGTCCCGAGGAACGTCACGCCGGTCGTCCCGAGGAAGACGCGCGCCGGGTGGAAGTTGAAGAACAGGAACCCGGCGATCGCTCCCGAGAGAGTGAACGCCATCCACGCGACGAACGGCTCGTTCACGTGCGGCAGCAGCGCGGTCGCGCCGAGCGCGAGCGCGGCGATGATGGCGACGCCCGCGGAGAGGCCGTCGAGGCCGTCGAGGAAGTTCAGCGCGACGTTCATGCCGACGATCCAGAACACGGTGAAGCCGACCGCGATCGGCGGCGCGAGGCGCACGAGCGTATCGGCGTTGAACGGGTCGGTGATGAACTCGATCCGGATCCCGGCGGCGA
>WNFU01010157.1_pt1 | contig 17721 bp, 17 predicted proteins | sample 5400121 | NCBI WGS metagenome assembly WNFU01 (sample SAMN13153360, study PRJNA577476) | soil metagenome | isolation source: 100 cm soil or saprolite under grassland replicate 1 | place: USA:California | collected 2016-06-15
GCGTGTCATCGCGGAGGGCCTAGGCGCCGGGCTACTGTACTACAGCAGCGTGTTGGCCGAGGTAGCGACAGGGCAGTTGAGGATCGTCGAGGTGGACGCCCCGCCACTTCACGCCCAGTTTGTGCTCGTACGTCGCTCCCCGGAGCGCTTTTCTCCCGCCGCGCGCGAGCTGCTCCGTGCGCTTGTTCGCGACCTCGGCGAGTACCCGCATCTCAGCGACGTGAATCGAGAAGCGGCGCGTCGCTTCATGGGACGCCTGAGCCGCTCACATGACGCGAAGGGCCCGGCGGTCCAACACGGCGTCCAACCCGTCCATTAGTCATACCCATACGAATCGCAGCAATCGTGATGAGACCGTAGGCCACGGCGCTGCTATACTCGCCGCAATCCCCCAATCGAACAGATCGGAATTGAGCCATTCGGCCGTTGCCAGCTGAACACAGCACGTCGACCCGAATGAGTTTTCCCGAGGCGTTTTTCCCAGCAGGCGGCCTCGGGCCTCGGGTTCATCCGAGACCTGAGACCCGAGACGGTCTGAGACCTGCGAAAGGAGGCTAACGCATGCCGCAACGCCCGCCTGTCATCGACGCCGATGGCCACTACCTCGAACGCGCAGAGGACATTCACAAGTACCTGCCGGATCCCTGGAGCAAGCGCAAGACCCCGCTGTGGCCCTCGGACCAGCCCTGGGACTCCCAGCTGTTCGACACCCGCGGCGGCGAACACCAGTGGCGCCAGATCACGCCCAGGGAACAGGTGGAGCGCTGGGCGCGACTGTGCGAACGCCAGAACTTCGAGGCCGCGGTGCTGTTCCCGACCGGCTCCGGCGGCGTCGCCAAGCTCCAGGAGAAGGACTTCGCCATCGCCGTCTCCCAGGCGGTGAACGACTACGTCGCGAACGAGTTGAATGGGATCGACCCGCGCGTCACCGCTGTGGGCGTCCTGCCCTTGCGCACCCCCGAAGCCGCCGCCCAGGAGATGCGCCGCGCGGTCAAGGATCTGGGGCTGGTCAGCTTCGAGCTGCTGACCTCCGGCGTGCCGGTCGCGCTGGGCGACCCGATGTACGACCCGATCTACGCCGAGGCGGAGGCGCTGGGCATCCCGTTGTGCATCCACAGCACCCGTACCAATTCGTACGAGGTCGGGGCGGATCGGCTGCGGAACTTCAGCGAGGTGCACGTTTACGCGTTCACCGCCATCATGCTGCTGCAGTTCACCAGCATCATCATGAACGCCGTGCCGCTTAAGTTCCCGAAGCTCAAGCTGGCCTTCCTGGAGATCGGCGTCACCTGGCTGCCGTACTACCTGGACCGCCTGGACGACCACTGGGACATCCGCGGCGAGAAGGAGACGCCCTGGCTCTCGAGGCGGAGGAGACCCTGCTGCCCGAGACCTTCCGCTCCGTGGGCGACGAGCACTTCCTGTACGCCTCGGACGTGCCGCACTGGGACAGCGACTTCCCCCGTACGTTGGAGCACTTCTGGGCCAGGGACGACATCGCGCAGGAATCCAAGGAGAAGGTCCTGCTGTACAACCCCAGGCGACTCTATGGTCTCAAGGTGCGCGAGGCCGCCGCGGTCTAGCGCAGGAGGTCTACAAGCCGGCGTGGTGAGAGGCAGCGGTGCCGCTGTCCTCACCGACCCGTCCGTCGTCCTCCACGAGCTGCGCCGCCAGCACCAGCCCGAGGCCGATCCCGCGGAGCTGCAGCATGTCGAGCGACTACTGGCATCGCTGATGGACCGCGAGCGGCGCCTGGTCAAGCTCTTCAGCTTCGGCGAGGTGGACGAGGAGGTCGTCCGCGAGCAGATGGCCGAGATCTACCGCGAGAGGGGCATGCTCGAGGAGCGGCTGCGGTCGCTACGCCCCGTCCCGACTCCGCGCCACGACACGATCGATGAGGATTTGCTAGCCCGAGCGTGCCGGGCGGTCGAGCGCTGGCTCTCGAGGCGCTCCAGATCGCCATCGTTGCGACGCGCGAGGAGGCCACGGTGCAGGGCGTAATCCCTGCCGACGTGCCGGAGTTTTTCATCTTGCAACGTGCATCGGCATGATCACGTGCAGGTAGGCGTTAGGGCCGCCGGCGGGGCGGATGACGCCGGGGCTGGACGGGCCGCTGATCTCCAGGTGCGCTTGTTGGGCGTCGAGCGCCTCCAGCGCGTCGCGCAGATAGCGCCCGTTGAAGGCGATCTGCTGCGCGTCGCCCTCGATGCTGGCATCGACATCGCCAGTGTTGTCGCCCACCTCGGCCGACGTGGCGGTGACTGTCACCTTGCCGAGCGCCATGCCCTCGCCGCCCTCTGGCGGGACGAACTCCAACCGCACGATCATCGAGTTGTCGCGCGCGAATACCTGGGCCGCTTTGGTGGCGCGTAGGAAATCGGCCGTCTGCAGGGTCACCTTCGTCCTGGCGTCGGTCGGGATGATCCGGTGGTAGTCAGGGAACTGGCCCTCGATCAGGCGCGAGACCACCTCGGCTTGTTTGTGCTTGAACAGGATTTGGTTCTGATCGGGCGTGGCGGCTATCTCGACCTCGGCCTCTTCGTCGTCGGGCAGACCGCGAGCCACCTCGCTCAGCGAGCGGGCCGGGACGATCACGCTGAGATCTGGCGCCTCGGAGTTGCCTAGCTCCACCGTCCGAACAGCGAGCCGGAACCCGTCGGCGGCCGCCAGAGTGAGGTTACCCTGCTGGAGCGTCATCAGGACGCCTGCCAGCACCGGACGACTGTCGTCCGGCGCCGCCGCGAACACCACCTGCTGGATCGCTTCCTTGAGAGCAGCGGCTCGGATAGAGAACGTCGCCCCGCCACTGACCGTCGGGATCGGCGGAAAGTCCTCGGCATCGATCCCGCTGATGTTCGCCTCGAAGCGCCCACAGGCAAGATGGGCCTTCTTTCCTTTGAGCTCCAGGTGCAGCGGCTCGCCCGGATTGAGTAGCGCCACGTAGTCGATGAACAGTCGCGCCGGCAAGGTGATCGCGCCCTCTTCGTCGATCTTCGCGCCCACCCAGCACCTCACCGCCAGCTCCAGGTTTGTTGCCGCCAGCTTGAGCTGGCCGCCCTCGGTTTGCAGCAAGACGTTACTCAGGACCGGCAGGGTGCTCTTGGCTGACACGACCCGGCCGACGATCGCGAGCCCCTCGGCGAGCTTCTCGGGCAGACAGGTGAGTTTCATGGCAAGAGCTTCCTCCCAACCTGGTAGCCATGCCGCCCGGGCGATGACGAACGCTGCGTCCCCATCATAACGACGCCCCGAGCAGACGACCAAGCACTGGACCTCTCGCTTAGGCCGTCTTTGGGCGCAGAAACGGAGTTGGGGCTTATTCGCACGATCTGTGCTCGATCTGTCATGATGAACTCTGCGCGCTGAATTTCTGAAGGCCGCGGGGCGCGAGGCGCGGCCGGTTCGGAGACCTGGATGCACCCACGCTCGTTCTGGCGATATGCCCAATCACTGCTGCTGGTGGCGGCCCTGGTGGTTGCAGTTGCCAGCCTTGCAAGCTCGCTCTCGGCTTCCCTCATGTCCGTCGCACTCGCCGACGTCGTGGCCGGCAAGAACGACAACAACAGGGCCAAGAACAAGGGCAACGACAACGACGAGGACCATCAGCTGCGCGGGCAGGTGCTCTCGATCGACAAGGACAAGCACCCACCCGAGATGATCGTGGCCGACATCGACGGCAAGGTACTCGTCAGAGTCCTCAAGACCGACGAGATCGACAAGAACGGCGTCCGCCCGGGCGACCACGTCCACCTAGAGGGTGAGAAGATCAACGAGCTGCTCTTCGAAGCAACCAACATCGACGTGACGCGACGCTGCTGCCCCTCGCCCGACAACGACAACCGGTAGCGAGGTCGAAAGTCCAAGGTCCAACTTCCAGAGTCCGGAGCTTCGGCTCAGACTTTGGACTTTGGACTTTGGACTTTGGACCGGTGCTGGATCCGAGCGGGCGTGTCGATGAGCTCGCCCCCGTCGGCGGGCGGCGGGCTCGGCCGGCCCGATGGGTCGGCCGAGACGACGAAGTCGGCGGCCGCCGCCAGCGAGTCGTACAGGGCGATCCCGCCGGGCCCAAGGATCGATAGGGCTAGCGAATAATGGCCGGGCCGCAGAGGTGGAGAAGCAAAGGTGCATTCCACCAGTCCGGGGCCGTCCACCACCGGGGGCAGGTCTTCCAGATCTGAGGCCGCGGCGCACACGGTCACGCCCCGGGCGGGTGAGACGATCGCGAAACGAAAGATGGGTCGCTCGAGCGGACGGAACGCCTGGTACTCCGCCTGAACCCGAATCGGCTCGGCGGGGCCGAACAGCTTGGTGGGCCGGGCGTTGGCGTCCAACAAGCTGACCTGGGTGAAACGCGCGTCGCCTGAGCCAGCGCGGGTTTCCGTGCGGTCGCGCGCAGCCTGGTCCGCGGCCGCCCGCAGGTTGACGTCGTTCAGATAGGCGGCTACCACTTCTTCCGTCTCGCCCAGCGCCCGAACCTGGCCCTCTTCTAACCACAGCACGCGGCGGCACAGACCGCGAACGTTGCCCAGATCGTGCGACACCAAGACAACCGTCCGTCCCTCCTGCACGAACTCGCGCATCTTGTCGATCGCCTTGCGCTGGAACGCCGTGTCGCCGACCGCCAATACCTCGTCGACCAGCAGCACATCTGGATCGCTGAAGGCGGCCACGCTGAATCCGAGCCGCGCGTACATGCCCGACGAGTACCACTTGACCGGCGTGTCAACGAACTTCTCGATGGCGGCGAAAGCTACGATGTCGTCGAGGCGTTGGGCGATCTGCCTGCGAGTCAGTCCGAGGATCGCGCCGTGCAGATAGATGTTCTCGTAGCCAGTCAGCTCGGCGTGGAAGCCCGCCCCGAGCTCGATCAGCGAGATGACCTTGCCGGCCACCAGCACGCGGCCCGCGGTGGGCCAGGTCACCTGCGAGAGCAGCTTGAGGATGGTGGTCTTGCCGGCCCCGTTTGGGCCAACGATGCCCAGGCTCCCCCCGCGCTCGACCTCGAAGCTGACGTCTTTTAGGGCCCAATGCCGCGGACGCCCAGAGCTCTTCCCAACCAGCCGCCCGGCCAGGTCCGCGAAGGCAGCGGTGAAGTGCCGCTGCCGCCCGATGCGGTAGACCTTAGAGACGTTCTCGAACCGAATTGAGAATTGAGAATTGAGAATTGAGAAAGTGGACCCGCGCGCAGTCGCTCCTGACGGCTCATCCTTCCTGCCCGATCCTTGATTTCTCAATTCTCGATTCTCAATTCAAATGACGTCCGCGAAGGCTCGTTCGGCCCGCTTGAAGTAGACATACGCGACGGCCAGCAGGGCTATCGACTCGATCGTCGAGACGGCCAGCAGGTCCCAGTTTGGCGGCCGGCCCAGCCCGATCGCCGAGCGGAACCCGTCGATCAGGCCAACCATCGGGTTGAGCACGTAGAACGGGTACAGCTCGGACGGCACAACCGAGAGCGGGTACGAAACAGGGGTCACGAACAGCCAGACCTGCAGCCCCAGCGTGACGACGGGGGCCAGGTCGCGATACGACACGTGGAGGGCCGAGGTAATCAGCGACAGTCCGACGATCAGCACCAGCAAGACGAGCACGAGGGCCGGCAGCAACAGCAGCCAGACGCTGAGGCCGATGCCGTACCAGGCCATCATTCCCGCCAGGACGAGCGCGGCCGCCACGAAGTCCACGAAGCGCGCGCCGACCTGCGACAGGATGATCACTTCGCGCGGGAAATACGTCTTGGTGACCACGCTGCGCTGGCTGACCAGCCCGATCGTGGCGGTCGTCAGGGCATTCGAGAGAAAGGTCCACGGGACCAGGGCAGCATACGAAAAGATGGGGTACGGAATGCCGTCCGATGGCAAGCGCGCGAAGCGGGAGAAGACCAGGTTGAAAACGACCATGAGCGCGAGCGGCTGGGCGATGGCCCAGCCGATTCCGAGCAGCGACTGGCGGTACCGCGCCTTCACTTCGCGCTGGGTGAGCGCGTAGAGCAGCTCGCGATAGCGGAACAGTTGGAAGAGTGCCCCCGGCGCGAACCGCGCCTGGCTATCGACGATAGTGATTTCTTGCATGCCAGCCCTCACCCCCTCACCCCCTCGCCCAACCTTGGGAGAGGGGGCTGGGGGGTGAGGGCCCCAGGCAGCCCAGGACGAACTCGGCCACGCGCTCGGATGCGCGGCCGTCGACCCGGGTGCACTGCTCGGCCACGGCGCGCCGGCGGCCCTCGCGATCTCGCTCCGGCTGGGCGAGGTACTCCCTCACCAGCTCGACCATCCGCCCGCTCGTCTCCGCTACCCGAACGGCCCCGGCTTGAACGAGCGGCTTGTAGTGCGTGTACTCGTAGTATCGGCGCGCCGAGTCCAGGAACTCGCGAGCATCGTGGCCGTCGAACGCGATGTTGACGACGGGCGTGTCGGCGATGGCGGCCTCGATGGCGATCGTCGACGCGACGTTGACGATCACATCGCTGTGCTTGAGCGTGTTCGCGAGGTGGACTCGGTCCGAGAAGCTGGGATCGACGTTGGAGCCCTCGGCTACGATCGTCTCGTGAAACGGCTTCTCCACGATCACGTCGGGCTGGGTCTGGAACCGTCGATACTGGCTCACGTCGTCGCGCGGATGCACGCGCACCAGGAGCTGGGCTGGACAGCCCAGCTGGCCTCCGCCGATCGCGGCGAGGAGGTCGTCGATTACCTCGGCGTGGAAGGCGTATAGGACCGGCGGGATCGTCGTCAGGGTTACCAGCTTCTTGGCCGGGTCGGCCCCCAGCGCGCGAAGGAACTGGTCCCGAGGCTGGTAGATGGCCGGGTCGGCATACAGGTCGAACTGTGGGACGCCAGCCACGCAAACTTGTTCTGCTCGGTAACCGTGAAGCTCGATCGCCTGGCATTTCATCGTCTCGTTCCAGACTGAGAGCCCGGCCACTCGCCGCAGCGGCGCCGTCTTGGTCGTGAAATGGTCCCAGCTCAGGTCGACGGCAAGGATCGGGACACCCCGAGTGTCGGCGCGGGCCATCAGTGGGCCCTCGCCAAAGTAGATTCCGGTGGTCGGCGTTACGAGCACGTCGGGCGGCTCGCGATGGAACAGCTCACGATACCGGCCGCCCAGGGTAAGCCAATCGCTGGTCCGGAACAGCAGCGGCAGCGGGAGCGGCAAGCGCTTGAGTAGCCCCATTGCGGCGCGCCGAGCGCGCGTCGACGGCTCGCTGAGCCCACCGCGGTCCAGGTAACGCACCTCTCGGGCGGTCGCCTCCAGGCGACGCTCTCGAGCGACCCGAATCCGCATACTGTCAGTCGGCATCGTCTTGACGTACTTCTCCTGGAGGACGCGGATGATCCGTCGCTCCAGCCAGCCGGGCTGATGCGGCAGCAGCTCCTCGAAAGTGACCTTATCCGCGGCAAACTCCTCGCGGAAGCGGGCCTGCCGAACGAGCGGCGACAGGATCACCAGCCGCCCAACCTCGGGCGACTGGCGGAGCAGTCTGAGGATCGGCGTTCGCAGCACATTGGCCGCCGCTGTACCACTGGGAATGCAGAGGAAGAGGGTGCGCTCAAACCTACCCCCCCTGCCCCCCCTCCCTAAAGGGAAGAGGGAAGCCGTCCTCCCCCTTCCCTTTAGGGAGGGGGGGCAGGGAGGTAGGTCCGTCTCAGCGCGCATCGAACCGTTGCGCGGCCCGCTCCAACTCCGCCCCGGCGTGCTCGCGATACCAGGTGAAGGTCTCACGCAGACCCTCTTCGAGCGAGTAGCGCGGACTCCAGCCTAACAACTCTCGCGCGCGCCGGTTAGACAGGTGCTCATACTCGTACTTGCCCGGCCCGCCGGTCACTTGTGGTTTGAGGTCGGCACGCCCGGCCACGGCGACGATAGTCCGCACCAACTCGAGAACGCTCGTCGGACGATCCGGGTGGAAGTTGACCGCTTGGCCACGCACCTCGGGGTCAGCCGCGCGCTCGCCCAGCAGAATGTAGCCGGCGACCGTGTCCTTGATGTAGAGGTAGCCCTTGCTGGGAGTTCCGTCGCTCCGAATGTCCGGGCGCTCGCCACGCAACAGCGCCATCATCGTGCCCGGCACGATGTGGTCCAGGTGGGGGTCGAACTCGCCAAATGTATTAGTCGCGCGCGCGATCGCGATCGGCAGTCCCCAGGTCGCGGCGTAGCAGCGGGCCAGGATGTCGGTGCATGCCTTCGAGGCCGCATACGGATGGCTGGCGTTGAGCGCGAACGACTCGTCGAACGGCCAGCGCTCGTGTTCGCCATAGACCGTGTTGCTTGAGGCGACGACGATCGTCTCCAGCTCGCCGAACGCGCGACAGGCGTCGAGCACCGACCACGTGCCGCGGATGTTCGACTCGAACGCCGAGACCGGCGAGCCGCGCGCGATGCTGATACTGGACTGCGCGCCCAGGTGGTAGAGGGTCTGGATGTCACGCTCGGCCAGGGTCGCTTCGAGTCTGGGCTGATCGGTCAGGTCGCCAAGGACCAGCCCGATCCTCGGCTCGAGGCCAGGGTGCAGGTCGAGCGCGCCGCGGTCGAACTTGTCGTAGCCGATGACCCGTGCGCCGAGGTCCACGAGCGCCTCGGCCAGCCAGGCCCCGATGAATCCATTGGCTCCGGTAATCAGCACTCGGCGGTCGCGCCAGAACCCGTCAGCCACGGGCCGCCTCCATCAACTTCGACCGCGGAGGACGCAGAGGTTCACAGAGGAGCATCGGAGCGTTCCCTCTGCGTGTCTTCTGCGTCCTCCGCGGTCAAAAAGGATCACTTCACCCCTGCGCTTCGAGGATCAGCTCGCACAGCTCCCGGACGGCGCCCTGGCCGCCCCCGGCGTCGGTCACAAAATGGGCTACTGAAAGGGGCAGGGGCGTGGCATCGCGCACTGCAACAGCCAGCCCGACGTGCCGCATTGCCTCGACGTCGTTCACATCGTCGCCGATATAGGCGACCTCGTTCAGTCCGATCCCGTGGCGCTCGGCGATGCGGCGGAGGGCGGCCAGCTTGTCCCGCACGCCCAGGCAGACGTCCCCGATTTTCATCTTGGCGGCCCGCCGCGTCACGATGGGCGAGCTTTCCTGGGTCAGGATCGCGGTCCTGATACCAGCGGCGTGGACCAGCGTCACCCCCATGCCATCGCGCGTGTTGAAACGCTTCAGCTCCTCGCCGCGCTCGCCGTAGTACATCGCGGCGTCGGTCAGCACACCGTCGACGTCCATCGCCAGCAAGCGCACCCGCCGCGCCCGCTCACGAAGCTTAGAGTCCAAGGCTCACCGTATCTTGTCATCCTGAGCGCAGCGAAGGATCCGCGGCCCGGCGTGTGGGTACGGATCCTTCGCTGCGCTCAGGATGACAATACGGGGGTTCAGGACGACCAGAGGAGTGGGTCAGGATGGCAGCCTTCGCTACGACCGGTGCCACCTGAGAGCCTCCTCTGGCACCAGCGTGTCCCGCGGGATCGGGCTCTCGGCGACCACGCCGACTAGCAGCGGCATGAAGACGGGCTTCAGGCCGTTGCCGGGTCCCTTCACCGTCAGCATGTCGGCGGTGATGACCGTACCGGCCGGGATTTCAGTCCGCGCAACGACGCTCTTCGCAAGCCGCTCGCGGACCGTCTGTTCGGAGTCGAGGATCCGCTTGTCGGACGAGCCGAGCGCCTTTTCGATGTTGCGAATGTTGCGGATCAGCCGCTGCAAACCGGTCGGCTCGAGTGACGCCGCGTGGTCGGGGCCGATCATCGTGCGGTCGATCGTGAAGTGGCGCTCGACGACCGAAGCGCCCAGAGCGACCGCCGCCTCCGAGGGCGCCAGCCCGCGTTCGTGCCCAGAATAGCCCACCACGCAGCCGAATCGCTCGCGGTAGGCGTGGATCACGCGCAGGTTGATCTGGTCATTGTCGCACGGGTAGGTCGAGGTGCACTGCATCAGGACAAGCTGGTCGTGGTGACGGCGGATGGTGGCGACCGCCTCCTCGACCTCGTTCATGTCGCTCATCCCGGTCGACAGAAGGACCGGTTTGCCTTTCTTGGCGATATGCTCGATCAGCGGCAGGTTGGTGCAGTCGGCCGACGCGATCTTGAAAGCCGAGACACCCAGGCGCTCCAGGAAGTCCGCGCTGCGCATGTCCCACGCGCTGGCTAGCATGGTAATGCCGCGTACCCGAGCGTGGTTGGCCAGCGCGAAGAAGTCATCTTCGGACAGCTCCAGCCGCTCGCGATGCTCGCCGTACGTCGCACCGAGCGAGGTCGGGACGGTGTACGGTCGCATCAGAGCCTCGGCGATCAGGATGTCGGCAACCGTTCGCTTCTGAAACTTCACTGCGTCGGCGCCCGCGTCAGCGGCGATCTCCACGAGCCGCTTGGCCAGGTCCAGGCTGCCGTTGTGGTTCACGCCAGCCTCGGCGACGATGTAGCAGGGATAGCCCTCACCGACGGGCCGCCCAGCGATCTCCACCAACGTCATATCCGGAGCGCCCCTTCCCGCCGAAGCAGCTCTAGGACGGCTTCGGCGATGGCAAAATCGTGCTCGGTATCCAAGTCCACGCAAGGAGTGGGCTCGACCAGGAACGGGACGACCACCTCCCCAACGGTCGAGCCAGCCTCGACGACCTCGCGCCGAATAGCGTCGACCAGGCCGGCTGACCAGTAAGCGGGCTCCAGGATCTGGCGCGGGCAGTCTGGGCCCACTCTGCGCCACAGCGGCGTGTCCTCATACGGCGCCAGCCGCCCATCGCGCAGGCGCCACATCTTGTGGGGATGATGTTTCTCCCAGTAAACCGACTTGACGCAATCGGCGCCCGTCTCGCGCATTAGCCTGATCACCTCGTCGATCTGGCGCGGCTCTCGAAAGGGAAGCGTGGGCCGCAGGTGAACGACCATCGACGGTTGGTAGCCCTCGTGCTCGGCTAGCCAGGCAAGGGCGTGCTGAAAGACCGGCAAGTCCGGCGTATCGTCGCGGGCATACTCGGCCGGCCTGACAAATGGGACCTCGGCGCCATGTGCGCGGGCGACCTCTGCGATCTCCTCATCATCGGTCGAGACCAGACAGCGGTCCAGTTCCTGAGATGCTCGGGCCGCCTCGATGCTCCACACGATCAGCGGCTTGCCTCCCAGCGGCTTGAGGTTCTTGCGCGGGACCGACTTGGAGCCACCGCGGGCGGGAATCACGCCAAGAGCCGCGTTCGAGCCATCAGCCATCAGCACTCAGCCTTCAGCCTGGGTCGACTCCAGGCTTCGGACGAATCTTCAGTATGCGCATGAGCTCTGATGCTGCTGATGGCTGATAGCTGACGGCTGATCACTCAACGGGCGAATAAATCATCGGCCCGGACCCACCGAACACCGGCCCGGTCCGCGTGCTCGATCAGTGCGTCCAATATGCTCGCCAGGCGCCCGTCGATCTCCCAGTAGTGGGTCGCCAGGCAAAAATCGCCGCCGAAGCGGCGCGCCTCCTCGAACGCTTCCAGGAGCTCGTCCAGCGTACTGCGCGGTACGAGCGGTTGGCAGCCGAATTCGGCGTGCCTGTTGTAGCGCAAGGGCCAGGGGTAAATCAATCGCTCGCGACGCGAGCACCCCGTCCCCCGGCGGTGGGCGACAACCAGAAAATAGTTCCGCAGCGTGTCGAGTCCCCATGGCTTCCTATCTGGCCGGAACGAGTGGAAGGAGCCGAGCACGTTGAGGCTGGCCGCGTCGACCGCCCGCAGACCCCTCCGCGAGAGGGCGTTGTGGGGCGGTACGAAGGTCCGAATCGGCACCCCGAACAACGCCTCCAGGTAGCCGTGCCCCCGCGCCAGCCGCTCCGGTAGGCGCGGGCCGGATAGTCGCGGTGTGAGTAGCCGTGCAGCATCATCGAGATTCGACCGGTTCGGAGCTGCCGGCGCAGGAACTCGACCAGCTCCAGATTGTCCCCGAGCGGGAAGTCACGCACCCCATTCCAGTGCTGGGGCGGGATCGCCTTGGAGCGAGTGCTGGCGTGGGCAGGGACGACCGCCAGAGAGATGGGGATGCGATCCCAGTACGCCCCGTAGACGCGCTCGAGCTGCTCGGGGCGTGTGAAAAAGTTCGTGTCGTCGTCGCGAATCGCAAAGCGCATTCCAGAGCCTTCAACAGTCAGCGGTCAGCCGCCAGACCGAACAGAACCGGCGCTCAACCGAACGCTTGCCTCTTCGAGCGCCGATGGCTGATAGCTGACAGCTCATAGCTGACAGCTCTACAGTGCGACGATCTTGCCGTTCCGATAGGCCTTGAGGGCGTTGCAGGTGTCCAAAATAAGTGGCGCGTGCTCGACGACCAGATCGTAGTCCACCTCGGAGTGGGGGACGAGCATGAGGACGCAGTCGCTGGAACGGAGCGCGACCGCGTCGAGCGGCGCTGACCAGAGCGTCCGGCTGGTCTCGTCGAGCCGGTCAATGAAGGGATCGTGGTAGCTGGTCGGCCGATCCTGGGCCAGCAATCGGCGCAGCACCTCGAGGGCAGCCGACTCGCGCAGATCGGCCACGTCCCGCTTGTAGGTCACGCCGAGCACCAGGATCCGGGCCGTCGCCGGATCCTTACCCCGTTCGACCAACAGGCGGTCCATCTTTACGATCACGAACGTTGGCATCTGGTCGTTGATGCGGCCGGCGACCTGGATCAGCTCGGCCACGAGCCCATGCCGCTCGGCCAGCGCCTCCAGGTAAAAGGGGACAATGGGGATGCAGTGCCCGCCTACCCCGGGCCCCGGGTAGTGCGGCATGAACGCGAACGGCTTGGTCGCCGCGGCCGCGACGACGTCCCAAACGCTAATCCCCATCCGATCGCATAGCTGGGCTACCTCGTTGATGAAGCTTATATTGATGAAGCGGAATGTGTTCTCGACGAGCTTGGACATCTCGGCCACTTCGGGCGAGCTGACCGGCGCCAGCTCCTCGACAAAGGTGGCGTAGAACGCCTTGGCCAAGGAGGTGCACCGATCGGTGATCCCGCCAATCAGCTTCGGCGTGTTCTTGACCGAGAAGCGAGGGTTGCCTGGGTCGATTCGCTCGGGGGCGAAGACCAGGAAGTAGTCTTCGCCGACCTGAAGGCTTCCGGCCGCGAGGATCGGCAGCAGCAGCTCGCGCGTCGTGCCAGGCGAGCAGGTGCTCTGGAGCGCCACCAGCATGCCCGGATGGAGACGCGCCGCGATGTCGCGGGTGGCTGCCTCCACGTAGCTCAGGTCTGGACGCCTGGATTGGTCGAGCGGCGTCGGAACACAGATGATCACCACGTCCAGCTCGGACAGGGCATCGAAATCCGTAGTGGCTTGGAGCAGGTGGTCGTTGGCGAGCTGGCGGACGGCGGCGTTGTCGACGTCGGAGACGGGACTTCGGCCAGCATTGACCGCGTCGACGCGCGTCGGGTCGACGTCTAGCCCCGTGACCAGGAAGCCAGCCCGGGCGACCTCGACCGCCATCGGCAGCCCGGCGTAGCCAAGCCCCAGCACCCCTACGCGTGCCGAGCGCTGTTGGATCTTGCGCTCGAGCGCCAGCGCCGGAGCGTGCTGTTGAACGGCCATCTATTGCGCCCTCGCAGGCATGCCGAACTCAGGTGGGGCGGGGCTCGGGGATTCTGCCACCCGCCCGGTTTTCCTGTCAAGAAGAGACGGCGGCCGCGACGCCTGGCTCAGGCGGTGCGCTCCAGGATGTACAGGCCGCCGGCGAAGCGGTCGGTCACGTAGATCAGGCCGTCCGCGCCGACGATAAGGTCGTTGAGCTGAATAGTCGCCCGACCGGGTGGCGCCTCAGGGATAAAGTACCCCACCTCGCGCGGATGCAGCCGGTCGGCGATGTTCACCAGCCGGATGCCGGCGTTGAAGTAGGTCAGGTAGACGGTCTCGCGGTCCACGAGTGTGCCGGGTCGCATCTCGTGGAGGTTGTGGGGCCCGAATCGGCCGCCGCGCGTGCAGAAGTCGCCCTCCGGGACCGGGAACAGCGCCACCACCTTCGGATTGCGCTCGTCCGAGATATCCACCACTCGGACCTGCTTCTGGACCTCCTGGCAGCCGTTGGCCGTCGACTCGTCGGTGACGATCAGTACGTCCTTGCCCGGTATTGGCAGCGCCGTGTGGCTACAGCCGCTGACTCTCGCGCCGAAATCAAGATGGCTCGCGAGCTTCGGCCGCGACTTATCGGCGATGTCCAAGATCACCAGCCCGGCGTCCCACCAGCCGCAGTAGGCCCGATCGCCCCGCACGAGCGCGTGGTGGAGGGCGTAACGACGGCCCTCGGGCCAGGTCGGCCGCTCGCTCCCGGCGGCGTGCATGCCCGGCATCCACCAACGCCCTACCTCGCGCGGCCGGCTCGGGTCGGACACGTCGGCGATGATCAGGAACTGATCGGTGAAACCTTCGTCAGTGCCGCTGAGGTAGGCGTACGGTGGCTCCCAGTATGTCGGGCGGTGGACGCCCTTGCCCGGCGTCGGCAAAAAGCCTACCTCGCGCGGTCGGTCCGGCTTCGAGACGTCGTACAGCTTGATGCCGGCGCTCCAGCAGCTCGCGCTCGCATCCGGGCTGACCCCGTACCGCTCGTGGTTAACGATCAACACGTCGCCGACGACCTGGACTTTGTGTGAGTGCGTGCCGGCCGGCGTCTCGATCTCGGCAACGACCCGCGGTCGAGTCGGGTCGGAGACGTCGACCACCGAGGTGCCCACCTGGCTGTCGCCCATGTGGGCGACGAAGGCATAGCCGTCCTTCAGGTTGACATGCATCCCGTCGCCATGGCCGTTCAGATCGGAATGCCCGACCAAGCGCATGTTCCACGCATCCACGGCCCCAGGCCGCTCCGTCGCTGGCGTCGTACTCATCTCTTTTCCACCTCGGCGCCACTATAGGCCGTCCAAAGTCCAAATTCCAAAGTCCCACGTCCCCAGTGGGGAGTCAAGCGCTCCTCCGACATCGCGGACTTCGGACTTGGACTACGGTTCGAGGCTGGCGAACAGATTGTTGAGGCACTCCGCCAGGGTAGGGTGAGCGAAGATCGCATCTCGGAGCGCCGTGTACGGCAGGCCGCCCATCATCGCGATCTCGAGCATCGACATGATCTCGCCGCCCTCGATCCCCAGCACCGCGCATCCCAAGATCTGGCCGCTCTGCGCGTCGACGACCGCCTTGATCACGCCGCGGCTCTCGTCCACCTCGAGGGCGCGGGCCACGCGCGACATGGGCATCTTCGCCACACGGACGTCGCCGCCTTGAGCCCGAGCCTCCTGCTCGGTGAGACCGACCCGTCCGAGCTGCGGGTCAATGTAGACCGTATACGGGACCAGTCGGTCCGTCGTGGTCGCGCTGCCGCCATCGATCAGGTTCGTGCGCAGGATCCGGAAGTCATCGTACGAGATGTGCGTGAAGGCGGGCCCGGGCTTCACGTCGCCGACCGCGTAGACGCCTGGCACGTTGGTGGCGAGCCGCTCATCGACTGGGATGAAGCCACGTCGGTCCACCTCGATCCCTGCCGCCGAGAGGTTGAGCGTATCCGAGTTGGGCGTGCGCCCGATGGCGACCAGTAAATGCGAGCCCACCAGCGTGCGCTCGCCATCCTCCATCTTGGCGTCGAGCTGCAGCGCGTCGCCGGCTCGTCTCACGCGGAGCGCCTCGGTCTTTAGCAGCACCTCGATGCCATCCTCGCGCATGACGTTGGCGACCTCGTCGGCAATGTCGGGGTCCTCGCGCCCAAGCAACTGCGGCCCCCGCTGGACGATGGTCACCTGGCTGCCGAGACGCCGGAAGAGGTGGCCGAACTCGAGCCCAACGTAACCGCCGCCCAGGACCAGGAGGCGTTCGGGCACCTGGTCGAGCTCCATGATCGTCGTCGAGTCGAGCGACGGCACGTCGGCCAGGCCGTCCAGGGGCGGCCGCGTCGGCCGGGCCCCGACGTTGACGACGATCGTGTCAGCCTCGATCTCGAGCGGCTCGCCCCCGTCGCGCCGCACCTGGACCGACTCAGGCCCGCTGAAGCTGGCCGCGCCGAAGATCAGCTCCACGGCGCCGCTCTGTATGCGTCGCTGGCTGCCGTTGCGGAACAGATCGACGATGTCGCGCTTGCGTTGCCGCACCCTGGGCATGTCGATCGATATTGGCCCGCAGTTCACGCCGTAATCCATCGAGCGGCGAGCCAGATAGGCGACCCGCCCGCTGGCGACCATCGTCTTGGTCGGCGTGCAGCCCTCGTTGATGCAGGTGCCGCCGACATGCTCTCGCTCGAGGAGCGCCGTGCTGCGTCCGGCGCTGGCAAAGGCCGTCGCGAGCGGGCCGGCGGCCTGGCCCGAGCCGATGATCACGACGTCGAAGCGCTGAGTCTGCGGCACGCCAAGGACCCCCGTTCGCTTACCAAGACATCGTAGCGGGCGCACGTGCTTGCGTGCTCCGGATCGGCTTCGTTATGGTGCGCGGGCTGCCACGAGCGATGCCGGCTTCGATCGGGCTCGATTTTCCACCCAGCGCCTCGCCCGCATAGGTTCGGGTGTTACACGATTTCGCTATACTTACACCATGGCCCTCAATGTCAAAGATCCTGAAACGGAGCGGTTGGCCAGCGAAGTCGCCGCGCTTACCGGTGAATCCAAGACCGGGGCAATCCGACAGGCCCTAACCGAGCGCAGGGAGCGCCTGGTGTTAGCTCGAAGCGGCCGCGGACGCGGCGACCGGATGGTCGACGTCCTCGAACGGCGGCTGTGGCCGTTCTTGCCGGAGGGTGTCCGCGGCCACGCGCTCACCAAAGAGCAGGAGGAGGCGATCCTCGGCTTCGGCCCGGAGGGTGCATGATCGTCGATAGCTCCGCGCTCGTGGCGATCGCTTTCGACGAGCCAGAGCGGCAACCCCGTGCGGGTTCGACTCCCACCTTCGGCAGCAGATAAGGACGGGGCGCCCGGTCAGCCTGCCGAAGACGAGTTCTATCCCATCGTTCGCGTCCGCCGTCCCGATCCAGTTCTCCCCGGGCTCAGGCTGGGTCGTCGATGCCGAGCCCTGGACGTGCCCGGACCCCGAGCGGCCCAGGTGGCGTGCAGGCACGCCGCCGACCAGGGTGCGTCTTGAGCGCGCGAACCAGCCGACGCCGCGGTCAGCAGCCTCGCCTCGTGAGCGCACGCGCGAGCGACTGCCGGAACCGTGGGCTCAGATCTGCACTATTGACGCGGGGTTGTTAACCTTGCATTCCGGTTTGCAGGAGCCCGCTATGGCGCTGTTCACCCCGAGAGGCCTCAAGGTTCGGTTGACGAAGGCCTACGCGTTCGCACTCATGGCGCGGGTTTACCCGAGGACTGACGCGTTTCGCATCCTCCAACTGACAGAGGAGGTTGAAAACCTTCCTGATACTGCGACATACATCGCGGCTATGGCCCTATTCCTCGGTCGAGTTTAGCCGCCGACGATAGCGGCAAGCGTCTTCGTCACGCAGACCATCTATTCGGCAGTTCAGACCTTCGGTCTCTTCATTCCCGCGTTCACCGGCATGCTACCGGTAGCACGCGTCTACAATCTCCTCGCTGGCCGTGGTATCTTGCTGACTGCCCTGTTGATCATCGGAGCTTTGACTTCGGGCAGCTGCACGGACTCCTGCCGAGCCGCAGGGAACGTCATGACTATCGCAGTCATGGCCCCGTGGCCGTGGGGCCGAACGCGAGACATGCTGCCGCTGGCGTGTGGTGGGAACGCGAGGCGGTGATTCTGGCGGCCGACACACGTTCACGCTGACGGGTGGCGGTCGGCCCGACATGCGTCG
>WNFU01004523.1_pt1 | contig 17719 bp, 16 predicted proteins | sample 5400121 | NCBI WGS metagenome assembly WNFU01 (sample SAMN13153360, study PRJNA577476) | soil metagenome | isolation source: 100 cm soil or saprolite under grassland replicate 1 | place: USA:California | collected 2016-06-15
CCCAGCCGGCACCTTCGTCGTCGCCGAGCCAGTCGCGGAACGATGGCGGACGAAAGCGGTGAAGCGTTCGGAACCGGAAGAAGGCTCGACCGCGGGAGAAAGAAAGACCTTGATCGCGGGGAATAACGACAATGGACTCACGGTATTTCTTGCGCGGATGCAAACGGGTGGCCGCTTGGCCGCTGCTTCTTCTGGTGACTTTCGTTGGTCAATTCGGCCCCTTCGCCGAGGGCGCCGATATTTATTCCACCGGATTTGAGCGTTCGGGCGGGTTCGACACGCGCTTCACGTTGATCGGGCAGGGAGGTTGGACGGGCAACGACGCCAATGGCAATGGGATTCTCACCAACTACTTCGCGAACACCATGCCGTCGCTGCCATTCGGGCTGCAACAGGCGTTCGTGGGAGGATATTATTTTCAAAACCCGTTGACCAACGCGGCCCGCATCCTGAACGTCTGGCGTCCGTTGAATTTCGACCCTCTCGCGGCCGGCGCGCCGGTGGTCACCTTTTCGGCCACGTTTGCCATATACGATTCGATTGTGACGACAAACCGCGACTGCTTCCGCTGGAGTGTTTACAATATGGATAACGACGGCGCGCGGCTGTTCACTTTGGATTTCGACAACACGACGACCGGGATCAACTACGAGCTGGACGACGACGTATTTGTGCCCACCCAATTCCTGTTCGAACGAGGCGGAGAATACGACCTGGTCGTCACCATGAATTTCGCCGACAATCTCTGGAGCGCCACGCTGCAGGGGAGTGAAGCGGTCCCAACCCGGATTGTGGATTCCCAACCGATGACGACCCAAGGCTCAGTCCTTGATCTGGGCGACATTGACGCCGTATGGGTCAATCGCGATATCGGCGTTTATGGTGACAACTACATGGTGTTCGACAACTACTCGGTGAGCGCGGAAGCGCATCCCTTCAGGCTCGGCGCGGTGCAGCGTCTCGAGAGCGGCGCCTTTCTTTTACATCTGACCGGCGAACCCGCTCGCCCATACGCCATTGACGTTACCAGCGACTTTGTTGACTGGTTCGCCTTGAAGACCAACATCGCCGGCATAGACGGCACATTTGATTTTGTGGATGCCACTGCGGCGAATTACACGCAGAGCTTCTACCGCGCGCGGTTGGTGCCGTAGAAGAAAGCCTGGCTGGCATACTGACCGTCACGAATCGCACCCCTCGCTCCGGGCGCATCTTCCAAGTAACACGCAAAGTTACTTTCTTCTTCCGTCGCCCTAAGTGACTGAGTTGCTGGACACTGCCACCGGACCGCGGCTGTGTCCGAAGGACCAACCGCAGCACGCCTGAATGCCCAAAAGGCGGTGAAATGATCCCAACACGCACGCCCCTGCGGGGCCGCTGCGGCTGGCGCTCCGCACACAGCCGCGGTCCGTTTCCTCGCACTTTTCGGTGGTAGTGATCAGATGCGCCACCCCTCGCCCCTTCGCTCCCAACCCCTTTGACCGGCGCGCGCGCGCGTGTTAGCTTGGCCGCGGAGGCCGGCATGAAAAAGGCGAAGAGCATTGGCGAATATTTGATTCAGCGACTTTACGCGCACGGTGTGCGGCACGTTTTTGGTATTCCCGGCGATTACGTTCTCGGCTTTTACGAGCAATTGCTGCGCAGCCCGATCCGGATCGTCAACACCTGCGACGAGCAGGGCGCCGGCTTCGCCGCAGACGCGTACGCCCGCGTGCGGGGCCTGGGCGCGGTGTGCATCACCTACTGCGTCGGCGGACTGAAGGTGGCCAACAGCACCGCCGGGGCGTTTGCCGAAAAATCTCCGGTCGTCGTCATCAGCGGCGCGCCGGGGATGAAAGAGCGCGAGAAGAATCCGCTGCTGCATCACAAAGTCCGCGAATTCGACACGCAGAAAAAAGTCTTCGAGCAGCTCACCATTGCCTCGGCGGTATTGAGCGATCCGCAGACGGCGTTTCAGGAAATTGACCGGGTGCTGCATGGCGCGCTGCGCTACAAACGGCCGGTTTACCTCGAACTGCCGCGTGACCTTGTTTCCGTGCCCGGCATTCCTCACCACACCCCGCGCGAGTTCCACGAGGAAAGTGATCTGCGGACGCTTCGGGAAGCGCTCGTGGAAGCCGTCGAAATGATCAATTCCGCGGCCAAGCCGGTCATCCTTGCCGACGTCGAAGTGCACCGGTTCGGACTGCAGAACGCGCTGCTCAGGCTGGCCGCAAAGACGAGGATTCCCGTGGCGGCCACCATCATGGGCAAATCGGTCATCGGCGAGCAGCATTCGTTTTACATGGGCGTGTATGAGGGGGCCATGGGCCGCGACGATGTCCGGCGCTACGTCGAAAGCAGCGACTGCGTCATTATGCTTGGCGCGTTCATGACCGACATCAATCTGGGTATCTACACGGCGCAATTGGATCCGGCCCGCTCGATTTATGCCACGAGTGAAAAACTTTCGATTCGCTATCATACGTTTGAAGGTGTCCGGTTCAAAGATTTCATGCGCGGACTGACCGGGGCCCGTCTGCGCCGACGCGCCGCGGCGAAAATTCCGCGTCCGCAACCGCTGACAACCCCTGAAACTGCCCGGGGCAAAAGCAGGGTGAGCGTCAAGAGCCTGTTCCAGCGGCTGAACGCCTTTATTACGGAGAAAACGGTCGTGGTAGCGGACGTGGGCGACGCGTTGTTTGGCGCAGTGGATTTGTTCATTCGCCATCGCACCGAATTTTTAGGGCCGGCTTATTATGCTTCGATGGGTTTCGCCGTGCCGGCGGGGATTGGCGCGCAGCTCGCCAATCCCAAGCTGCGCCCGTTGGTGCTGGTTGGAGACGGGGCGTTTCAAATGACCGGCATGGAACTGGCCACAGCGGCGCGCTACCACCTCAACCCGATCGTTGTTGTGTTGAACAATCGCGGTTATGGCACCGAACGGCACATTCACGACGGTCCTTACAACGACCTTTGGCCCTGGAATTACAGCCGGATCCCTGAAATCCTCGGGGCCGGTCGCGGCTTTGAAATCGAAACCGAAGAACAACTCGACCAGGCGCTGCGCGCGGCCGAACGTCACACGGATGGTTTCTGTTTATTGGAGGTGAGGCTGGAGCCGCTCGACCGTTCGCCGGCTTTGCAACGATTGGCCGAGCGGCTGGCCAAACGACTCTGAAACCGCGCCGGACATGCGATCCGCGGCGTTGACCTGGTCGTTTGGGTTCAGGTGGTTGCCCCAGCTTCTTTGGCGTCCGAATGGAAACTCTTTCCCGGTTCGAGAATAAAAGCGTCTGACGAAGAGGAATTGCGGTGCAGTCGCCACCGGTAGTTGTGCGTGAAACACCACGCCGCGATCTCTTCCAACGGGAATCCTTCCAGAATGATTTTGCGGCCTGCCCTGATCATTTCGACCGCTTTGGATCGGGCGGCTTCGACTGGACCGCTGAACAGCAGTTTTTCTATGGAAATCCCGCACGCGGCTTCTTCCCTCAGCCCGATTCTTCGAATGCCGGCGTCCAAGGCGGGGCGCTCCGGCACCACGGCCGTTGCGAAAGCGGATTTGATCGGCACCATTGCCCGATCCAACAACCCGGCGAATCCCGAAACGCTGTTCTCAACTAGCATACCGTTTTTTAAGCAATACCAATGCCAAGCGAACGGGAGAACCGGAAATATTTTGCTATGCCGTAAAACGGAGGGGCGCTGAATGACGGCCCGGCGCGAGCATCCATTTGCCGCGCAGCGGGTCCGCTGATTTAATCCGGCAATTCAAAAACCGCCAGCTTGTCGTCTTTCAGGACACGACGACAGCTTTTGCGGACGTGCGCGGCGAATTTAGCGTAGTGATCCAGCCACCAGAACGCCGGCCAGGCAAAGGCGATGTATCTGGCGCCGGCGGCTCGCCGCAACCGCTCCAGTTCCCGAATGGCCGTTTCATCATCTTCGGGCGGGCCCCAGTATTCCCCGTTTCTCTCCAGAAAAGGGATCGCGCGAGCGTGGGGCAGGTCGCCACGCAGTTGTTCGTCATCCACGAGAATGAACGGCTGCGCCGCAGGAATCAGCTCGATGAGTTTGTTTTTGCAGTTCTGCAGCCGGCGCGCGTCGCCCCGTTTCATCGGCATGGGCGGCGAACAAACCGGCATCGGCGTTCCCTGTTTGACCACAACAGCCAACAGGGTCGCGCGGTCAACGGTCTTGACGACGGAACGATCGAACCGGACGAAATCCTTCGCCGACCAGAGGCTGCGATGCCGTTCCAGCTCGTTGCCGCATGAATCAGCCTGGCCGGTCTCGTACTTGGGCGTGCTGACGATGAGACATTTTCGGGTCTGGTCGAGCGCGTCCTGCAGCAACTTGAAGCCGACTCCCTTTTCAAGGTGTTCAATAACATCGCCCATAAAGATGAGGTCGTAGCGGGGAAGTTGTTTCATCAGGACGCAGGCGTCGCCGAGGTGGATGTTGTTGTAAAGAAAACGATGCATGGGCGTGAGGTAAGCGGCATGGCCTTCGATGCCGTCAATGCGCACGCGCCAATGCTTGCGCTGGTAGCGTGCCGGGTCATGTTCCGATTCGTTGATGTCCGTGTATTCGCGGAAGAGATGGCCCCATTTGCCGAAGCCAATGCCGACATCGAGAATGGATTTCGGTTTGAGCTGGCGGACCAGATGGATGACGGTGGGAATGGTGTTGGGCCGGCTGCTGGGCATGGGGCGTCACGCTGGCGCCGGCAATTTCAAACTGAACACCACCAGCCGTTCGTTTGCCAGCAAACAAGGGAAGTGGGTTTGCAAATGGTTTCTCAAGCCCGTGTAGTAGTCCAGCCACCAGAATGACGGCCAGGCAAAGACGATGTGACTGGCGCCGGCCTGCCGCAACCGTTCGAGTTCGCGAATCGCCGTCTGGTCGTTGTCCGGCGGTCCCCAATAGCGGCCCTCATGCTCGAGGAAGGGGATGACTCGCCGGCCGGTGAATTCGGCCTCATTGCCCCATTGGTCGTCATTGACGAGGATGAAAGCGTTTCCGACGGGGACCAGTTCGAAGACCTCGGCCGTCGCGCGCTGCAATCGCTCGGCCCATTCCGCCGCGCTGGAAAGAGCCGTCGCCGTCTGTGCCGCATATTGCGCCGCCATGGCTTCTTCGGCCATTTCCAGAAGTCGGACCATTTCATGGGTCATTTTTTTCGAGGCGATAAAGAGCTTCTGTTGCATGCCGTCAATTTTTTGCGGCAGGACAAACGTAGCGCAATACAATCCCGCCTCGGCATACACGGCTTGATAATCATGGATCCAGACGTGTTCGGGCAGCTTCCACGGCCACGCTTCGCTCCAGTCGATGTTCATGACGTGCCGCGAAATGTCGGAGAGCGTTTGCACCACGGAACGCACCAGCGTCCTGGGGTGATGCAGGAACACTTCGATGGCCAGAGCGGCATCGTAACCGGAACCGGGAAGCGGCGCGCCCGAATAAAAGTCGTACTGTCCAAAGCGGATGTCGCCGACGCCGGCGCAATGACGTCGGGCCCTCTCAATCCGGTCAGGGCTCAAATCCAGCGCAGTGATGCTCGCGGCCGGATAGTTTTTCGCCAGCAGCCGGGTAATGCGACCGGACCCGCAGCCCAATTCGAGCACGTTCTGCAACGGAACCTGGCCTTTGCGGAATATTTCGAACAGAAAATGTTCCTGCAGCCGATGATATTCGGCATAACGCGCTTCCTCGGCGTCGTTCTGCTTTCCGCGCTCCAGCCAATAGGCATTGACGTTGAAGTCTTCGTTCATCTGCATCCGTGATCGTTGCCTTGATGCGTTTCAATAAACGTCGCCCGGCCTTCCGAGGCGCCGATAGTTCCGAAGTAAATCCTTTCCAACAGAGAATTCAACTTGCGAATGTCATAGCGCGTTTCCACAAACCGTCGTCCCGCGCGTCCCATCATAGGCCATATTTCGGGGTGCTCCACCAGAAAATTCAGCCGTTCCGCCAGCCCGTCAACGTCCCGTTCGGCCACCAGAAAACCGGATTGATCCGGCAGGATTCCCTCGGGCAAGCCGCCATGTTGAGTGGCAACGACCGGCAAACCGGCCGCCTGCGCTTCCTGCAACACGAGGCCCTGGCCCTCCTGGTCGCCTGCGACATTCACGCTTGCCAGCACGAAGAGCTGCGCTTCGGCCAGCAATCTGCGTACCCCCGCGCTGTCGAGCGCGCCGTGAAAAACAACACGGTCCTGCACTCCCAGCCGCGCGGCCAGATCCCCCAGGTTCCTGCGCAAGGGGCCGTCTCCGACGACGTCATAACAAATCGCCGGATGGCGTTCGCGCACTTTTGCCAGGGCGCGAATGACATATTCGTGCCCTTTGATCTCGATCAGGCGCGCCACGGTCAAAATGCGAATGGGGCCGCCATCGTGAAGGGTCCGTTCGCGGAACGGAAATTCCTCCGGATCGAGGCCGACGGGAAGCCGGTGGAGTTTGGCGGCCGGACAGCCCAGCTTCTCGACCTGCCGCCCCGTGTATTCGCTGTTCACCGTGATCGCATCGGCGGTCTGGAAAAGCCTGCGATACATGTCCGTTCCCTCTTTGCGCGGCAGCGTGGAATAGTCGTAACCGTGGAAGCTCACGATCATCGGCGCCTGCCACAGTGTCCTGGCAAAGCGGAAGCTGTTTCCCGCGGGACCGAAGTGCGCGTGCAGCACGTCGTATTTCTTTTTCTGCGGGCAAAGCGCTGCCAGTCGGTAGAGCGCGGAGAGGCTCGCCGCCTGATACCGGTATTCCCGGGGGCTCAATACCTGTAACGTGAGACGCGGCGAATGTGTCAGACAGCGGAAGAATTTCGGCAAGGCCCGGCCGAGGCGGACCGCGTTGTGAACGGACGTTTCGGACCCCGGCAGCCAGGTGCGTCGGGCGACAGGCCAGACCGGCATTTCCCACGGGGCGGTTTCCGGCGGCATGTCCATGAACGTCGTCCGCTCGAGCAACCGATACCTGGCGACTTCGGAATGGACGGGGGCATTGGCCTCGGCCCGCGTGTCCGCGTAAATATCCACCTCGTGACCGAGGTCGAGCAATCCGGCAATCTGCCGCAGGATGAAGGTTTCGGAAACCACGGGAAAGCTGCCGACAAACAGGGCGATGCGCAGCGAACGGCTCATTTTTCGGACTGCCAGTCCACGGTCTGAAAGACCTCGGCGAAACGGGATTTAGCCCCCAGTTCGCCACGAAATTGATTCAGGCCGGTGACGGCTCGCACGTAGTCGAACTCATTCAGTTGCGACCGATGCGCGCGCAGCGCCCGGAGTTTTCGTGACATTACGGCGCTGATGTTTTCCACATGGTCGTAGTCGGCCAGAGGAGTCCAGACTTCGTACGCGCGCAATGTGGGCCGGGCAGTCCGTGCGGCTTTCAACGCCGCCCGCACGATGGGTAAAGCCGCCTGGTGATCCGGATGCCACTCTTTGGCGTGAGGCAGGTAAACCAGGTCGGGCCGCCAACGCTTTAGCAGCGGACTGAGTTTCCTGGCTGCCCGGTCGAGGTTCTCGCCAACGAACCAGTCCGGCAGACGTAAAAAGAAGCGCCTCGCGACTCCCAAAATCCGCGCCGCCTTGACCGCTTCCTGTTCTCGCGTGAGCCAGGCCTTGTTCCGCGGCAGGTGTTTCAACCCCAACTCCCCCGAAGTCAGATAAACCACCGCGATCGGGTCGCCACGCCGGGCGTGCAGACACAGCGTGCCGCCGCAACCGATGGACTCGTCATCGGGATGGGGCGCGATGACCATGACCTTCATGGCCTCATTTCCTGGCGGCGACTTTTTCATAGACCCGGGCATACTCGCCCGCCATGCGTTCGACGGAAAAACGCCGCTCCGCCTGCCGGCGGATACGCCTTCGGTCCAATTTCAGGCACTTCGTTGCGGCCTGAAGAAATTCTTCCCTGGACCCGGCCGTGTTGCCGGTGATTCCTTCGTCCACAATTTCCGGCACGGCGCCGAGACGCATCGCCGCCACCGGCGTGCCGCAAAGCATCGCTTCCGCCAGTACCAGACCAAAGGCCTCGGGGTATTGGATCGGGTAGAGCAACATTTTTGCTCCGCCGAGCAATTGGTCTCGTTCGGCGCCGCGGACGTAGCCGACGTATTCGACCGCGCGCCCATCGATCAGCGGCCTGATGTGTTCGCGAAAATATTTGTTTTCTGGCCCGGCCATGACCAGGCGCAGCCCGAGTGAGCGCGCGGTCTCGATGGCCTGGAGCGGTCCTTTGCCCGAGGTGAACCGCCCCAGGTAGCAGACATAGTCGGCGGGTTCGTCGCGAAAGGTGAATTGCGAAGCTTCGACACCATGGCCAATGACCGCCAGGGGCTGCAGATTGGGAGAGGCGCTCCATTGATGCTTCGAGATGGCGGTGACGCAGGAGTGGGGCGCCATCGACCAAAGCCGGGCGGTATTGTCGTCCGGGACGATGTGGGTTGTGTGCAGCATCGGCGAGCGCGAAAGGGGTTGGAGCGGGATTCCCCACAGATAAGCGTGGCTGTGCAGGACATCGAATCGCTCCGACTGTTCGACCGCGCGGCAGAGATTCACCCACTCACAAAGATACCAGTCGTCCAGCGAACCCGCCGCGCCGTAGGGCCCCGGAAGCGTGGCGACCAGTTCGCCATCCACTTCCGAATCCGCAGTTCCGAAGACGGTCACCTCGTGGCCGAGGCGAATCAGTTCGCGCGTCAGCAGCCAGATCAACGACTCGACACTGCCGCCGGTTTCGCGGCGGACCGGGGCGGACAAGGTGGCGATTTGAGCGATGCGCATGTCAATTCATGGCCGCTTCGAGCATCCCGGGCAACACGCGTTCGGTCGCGAAGACATTTTCAGCCAGTTGGCGCGCGGCGCGGCGGTGCCGCTCGTAGTCGGTGTTGATGCCCCTCACGCCGGCGGCAGCTTCGTCCAAACTGCCGAAGGTCACCACTCCTTCACCCACCGGGAGCCAGTCGCTCAGACCGGTGTCCTCGACCAGCACCGGCCGACCGGAGGCGAGGTAACAAACGCTCCGGTCGCTGAACCAGCCGCCGCGCATTTTGACGTAACCATTCTTCGGCACGCTGAACTCCGCGCGGGAATCCTGGATGAAGGCGCGGTAAGAAGCCGGTGTTCGCGAAATAATTTCCCCCGGCGCGACTTCCCAGCCGTGGCTTACCAGCAGTTCCGGTTCGATGCCCATTTGCGCGAGGCGAAATTTCTGCGGCGTCAATCGCGGCAGGCGCAGGAAGCCGGGAAATTCCTTGTCGCGCTGCCCATAGGAAACGCCGTGGTAAGTCGCTTCGCGGAAACCCTGCCAGCGCATGATGGAGGTGAAATGCGAAGCGTTTGTTCCCGCGAACGGCCATTCCGGCAGAAAAACCGGCGGCAAGGTTTTCAACCACGGGCCGGCGGCGGTCGGAATCGGGCAGTCCGCGGCGCCGAGGCGCTGTCCGAGAGTGAAACGTCGCTCGCACCGGACGATGCCCTCGAGCAATCCCTGGTCGCCATTGGCAACGCTGATCTGGGTAAAACCGGGGTCCACGTCCAGGAAAATGCGCCGGCGCGGCCGGTCATATTCCTTTCGCCAGACCCAGAGTGGCACGGCACGCATTGCCAGCAGGTCGGCGTCCGCGCAGAACGCCAGAAATCTTTCCAGCGGCGCGCCCAGGGAGCCGCCGTTCGTGCGATAAATCCAGTTCTCCTTGAGGCCGAAAGGCTCCAGGCATTCGCCGACGTAAGCGGCCGGATAGGCGAGATCGAAGGTCCATTCCGCTTTCTGCCAATCGTAAACCCAGGAACAATCGCCGCAGTCTTCGAGGTAAAAAACCTCGTGCCCGAGGGCGCGGAAACCGAGCAGGTATTGGAGGCTGGCCCAGGCCTGTCCGCCCAGGCCGGAGCGACCGATCGTGCCTGCGAAAATGATCTTCATACAAATAGGGCTTCTTTGGTCATTCGTCATTTGTTATTCGGGCTTTACAACCCGGCTCTTTTCATCAGGCTGCCCACCACTTTCTCTGCCGCAAAATATTCCACGGCGATCTCGCGCGCGGCGCGGCAGTTGCCTTCGTAATCGCTTTCGACGGCGTCCACGGCTTTCAATATATCCTCCTTCGTTTTGAAGCCGAACAATCCTTTGCCGCTCGAAAGGAACCTGCTGAAGCCGGTCTCCTGAGTGATGACCGGCCGGCCCGCGGCCAGATAACAGGCGCTGCGGTCGCTGAACCACCCGGTGTTGGGCCGAACGTACTGGTCGCGCGCCACGGTGAATTCGCCGCGCGATTGCTCGATGTAATTGCGATAAATATCAATGTCTTTGGAAATCCCGATCGAACTGACCTGGCGCCAGCCATGATCGATCAGCCGGCGGCGCACCGGGTCGTCCACGCCGGCGGCGAGTTCAAAGGCGACGTCGGGTCGGTGCCGCGGCAGGTCGATAAACTTTTCAAACTCGCGGTCTTTGGTCCAGTACCAGATGTCGTCGCGCCAGTGGATGTCTTTGCCCTGATTGTGCCAGGTGGTGATCGTGTTATAGGCGCTCTTCGGATTCGGCGGGTGGGCATTCTCCCAAAGTTCCAGCGCCACGGGCTGGCGCGTCGGCAGCCAGCGGAACTTTTCGACGGGCACAGCGCAGTCCGGCGCAGCGAGGTTTTCGCCAAAGCTGAACAGCAGGTCATGCGCCGTCAACGCGGCGATCATCCCCGGGTCGCCCTTGGCCACTTTGACCTGCGAGGCAAACGGATCGGATTCGACGTAGATGCGGCGCCGGCAGGCGAAATGTTCCTCGCGGATTTCCTGCGCGCCGGTCACGTTCAGAAAGGCGTCGGCCTCCTTGTAAAGCTGGAGAATTTGCCGCTCGGTCATGCCGTAGCATTTGCCGTCGGGATAATTCCCGCGAAACGCCCAGCGGTCTCCGAAGCCATGTGCCTTCAGCGCGGGCAACACCGCGGCGATGTTTCCCCACGCCTCCGGCGAAAGGTCATTGAGGCGGGGGTCGTAAATCCAGCGTCCGGAGTCCTCGATGTAATACGGGTCGTAGCCCAGCCGCCGCAGGCCGATCAAGTAATGCAGGAACTGAAACGTGACACCGGCCAGCGGATACCAGAACAGTATCCCGAAGACGATGATCTTGCCTTTGGTTGGTTTTGTGCCGGTCATGATGCCGCAGCATGTTGATCCGATTTTCGTTCACACTCCGCCGGAGCCGGGTGCGTCGGGCGGCATCGAAACGCTCAAGTCGCCCGGACGCTTTTTACCGCAAACGGACGGGAAGCTCAACTCGTCGGTTCCGTTGACAAATCAAATCGTTCGAACAATCGGCCCATCCACCAGATGGCCAGGGCGGCCTCGGCCGCCAGCACGATGGCTGCCGCCACCGCCGCCAGCGGCACGGCCACGAACATACCGACGAGCAGCTTCGCAAGAAAGAACACCAATCCAAATAATATCGCAGCCGGCATCAAAGCAAACGCGAAGACCAGCACCGAACCGACCATAAAAATCAACCGCTGCCCTATGACTTCAACGCCTCCGACGTGTTCCCGGCCGATTTGCATCCAGGCGGGAAAAAGCAGCACCGACGCATTGGGAATCACCAGCGAAATCAGGTTCAGCATCGGCGCAATAATTGCCGCGCCGGCTCCCAACGACAGCCGGTTCGCCAGCGGAATGGCGTCGCCACCGGGAACCCGGGAGAACATCGTCACCGAGAGCAGCACCAGGCACCACTGCACGCCGGTCAAGATCGTTGCCGGCGTGAGCAGTTCGCCGAGCACCACTTGCCAGCCGCGCAACGGATAGGTTTTCAGGATGTCCGCGTTCACCAGGTCCTGGCGCAAATCCTGGCGCAGGAACGCCGGGCCGAGGAACAGCGAATATCCGCCCAGGATGACGGACATAATTCCAACCGTGGACAACAGCCAGCCGTGGCCTTGCTGGCTGACACTGACGGCCCCGCCGATGCACACGGCGAAGAACCCCAGAAAAAGCCACGTGCGCAGGCTGAAGCCCTGGCCCGCGCTGATGAGATTCTTCCAGAGAAACGCCACGGCGGCGGTCCCGGTCGGGCGCAGCCCGAATGGCGGACGCTTCCTTCTCTTCATTTTGGCGGCCGAGTGCCAACTGCCGGCGCGGACGGCGGCGACCATTTCCGCGCGCTTCCGGGCCAGCGCCAGCGACGCTTCCTCAAAGGCCACATCCGACCTGGCCACCCAGAGGTAATGCAGCAACAACAGCGCGAACGCCGGGCCAAACGCGAGCAGGAAAGACGAGCCATCCGTCGCCAGATAGGGCCGCACGACCAGCCGAAACGGATAAAGGACAAGAACAGCCGGCCCGGATGTCAGCGTGCGCCGGACATAATATTTGATCGCGTCCAGGCCGGCGAGGTCCGCCGTCTCCGGAGGAGGAATCGTGCGCTTCACCCAGAGAACCGTGGCCGCCAACAGGAGGGCGAGAGCGGACAACACGAGGACTCGCCGGCGCAAATTGGACATGCCGTGATCCAGCAACCGGGTTCGGGCAAAGGAAGCGCCCAGCGTGTGCAAGTTGAGCGTGGACAGAATCACCCACCAACCGGCGGCGCGGACCCAGGCGGTGCCGCCGCCGCCAAAGCGTCGGGTAATGAACGTCAGCAACAGGGTGGTGAACAGGATGGCCGCCTGGGAGCGCAACAGTTTGAAGTGGATCAAGGTCTTGCGGGTAACGGGCGCCGGAAACAGGAATGCAATTTCCGCTTCGGTAAACGCCAGCGCCGCCCGCTGGTGCGGAAACAGCCAGGCCGCCAGCACCATGGCCCCCAAGGCGAGCGCGCCCAGCAGCTCAAAGAGCAACGCAGATTCCGGCGAGAGGACCTCCGGCGCCACCGTCCCGCGGCGTCGTCCGGCAAACAAATTGCGAAAGAAAAAAAAGTAAAAATAGGCGCCGCCCACCACCGCGCCGGCCAGATACTTCGGCTTTTTCAATCGCCGCAGCCGCATCCACAGCCGGTTCTTGATCGACTGCCACTGGACATAAATCAGCGCGCCGATCATGGGGTTTCCCTGGCCTCGCCCGTGGCGCGGAAGAAGACCTCTTCGAGATTGGCGTCTCTCGACTGTTCGGAGAATCTCTGCCGGATTTCCTCCATCGTGCCATCGATCACTTTTCTGCCGCTCTTCAAAATCAGGACGTGCGAGCAGACTTCCTGCAGCAGATGCAGCAAATGCGAGCTGATGATGAGAGTGGTCCCCTCCCGCGCCCGTTTCAATATCGAGTCCTTCATCCGGCGGATGCCGAGGGGATCAAGTCCGGTCAGCGGTTCGTCGAAGAAGATCACTTTCGGCGAGTGTAACAGACCGCAGGCGATGGCCAGTTTCTGTTTCATGCCGCGCGACAATTCGCCGGGCAGCAAATCGACTTTGTCGTCCATCTCCAGTTCCTGCAACAGGCGCCGGCCGATTTCCGGGTAGTCGGCAACCTGGTAGATGCGCGCGGTGAACACCAGGTGCTGCCAGACCGTCAGGTAATCGAACAAGCGCGGTTCATCGGAGAAAAAGGCAAGCTGCCGTTTGGCGCCGATGGGATTCCGGGCCAGGTCTTCGCCCGCAATGCGGAGGGTGCCGCGCGTGGGCGGGATGATGCCGGACAAACAACGCAGGGTGGTGGTTTTGCCCGCACCGTTCGGGCCGACCAGACCCAGCACTTCGCCCGGTCGCACGGTGAATGAGAGGTCGGTGACGGCGGGAAATTCGTCGTACAATTTGGTCAGGCCCTCGACTTCGATCATAAAGGAGGGAGACTCAAGATCGGCCGCAGCGTTAAAACGCGCATGGCGCGCAAACTAACACCGGGTCAACAGCGAGTAAAGCTCCACGCGCCGGCGCCGAAACGGTGCGATCCCAACCGGCGGTCCGGACCGCGGCTGTGGCCGAAGACCCAACCACAGCGGCCACGCCAGCCGCGGCGCTGTGGACCAATCCAACGCGCCCGATAGCTGGGGCGGCTGCGGCTGGTGCTCCGCACAGCCGCGATCCATTCAGGCATTCGACCGTCAGTTCCAATCGCGCCCCCCCGGAAGCGCCGGTGTCCTGATTTGATCCGAGTGGATGTGCCGCGGCGATGGCGCACAGCGGTGCAGCACCATCGCCACCAAATCAGGACAACCCGAAACCGACGATAAAACGAATTGAATGACTTTTGCCGGGCGAACGGTTAGCTTCCAGTTGAAAAAAAACCGACCGATGCGCCGCGTCTTTCTCGATCATCAATCGACCACGCCGATTCTGCCGGAAGTGTTCGAGGCGATGAAACCGCTTTTCACCGAGGCTTTCGGCAGCCCGTCGGCGCTTCATGAACTGGGGTTGCGCGCCCGGGACGCCCTGGCCGCAGCGCGGGCGCAGGTGGCCGAGCTTATCCACGCCGAATCGCCCGACGACATCATCTTCACTTCGGGCGGCACGGAGTCAGCCAACCTTGCGGCCAAAGGCACGGCCTACGCCAATCAGCGCCGGGGCAACCACATCGTCCTCAGCGAAATCGAACACACGTCCGTCATGAACTCGGTGGAGTTTCTGAAACAGCACGGGTTCACCTCCTCGCGGGTGAAAGTGGACGCCAACGGTTTCGTGGACCCGGCGGATGTTCGCGCTGCGATCACCGACAAAACGATTTTAGTTTGTATCCATCAGGTCAACCACGACATCGGCACGGTCGAACCGATTCGTGACATCGCCGGGATCACCGGCGAAAAGGGAATCCCGCTGTTCGTGGACGCGGCAGCGAGCGGCGGCTGGCTGCCCATCGATGTTCAGGCGATGGGAATCCAGTTGCTTTCGCTCTCGCCGCATCGTTTCTACGGACCGAAAGGCATTGGCGTGCTCTACCGGAACCGGCGGGCGCGCCTGGCGAGCATCGTTCATTGCGTCGTGCAGGAGGGCGGTCTTCGCGCCGGGACGGAAAACGTTCCGGCGATCGTCGGCGCCGGAGTGGCGGCCGGGATCGCCTCGCGCGAACTGCCGCGGCGCATCGCGCACACGGCCCAATTGCAGAACCGGCTCTGGAACGGAATCCGCCGCAGCGTTCCCTTCGTAAAGCTCAACGGACCCGAACCCGGTCCCCGTCGCCTCAGCACGAACTTGAATATCAGCGTCGAGTTCCTGGAAGGCGAGGGGTTGGTCTTGATGCTCGACATGCAGGGCATCGCGGCGGCCAGCGGCCCGAGTTGCGTCAGCAAATCGTTGAAAGTCTCGCCGGTCCTCACCGCCATTGGTCTCGACTATTCGTTGGCTCAGGGGAACATCATTTTTTCGCTCGGCAAAGACAACACCGCCGGGGAAATCGATTACGTCATCGAAACCTTCACCCAGGTCGCCGCCAGGCTGCGCGGCCTGTCGCCGATGTGGGACGAATTTCAACGCGGGTTGGTCGATTCGCTCATCAACCCGCGCAAAAACGGCCGGCCATCGGCACAGACCGCGACGGCCGCGACCGACGGACCCTCTCGCTGATGGGGTTCGAATTGAACCCCGCTGACGGCCGGCTCTTGCATTTCTGGTGGTCATCAGGAATCGTGGTTTGGCCATTGAATTATGTTGAACGAAGAAGTCGTCATAAACGCGCTGAAAGGCGTGAAGTATCCCGGTTACTCAAGGGACATTGTGTCGTTCGGGCTGGTGAAACAGGTCGCCGCCGGCAATGGCGCGGTCAGCGTGGTGGTGCAGTTGACCGGAGGCAATGCGCAGGTCGCTCAACAGATCAAGGCCGACTGCGAGACTGCGCTTAAAGCATTGCCGGACGCGCAGCGCGTATTTGTCGAGGTGAAACAACCTGCCGGTCAACCGGCGGCTGCCGGGGCGAATGCCTGGGCCAATCAAAACAAGATTCCCGGCATCAACCGCGTGGTGGCCGTGGCCAGCGGCAAGGGCGGCGTCGGCAAGTCCACGGTTTCGGTCAATCTCGCCTGCGCGCTCCGGCATCTCGGCGCGCAAGTCGGTCTGATGGACTGCGACATCTACGGGCCCAGTATCCCTCTGATGATGGGCATCAATCAGCGACCGACCATCAGTCCCGAGGAGAAGCTGGTGCCGCCTGCCAATCATGGCGTGAAGTTGATGAGCATGGGCTTTTTGCTCGAAGGCGACCAGCCGGTCATCTGGCGCGGGCCGATGATCATGAAAACAATACAGCAATTCGTCATGCAGGTGGATTGGGGCCAACTGGATTATCTGCTGGTCGATCTTCCGCCCGGAACCGGCGATGCCCAGCTTTCGCTCTGCCAAACCGTTCCGCTCGACGGCGGCGTGATTGTGACCACGCCGCAGGAAGCGTCGCTGGGTGTGGTGCGCAAAGGCATCGCCATGCTCGAGAAAGTCAACGTGCCCATTCTCGGGATCATCGAGAACATGAGTTATTTCACCGCGCCCAACGGCGAACGCATTGAAATCTTCGGCCACGGCGGCGGCCAGGCGGAAGCGCGGCGACAAAACATCCCGTTCCTCGGCGAGATTCCGATTTACACTGAAATCCGCAGCGGCGGCGACCGCGGTGTGCCGGTCGTCGTTTCCAGCCCCGACGCGCCTTACGGTCAGGCATTCGTCAAGGTGGCCGGGACCCTGCGTGGGAAATTAGGCTGAGCCGGGCGGAAGACCGGCGGTCAACCCGTGCGACAGCCCATGGTGAGCAGTATGTTCGCCCACAGCGCCTGGTCGCCGGTCTGGACGGTGAGCACGTGATCGGGTGATTCGACCGTTTTGTAGAAATCCCATTTCGGGATCGGCTCCAGCGTGAGTTTGAGCCGCGCTTCTTTGATCGCCCCGCGAAATTCGTTCCAGACACGCGGCTCGCCTTTCCGGGCGTAGGGATCGTCGGGCGGAATCCCCATTGTGTTGACGCGATCCACCGGCACGGCGCTCAGCAACGCCCGCAAGACCTGGACTACCGTCAGGACCCCGGGAGAAAGATTCAGGCACACCAATTCCGCGTTCGGTCCGTGTTTGGTGGAGACCGGATAATTGCCGTCGGCGATCAGGATTTTCGCGTGGTGACCGGCCCGGGCGAGCACTTCGTTAAGTTTCGGATGAATGAGCTGGTGTTTCAACATGGCGTGATTCAATTTTTCATAGCGCGTATTGGCGGAACGCTTTCATGGTCTGCCGGGCGGCGGTGTCACTGTCGGGCAGCGGCAGAATTTCGCCTGATAAATATCCGGTGTAACCGATCTCCCGCAGCGCCGCCACCACCGGCGCGATATCGGTGTGGCCGGAACCAACGGCGAGCCGGTTGCTATCGGCAAAGTGAACATGGCCAAGACGCGGGCCGGCGAGCCGGAGCGCGGTGGCGATGTCCGCCTCCTCGATGTTCATGTGGAACAGATCGCAAAGGAGGTTCACGTTCTGCGCCCGGAGTTGGTTCAAGAAAGTCAGCGACTCGTCAACCCGGTTCAGCAAGTTGGTTTCGTAGCGGTTCAACGGTTCAAAGAGCAGGGGCACGCCGTGATGCGCGGCGCGAGTTCTTCGAGAGCCTCGGCGAGCCACGCCAGGGCCTGTTCGCGCGTGACACTGCCCTCCCAACGGCCTTGCATCGAGCCGATGATCGCCGGCGCCTTGAAACCTCCGGCCAGGTCGATCATCGCCGCGGCAAATTCCCGGGCGCGAAGTCTCGTCGCCGGGTCGGGATCGGTCAGGCGCAACTGGTGAGCCACCCAACCGGCGCCCGTGCCGACGGCCGCGAGCTTGAGATTGTGTTGCGCCAGGAGTTGCC
>WNFU01004526.1_pt1 | contig 17717 bp, 19 predicted proteins | sample 5400121 | NCBI WGS metagenome assembly WNFU01 (sample SAMN13153360, study PRJNA577476) | soil metagenome | isolation source: 100 cm soil or saprolite under grassland replicate 1 | place: USA:California | collected 2016-06-15
GCGACGCCTGCCTGGCCCGGTTCGCATTGAAGGCGCTAACGTCACGGGCGACGGCTGGACGGTGACGGTCGCCCGAGGGTGGACCGTGCGCTCTGGGCCTCGGGCCGGCGATTACCAGATCATTCGCGACCCGCAGTAGGTGAATCGGGAACACCAGACAGGCGGCTGGCTAACGAGTTGTTGGGTCGCTGTAATGAGTTAGCGAAGGCGACGAGTTACTGCCTCGTGCGTAATCGGGGTAATTGAAGGGAACAGGGTTGAAATAATGAACAACTTCTATGCGAGGAGCGTGTTCTTCGTGAAAGACGCGGAGCGCTCCTTAAGGTACTACACGGAAACGCTCGGATTCTCACTGGTGTGGAATCATCAAGAAGAAGGACGGGCATTTGTATTTGAAGTGAGCCTGCTTGGGTTCCAACTGATCCTAAATCAGACTTGGTTTGACACGAAGGATCGGGCGGGTCATGGCCGTTTGTTCATTGGCCTCGATGACGACCAGGTAAATGCATTTCGCAAACACATCGAGGAAAAAGGCATCAAGACGACCGTCATCCAGTGGGGCGCTCCAACACTTGTAATACGCGACCTGGATGAGAACGAATTGTTCTTTGGGCTGCCGGAGAGCGAACGAGCGAGCTTGCAAGCGCAACTCGCAGAAGCCTAACTTGCCTGATATCCAACAGCTCAAGAGGAGGAGATGATAAAAGGATTAAAGCTCGCTTTGTTGCTGACTGTATTGCTTTTCTGCGTCGGGTGCGATCAGGTGACAAAATCTGCTGCCAAACATCTGTTGACGAAATCAGACCCGATCCCACTGCTGAATGATTTCATTGTTTTTGATTACACAGAGAATCCCGGCGGATTCCTCAGCCTGGGCGCAGAGCTTCCCAGTAGCATCCGCTTTCTGCTCTTCAGTGTCCTTGCTGTCACCTTACTAGTGGCGATAGCCGTGCTGAGTCTCAAGTACAGCAGCATTGATCGGACACAATTAGTCGGTGTGGGACTGGCAATCGGAGGTGGCATGAGCAATCTGCTGGATCGGCTTGTCAACGATGGACGGGTAACTGATTTTGTCAGCATCGGCATCGGAACGTTGCGGACGGGAATCTTCAATGTTGCCGATGTGGCGATCCTCGCGGGGGCTGTTTTATTGGCCGCTGGAATGAGAAAGTATGAAGAAGAGGCAAAGGGAGAGGGCTAATAATCCTCGTTCGTTGGGCGAAAACGATAGAAGAAACGATATATCACCAGCAGACATTTCCAGCATCGCGCCGTTTTTCATCGTGCGCGACCTGACGTCCGCGCTTGCGTTCTACCGCGATCGGCTGGGCTTCGAGATCATTTTCGAGGGGCCGGCGGACGATCCGTTCTTCGGCATCGTGCGCCGAGGCGGTGCGATGATCATGCTCAAGGATGTTGGCGTTGCCCCGCTGCCGAACTGCCAGCGCGAGCCTGCCGCCCGTTGGGACGCTTACCTGAACGTGCCAGACCCCGACGCTTTAGCAGCCAAATTTGCCGCGCGTCAGGTCGCGTTTTCCGCGCCGCTGAAAGACGATGACGATGGTTTGCGTGGGTTTGAGGTGAAGGATGCCGACGGTTATGTCTTGTACTTCGGTCGTCCGCTCTGAGGCGCATTGGAGAAAAGATATGTCAACAAATTTTGGCGCATCTGCTGACGATTACGCCAAGTTTCGTGCCGGGTTTCCTGATTCGTTCTTTGCTCGCCTTGCTGCCTACGGGGTGGGCGCCGCGGGTGAAGCGGCGGTTGATCTGGGAACCGGCACAGGCACTCTTGCCCGTGGATTGGCGCTGCGAGGATGTCGTGTCATTGGAGTTGACCCCGATCAACGCCTTCTCGATCAGGCAAGTCAGCTTGACGAGGCCGCTTCAGTGAGCATTGATTACCGGAACGGGACAGCCGAAAACATTCCGCTCGCGGACAACTGTGCTGATCTGGTCACGGCGGGGCAATGCTGGCACTGGTTCGAGGGGCCAAAAGCGGCGGCAGAAATTGCGCGCATCCTTCGGGCAGAGGGACACGTGGTAGTTGCTTATTTTTCGTGGCTTCCGTTGCCGGGCAGCATTGTTCAGGCTACTGAAAAGCTAATTCTGCAACATAACCCCCGCTGGGGTGGCGCTGGAGGAAACGGGTTTGATCTCAGCTCCCTAGCACATTTGTCTATAGCAGGATTCTCAGGCTTTGAGACTTTTTCTTATGACCTTAACACACCCTATACGCCGGAAGCTTGGCGGGGACGCGTTCGCGCCAGCGCGGGCATTGGCGCGAGTCTTGCGCCGGATGAGGTCAAATCCTTTGACACAGAACTTGCTGAATTACTGGCACAATCATTTCCCGGAGAGGGGTTACAAATCCCGCATCGGGTTTTTGCCATCATCGGGAAATACGACAAATAGCTAGGCTTCCGTGAAATTTGAGTCCTGATGCTGGCGAAATACGAATATGAAAAAAGTGAATTTCGAGCATGCAGATCCTATTCTGAGAGTCAGCGACATGGGCGTTACCCTTAAATACTACCTGGATGTTCTTGGCTTCAGAAATGCAAGTTGGGGAAATAATGATTTCACTCATATCCATCGCGATACCGCTGGAATCCATCTTTGCCGAGGTGGGCAAGGACGCTCCGGCACATGGGTGTGGATCGGCGTTGATGATGTCGCCGCACTCTGCGTTTTGGCTCGGAACCCAGGAGCGACCTGCCATTTGCAGAGGCCAATTTTTTATGCCCAATGCGCCTAACGGTCTGTTCTACCGGAGCCGCCGCCCCAGCTTTGTTGGTAAGCAGAATTGAAGGAGTGGCAGCTCGGTAAACTTGTTCGTTATATCGATCAGCGTAGATACGAAGGAAAGCAACATGAAGAAATCTTCCGTCGAAGCCGCGAGAACAAAGGTGATTAGCCTCTCTCCCCAATTTCTTGTTGATGATTTAGCGGTAGCCATTGCCTATTACCTCGATCAGTTGGGCTTTGCGCCTGACTTTGTTTACGAGTCATTCTATGCAAGCGTCAGCCGTGATGGTTGCGCAATTCATCTAAAATGCGCGCCTAAAAACGCTGCTGAGCGGGCGCATCGCAAGCGGAACGAACACCTCGACGCCTATATCAGAGTGCAGGAAATCACCGCGCTCTTTGACGAGGTACAGTCAAAGGGCGCCCATGTCATGCGATCTCTGGAGAAGAGACCCTGGGGCTGTCAAGATTTCTACGTTGAAGATCCTGATGGATACATACTTTGCTTCAGTGAAGAAATGGCATAACAAGCCACTGCAACAAAAACAGAGGTGATCAAATGGCAAAACTTGAATCTGTTTCTCCTATCTCGAACGAGGACACACAGGCGCTCCCGGTTAAGAATTTGCGGGCGGCAATTGCGTACTATGAAACGGTAATGGGGTTTACCGTCATCAGGCAGGACGCCATAACCGCTGTGCTGCGGCGGGATGACGTTGAGCTTGGCTTGGTTGTGCAAAGCGATCATCGGCCAGTCGAAGCAGGCTCGGTGGCTTTCGCGGTGGATGATCTCGACGAGTTACACCGCGAACTGGCCGAGCGTGGCGGCAACCCTGGCGAGTTCGGCTTGGATCAATGGGGCGGCAAACAGCACCGCACGTTCTTTACGCGTGAGGACGAGAACGGCTATTGTTACTGCTTCTATCGTCAGGTGTAAATTACTTCAGTATGTTGCGGTGGGGGTGAAGCCCGGCTTGGCCTGCTTGTGAAGCAGGATCAACCGTCTGCGTCTGCGGTTCAGCCGCCTTTGCTATAGTCGACCTTGACGCGCTACATCGTGAACTGTCCCCAGAGGAAAAAGAGCGATGACGTTGAAGCTTCGTCACGATCACATAAAAACATTGGCAATCGCCGCCCTGCTTTGTGCGATAGCGACTGCCGCGCAAGCGCAATCGGCTACCGCTCCTGACCAAACGCCTTCAGCACGGAAAGCGGGCGAGGTGGTCATTACTCAGGCAGAGCTAAGCGGCCCAAATGGGGAGAAGTTGCCATACGAATTGGGAACAATCTTCGTACCCGAAAACCGCCGTAATCCTCGCTCGCGGCTGATTGGCGTTGCGTTCGCGCGGTTTCGTGCAGCCAGCGAAGCGGCGTGGGCGCTGCCGGTGTTTCATCTGCCGGGTGGCCCTGGCGAGTCCGCTGTGGATGGGCTTACGATGCCGCCGCCGTGGCCGACGCGCATGTCGCAGGAAGTGCTGCTCTTTCGCCAGGCGGGTGATGTAGTGTTCGTTGATCAGCGCGGCTACAGCAAGCACGGCGGCAATGTGCTGGAGTATCTCTATCGCCGTTCAGCACGCCCGCTCGACCAGCCGACTACACTCGACGCGGCGCGCCACGACTGGATTGAGAATGCTAAACGCGCGCTTGCTGACGTGCGCGCGCGGGGCGTTGATCTGTCAGGCTATTCCATCCTCGAACTGGCGGATGATGTCAACGACCTGCGCAAAGCGCTGGGCTACAGTCAGATCGCGCTATATGGCAACAGCTTTGGCTCGCAGTGGAGCTTTGCAGTGATGAAGCGTCATCCAAAGATCGTCGCGCGGGCGCTGGTTTCTGCCGTTGCGCCGCTTGATTACAGCTACGACAACCCGACCGGCGTCGTGAACGCGCTCGCACGTATGGCAAAGGCGGAAGAACGCGAGGATACAACACTCAAGTCCGCCACAGACCTTCCTGCGGGCGGCCTGATGGCAGCGATGTGCGTCATCATTGAGCGATTGCAGAAGAGTCCCGTCGTCGCCGAAGTAAAAAACGGCAAGGGCGAAAACGTCAGCGTCACACTTGGCCTGGAAGATTTTCGGCAGCTGTTGCCGAGGTTGCGGCGTGGCGCGATTGCCTCGACCATTCTGCCCGTTTTTCGGGGCGATTACAGCGCTTGGGCGCAGACGGTGTATCGCGCCCGCCAGCCGCTGCCGGATCGCGTGATTCTGATTCAACCCTTGATTATGGGCAGTCTGGGGGCGACCGCCGCGCGTTTGGCTCGGCTCAAGGCTGATCCCGCGACGCTCTATCTCGGTGAGTGGGGCTGGGCGGCGTATCTTGCCACAGCGCATCTGCGACCCACGCCGGATGTCGGTGACGATTTCCGACGGCCTGTCAAAAGCTTCATCCCGATCGTTTTTGCACAAGGCGATTGGGATTTGAATACGCCCGTGGAAAACACACTCGAAATCGCGCCCTACTTTCCCAACGGCAAAGTCCTCATCGCCCATCAGGGCGGACACGGTGTGGTTTGGCCGCTTGCGCAGCAGCAGCCGGACATTGCTCGCGCCTTGATGGCGTTCCTCAGAACCGGAGACACGAAAGCGATTCCCGCTGAGGTGACTTTGCAGTAATGCACGAAGCGGAAGACAGCAGCGATGCACAGCGCGGCAAAGCATAAAAGCACCGATCATTTTCGGAACCAGGAGAAGAAGCAAGATGAGCTTAGTCCTTGTACGAATCTGCCAAATCAGCCTTTTCCTGGGAATGGCGCTGGCTGGTTTCGCACAGGATTACCCGCAGTGGCGGGGGCCACATCGGGATGGCGCCGCCAGTGATTTTGTTGCGCCAAAAAACTGGCCCGAAAAGCTGACGCGCCGGTGGACGGTCGAGGTATACCGTTGCCGACAGCGCGACCTGGGCACAGCCTGTCATTTCCGGCAATCGAATCTTTGTCAAAGACACAACAACGCTTGCTTTGTGGACATTTGATTAATCCGCAATGGCTCGGCGATTGGGTAAGCGAAATTGCAAAGGAAATTGCCATGGGAAATGAGAGTTCAACGGTAAAGGCCTCTGTCTTTATTGGCACAAGCCTCGATGGCTTCATCGCACGCACCGATGGGGCGCTTGATTTTCTTCCGCCCGGCGGCGGCGAGCCGCACGGTTACGAAGAGTTCATGACTTCGGTGGATGCGTTGGTGATTGGGCGGCATACCTACGAAACGGTGCTGGCTTTTGAGACGTGGCCGTACGGCGAGAAGCCGATCTTTGTGCTCAGTTCGCGCCCACTGGCGCCCGCGCCCGCTGGCGCTATCATGGAGCATCTGGCTGGCGCACCGTCCGAGATACTGGCACAACTCGGTGCGCGCGGCCTGCGACATGTGTATGTGGATGGCGGCATCACGATTCAGCAATTTCTGCGCGCGGGCTTGATTCAGCGCCTGATTATCACGCGCGTGCCGGTGTTGATTGGCGAAGGCATTCCGCTCTTCGGCCCGCTCGCGCACGACATCCAACTTCAGCCCGTCGCCACGCGGCAATACGCGAGCGGTCTGGTGCAGAGTGAATACGTGATTGTAGCCTGTCACGTCGCGCCATATCTGTACTAAATTGGTTGGACAGGAATGTCATTCACGCTGCCTGAAAGATGATCACCCTATGAAATCAATCGTTCGTCATTTACTTCTCCTCCTGGCTGTCACACTTACTGCTTGCCAAGTGGTCGCGCAGGGCAACGAGCAGACTTCTTTCCCTCCATATTGGCCGACACATGGCTGGCGCGTAACGACGCCGGAGCAGCAGGGGATAGACTCGGCCAAACTTGCCGAGGTGTTTGATTATCTTCGGGAACATCACGTCAATATCCATAGTTTCTTGCTGGTGCGGAACGGTTATCTCGTGCTGGATGCGTACTTCTACCCTTACGATAAAACAAACCTTCACGATGTCGCCTCGGTAACAAAAAGTATTACCACGGGGCTGATCGGAATCGCGCTTGACCAGGGGAAAATTCAGTCGCTGCATCGGCCAGTTTATACGCTGTTCCCCAACCGTAAAATCGCTCATTTGGAGGCGCGGAAAGAAAGGCTCAGTGTCGAGCATCTGGCGATGATGAGCGCGGGACTGGACTGCCAATTTGAACCCGGCGAACCCACGCTGCAACAAATGCGACAGAGCGGCGACTGGACACAGTTCATGCTTGATCTTCCGATGGTCGCAGAGCCAGGAAAGCAGTATGTTTATTGCAGTGGCGGGATGCATTTGCTCTCCAGTATCGTCACCCAGGCAACGGGAATGGGCGCGCTGAATTTCGCGCGGCAATCGTTGTTCGCGCCCCTCGGCATTAAAGCAGCAAGCTGGCCCTCCGACGCACAAGGCGTGAGTCATGGTTGGGGCGACTTACATTTACATCCGCACGACATGGCGAAAATCGGCTATCTGTGGCTGAATCACGGGAGGTGGGACGGGCTGCAGGTTGTGTCGGCTGAGTGGGTGGCGGAATCAACACGCGCCCATGCGATCACGGGACGGAGCAACAATTATGGGTATGGCTGGTGGATGAGGTCGAGCGGGGAGCCATTCTTCTACGAGGCAGTTGGGCGCGGCGGTCAGCGCATCAGTGTCGTGCCGGAACATAACCTCATTGTCGTGCTCACGGGCGGCGGTTTTGAGCCAGGCGACTTCAGCCATTTATTACTGGCCGCGATCAAAGCCAATCAACCGCTGCCGGCGAACCGCGCCGCTGGCGCGCGACTCGCGGCAGCCGTGATAGCGGCCACTCAAGCGCCAGCCTCTCAAAACACAGCGCCGCTTCCGAGTATGGCGAAAACTATTTCCGGGAAGACGTTTTGGCTCGACCCGAATCCCGCTGGCTTCAAAAGCCTCACGCTGCGCTTTACTTCTGCTAAAGATGCATCCGTGCGGCTTACGTTCACCGATCACCATACGGAAGAACATCCCATCGGGCTTGATGGGCGGATCAAGAAATCTGCTGGTGGAAGATTCAATCTGCCTGTGGGCGTAAAAGGCTATTGGGAAACCAATGAAGTGTTTGTCCTCGACTATGATGAAATAGCCAATATCAATCACTTTATGTTGAGGATCAGTTTCAAGGGAGATCGTATCGATCTCGTGTTGGCTGAGAAGACCTCCGATTTCGAGATGAAACTGGGAGGCCGACTGAGAAGTTTATAAAGGCTCTGGTAGCAATTCGTCTAATCAGCGCACGAGTTGTTAGGCCACGCATCAGCGTCAGTTAGATTGGGAGGGAAGAATGGCCAACGACTTATCATTTGATCCTGCAAGAGCAGCGCTGCTGTGCATGGATTACCAGTCTGCCATCGTCTCGATCTATGCCGCCAATCAAAAGGAAGAGTTGCTCTCACGCGCCGCGAGCGTGCTGCGCGAAGCGCGCCGTGCGGGAATGCGCGTCATCTACGTTCAGGTCGGCTTTCGTCCGAACCTGCCGGAAGTTAGTTCACGCAATCTCCTGTTGCGCGCCATCAAGGAGTCGCCCCAGCATCAGCAAATATTTCAGGGAACAGCGGGGGCCATTCATCCCACTATCGCCCCAGAAGATGACGACATTGTGGTCACAAAGCATCGCATCAGCAGCTTTGTCGGGACGGATCTGGAAATGGTTTTGCGAGCCAACGAGATTGACACGCTGATCCTGTTCGGGATTGCCACCAGTGGCGTTGTTCTTGCGACCTTGCTGCAAGCCGCCGACGCCGATTATCGCCTGTATGTCATTCGAGATTGCTGCGCCGATTTAGACCCGGAGTTGCACGCTTGCCTGCTGGATAAGCTGTTTGTGAAGTTAAGCCGAGTGATCAGCGCCAGCGAATTCACCGCTGCTTTGCGTTCTTCGCCAGCACTTGATGAAGAGTGGCAGGCGGTTTTGCAAGGTCTTAAGCGCGGGGACTTTTCGCAACTCGAACCACAGTTCACGCCTGATTACACAGCCGAAGGCGTACGCTGTCGCATTCTCGATTATTACGAACAGGGCGCGTTTGAGAATGAACCAGAAGCATTAGCCGAAGCGCTCACTTGCGCCTGTTTTTTAGGGCGCACAGGGATTGCCGAGTATCTTCTGCAACGCGGCGTAGACGTCGCTGCCGGAACAGCGACCGGGTTGTCTGCATTTCATTGGGCGGCCAATCGCGGCCATCTAACGACCGTGAAGCTGCTGCTCAAACACGACGCGCCGCTGGAAATGAAGAACAGTTACGATGGCACGGTGCTCGGAGGAACCCTGTGGGCGGCCTTGCATGAGCGACAGCGCGCCGATCACCTGGCTATCGTTGAGACATTGCTGGCCGCAGGGGCGCACGTGGAGCCGGAATGGCAATGGGAAATTGCTGAACTTCGTTGTCGCGCAAGCGGCAAGGGCGAGCCGACCTGACAAACACATATGCTGAAATAAAGCTGAGGAGGGAGAAATGTCACGAAAAGCGAAAGCCACAGATGTTACCGTCGTGAAAGAAACTGTCTCGCCTGTGGAGTCAATCGCACTGCCTACCCCGAATGTCTCGCGGATGGGATATAACCCGGCGAATTTTGCGTATTGGATTGGCGCCGGGCCTTGGGTCAGCGGCTATATGGTGTATTACGTGATTTTGGCACTCTGTAATGTGACGCTTCACATTACAAGTTGTCAATCCCGTGACGATCGGGGCGGGGATGCGGATTTTCTGTGATCGCAGGCCCCTGAGGTTGGCGGGATCTACGGCTTACGCAAGCGGCATTTTGGTCAATACCTACGAGCCGCAAAGGAGCGCATGATGAAATTGAATCCACATCTGAACTTCAACGGCAACTGCGCCGAAGCATACAGGTTTTACGAACAACACCTGGGCGCGAAACCCCTCTTCTCGCTCACCTACGGCGCTTCGCCGGAAGCGGCGAAATTCCCGGCGGAATACGCCGATAAGATCATGCACGCGACAATTCAAATCGGTGACGTGGTCGTGATGGGGTGCGACACCCCGCCGGGTTTTTACCAGCCACCCAACGGCTTTTGCGTTTCGCTCAGCATGGACGATCCTGCCGAGGCCGAACGCATCTTCAACGCGCTGGCCGAAAACGGACAGGTGAATATGCCATTGCAACAAACCTTCTGGGCCTTGCGCTTTGGCATGCTGGTTGACCAATTCAGCATTCCGTGGATGGTCAATTGTTCAGACCCCGCTGTCATCGGTTGATTTTCGGCGTCTGATGATTGAACTGAAAAACAACCTGGCTGAAAACCATTCGCCGGGCGATCTCGCGGCAGCGGCGGGCTTGAGCGCCTTGCGCTTCAAAAATTGATGTTCGCTTCCGGGAATGGCTAATCCCAGGAACGAACAAATACTGGCGTACTGCTTTCCGCGGATCTGACCATCCCCTGCATTCTCAGTCGCTTACATTCCTACCTTCTCAGTCCCTCTCTGGCACGCCGTTTGGACTCTATTACTGGATTCCCAGACACCGATTCTTCGACCAATTGCAACCAAGGAGGACCTAGCTGTGAATACTCTCTGGCAAGACTTGCGCTTTGGCGCGCGAATGTTACTGAAACAGCCCGGCTTCACGTTCCCGGACATGAAAATGCCGAGCGCCTTGCCCGTGGTTCTCTCCGCGTTCGTGCTGCTGACGGCCGCGGTCGTCGCCTCGCTGCTGCCGGCGGCACGCGCCGCGCGCGTTGATGTGAATCAGGCGCTCCGCTCGGAGTAGTCGGCAGCCGGTTGTCGGTTGTCGGTGGAAACAACTCTTCAGGTGGATTTATGCAAACGCTACTGCAAGACCTGCGCTTCGGCACGCGAATGTTGCTCAAACAAAAAGGCATCACGGCGATTGCTGTGCTGTCGCTGGCGCTGGGCATCGGCGCGAACACGGCGCTGTTCAGCATCGTGGACGCGATGCTGTTGAAGATGCTGCCGGTCAAAGAGCCTGAACGGTTGGTGCTGTTCCGGATAATGGCTCCGCTCGAATTCAACCCCGGCGGTTATAACGGCGGCGGCAGTGGTGACCAAGCGCCGGGTATGCGAAGCAGGACTTCGTTTCCGTATCAGAGCTACCAGCGCATGCGTGAGCAGCCAAGTCTGCTGTCGGATGTATTCGCCTTTGGCGACGTGAGATTGACCGTGAGCGCGGACGGGCAAGCCGATGTCGCCAGCGGGCAAGCTGTGTCAGGAAATTATTTTGCCGGGCTGGGCGTGCAGCCGTTGCTGGGCCGTGTCTTGAGCGACGAAGACGACAACGCCTCGGCCAGTCCGGTTGCGGTCATCAGCTACCGCTATTGGCAGAAACGCTTCGGCGGCGAAGCGACGGTCATCGGCAAACAGGTCAATCTGAACAACGTCGCCTTCACCATCATCGGCGTCACGCCGCCGGGTTTTGAAGGCGCGGGGCAGGTCGGTTCGACGGTTGACGTGAGTTTCACGATTGCCTGGGAGCCGCAACTGTACGTGGATCGCCAACGCTCGATGATGAATGGCGCGGGCTTCTGGTGGTTGCGCTTGATGGGGCGATTGAAGCCCGGCGCGACCGCTGAAGCCGCGCGCGCCCGGATGGAAGCCGCGTTTCATCAATCGGTCGTCGAACATCGCGCCGCGCGGCAGGCGCAGGCGCGGGCGACGGGCGGGAATGCCATCGGCGAGCTGGACCCGAAATTGTTTCCGCGCCTGTATCTCGATCCCGGCGGACAGGGAGAGATGTTTACGCGGCGTTATTTCGCGCCGTCGCTCTATCTGCTGCTCGGCGTGGTCGGGCTGGTGCTGCTGATTGCCTGCGCGAACGTCGCGAATCTGCTGCTGGCGCGCGCGTCTTCGCGGCAAAAGGAAATCGGCGTGCGATTGGCATTGGGCGCGAGCCGCTGGCGCTTGATTCGCCAATTGCTGACCGAAAGCGTGTTGCTTGCCGGCGTCGGGAGCGCGTTGGGATTGGTATTTGCGCTGTGGATCAAAGACGGTTTGCTCAGCGTGAGCGATTGGGGGCCGAAAGCCCTGGAGCCGAAATTGGACTGGCGCGTGCTTGCGTTCACGATGGCGCTGTCGTTATTGACCGGAATCATTTTCGGGCTGGCCCCGGCGTGGCGCGCGACGAAGGTGGATTTGACGCCGGCGCTGAAAGACGGTGTGCGCAGTTCGAGTGCAGCCTCTCGTTCGTTGCTCAGTCGCGGGCTGGTCGTGCTGCAAGTCGCGCTGTCGCTCGTGCTGCTGGTCGGCGCGGGATTGTTTGTGCGGACGCTGCTGAATTTGCAGCGCGTGGACGTAGGCTTCAATCCGCGGAATCTGCTGTTGTTCAGCGTGTCGCCGAGCTTGATTGGGTACAAAGACGAACGGTTGATGCAGCTTTATGCGCAGATGGCCGACCGATTGGAAGCGCTGCCCGGCGCGCCCAAAGTAACCTTCACCCACTCACCACTGCTGGCGCAAAGCACCAGTTCGACCTCCATCTATTTGCGCAGCGCGCTGACTGCCGCGCCGGATGCCGAGGGTCGCATCAAGCCGACGGGCTACAGCAATGTCTTATGCGGGCGTGAAAATTTTTTGGAGACGCTGGAAATTCCGCTGCTTCAGGGGCGCACGTTCAATCGGCAAGATGATGCGCTCGCGCCCAGAGTGGCCGTCGTCAACCAAACTTTTGCCAGCAAATATTTCCCCAACGAATCTCCGCTGGGCAAACGCTTCATCTTCGATCCGAAAAAGCCGGACGAAGTCGAAATCGTCGGCCTCGTCAAAGACGCAAAATATGCTGAACAACGCGAAGAAACCTCGCCTACGGCCTACATGCCTTGGCGACAGGACATGCGCTGGATGACGAGCGCAAACTTCGAGCTGCGCGCCACTGGCGATCTGACCGCATTGATTGCCGCCGTGCGGCAGGCCGTACGCGAAATAGACCCAAACCTGCCCGTCGCCAATTTCAAAACGCAAGTCGAACGCGCCAACGAAACTCTGCAAATGGAGCGGCTCTTTGCGAAGCTCGTCACGCTGTTCGGCCTGCTCGCCCAACAACTCGCGTCCATCGGCTTGTTCGGCGTGCTGGCCTACGCCGTGTCGCAGCGGACGCACGAAATCGGCATCCGCATGGCGCTCGGCGCTTCACCGCGCGACGCGCTGAAAATGATCGTCCGGCAAGGGATGGCGCTGGCGCTCGTCGGCGTCGCGCTGGGTTTGGGCGGCGCATACGTGCTGACGAAGTATCTGGAAAGCTCGATGCAACTCTCCAAGATGCTCTACGACATCAAGCCGAGTGATCCGCTGACCTATGGTGTAGTCGCGGCGTTGTTGACGGTCGTCGCGTTAATTGCGTGCTACCTTCCGGCGCGGCGGGCGACGAAGGTGGATCCGATGATTGCGCTTCGGTGTGACTGAGTTGATTGCGGAATTCAGGAGGAAACTGATGTGTAGCAGCGACAATTGCAACGATGATAGAAGATCGTTTCTGGCTGGCGCGACAGCCACTGTCGTGGGTTTCGCGGCGCTGCCAGGACAAGCGGTGAGTTCACAAACCAAGCAGCCGGAGACGCGGGTGCTGGGCAATCCTGCCGTTCAGCATGGCCGGGTGATCTTCAAGCACAATGGAATGGATGCTATAGACGGCTATCTGGCGCGTCCGCAGGCGGAGGGCGTTTATCCTGCCGTGCTGGTCATCGCGGGCAATAAGATTTCAGAAGAGTATATTCCCAACACCTGCGCGGCGCTGGCGCTGGCCGGCTTCGTCGGGCTTGCGCCAAACATCTACCATCCGTTGCCAGACAACATTCCCAACAACAACGAGGCCTACAGCAAATACATCGCGAATCATACGGTGTTGGACATCCTCGATGACATCCAAGCGGGCGCGAGCTATCTACGCGCGCAGCCCTTCGTGAGTCCGGGCGGCATAGGAGCGCTCGGCTTCTGTTTCGGCGGGCGACTGGCAATGCTCTTCGGAGCGCGCTCGCGCGAGATAGATGCGGTGGTTCCTTTTCATCCCGCGCCGATGAAACAGCAGGAAGTCGCCCGGTTGAAAGCGCCCGTGCAGATTCACCACGGCACGGCTGACCGGTCGGTCGCGATGACGGAGACTCAGAAGACCGAGCAAATGCTGCGGGCGCAAGGCACGCCGGTGGAGGTTTTTCTCTACGAAGGGGCGGATCATGGCTTTCTGGCCTACACGCGCCCGTTCTACAAGGCTGACGCGGCGAAATTAGCCTGGGCGCGCGCCACGCGGTTCTTGCGCAAGTATCTGAGGTAAAAATTGAGCGCTTGATGGTGGATTGCACGCTTGATGGGAGTAAATCAATAAGGAGGAATATGCAGACACTCTGGCAAGACCTGCGCTACGGCGCGCGAATGTTAGTGAAGACCCCCGGCTTTACACTGATTGCCGTGCTCACGCTCAGCTTGGGCATTGGTGCGAACACGGCGATTTTCAGCGTGGTAAATGCGCTGTTGCTGCGTCCGCTCCCCTTTGCGGATGCGGAGCGGCTGGTGCTCTTGTCGGAAAAGACGGGCACGGGCGAGCGGGACTCCGCGTCGCATCCGAACTACGCCGACTGGCGGGCGCGGGCGCAGTCGTTCGAAGGCATGGCCATCGCGTGGCCGCAGAATTTTACGCTGACCAGCGCGGACGAAGCGGCGCGCGTTTCAGGCTCTACGGTCAACTGGAATTTCTTTCCGCTGCTGCGCGTCGGGCCGCAACTCGGACGAATGTTCACCGAAGCCGATGATCGGTACGGCGCGGCGCGCACAGTCATCATCAGTCACGGATTCTGGCAACGGCGCTTCGGCGGTGAACTGAATGCCATCGGGCAAACCCTGCGGCTGACGGGCGAAACCTACACAGTGATCGGCGTGCTGCCGCCGGGCTTTGAATACTTCCGGGAGGCGGATGTCTATACGCCGCTGGGATTGACGCTCGCGCCGGATTCGCCGTTCGCCAATCGCGGCAGCAGCGCGTTTAATTTCTATGCCGTCGCGCGTTTGAAGCCCGGCGTGACCGTCGCCCAAGCCAACCGCGAAATGGACGCGGTGGGGCAGCAACTGGCGCGCGAATATCCAGAGTTCAACAAGGGCAAGAGCGCGCAGGCCGAACGCTTGCAGGATGTGATGTCCGAGAGCGTGCGCTCTTCGCTGTGGATCCTGCTCGGCGCGGTCGGCTTCATCCTGCTGATCGCCTGCATCAACGTCGCCAACCTGCTGCTGGTGCGCGCGTCGGAACGGCAAAAAGAATTGGCTGTGCGTTTGGCGCTGGGCGCTGGGCGCTGGCGCATCATTCGGCAACTGCTCAGCGAGAGCCTGCTGATCGCAGCATTGGGCGGCGCGGGCGGCTTGCTGCTCGGAAGCTGGATGCTGCAAGGGCTGCTGGCGCTGGCGCCCGCGGGCATTCCGCAACTGAGCCGCGTCGAATTGAACAACGGCGTCTTGCTGTTCACGCTGGGCCTGGCCGTGCTGACGAACCTGCTGGTCGGCCTGCTGCCCGCGTGGCAGGCGTCCAACACGGATTTGCAAACGACGCTGAAGGACGGCGGGCGTTTGACGACAGGCGCTTCACGCGACCGGACGCGCAAAACGCTGCTCGTGGCCGAAGTCAGTTTGTCGCTCGTGTTGCTGGCCGGCGCGGATGAGACGGCGCAGATTGATCCGAAAGAGTATCCGCACTTGCTGGCGGAATCCGGCAGTTCTGGAATGCTCGACGTGCGACGGTTGTATGCGCCGACGATCTATGCGATGTTCATCGACGTGGCGCTCGTGTTGCTGATTGCCTGCGCCAACGTCGCCAATCTGTTGCTGGCACGCGCGACCTCACGCAGCGCAGAGATCACCGTACGGCTCGCGGTCGGCGCGGGGCGCGGGCGGTTGCTTCGGCAATTGTTGACGGAAAGCGTGCTGCTTGCAGGTCTGGGCGGCGTAGTCGGCGTGCTCTTCGCCCTGTGGGGCAACAGCGCGCTCGTGGCGCTGACCGACAAAGACACCGGATTGATTCCCAGCAATGTGACTCTCAACGTGAACTGGCGCGTGCTCGCGTTTACGCTGTTGGTTTCGTTGCTGACGGGCGTGCTGTTCGGTCTGGCTCCGGCGTGGCGCGCGACGAAGCTGGATTTGGCGACTTCGCTCAAACAGAGCCGCCGCACCACGGGCGCGGTCTCGCGCTTGAGCAAAGGACTGATCGTCGCGCAGGTCTCGCTGTTGTTGTTGTTGTTAGTCGGTGCGGGTTTGTTTATTCGCACGCTCTACAATCTGCAACGGGTGAACCTCGGCTTCAATCAGGAAAGTCTGCTGGTGTTCAAATTGCAACCAGAGCAAGGCGGATACAAAGACGGCCGCTTGGCGCAGTTCTATCAGCAACTTTTCGCGCGGCTGGACACGCTGCCGGGCGTGCGCGCCGCCACCTTCGGGCGTGTCCCGCTCATCGCGCGTGACAATTCGACCAACGGCATCCTATTGCCCGGCGAGGTCGCGGAGACTGCTCCCAGGCATTCTACCGCCCGGCAGACGGTGCGCGAGAACTATTTTGCGACCTTGGAAATTCCGTTCCTGCGTGGACGCGGCTTTACGGCGCAAGATGATGCGCGCGCGCCGCAGGTCGCCATCGTCAATCAAACCTTCGCGCGCGCGTTCTTCCCCAATGATGACGTGCTCGGTAAGCGCATCACCTTCAGGGGTGACAAACGCGCGGTTGAAATTGTCGGTGTTGTGGCGGATGCCAAATACACAAACCAACGCAAAAATATTCCGCCACTGCTTTACACGCCCTGGCAGCAGGAGGGCGCCGTGATCGGCAAGATGTATTTCTCATTACGCACGGTGGGCGAACCGACTGCGCTTGCCGCCAACGTACGCCAACTCGTACGCGAATTCGACAGCAACCTACCTGTCACGGAAGTCAGTTCGCAAACCGCGCGCTCGCAAGCCACGCTGGGGCAGGAACGCTTGTCCGCGCGATTGCTGAGTTTCTTCGGCGGCGTGGCGCTCCTGCTCGCGGCCATCGGGCTTTCGGGCGTGCTGGCCTATTCGGTTTCGCAGCGCACGAACGAGATCGGCATTCGCATGGCTCTCGGCGCGCCAACCGCCAACGTACTGCGGCTGGTGCTGTGGCAAGGGCTGAAATTGGTGCTGCTGGGACTGGTCATCGGCGCAGCCATTGGCTACGGATTGAAACGACTGCTTGCCAACCAATCGTTCGCGCCCGAATCCTGGCAAGCGCGAATGGCCAATCAACTTTATGGCGTCAGCGTGACCGATCCGCTGACTGTCGCGGTGATCGCGTTGTTACTCATTGTGGTAGCGCTTCTGGCCTGTTGGATTCCGGCGCGGCGGGCGACGAAGGTTGATCCAATGATTGTGCTCCGGTCCGAATGATTGTGCCCCCGCGCCCTCAAAATGTCTGCGGAGTTAATGATGAGGGAAGCTATAGCCACAATCCTTTTGATTTTGGCGCCTGGCTTCGTTTTGACGCCGCTGCCGTAACAAAAATCAAAATTTGGCTCTGTCGCAAAAAAAAATTTGACCACATTCTATAGTGAGAATGGACTTGTATTTGCCACAATATCTTGTGTGGCCAGTGAATTTTTGCAACAGAGCCCCGTCTAGTTGTCAGCATTGCGGAAACTTGCTATTGGGTGATGATTCGCACCCGGCGCGTCATCAGGTGAGCGAGATTCCGATGGCAAAGGCTGAAGTGACTGAGTACCGGCGGCATAAACTGGCCTGCCTGAGTTGCGGCGCGGTGACAGAGGCGGACTGGCCGGCTGAGATGCCGGGTGGGAGCTTCGGGCCACGAGCGCAAGTCACAATCGGGTATCTGACTGGAAGGCTGGGGATGAGCCATCGTGATGTAGTAGAAGCGCTGGAGACATTGCACGGACTGAAGATCGGTCTAAATCGGGGCAACCAAGATTGGTACACTCGATTTGCTACCCAAAAGTAGCTCTGATCCGTAATACATCCACTTCCAGATCCACTTCTGGAGTGTAGTAGATCTCTGACAACCTGTACTCCCACGGGCCGTTTTCC
>WNFU01008956.1_pt1 | contig 17716 bp, 19 predicted proteins | sample 5400121 | NCBI WGS metagenome assembly WNFU01 (sample SAMN13153360, study PRJNA577476) | soil metagenome | isolation source: 100 cm soil or saprolite under grassland replicate 1 | place: USA:California | collected 2016-06-15
CAGGCCGTTTCGACTTCGTCCGGAGCAACGCGGTCAGCCCGATCAGCAAGAGGGCAGTCAACGTCATCGGAGTGCGCGCGAGGTGAGGCACCTTCCTAAGTGTGCCTTGTCGCCGGAAGGATTGAAACGAGGAGAGCTATTTCCGGTTACGCCGGGTCGGATCGACCTCACAGGCGGTCTGTCCGACCAGGCGTCCGAATAGGTCGCGGTTCCGGGCGACCAGTCGGTAGCTCCGGTCGGTGAGCCGCGGGAAGGCGGCGAACACGGCCGCGAGCGGCCGGCCCCTGGGGAGCAGGCGGGACAGGGGAGCGGCGGCCGCTCCGCCGGAGTACACTCGGCCGTCGTCGGTGACGAGGTGCCACGAGCCCATCTTCGCGTCAGCGTCCATGGGGCCGAGCAAACGGTCGGCTTCGGGATCCTGCAAGGCGAGGGGCCTCAGGCGCCTGCGACGGTCCCACGCAAGGATCTTGTCGACCGACCAACGGCAGAAGCCGCAGTCCGAGTCGTAGAGGAGGACGGCCGGCTTCATTCGGACCGCCGAGCCAACGGCGCCCAGCGGGGCAACGTGAGCCGGGCGAACCAGTCGCGCCTGGCGAGGATGAACGCGCGAGCCGACTCGGGCGGGATGAACGCTATGTAGGCGACGAGCACCGCGTAGCTGAAGAAGCCAACCCGGACGGCGTAGTCGATCCCAAGGTGCAGGCCGATGCCGAGGAGGAGAACCCATGGCCGGAGCACGCGATTCCAGACGAGGATCCCGATCGAGAGCTCGACGGCAAGCGTCCCGTACGTCAGCAGGTTGGCGAGGACCAGGGAGTCGGTGACGAAGCCGGGCACGGGAAAACGAGCGACGTCGTCGATGCGGAATGCGTAGGAGACCGCCGTCCCATCGTTCCAGGTGACGCCGCGGACCTTCGCCCAGACCGCGGCAAGATAGAGGATGCTGACCTGCACCTGCACGAGACGGAGGGGCCAGATCGCCCGCGCCGGAAACTCCCAGAAGCGCCTGGGCTCCCCGAACCACCGGTCGACCGACAGAGCGGTTCCGGACGGCATCAAGAGCATGTAGAACGCGAGCACCTGCACGAGCAGGTCGCCCGAGTTCAGGACCCACGGATCGCGGCGTCCGAACGAGATGAGGCAGACAAACACCACCAGCGCCGCGAGGCGGGCGCGGAAGCCCACGAGCAGCGCGATCGTCCCGACGAGGAGCAGGAAGTAGAAGAGGACGACGGACGCATCGCTCGGAAAGAAGCCGAGCATCCCCCATGCGAGCGTCCCGCTGTAGGTTGGCTGGGCCGGGAGAATCCCGTCGTCCGAATAGAAGGCGAAGAGCACCGGCGCGAGAGACAGCGTGTAGCCGAGCGCCAAGAGCCCGAAGGCCACGCGGAAGAGCGCCACGGTCGAGGTCTCGACGGGTTGGAACCAGAAGCGGTTCCACGCGACGACGAGGCGCGAGGTCATCCGGTTGCTTCCCCGGACGGCGGGGTGACTTTGAGGGTGTAGAACGCGTGCTCCTGCCAGGGGCCTCGGCTCGGTCCCGGCCCCGGCGGAAGAAGGTCGTACCAGCGGCGCACGAGGACGACCTCGATCGGTTGTCGACCGCTCGCGGCTGCCTTGCGCGCGAACCAGAGCGCCGCCGGCTTCCAGAGCTGGTCCTGCGCGTCCTGGCGGATCCACTCGGCCCACTTCCACCAGCGGTAGTCCCAGTAGGCGCCGTAGACGTCGTTCCCTCGCGGTATGTGCAGCGCCTCGCCGCCGCCGTCGGCGTAGCGAACACGCGCGACGATGTCGATCGAGATCCGCCGCGGGTCGGGCGAGAAGACGCCCCAGTTCTGGTCGAGCGAGGTAAGCGTGATGTACGGGCGGACGACCTTGAGCGACTTCCGCTTGATCTCCGACGTGGGCAGGTTCCAGACCACGAGGCTGAAGACGGTGAAGACAAGGAAGACGCTGATCGCGATTCGACCGGCGGTTGAGGACTCGAGACGCTGCTGCACGCGGCTTCCTTATACGTTCGGCCCGAAAGGCCTGCAAAACAGACGGGGCGACCTTGCGGCCGCCCCGTTTTGCCAGGTCAGAGGCGGGCTGCTAGGAGAGCTCGCCCTTTCTGCGCCGTACGAGGAAGATGCCGCTCGCAAACATGGCCGCGGCCGCGAGGAGCGGGATCCACACCGGAAGGCCGGTGAACGGAAGGTTCCCGCCGGTCGGCGTAGCCGCCGTGCCGCCGGTCGTGCCGCCGGTGGTCGAGCCGGAGACGCCGCCCGCGGTGGTGGCCCCGGTCGTGCCGCCGTTGGTCGCGCCGGTGGTCTCGCCCGTCGTTTCGCCGGTCGTTTCGCCAGTGGTCTCGCCCGTGGTCTCGCCGGTCGTCTCACCGGTTGTTTCCCCGGTCGTTCCGCCGGTCGTGCTTCCGGCTGCGCAGAGCACGACCTCGTAGTGGGAAATCGACTGTGTAGACGTGAACGTCACGGTCGATCCATCAGCGCTGAACTCGATGCCGAGTTCGGACTGGCTACCCGACTTGACGGTGGCGCTGTAAAAAGCGGTGCCGCCGAAATCGCTGGCATCGACCGTGATCTCGTGCGTCCCCTCAGGAATCGGTTCGACCTTGAATGACTCGCCCGCCGATGGGCACGAAGCTGTCCCAGCAACGGGAGATAGCTCTGTCAGATCGAACTTCTGATCCGCGAATGCAGGTGTCGCATAAAAGGCGACTGTGGCAAACGCAGCCGCAAGTACAACGAGAACCTTTTTCATCCCCTCACCTCTCCCCTGACGTTGACTGACTCTCTACCGCGTCCCCGACAGCCGGTTACGCGCAAAGATGTTCACCGGCTGTTATTCAATGGTGCGGCCGAGATTTGTTTCGCGCCTCTCCCCAAGGTCTAGGTCGAACCTGGCCCTTGGATAGGCGGGGCACCGCGCCATCCCTGGATCGAGGGATGCCGCGGCATTACCGGCGGGCCGAATCCGGAAGAGGCGTTCAACGCCCTTCGCTCGGAGGTTATGAAACTCGCCGTCGCAATCGCCCTTCTCTGCCTGCTGGCGGCAGGTGCGGGCGCAGCCTACGGTCACGAGGGGAGCCCGCAGGGGAACGCGGCTCGCGGCGTCGTCCTCACGGGTCTCTCGCGCGCCCGGCCGGACGGCCCTTGCAAGACTGGATTCGAGCTGCGCCTTCCCAACGGTCGACTCGGCTGCACACACGGGCCCGACCCGGCGCCGCCCGGCCGCGACGTCCGTGAGCCGCGGTCGCTCGGTGACATCGCCGCCATGACGAGCGGAGATCCGTCGCGGACCGCAACGGCCTACGGCCAGATCGTCTGTACCGGCGACGGTGTCGACGGCAACCGGGTTCAGGCGGTCTATGCGTATCCGGCGGACGGGCGGGACGACTACGCCGCGGTCGCGCCGTATGTCCGCCAGTGGGCCGCGCAGGCTGACCAGGTTCTGAACGACAGCGCCGCCGAGACCGGAGGGGTGCGCCACGTTCGCTATGTCACCGACGCGAGTTGCCAGGTCGACGTGGCCAAGGTCGCGCTCAGCCGCAATGGCCTCGCGAGCCTCGCCGGCACGGCAGCCGAACTCGCCGCGCAGGGGTTCGACCGGCCCGATCGTAAGTACCTCGTCTGGGTCGACGCCTACGCGTACTGCGGCGTCGCCACGGTCGAGCCGGACGACCGGCCTGGCCAGAACAATGCGAACAATGGCAGCGGCAGCCCCGGAATGGTCGCCCGGGTCGACCGCGGATGCTGGGGCATGCCTTCTGATTCGGCTGAGGCGCACGAGCTCACCCACATCCTCGGAGGAGTGCAACCGACCGCCCCGCGCGGCACGTGGAACTACCACTGCAGCGACGAGTCGGAGCTCATGTGCTACGACGACGATTCCACGGCCGACGGCTACGTCGGCTCTCACGGGCAGCTCGTTCCGCTCGTCTACGTCTGCCCGAGGTCGCACGAGCGGCTACTCGACTGCGGAGGCGACGACTACTTCTCGACGAATCCCGATCCGAGCGGCTGGCTCGCCCAGCACTGGAACGTCGCCAACTCGAGCTTCCTGACGAGCAAGGGGCCACCCAGCGTTACCGACAGCACCGCCCCGAGGGCGACTGCTCCGAAGATCAGCGTCGAGGGCCGCCTCACAGGGAGGGTGCCCGTCCGCCTGCGGTGGACCTCGAAGGACGCGGACGCCGTCGGCTTCTGGCTTTGGAGAAGCGTCGACGGGCGTTCGTGGAGGTACGTCGAGCGGCCCGACCTCTGGCGGAACGAGGCCCTCCTCCGTCTACGCCGCGGCCACTCGTATCGCTTCCTCGTCCACGCCTTCGATGCGGCGGGCAATGCGAGCCCCGCTGCGATCGGCAGCAGTTTCAGGATGCGGGTGTTCCAGGAGCGGAACCCTGCCGTCTCCTACACGGGCCGCTGGCGCCGCGTCTATCGCTGGCGAGCGTCTGCCAGGCATGTCGCCTCGCCGCGGAGCGTCGAAGCGCGCTCGAGGCTCGTCTTTCGTGGGAAGGCAATCGCGCTGGTATCCCCGACATCTCTCGACGGCGGCCGGGCCCGGATCTTCATCGACGGCCGCTACGCGGGCACTATCGACCTCACCTCGGCGACGCCGACCGAACGGCAGGTCGTCTTCTCGCGCCGGCTGAGCCTGCGCTGGCACCGCATCGCGGTCAACCCCGTGCCGGGCTCGGGGCCCGTCCCGGTCGACGCGTTCGTCGTCCTCCGGTAGGCCTAGGGAGTCGGCTTCCGCCGCAGTAGTGCGAGTCCCGACGCGATCAGCACGCTGCCGGCCAGGAACAGGTAGAGCGCCCGGCCACCCGTAAACGGTAGATCTCCCGAGGGGCTCGCAAGCGGCGGCGCCCCGATCGCGCCCGCCGGGTCGCGCGGAGGATGCTCGCCGGTCGCCGGCGGCTCGGTCGGCGGATCGTCCGGCGGCGTCTGCGCGGACTGCGTGCAGCTCCCCGTGTAGACGAAGTCGTCGTAGTGCTTCAAGTGTCCCTTCGTGGCGCCGGTCACTCTCGGCGAGATGACGATGTAGCGCTTCCCGGAAGGCGCCGTGGGCTTCACCGGCGCCTGGAGAGATTGCGGCGCTGCAGGGGCGTGCTTCGCGTGGCCCTTGGCCAGCGCGAGCCCCCTTCCCGCGTGTCCCTTGCCGTTGCCGTTTCCGCCGGGTGCCGCAAAAGCCCCGCCGGCGGTAACCCCCGTTACGAGCAGACAAACCAGCAAGAGGCAGTACGCCCTGCCGCAGCGCCGCATAACTCTCTCCCCTCTCCCCTCTTTCCCCTGGCTCTCACAGTAGGGAGGAAAAGAGAGTTTGCAATAGGTTCGTATCTATTCGGCCGGGCCGCAGCGCGGGGAAGAGAATGACGTCGCGAATCGTCTCGCGTCCGGTCAGCACCATCGCCAGACGATCGATCCCAAGCCCGAGGCCGCCTGTCGGCGGCATCCCGTAGGAGAGCGCCTCGACGTAATCAGGATCGGCCCCACCGGTCTCGGCGAAGCGGGCGGCCTGCTCGTCGGCGTCGTTCAGCTCCGAGTACGCGTTCCCGAGCTCCATCCCGCAGACGAAGTACTCGAAGCGCTCGACAACTCCCTCCTCCCCCTCTTTCCGACGTGCGAGCGGGGAGAGCTCGACCGGATAGTCGTAAAGGATCGTCGGCTCGATCAGCTTCGGCTCGACCAGATGGCTGAGCGCGTGGTCGACGAGCTGGCCCCAGGTCTCGTCACGTCCGGTGTCGACGTCCCGCTCCGAGAGCCTGCGGCGAAGATCGTCCGCATCCCGAGTCCAGACGCCCTCCGCCTCGAGCGCGTCGATCAGCTTCACGCGACGCCAGGGCGGTTCGAGGTCGACTTCGTGGCCGCGGAATGAGACCTTGGTCGTTCCGATCGCCTCACGCGCGACCTCCGCCACGAGCTCCTCGACCCGCGCCATGGTGTCCTCGTAGTCCGCGTAGGCCTCGTACCACTCCAGCATCGTGAACTCGGGCTGATGCTTGTACGAGACGCTTTCGTTGCGGAAGTCCTTGCCGATCTCGTAGACCTTCTCGAGGCCACCGACGATGAGCCGCTTGAGATAGAGCTCGTCGGCAATGCGCAGGTAGAGGTCCGTGTCGAGCTCCTTCGAGTGCGTGACGAAGGGCTCCGCGAGCGCCCCTCCGTAGCGTGGCTGGAGAATCGGCGTCTCCACCTCGACGAAGCCGCGCTCGTCCAGGTGCCGGCGGATCGCCGTGACCAGGCGTGTGCGAACGAGGAAGTCGCGGCGGGTGTCCTCGTTGACGAGCAGGTCGAGGTAGCGCTTGCGGTAGCGGGTCTCAGCGTCCACGAGGCCGTGGAACGTGTCCGGCAGCGGCCGCTTCGTCTTGGCGAGGAGCAGGAGCCCGTCCACGGCCAGCGAGGGCTCCCCGCGCTTCGTGCGAGTAGGGATCCCGGTGACCCCGACGATGTCCCCGAGATCGAGGTCGACCGGCCCCACGCGGTCGGCCGAGCAGAGGAGCTGGATCCGGCCGGACCGGTCGACGACGTCGACGAAGACCAGCTTTCCATGGCCTCGACGCCCAAGGACCCGTCCCGCCACGCGCCGTCGCTGTCCCCCCTCGGCGCCCGGCTCGAGCTTCTCGGCCTCGGCGAGGACGGCCGAGATCTCGTCCCGGTCGGGAAAACGGGTCGCGGCGCTCATGCTCGGGCCGAGTCTACGGCCGAGCTGGGTCGGGCATGGACGAACGTGTCGGAGAGGACCGCTGCGAGGAGCGCAAGGCCGAAGAAGTCGTAAGGCATTCGGAAGCGGGGGTCGCCGAAGAAGACGAACGCGGTTACGAGAACGGTGGCCAGATGGAGGAAGAGGACGAGCTCACCGGAAGGTAGCCCGGCGCGGCGGCGGTCGCGGACGACCAGCGCCGTCCCGAGCAGGATGAGGGGGAGCAAGATCGCGTAGAGGGCGTTCGTGACCTTCATCGGTCCCCGGAGGTCCTGCTCGTTCGCCTGCGGCCAGATCACGCTCGTCCAGAGAAGATCGACCACGCCGCGACCCCAGAGCCGCGCGTGTGACCAACCGTCCTCGCGGATGCAATCGAGCCCCTTGCGGAAGAAGAAGCCCTGGTCCCAGACCTCGTGGTCGGGGAAGATGTAGATATTCCCTCTGCCCTGTTGGTTGGCTGGCGGCGGGCCGAACTGCCCTTGGTTGGCGCGGACGGTATGCACCTCGCACTGGCCGATGAAAAACGTGATCCCCGAGTTCTCACTGATGCCGGTCGGTTTTCCGGCGGCCAGGGAGTTGTGAGCTACGGCCCCGCCGATCAAGATCGCGCAGCCGGCCGAGAACGCCGCCAGTAACCGAAACCGCCGCCGACCGATCACCCACGCGGCTGCAAGAAGAGCCAGGTTGAGAAGGAACTGGGGACGCATCGTCACGGCCGCGCCTCCCAGTACACCCGCCGCCGCCGCGAGAGCGACCGCTCGACGTCCCTCCGAACGCGCGGCGGCGTATCCCGCCCACAAAGAGGCAAGGAGGAAGGCGAGCGAGGGGGTCTCTGAGAGGAAGTAGCCCGCCGATGTGGCGTGTAACGGCCACGCGGCCGTGAACAAGGCGGTCAGGGAAGCGGCGGCCGGGGTCAGAAGGAGGCGCCAGCCGCCACATGAAGAACGGCGCGGCCGCCGACAGCAGCCCCCAGAGGACCGCGCCCGCCCAGGTCCGGCCCAAACGCCTTGAAGATCCCTGCGAGGAGCAGATGCACCCCGGGCGGATAGAAGGCGTCGTAGCGCTCCAGGGATCCCGTCTCGACGAGGTGCATCGCGCGCCCCACGTAGCCCCCCATGTCCGAATAGAGGTAGTCGAACGGGGGGTGCAGAACGAGTACCCAGACGAGGCGGAAAACCGCCCCGACCATGATTGCCGCGAGCGCCAAAGCGTCCCACCGCCTCGCCTCTGGTCCCCGGCGCCGCCAGGCACGCCGGAAGACTTCCCTCACTGACCCCAGATGACCCAGCCGACAAGGATCCCGATGCCCAGCGTGAAGGTCCCGAGCGCCCAGCCGAGGAGCAGCGAGGGAGTTCGCTCGGCCAACGGGCCGTAAGACGTCCAGCCGCCCCGAACCGCCCGATGCTCCACGGTTTCGGTGTGCACCAGTCCCGGCCCCCCGGGGCCCGACAGGACGCGCATGATCTCGTTGCGGATCTTCTCCGCGTCCGCCCCGAAGTCGAGCAGGATGCGGGCGGCGACGCCTTCGTTTTCACGCACGAGCCCGAGCAGGATGTGCTCGGTGCCGATGTAGTTGTGCTTGAGCGAGAGCGCTTCCCGCAGAGACAGCTCCAGCACCTTCTTCGCTCGAGGAGTGAACGGGATCTGCCCCGAGACGATCGGCTCGTCACCTGGCCCGATGATCCGCGCTACCTGAGCCCGGACCTCCTCGACGGTGACGTCGAGCCTTTCCAGCACCCGCGCCGCGAGCCCTTCCTCCTCACGGAGCAGTCCGAGCAGGATGTGCTCGGTCCCGATGTAGTTGTGCTTGAGGGCGCGAGCCTCGTCCTGCGCGAGGACGACGACCTGTTTGGCTCTCTCGGTGAAGCGCTCGAACACGCAGGCCGAAGCCTACGCCGCTTTGATGTCCATGATTTTGAATTTGAGGGACCCGCGCGGCGCAGACACGTCGACCGTCTCACCCTTCTTCTTGCCGATGATGGCCTTGCCTACGGGCGACTCGTTCGAGAGCTTGTGCTCGGCGGGATTCGCCTCGGCCGAGCCGACAATGTGGTACTCGATCGTCTCCTTGGCGTCCACGTCCCTGAGCTTGACCTTCGTGCCCACGGCGACGACCCCGGTGGGGATCTCCTTCCTGTTGACGACACGCGAGCTCTTCAAACGATCCTCGAGCGTCGCGATACGGTGCTCGAGCATCGCCTGCTCGTTTTTCGCGTCGTCGTACTCGGAGTTCTCCGCGATGTCGCCGAACTCGCGTGCCTGCTTGATCCTCTCGGCCACCTCTCGGCGCTTGATCGTCGAGAGATGCTCGATTTCCTCCTTCAGCTTCTCGTGCCCCTCTGGGGTGAGAATGATTTCCTTCACCGTCCGCCTCCAAGACCCCGGATACAGAAACGCGGCGCCCACGGGCACCGTCGCGGCCGACATTGTAGCTACGCCGTCAAGCCGAAAACGTTCGTGCCGTCGGTAGCATTCCGTTCTCATGAGCCCTGATCTCCACGCCCGTTGGACCATTGGCTCGGTCGAGATTCCGGGGCGCCTCGTGCTCGCTCCGATGGCCGGGGTGAGCGTTCAGGCTTTCCGCCGCCAGGGGCGCCGTTACGGCGCCGGATTGGTCTGCTCGGAGATGGTGAGCTGCGCCGGCCTCTCGCATGGGAACGAGCGCACGCTGGGCTATCTCAGAATCGGCCGTGACGAGCATCCGCTCGCTGTCCAGATCTTCGGCTCGGAGCCCGAGGTCATGGCGGAGGCCGCGCGCATGGTCGAGGACGCCGGGGCCGATCTCGTGGACATCAATTTCGGCTGCCCGGTGCGGAAGGTGACCAAGACGGGGGCGGGCGCCACCCTCCTCGAGGAGCCCGACCGGGCCTGCAGGATCGTCGAGTCGGTGGCGAACGCCGTCGCCGTTCCGGTCTCCGTAAAGATGCGCCGCGGCCTCGACAACGGTTCGCGTGCCGCTTTGGCCGTCGGCCCGAAGCTCGTCGACGCGGGGGCCGCGTCCCTCACGCTCCACCCCCGCTCCGCCCGGCAGATGTACACGGGCACCGCCGACCACGAGCTCACGGCCGAGCTGGTGGACGTTGTCGACGTCCCTGTGATCGCCTCCGGGGACGTGGACACGCGCGACCGCGCGGAGGAAGTGCTCGAGACGACCGGCTGTGCCGCGGTCATGGTCGGTCGAGCCGCGCAGGGAAATCCCTGGGCCCTCGGCGAGATCGCCGGACGCCTCGACGGCGAGCCCACGCGCGAAGAGATCGTCGCCGAGCTCCTCCTCTTCATGCACGACACGGTGGAGGAGATGGGCGAGAGCCGGGCGACGGGTTTCTTGAAGAAGTTCTACGGCTGGTACTTGGGCCACGGGCGCTTCCCCAAGCCTTTCAAGCAGGAGCTCGTGCAGCTCGAGGCTGTCTCCGACGTCGAGGAGCGCCTTCTCGAGACTGCTCCGGGCGCCCGAGTGGTGGTCGAGCGCCTGAAAGCTGCTCTGCCCCAGCCGGACAACGTCGTCCTCGACCTGCCGGTCTCCATCTACGCGGGCGGATAGAGGGCGGCCGCCGCGTCGTTATAACTCTCGTATGGCGGTGACTGTCGGAGAAGAACGGCGGATCGTGACCGTGCTCCTCGCGGACGTGGTCGGCTCGACCGCGATCGCGGAGAAGCTCGGCCCGGAACGCGCGAAGTTCCTCATCGACGAGGTGATGAGGATCATGAGCGAGCAGGTCCGCCGCTACGACGGCACCGTGGCCCAGCTCGTCGGAGACGAGCTGCTCGCGTTCTTCGGCGCGCCCGTCTCCTACGAAGACGACTCCGAGCGCGCCGTACGCGCCGCAATCGCCATCCAGCGCGCGCTCGCTCAGTACGCCGAAGAGGTGAAGGACGCGTACGGCGTCGATCTCGCCGTCCGCATCGGCATCAACACGGGGCCCGTGATCGTCGGATCGCAGAGCGACGGCGAGGCCGGCTATGACCCCTGGAATGCGCTCGGCGAGACCGTGAACGTCGCCTCTCGGCTGCAGCAGATCGCGGGCGACGGCGGCGTCGTGATCGGGCCGACGACCATGCGCCAGGTCGAGAGCAGCTTCGACGTGGAGGAGCTCGGCCCCCAGGAGCTCAAGGGCGTCGGCGAGCGCATCACCGCCTACAGGGTCATCGGAGCCCGCGACTACGAGCCGATGGAGCCGAGCACGCCGCTCGTCGGGCGCGACTACGAGGTGACGGTGCTCGAGCGAACGATGGACGCGCTCGTCGAGGGACGAGGCGCGATCGTGTCCATCATGGGAGAGCCGGGCATCGGCAAGAGCCGCCTCCTGTGGGAGGTGCGCGCCCGCTACCGCGAGCGGATCCGCTTCATCGAGGGTCGGGGCGTCTCCTACGCGCAGACCTTCCCGTACTGGCCGATCCGCGACCTCCTGAGGGAATGGCTGGGAGTCGGGGCTTCCACCCCAGAGGCGCGCGTCCGCCTCGAGCTGAAAGCCGAGCTCGCCCACGTCTTCGGCGACGACGCCGAGGAGGCCTACCCGTTCTTCGCCAGCCTGCTGGGGCTGACCCTCGAGCCGGACGCCGCCCAGCGGATCCGCGAGCTCAATCGCGAGTCCATCCAGACCCGCACCTTCGAAGTCTTCTACGAGCTCGTCTCCAAGCTCGCCGAAGAGCGGCCGCTGTGCCTAGTCCTTGAGGATTTGCACTGGGCCGACGAGTCGACGCTCGAGCTGCTCGAGTCGCTCCTCCCTGTGACAGAAGAGTCCGCAGTGGGCCTCTTCTTCCTCTACCGGAGCGAGCGCGAGCTCGGCTCGTGGCGGCTCGGCGAGCGGGCGCGCCAGCGCTATCCGCACCGCTACAAGGAGATTGAGGTGCGACCGCTGCCGCCGGATGCGAGCAGGGTGCTCGCCGTCGGAGCGGCAGGAGGAGAGATTCCGGACACGGTCGCGGAGCTGCTCACCGAGCGCTCGGGCGGCAACCCGTTCTTCCTCGAGGAAGCGATCCGGGACCTGGTCGAGCGCGGCGCGCTCCGGCGAGAAAACGGGAACTGGACCCTCGCCGTCGCAGAGGACGAGCTCGCGGTTCCGGCGCTCGTCCAGGGAGCCCTCCAGGCGCGGCTCGACCGGCTCGACCCTGCGACGCGCGAAGTTCTCTCGCTGGCGGCCGTCATCGGCCGGACCTTCGGCGTCCCGCTGCTCGAGAAGCTCGTTCCGCGTGAGCAGCTCATGCCGGCGCTCACCGAGCTCCAGCGTCTCGACCTCATCTACGAGAAGAGCAGACGGCCCAATCCGGAATATCGCTTCCGCCACGGGCTGGTCCAGGAGGTCGCGTACTCGAGCCTCGTCGACTCGAAGCGGCGCAAGCTGCACAAGAGGGTTGGAGAGGCCTTGGAGGAGATCTACAAGGAATCGCCCGAGGAGTCCTACGCTCTCCTCGCGCGCCACTTCAGCGAGGCCGACGAGCCAGAGAAGGCGGTCGAGTACCTCCTCAAGGCCGGCGACGCCGCCCGGGCGATCTACGCCGACCGGGAGGCGCTCGAGCACTACCGCAAGGCGCGCGCCTTCCTCGCACGGACCGGAGACGAGCGCCGCGCCCGCGACACCCTCTTCAAGATGGCCCTCACCTATCACCTCGCATTCGACTTCGAGAATGCGGAAGAGATGTACGACGAGGCGTTCTGCTGTCGGGTCGACGCCGAGGCGAGGCACGAGCCCACCGAGCGCCTCGAGACGGCGGTGTACCGGCCCGAGACCGTGGTGCCGGGCCACGTCTACTCGAGCGAAGGCCTGAAGATCACGGAGCACCTCTTCCGTGGTCTGCTCATGATCGACGGAGAGCTCAACGTTCTCCCCTCGATGGCGGACAACCTCCGCGTCTCGAACGACGGCCTCAACTACCTCTTCCGCCTCAGGGAGGACGTGCGCTGGAGCGACGGGGAGCCGCTGACGGCGGACGACTTCGCCTTTGCCTGGTGGCGCATGCGGGAGCAGCAGACGCGCACCGCGTTTCTGATGGAGGACGTCGAGACGGCCGAGGCCCTCGACGACAGGACGCTCGAGATCAAGATGCACGCACCGCGAAGCTATTTCCCTTACGTCCTCGCCTCCCCGTGGGCGTTCCCCTGGCCGCGGCACAAGTGCGAGGAGCTCGGCGACGACTGGCAGAAGCCCGAGAACCTCGTCTCCAACGGCCCCTTCATGCTCTCCGAGTTCGACGAGGAGCACGCGCTCCTGACCGCCAACCCGCATTGGACGGGGCCAAGAGGGAACGTGCGCGAAATCGACCTGAGCTTCTTGCCTCACAGCAGCGACATGATCGACCGCTGGGTCGGCGGAGACTTCGACGTCCTCACGGTCTGGAACCTCAGGATCGCGGACGCACCCGAAACCGAACTCGACTTCATCCCGGACCTGCACACGCGCTACATCGGCTTCAGCGCCGACCGGCCGCCCTTCTCCAACGAGCTCGTGCGCAAGGCGGTCTCACACGCCGTCGACCGGGACCGGCTCCTGCGCCGCGAGGACAGCGAGCGCGCCGCCACCCGCGGGGGCGCGATTCCGCCGGCCATGCCGGGTCACTCCCATCGGGTGGGGCCGGACTACGACCTCGAGCTCGCGCGAAAGCTGCTCGCGGACGCCGGTTACCCGGAAGGCCGCGGCCTCCCGGAGCTCAAGATGCTCGTCCCGCCGTGGCTCGCTTTCACCGGTGAACTGCTGACCGAGCAAGTGGCGGAGATCGGCATCCGCCTGACCTTCGAGTCGGCGACCGCCAAGTTCTGGGCAAAGGATCTGACCGACGAGCACCTGTGGGTGACGGGCTTCGGCGCCGACTACCCCGACCCGGACGGATTCTTCCGCGGCCTCTTCCGGGAGCCGTTCCCGTTCTACCGGGACGACGAGATCGAGGAGCTGGTCATTCACGCGCGCTCACTGGGCAACCAGCCCGAGCGGATGCGCCTCTACCACGAGATCGACCGCCTGTGGGTGAACGAGCACGCTGCCATCCTCCCGATCGCCTACGGGAGGAGCGTGGCGGTGCACAGGCCGTGGATCGAAGGGTTCTGGGCGAACCCGCTCTCGAAGGCGAGCCTCGACCAGGTAGTGGTCAAGGAGCGCGAGCGGTCAGCGATTGCGGTCCCAGACGAGCCGGAGCCCGTCGAGAGTCAATAGCGGGTCGACCTTCTCGATCGTCCGCGAATGGGGGGCGATCAGCTCAGCCAGCCCACCAGTGGCGATCACGGGGGCGTTGTCCCCGAGCTCGGCGCGAATGCGCTCGACGATCCCGTCCACCTGGCCCGCGAAGCCGTAGACGAGCCCTGACTGGAGGGCGGAAACCGTCGTCTTCCCGATCACGGTCTCGGGCTCGACGAAGTCGACCTTGGTCAGCCGGGCTGCGCGCGCGAACAGCGCGTCCATGGAGACCTCGATGCCCGGCGCGAGAACGCCCCCGACGTACTCCCCCTGCGCCGAGACGGCATCGAAGTTCGTCGAGGTCCCGAAGTCGACGACGATGCAGGGCGCGCCGTAGCGTTCTCGGGCAGCTACCGCGTTGGCGATCCGGTCCGGGCCGACCTCGCGGGGGTCGTCGTAGAGGACGGGGATTCCGGTGCGCGTTCCCGGCCCGAGCACGAGCAGCGGCGCCCCGATGTGGCGCTCCGCCAGCTCTTGGTAGGAGCGAACGAGCAGGGGGACCGCCGACGAGAGGCAGATTGCCGAGACGTCGTCGAAGCCGAGGCCGCGCAGAGAGAGGAGGTCGGAGAGGAGCGCGGCGAGCTCGTCCCCGGTGCGCTCGGCTTCGGTCGCGACTCGCCAGTGCTCCGCCAGACGCTCGCCGTCGAAGAGGCCGAGCACGGTCTGGGTGTTGCCGACGTCTACGGCCAGCAACATCAGCGCCAGACTTAGGAGGGTCTGACGAAATGTCGGGCTGTGCCCTCGGGCTGCGCTTCTCGCCCCAACGCATCCGCGTTCAGAAAGACGGGTCGCCCTCTTATCTCGTTCGACATGAGGGCTCCCTGCGTCCTTGCCTCGGGAACGAGCATCGCACCCCGATGGACGAGCGACATTCCGCCAACCCCTCCTACGAGATGTCGTCTTCGCCGGTAAGGGTCTCGCCGAGCTTCTCGGCCAGAGCCTCCGGAGTGAGCGCCGGGCCTTCGCCTTCCCCACGCAGCTCCTCGATCGTCACGTCGCTCGACGTGTAGACCTCGGCGCGCGGGATCATCCGGCTCGGGCGATTCTTGTCCCAAACCCAGACGTCGTCCATGGTCAGATGGAAGAAGGGATAGCTCGTCTGCGGCAGCACGCGCAGCTCGTGCTTGTTGCAGAGATAGGTCGAGTCCTGGGTGACGATGCAGTAGCGGAACAGCCCGAAGACCGCTGCGTATTCCTTCTTCAGCCGGAGCTCGAGCTCGGCCTCGTATTCGTCGAGCTCGTCAAGGTTCGACATGACGTCATTCTAGCCCGCGCTCGCGGCCAATAGATCCCGTACTCGGGTCCCGTCCGGAAGAGTGAGATCCTCGTTCAGCTCGCAGAGCGGCTCGAGGACGAAGCGACGGTCCCCCAGACGCGGATGGGGCACTGTGAGGCCCGGCTCGTCGATCGCCTCCTCCCCGAATAACAGGAGGTCGAGGTCGATGACCCGCGGGCCCCAGCGTCGCTCCGTCGCGCGGTCGCGGCCCAGTTCCCGCTCGATCTCGAGCAGCCGTTCGAGCAGCTCTCTCGGCGGCAGGTCGGTCGCGAGCTCCGCTGCTGCGTTCAGGAACTTCGGCTGGTCCGTGACACCGACGGGATCGGTTTCCCGAATCGAGGAAGCACGCACGGGTCCGAGCTCTTCGAGGCGCTCGAGCGCTCGGCGGAGGTTCAGCTCCCGGTCGCCGAGGTTCGACCCGAGACCCACGAAGGCGCGCGTCGCCGTGACTTTGTGTTTCACAGGCACAAGCTTTAGGGCCACGCCCCTTTCGGGGCAACTTTGGCGTGGTTCAACTGCGGAAGGACTTTGTGCTCGTGGAACACAAGGAAGGTTTAGCGGCGAGTGCGCTCGACGGTCGCCGCGGTGTGCGCGGCGGGCGCCTCCAGCACAACTTTCGGCTTGCGCACCCGGACGCGCACACGAGAGACGTCGAAGCGCTCGATGATTGCGTCCGCGACGGCTGCGGCCAGCGCCTCGATCAGGTTGAAGCGGTGCCCGTCGGAGATCTCGCGGACGCAGGCGACCACTTTCGTGTAGTCGATGGTGTCGCCCAGCTGATCCGTGCGGATGCCCGCGTCGTGAGCGACGAGGGTGACGTCGAAGACGAAGGGCTGCCCGCCTTTCCTCTCCTCAGGGGTGGCTCCGTGGAACCCCTGGAGCTCGAGGCCTTCGATCTCGATGAAGACCTCGCTCATGCGGGGCTCTCCACCACGGCCTGGGCGGCCTTGAGCGCTGCGACGTGCTCGCGCACGTCATGGGCCCGCACGATCGACGCCCCGCGCTCGTAGGCGAGGACCGCGACGGCTATTCCCGCCGCGACCGGTCCGGTGACGGCGTCGGGATCGCCGAGAACCCTCCCCAGAAAGCGCTTGCGCGAGGCCCCGACGAGGACGGGACGGCCGAGGGCGACGATCTCGTCGAGTCGCCCCAGGAGCTCGAGGTTGTGCTCCACCGTCTTTCCGAAGCCGATCCCGGGATCGAGGCAGATGTGGTCTTCCGCGATCCCAGCGTCCGTGGCGAAGGCAAGCCGCTCCTCGAGGAAGGAGATCACTTCGGCGACGACATCGTCGTAGCGAGGATCCTCCTGCATCGTCCGGGGCTCGCCGAGCATGTGCATGAGACAGAGGTACGCATCGGCGTCGGCGACGACGCCTGCGAGATCGGGGTCGCCCCGCAGGGCCGTGACGTCGTTGACCATCACGGCGCCGGCCTCGACGGCCCGGCGGGCGACCTCCGCTTTCGAGGTGTCGATCGAACGGGGAACGTCAAGGGAGACGCCCTCGGAGCCGGGCCGCGTCGATTCGCCGCCGATGTCAATGATCGCGGCTCCCTCTTCAACCATGCCCCGGGCCTCGGCGATTGCAGCCGCAGGATGCAGAAAGGCCCCTTCGTCGGAAAACGAGTCGGGCGTCACGTTGACGACGCCCATCACGCTCGGGCGCGGGAGGAATTCGTCCAGAGGGGCGCGCACGTGCTTCGTATCCTATGGCGCGATTACGCGAGCTCCTTCAAGGGGCCCGCGCCGCGAGGCCGATAGGGAGCAACCTCCCCTATCCGCCTTCGGACAGCCGTAGGTCCGGGCTCTAGCCCTCTGCGGGCTCGGGCGGAGGCTGCATCGTCGCGCCCGGGAGGGGGAAGGGGCGCGGCTTGGGCTCCGCACGAGGCTTGCGCTCGGGCTCGCCCTCCTCGGCCGCCTTCTCCTCGGGGAAGACGCGCTCGGGCGACTCGCCGGCGAGCAGCCGCTCGAACTGATCCTTGTCGATCGTCTCGCGCTCGATCAGGAGCCCGGAGATCTGGTGTAGCTCCTCCATGTGCTCCTGGAGGACCTTGCGGGCTCGCTCATGCGCCTCCTCGATTACGCGGCGGATCTCGTCGTCGATCTCCCGCGCGATCTCCTCCGAGTAGTCGGGCTCGGCGCCCATGTCGCGACCGAGGAAGGGCATGTCGTGGTTACGGCCGAGAACGCGCGGGCCGAGCTTCTCGCTCATCCCGTAGCGCATGATCATGTGCTTCGACGTCGACGTGACCTTCTCCAGGTCGTTCGCGGCGCCTGTCGTCACCTCGTTGAAGACGAGCTCCTCGGCGGCCCGGCCGCCGAGCGTCATGGCCATCTGATCCATCAGCGCGGACTTCGTGGTCAGGAACTTGTCCTCGGCCGGAAGCGCGATCGTGTAGCCGAGCGCGGCGCCGCGGCTGATGATCGAGATCTTGTGCACGGGGTCGCAATTGGGCAGGTAATGCCCGACGAGCGCGTGGCCCATCTCGTGGTAGGCGGTCACCTTGCGCTCGTGCTCGGAGAGGAGGCGGGTCTTCTTCTCGGGGCCCGCGATCACGCGCATGATCCCTTCCTCGAGCT